>JAABUS010000119.1_pt1 | contig 185051 bp, 52 predicted proteins | sample 5560161 | NCBI WGS metagenome assembly JAABUS01 (sample SAMN10711885, study PRJNA513376) | rock metagenome | isolation source: Antarctica rocks | place: Antarctica: Victoria Land, Trio Nunatak nord | collected 2016-01-04 | reverse complement strand
GAAGAGAGAGGTGATGAAGGGGCGAGAGGAGGGTGTATGTGTGTCGGGACAAGAGAAGCGTGAATGAAGAAGAGGAGAGTGATTGAAGAAAGACAGTCAGACAGAAATTAGAGAGGATTCATCATGTATTGGGAGTTTACGAGCGTAGGATGCGAGGATGGCTGTGGGTTGGAGATGTATGTGAGAAGATGAGCGGATGAATATCTGTAAGACGGAAGCTTTTGTAAAAATTGAAATGCTAAGATATGACAATTCGATTGTGAAGCTGGGTGTGTTGGAGGAGGTTGGGGAGGGATACGAAGAGGGGACAGGAGTGCGACGAGAGAGGAGGTATGCGAAGGCGAGGGAGGGTTGTGTGGGAGAGAGAGGGGAAGAAGACGATGTAAAGCGAGAGTTGTGGAAGAGGAGGTGAGAATTGATAAGTGCAATGGGAAGAGTGGATGGCGGAAGGAGGAGAAGAGTAGAGGAGGGTGTGAAGCAGAAGGGGGTAGAGATCAAAGATGAGAAGGAGCAACAAGAAAAGATAGAGGAAATTGAGACAGAGAGGCACAGCTGCGAGGATGTCGCAGAATCGAGAGATGCAGAGCGGAATCGCAGATGGTGGCCGTATTCGAAGAGCGTATGTTGTGACCTTGATAAATCAGACCAACCTCCCTTTTCCATAGTACCCGTCCCCATCCGTACACATACCCCACTGGCCTCCATTCCCTTCCATATGGTCACCTTTTCATTTTTTGTCCTCGTTTGTACAGACGGATTGACCCCGACTAGAACCCCACCATACCCCCTCACGTCTTCCCCTGCTCCACCTTCTCCCTCTCCTCCAGCTGGGGGGCCTTGCTTCTGAGCTCCTCGTTGCGCCGCTCTCCCGATGATCCGGTGCCATCGCCTAGGGAGGGTGTGTCTACACATACACGTACCGTTAGCCAATGGGAAACCACCAGTAGCACAGGAGTGCGGGAAGGAGAGGGAGATGATGCTCAAACGGTAGGGCAGTCCAACATTATGATATCGCATCTGCGCCTCTTGCAAAGCAAAGACCATTGTCAAGCATCCAAAGAGTGAATCTACAATGAGAAGCTAATCGGGAGACATACCAGCGACTTTCCCACCACCCAGCGCCTGCGTATCCGCACCCTGAGAGGACCCTTTTATAGGATTGCCGGTGTTGCCCGGCGCCAGGTTGACGTCGTTCATGGACATTGTGCTTTGAGGAGGGGCGGATGAGGGGGGTGGATTCGAGGTGCTGGCGGAGGGGTGCTGGCGGGCGTAGATGGGATGCGTCGTTGTGGTGTTGGAGGGGTATGTGGGTGGTGGTGGGTCGCTGGTGAGTTTGTTGTGGGTTGGTGGGCGGGTAGCGTGGGAGTGTGGTGGAATAGGGTGGGGTAGAAGAGTGGTGGTTTGGAGGTTGATGGGTGATGATGTGGGGTGCAGGCGGAGGGAAGCGCTCGTGTGAGATGACGTCTGGGGAAGGACGGCTTTTAGGGCGATAAGATAAGGGCTTGGCTTGGCATTGCTAAAGTGGGTCGGTGAAGGAAAGGGATGGAACGCAATTGCTTTTGGAAATTTGTAGACATACTGAGATTAACCTTGTGTGATCCAGGTTGATCAAAGTAGAGGAATCTGTAAAATCCGATTGATGGATCTCTGACACTTGGACTGATAATTCTTGCATGTCTTCCAGCCTCCGGAACGTCCTCGAAAATGAGAATTGACAGAGGGATTACAAGAGCTGTATATGGAGCCTGGCTTCGCTGGGAGACTTGCTAGCTATGATCGAGTAAAGTAAAACAAAAGTTACTGAGGCCCTGTGTTCGGGTCCGACGTTCGATGCCGCTGAGGAATTTCGAGATTAGGATTTCGCAAAATGCAAGGAGGTGTTCTGGTAGATAAGGTTCTGATAAATCGATATCTAACACCCGGAATTTTGCCCTAAATGCTCTTGTGGGCGCGACGTTATAGAGCGCTCTACGTTGTTGAGACGAGACCGCTCTCAATACGCTAAATGTAAGATCTCGAGATCTGTTTTGGATGCGAAAGAGGAAGAGGCTTCGACATTGATATTTTCTTCTCAAAACCTTGTGTAAGCGCAGGCGCATATCTTTGATTGTGGTGATGTTTATGATAATGCTTTTGCAAAGATATTGCAGAGGAACGTTGACGTGGAAAATGAAGAAAGGTTGCCAGAAAATAAGATAGTTCGTTTTCACACTATAGAATCCTATAAGCAAGCAGGCGAAGTGATCTAAATCGAAGCAAAGAAGAGGAAAATAAAAAAAAAGACTTGGATATACGATTGAAAGGTAGCAAGTGATAAATCGAGTCGTACTTCCCTCTTGTAAGCTGCGCAATCACGTGCACTTCTGCCCCTGAACCCCAAGTGTCCAGCAAACCCACTCAACAAGCTATGAAAGCCACATACCTCTACCAATCCTTCCATATCCACCGGAAGATCATGGTATATATACCGCAATACTTCATTCCCTCCCAAGTGGTATGATGGTCGCCTAGCTCAGTGGTTCAGGACCCCAGAGGTCAATAGAAACTGCTTCCCCCATTCTACAACACAAGATGCACAATTAGCACCACAACCCTGAGTAAGATTAGCACCGGCTCGCGGTTCGATCCCCTTCACACTCCTAACCTTTCGAACCATTTCATTCGCGGGCACCAAAGAAGCGAGCTAGGCCCTGACCATAGAGATGTAGGACTTCCCCTTGGGGAAGTTCGAACTCTTTGGTTTATTTGGCGAAGGATTGTTGTTTGGTGAGAGTGTTGAGAGATGGTGAGGGGTGAGATAGCTGTCTTGCGGACTAGGACCTGGATGGTACACGGCGCGTCGGTGTGGATATATTGAAAACTTGTACGATACCTCCGATGCCGGCAAAGCTTTATTTTCAAGTCACACCTACTTCAATGATTGCTCCAAATAAAACCCGGGAATGTGAGATGCATAGAGCAGTACATATGATTCCATAAAAATGGAGGTCAAACTCAGATCCTGGTTACATCGCTAGCTTTCAAGTAATTCCTCGTCCGACGTCAGATCACTATTCAGCAAGAGTGAAAGCACAAAACATGAAACATACAACCGGATTTTACTCAACAGCAAGGGTACATGTAGGTCCCTCAAAGCTCAAGGCACAAAGTTGGAGACAACACGACTCACTGCTGATATTGGGTCTTCAACAATATGGCTAACACTATTTCGTCCGTAAGAGCGTGTCTGCACGATGCACGTACCAAGAAAAACTTTCCAAAACGGAGAAAAAACAGATCTTAAGACCAAAGGTTGAAGAACAGAATTCAACGAGAGAAATATACTTAAAGGCCGAGAATTACTCGTCATCAACCAAGAGAAACCTTCTTGATCATTTCACAGTGAGCGATGATATTCAGCAATAAATGCGGACTGAAGCCGAAGTCGATAGTCTGCAGAGTCTCCCCAAGTCTGTGTTGAAGCCTTCGCGCGAGCAGCACTGGAGAGGCAGAGCCGATCGTTATCGTCCCTTAGTCGGAGGAAGAGATTCTGAAGAGCGAAGAGCAGCAGGCCCTGCCGGAGGGCAAGAAAGAACTTACCGGAGAAGCATACTCCGAGACAAGGAATGCTTGTTGCCGACCAAGAGGATGCTTCTTGATCACAGAACAGTAAGCGATGATGTTCAGCCACGAATGCTGGCCCAAGCCGAAGTCGATAGTCTGCACAAGATTCGCCAGTATATGATGAAATCTTCCCAGAAGCAGCACTGGAAAAGCAGAATCATTACCCTACCGTCCCTTTGTCGGAGGAAGAATGTTCGAAGAGCTGCAGATCTCGCTGGAGGGCCGTAGCATTCAGAAAGTTACACGGCTTGCTTGCTTCAGACCCTGAGCGATCGATCAGAGCCGGTCAAAGCTGCAGCTTTCGAGAGCCTGAAGAGATTGGTAGCTGGGCAAACAAATCAAGCATGCAGCGCTCGGTTCCCTGACAATCTTTTCTTCTCTCCCTTGAAAAAATCTCACCACAGCCAAAGCGTCCCACGTTAAATTAAAGCAGATCAGACGCCATGATAACGATGGAAAAGGAGTCGTGGATCATTTGATCAAGATTCCATCTTCCAAAGTAGCGCTCGGTCTGCCAGGCTTGGCAGTGGCTTCCCCGGCCCATGGTAGCGCAGCGACCACGCCGGCGAAATCTAGGGGCCGTACAGTAGCCCCTCGAGACCTGGATCACACGTGTCCTCGATTCCAAACGATCTCAGCCACGAGACCGCAATCTCAGATGTTAGTGACTTGCACCAGCTAACAGCTTGGACGGTGAAAATCACATTCGAGACCTTGAGAAACCTGCAAATCACCCTCTCCATTCTTCGACGCTTGCCCCCAACCTCATTCCGTCCATCCAGACCCCCGGAAACAAGAAACTCCTGCTACCCCAAATGTGATCCGACTCCCCATCCCACTCTCGCAGATCCAAATCCATCGGCGGCCAAAACCTCAGCCCCTGCACCGAAGCCCGCTAGAAGGAAGTCAGAAGCCCGCTAGAGCCAGCCCTGGAAGCCCCCTCTCTTCTAGCGCCCTTCTAGAAAACGGACTACCGTGTCAGCCAGTCTTCTAGCGCGCCGCTAGAAGAATGCCGATCGCGGCCGATAGCCTGGGCGATGTGGAGATTTGAGTGGGGAGGTGACGTTGGAGGAAGGAAAACGTGAGTTGGAGATGAGGGAGGGATCGTCGGGGGGAGGTGGTGGGTGGAGGATCGGGGAAGGAGAGGAGGGGGAGGGAGGTGGTGATGAGGGAAGGGATGGGCCGCGTGCTCTTCGATACTAGGCACGTGCAGAGATGGAAGATAGGAGCAAAATGGAAACAAGAGGCAGATCTTGAACGCTACATACATGGCGCTTCCGACATCAGGCTGACGCCCAGAGTGAAATCTATCTATGTGCAAGAAAATCAGGTCTATGTGGTATCCCGTGCCCAAGCCCATATATCTAGTGCGCCGTTGCCACCGTCCCGAGTCTATGTCCGTGTCCCATCCAATCATACACATAATATGGAAAGAAAGAGAATATCCAATCAGTCATATCGTAGTCGAAAGCCGGGGCAGGAATGCAATAACGATCATTACCAGCCAAATTCGTAGTCCACTTGCACCGAACGGTGCGCTAGCCGAAAATAACCTCTTTGCCCATCTCCCTGGCGACGTCTCGCCAGTCAACTTCGGTCTGGCCAACGTCGCCTCGCTTCCAAATCTCCTCGCACACTTCCCATGCCGTGATGATGTTGTTCATGCCTTGGCGCGTCTCCAGATGGCGGAAAACATTCCGAGCAACGTTGCGGTCCGAGTCTTGCACGGCCTCGCAGGCAGCGGTGAACAAAGGCCACACTAAGGCTGCCATCGGCCCGGAGAAGATGACCACGCGAAGGCATGCCTGTAGGGCTTGTTTCGCTGACGTCTGAACCTTGGGCGATGATCGTTGATGGCCGAGTACAGCGCGGTAGAGGAACACAAAGGCTGACTGCCGGTACGCTTCAGCGTTGTTGAGGACCGACTGCAGACGGGAGTCATCTGCTGGTGTTTCGATGGTGACGACAGAAGTTGGAATCTTGGGAATCCACTGATGTAGGGCGAGCTCGATACTGGCGGTGTTTGTATCGAAATCTGCACGCATCGTTGTTGCTCGCTCATTACCTGGGCTGGCCATTTCTTCCTTGTCCAAATTCCGTTTGACATCGACCAAACTAGCTAAGCGGTGAATGATGGGCCAGAGATCGGCAACCAAGCCGAAAAGAGTGTCCACCGCTGTCAATGCAGAGCGGTCATTCAAAGAAGTGAATTCCTGCGGCTGAGGAACTAATATCGTCCCAGACATAGGGGAAGAGCCGAAAGAAAGTGCTGATGCGACATCAAAATATCGAAACGCCTGGAAATGAAGGATGAGCTCTGTTTCGCCTATACAGCCAGATTTGGTTGACTTACCCGTTCAAGGAAAGAATTTACAGGTCCACGCTTTGCTCTTCGCTCCCTCATGACGGTCAGTGCGCCTCGTAAATGGCTGTTCATCACGGTGAATGAGCCGCTCCGTACAACCTGAAATGACGTTAGATGAAGACCAAGAGATATAGGTGGTGGGACCGACTTCATAGTAGAGTAACAGAATGATGGCAGCTAACAATTCGTCTCTGTTGCCGTCATCCTTGTGTGCAAGCTGGTTGGCTAGACCTTGCAAAGCCTTTGAATGCAAGTCCAATGCCCGCTCTTCCACGTGCAGGTCTCGGTGCTCAAGATGAGCACTTGAGATGGCGTAAATAGCATTGAGCAGGAAAGGGCATGTTTGAGCCATAGGAAGTACGAGTTGCCTAAATGGGTTGCCAGAGTCCTCCTTGAACACAATCAAATGGCTCAAGACGTTGCAGAAGTGATCCAGAAGCCCTCTTTGCGACTCTCGATTGGTGAATTCTGAGAATGCCGGAACAGTAAAGTCATATGGAGAGCCCGCCGAATTGGGTGAAAGGAATGCTGTCGTAGGATCTGGGTAAGAGCTGCTCCTAGTCAAAGCAGACGTTGGCGCGAACATGTCTTTTGTTGTAGCAATCTCCTCTTCATATGGGCTTCTGGCGTAGCCATCTAGAGGATCCATCGGAACCTGCTTCATTTCCGGCAAGTCTGGAGCACTTCGACCAAAGCTGTCAAGCGCGTCAAAGTGCGGTAGTGGCGAATTCATGTCCGAGAAAGAATCGCTGCCACAACTCGACGCAGTATCACTGAATACAGAATGTGCGCTGTGGACTTCCCAATTCTCGGCTATCGCTGGCAGCGGAGGGGTAGGCGAGCCCGATAAGATGGAGGAGCACGAGCTGGAGTCTTGCCGGAGAGCTTGCAGCCGATCGTGGAAGCCCAGATGCTGACCTGGGTTTGTGGTAGGTGGTCGCATGCCCATATGTTCTGGGTTTGATACGGTCCTTCTCCTCTTCCGTGGCTTCACCGGCTCGTACTCGCATCTCAGCCCTCTTTCGAGGCATCGATCACATTGTGGGCGCTCCTCGTTACACTTCTTCTTTTTCTCTTTACTGTGTGAGAATTAGTAGCTGTTAGGTGGCAGCGCGCTTTGAAGGAGCATACCAGTGAACGCAGCCTGGGAAGTCCAATTGTTAGTTACGGCTACTCAACGAACGCAAGAGACCATGTCTCAAAGGAGGGCAATACAAGAACTGAACTAGACTCACCAGCCCGAGAGCGACGTTTGGGGATTTTTGGAGGTACAGGGCGATGGTACAGCAACATCGTTGAAGGGGAACAATATAGCATCGAAGTGTTTGGACAGTGATTGTGGGAAAATAGATTAGGAACAATAAGAATAGGAACAGCAGTAAAGGCTGTGTGGATGGGGATGCGGGAGGATTATTTTGAGGACATCAAAGCCGCTTATAAGACAAGACGAAGATCCATACTGCTCATGTCAAGAGTTATAGCTTCACTGTTGACACACAGGGTTCTCACACGCTTGACCAGGGTGGGAAACGAATGGGGATGCTATAGGCGCTCGCAGGACGACCGCTCGTTGTTCAATTATTAGGATGGGTCTTGCGGGGTATGGAAACAGTACGATGGAGGACTAGGTTGGGGAACATTGGCCAGCCTTTGTGGCGCTAGGGGCCTTTCATGCCGGTCGAGGAGGTGTGTCCTGCGCACCGCGAGCAAGAAGCCAAGATGACAATGTCTAGGTTTGAACAGGGGTGCTTCTCAAGCTGCTCCTGTCAAGGTTCATGTCCGGCAGCGTCATCTGAGTCGCGACAGCCACCCCGTTTTTCCCTTTTCTCTGGCCCGCTGGGAGCGTGCAGGGGGTTGACTGGGGTAAAGGATCATCATGCATCAAGGCTGGGGGAAGTGGCACTAGCAGACCTCCTTTGGACGAATGGTGACAGCGCATGCCCGCGCTTTGGATCGCCGGACTCGGCTGATGCATCCATTAGAGCTAGTTGCAAGATCCAACGGCACCATGACTGGCTAGTCTCCAATCAAACCAGCACTTTGGCATCTGTCTCCTCATCCCACGATAGGAACAGATTCAATCTTGGCCGTTTTAGTCCACGCCGGTTATCCACCGGTCAGCTATACAGCGATCGTCGCCCTTCTAGAAGGACTAGAAGGACGCAGCAGGCGTCGTAGAAGGCACGCAGAAACGCATCGAGTGGTTTCGTAATTGCAGGCAAGGCCGACCTCATGCCACGATCTCCACCACGCTGCCGGTGCCATCCTTCCTCACTTCTTGTGCAGCGAGCTTGTTTGGCGATACCATCGCTATACAGCCGCCACTGAAGCCGTGGCATGATCGCAAGACGCAAATAGATGAAACGGCTTGTCAAGTAATCGCTCAGGCACGTTTCGTAGAGGTAGATTGCGCGCATTAGCAGTATTACCGGGTGGTGTAATCGCGACAGGTAGCACATGATGCCGATGGAGGGAGGCTTTACGTATCAGGTCAGCCACCGGGTTGTGGCCTCCCCGCAATGACTCCTGCTGCGAATCTGACTTTCGAGTCTGAAACATGAAAGCCGCATGCTAGAAGGAGGAGAGAACGCGAGATGCCAGTTGGCAGCAGAGGAAGCCCCTCCCGGCGAGGCTTTGGCCCACCCAGCCCGGTCGGATGTGATTGACGGTCTGTTTCCTCGCTTACTCCGACACGACCCTTGTCCCCAGACGGCATCGATCAACCTAATGCTAACCACAACTGGAAAGAACTGACAAGGGTCCTTTGAGATCCGCGCAAGAGAGATTCAGCCAAGGTCTGCAGAAGGCACGAAGAACAGCTATGTGGCTTCTACGCTGCTTCTACGCTGCTTCTAGCCTGTTCTTGGGTCCGTCGGCCGCCGATCCTGGCTGACCGTCTGAGCTTTCTCATGCACTCTCCCCAGGCCTGATGCTTGCCTCCCGTCATGCTCTTTTGGACTTTTCACTACAGATAGTGTCCCGTAGTGATCGACGTTTCCTCAAATCTCGCCCGGCCCATCAGGAGAACCTTCGAGGACCGAAGTCTCAGCGTTGCTGGGAGCATTTCCGAATGAAAGTCTGGGTTATCCAGGTGATTCTACAATTTGGGACCCAGAGCGCGCCCCTACGGTGACGTCTGTGCTCAATATTGGATCAATTTACTGAAAGTTGCCATCCATAATGGACTGCGAGCCGTATAGTCTGAGGTTTAGTCTGCAAGACAAAGCGAGCAGCGTCGAGTGCCGAATCGCTGCTTGGAGCACACAACAATAAAAATGTAGACCATTCGGACCGAGATCAATGGATATGATCTCTTTCATCTGGTTGCTCCTGCATTGTATTGGCATTCTTGTACTGATAATCTCAACCCTATGAATTGTTTTGCGCCAGGAACGAAATTCAGATACTCTCTGTCCTCATGTCTGGGCGAAGCTTAGACAGATCAGTATCTTGCTACCTCTCATTGACCAATTTGCAAAGCTGCGTCGACAATGTAAGTTTGACCGGGGCCAAGTTTGGTCCCACCTCGTCCCGTTGTGGAGTTTACAGTAGCCTGTTTGTTTTACGGTTGTTTATTACTGCCGAGCCATGGAAATCGTTCTCTTGACATCAAAGTCTAGAAGGTTTCGATTACCCAAGAAGTCGTGTCTCCGAGAAGATTAACCGGACTAAACACTATCCTATGAGCGGATGAAGTTTCGAGCTGGGCCCAGCCTGAAACGCATCCCTATATTGCACGGCTTTCGACTATGACCGATTTCCTCACCAACCAACTGCAAGAATCTGTTCGCAATCAAGATCGTTCGCTAAGTGTGGGGAAGGCCTGCTGGGATCAGGATGCAGCTAGTATAGGTTGCTAAAAAATTTGAGTGCATGGTTTCAGAACCATGGCTCCTTGTAGGGTTCGTGCCACCGTTTCATCGCTTGGCTCGCATACTATAATTAGCCGTCAGAAGCCATAAAGCACACTATCCGCTCCAAGGGTTGCATAGATTGTATCATACTATTCTTACTACTCTTTTGTTTGAACGACATGTCGAGAACTAAAGTAAGTAATCGTTGTGTTACACAAACACATACCGAGTGAAGCTGGCGGTTTCAAGCTGAACTCAACGATTTGGGTTATCTCAGATCACGTTATATCATACTTGATACGGGGCTGAGTGCAGAGGAGTGTTACCAGGCAGCCGTAGTGACACGGTTGGCCCCAAAATCGCCGATGTAGCCTGAGTAAGTTTAGACGTGACCAGTCGCTACGAGACTGAGGGAACACAGTATTCGGTGTGGAACGCAGCGGTTGTATGGTTTAGAATCAGGATTCGATAGTTGTAATAGAGAGGCATAATGAGAATTTACTATGCTTGCGTACCAACCGGAGCCCGCATGGCTTGTACCAATATCGGTGCTTGAGTAAGGCTCAGTAGGTCGCCCTTATTTTCCGAGATGCAAGAAATCGATATCATCGAGTTGTTTTTGCTTGGTGATTTGTCTCCGGCAAGGAAAGGTGGGGATAGCGTTAGGGAGAAGTGGCAGATCAAATCGGATGGACTAGTTCATGCGTGCCAATTGCCCCCCGGTGTGTTTGTGAATGCTCTGGAATGGTCGCTCCGAACTGCATCGGACAATTGAGAGCTTTCGCGGTGGCGTCAGGAAAGACGACAAATCTGCCTGGCGCCAACCTAATAGCTATTTCTTACTGCTGGGGGTATGAGTATAGTGCCTCGGAGACATTTGTTTAGCCGTCTCTTCCGCTACCAGGTGGGTCAGCAAGACGCTGAGCCTTCAAAATTGCCGGCCGGGGCCTAACAAAGCCAAATGGAGGCTCCCGCTCCTATAAGACGTTTTGCAGGGTCTCTCTCCTAGCTAGGAAATTTGATAAGATTCATTGATCTTTACGCCGCGGGTTTCGCCACTCGCCAGTTCGGAACGAGAAGAATAAGGTCCTGCCCGCTCTTGAGCATCCTGGCAGACGCAGGCGGACTTGTGTTGCGCATTGCCATATGCGCCGGTTGACCGTCTTCCCTGCCTGATTAGAGTTCAGCTCTATAGACGGACTTCGTGCGGCGAGAAGCATCCCATATCCGTGGGCTCGTCGTTCTGCGTGTAAGGTCACCCCAAGGTCCGAGAGGCAAACGATGTCGTAGAGGCCAAGCTCACAAATCCCTCATGCACAGCGTGTCACTCATGAATGAGAGGCTTAAGAGAAGGTCCCTCGATATACCATACTCGGTGGTACTACCTAACCTAACTTGGAGTATCAGCATCGCTTACATAAGTCAAGCCTATGATTAGAAGAGGAGGTTGACAGATGGTATTAGTGTATGTACTTCATTGACGATCTGAGTAATGTCGAGAAGTAGTGGCCTAGGTGCATGACCGTAAATTGCAAGTGTAAACGCCTGCCACGGTCTACCATCCCATCTTCAACGCTTGCCCGTTGAGCTTCGTTCCCTACGATGCAGGGTGACACCTAGCTTACCTCACATCTATCATCATCCAATATATAGCTAGTCGACGTTGTCTTGAAAAAGCGCTGACGACATGTCTCCCATGACTCGTAACAAGAAAATTAGGCAGCATAGTCTCAGATCTATAATGGTGTCAAACGACCAGTGCTGCTGCAAGCGACACCATCTGGTACTCCAAAGAAGTCTCAGTTCAGAACACAGGTGGAATGAGAAGCAATACTCGCCGCTGGCTAACATAGCGATGAATTGTGGAGATCAGACACCGTTGAGAGGCCATTAAAGCGTCCTCAGATCTGGAGTTATAGACATCGAAGACTTTCCGCCACGTGGTACCGAGTCGTTGAATAGATGATCCGCTAAACATTAACCGAAAGGCTTTCCACCGTGGATCATGACTGCCTCTATTCTGGTATCAACGCTATGTCGTAGTCTCTTGTGACAATCCATGGCGGTCGGTATATGCTACAGCATCAAGGTCAGTATCAGACATCTTTGGCGGAAACTTAGGTAAGGTGGAGTATGTTATTGATAACTGTCATAGACTGCCATTCAAGATTTTAATGAGGTCAAAGTAATATGATAAGCTTATAAATTCGTCCGCACTGACAGCTCTGTCATTTCGAGACTGCTGTGGAGGTAACGCTCTGCCGAACTTATCGAGTGAGCTGGATACTTTATGCAGACGGAGATTAGAGAAAGCTAAGGCTGATCGGACCGGCTTTGCCCGCGCGCTAACATCAACTTTTCGTCAAATCGCTCAACGCATCAACAACCACATCAACTTTATCATTACTCTCCTCATAAAGTCCTTAGAGCTCCGTTTCTGAGCCATGGCTGCAACACCGCCCCCGACATCGACTGGGTCGTCGAAACTCGACGCAGCGGTCCAAAATGCTCGTGCCAATACTCCCGAGAAGCTGAGCGGCTTCGCCCTTTACTCTAGGTTTGCGCTGGCTGGCGCGGTCTGTTGTTCTGTCACACATGGCGGGCTTACACCAGTCGATGTGTAAGTGCAGGCTTGTTCTACATCCAGGGCGCTCTGGCTGACTCCAACACCTCAGTGTCAAGACTCGGATTCAGCTCGATCCAGTCACCTACAATCGGGGCTTGATTGGAGGCTTTCGCCAGGTCATTGCGAGTGAAGGGGCTGGCGCTATCTGGACTGGATTTGGGCCCACAGCAGCTGGGTATTTCCTTCAAGGCGCGTTCAAGTTCGGCGGATACGAGCTGTTCAAGCAACAATGCATCAATTACTTTGGCTATGAAGCAGCTTCGAACAATCGCACGGCTGTATACCTTGCCTCAGCAGCTGCTGCGGAATTCTTTGCCGATATTGCATTGTGCCCGTTAGAAGCAACTCGGATCCGCTTGGTGTCAGATCCCAAGTTCGCTACTGGTCTCGTCAGTGGTTTCGGAAAGATTGCGTCACAGGAGGGCCTCGGCGCCTTCTATTCAGGCTTTGGGCCCATCCTCTTCAAGCAGTGAGTCCGCCATGACGATCAACGTTCCCGCAAGCTGACTTCGACAGGGTACCGTATACCATGTCTAAATTCGTCGTTTACGAAAAGGTATCGGAAGCCATTTACAAGCGCGTTGATAAAAGCCAAACTTCCGGCGGGATGCAGACAGTCATCAACTTGGGATCCGGCTTGATGGCAGGCTTTGCCGCGGCTCTCGTTTCCCAACCGGCGGACACCATGCTCAGTAAGATCAACAAAACCAAAGGTCTTCCCGGAGAAGGTACCACGAGCCGACTGATCAAGATTGCTGGTGAACTTGGGTTGCGCGGAAGTTACGCTGGTATTGGCGCTAGGTTGTTCATGGTTGGGACTCTGACAGCGGGCCAATTCGCCATCTATGGCGACATCAAGAAAGCGCTTGGTGAGGGAAAACATCCACCCGATATCTTGTCGCCGCAACTGACTCTCGCAGGTGCGACTGGTGGGGTCGAGATCGCCAAGACATGATTGCAATGGGTCATTTTAGACTTCGCCTTCGTTGCATTACAGGCGCCTTCGGTTGGTTTATCCTGCCTTTGCGTATCTGCCCTCTCGTGATCATCAACGGCAAAAGCGCAGCGCTTCGCTTGCCAAGTTGTGTACTTTTATCCTCAATAGACGTCCATAACGAGAGCCGGGTAATAGAGTGAATATCATCTTTCGATAGCTGAAGGGTCTCTACCTTAGTCTTTGATGTGAGCTAAACTGAACCCGTGGTTGATTCGTCGTCTAGTCCGCGCTAGTGTTGCCCAGCAACCCCCACATAAACAATCGCCATGTCTAATTTCCATCTCCGTCCCAGCACTTTTAAGATTGATCCGAGGATACATTCCCGACTATGGATAACATTTCAGTGGAGGACTTCCAACCCTACAGCAACGGCGACTCCATAGGCCGTACACCTTTACATACACGCTCTTCCAGTCCACCACGAGCGCAAGAACAGGGTTCGGATCCATTTTCTTCTCCATCTCCAACGGCGCATCATGGCAGCCCGCCGAACGAACCGATCTTCGACATTACATCCCGCGCAAGCTCACCAGACACCTCACCTCAGCATTCTGATGACGATATTTCAATCCTCCTCTCCGACTACCATCACTCGCGCCCGGCTTCGCAGCAGCATCGCCCACCTTTGCAACATCAGACCTCATCTCCATATACACCCATCAAATTGCGTCCCTCTGGATTTAGGAATCCATCCTCCGTTCGCGCCATGCAGGACACTACCCCACCTCATCACCACATGACGTCGCCCCTATCGACCAGCTCAAAGCAGCAAAGTGGGTCGTACTTTCCCACCCCGTCACGGAAAGGAACACCACGCTCGAATCAACGATCAGTGTCAAAGCTCAGTCCATCCAAGAGAGTTGCTGCCAAGAAGGAATACCCTCTGGTGCTGCTACATGTAACACTTCTGCCAATCCCAACCCCATACTCGAACAGCGTCATGGAGCGCGTGTTACCGGCATACATCCTCAGTAACTGGAAGCTGTTGAGGGAGAAGGTGACCACTACCGTACTGGCCAGAGGCATTTTGATCCCGCACCCCAGAGAAGACTATGATCTACTTGAAGAAAGACTGCTTGAAACTTTAGAACTCCGTATGCCGCGAATCCTAGCTTGCGGGCATTTCCATCTCGACGCAGACGAAGAGGCTGAACTGCTGGTGGCTGATGAGGAGATTGACGATGAGGATGATGATGTGGATATATGTACAGACTGTGGACGCAGAATACGCGACGGGCGCCACGGTAGTGGTACGGGAAGCAGAAGATGGGACATCAAAATCTATGCAGCCAACGGTCTCATGAGAGCCGGAGCATGGGGCGCAGCTTGGAGAGAAATGGAACGGGTGGATGTTGAGATATGCCCATGGGTTAGCGAAGAATTACAACGGGAAATGGAAATTGCAATAGAAGCAGAAGAACAAGACGACGCTCTGAGGCAAGCCGCTGAAGAGGAGACTGCCCAAAACATTCAATTAGAAGAAGAGATCCCAATGGACCAAGGACCTGCGAGTGGCGGTCTCAACGATGCTCGCATGAAGGAAATATATGGAGACGGCGCAGAAGCCTACATGGATGGGCTGCATCCTCCCCACTCACCAACCATGTCACCTGAACGATCGCCTCCTCAGCATTTTACCCCATCACCATCTGGCGAGCTCCCACTATCAACCCTTCTCGGTAATTACATGACCGTTCTGGCTCGAGACCCTCGAAATGTCGCCATCGCGATTCTCAGCTTGCTGGTCTTGGTCCTCGCAACCGTGTCGAAGGCCAATTCACGGACAGAGAGCGTGATGCCTTCACCGAGCAATCACCTACCACAAGGCTCCCCACACCCAAATTACGTGACCGATGCAGCGTCCCAAGCGGCATCCTCAATTAGCAGCATCATGCCATCATTGTCTGTCACTATCGCGGAATCAGCGCCGGCAGAGGAGACTATACCCAGTGACCAGGGCCAGAACGCTCAGGATTATGTGGATGAGCTCGAGGTCAGATTCGAATTCGACTAAGATGAACGGCACAATTGAACAGCAATAACTCAGTACGATTCTTTTACGATTTTTGCTTGCGTTGAAGCGTTTGCTGTTCGTTGACACCCAGGGTATTTGGGGTTCAGATAAGGGAGTTTTTACGTACCTCTGATGGATGTGGTCGGTGGGCCAAGTGCAGCACATGACTGTTCTATATTCGGCCCAGAGCAGATACGAAGCGTCTAAGATACCCTTCATGATGGTCCTGCTTAGCTATAGATTTAATATCATACTTCCTCCAATCCGGAGACATACTTGTCAGATCCCGATCTCTCTAACACTTTACTTGCCTCAAGTTCACCTTTCCGTTGTCCTCAGGACGTTCTCTCCAACGTCCAACATGGTTGATCCTACACGCCGAACCGCTTACGATATATGTTTAAGAGCATGGAACCGCAAAGGCAGGCAGACGGGAGATTTCTTATCCAGGCCATATTCGAGGCTAGCTTCGCTCCACAATATCGCTTTCTGGCCCCGCCCAAAAGTCCAAGAATCAGAAGAGCCAAGACGACCCTCTTAGGGCTGTTCTAGGCCTTCTCCATAAGGTACACTTAGAATTCGGACCTCGGCATTTCCCTCTCTCTTACCTCACCTCCGCTTTCATACCTTTTATAAACGCATAGAATGCGTTCCAGCTATCATTTCCGTCTCCTCCGGCAGCTCAGACCATCGTACGATTATTGTAAATAACCATGGCATCCGAAGCGAAAGCACAGACTGAGCTGAAGGACTTCCTCAACATCTTCTCTCTCGAAGGAAAGGTCGTCGTTGTGACAGGCGGCTCCCGAGGTCTCGGCTTACATGCAGCATCTGGGTTTGCCATTCTCTCCTCATGCCGTTTTAGCCTAAGATTCAGGTTCCTCGCTTACCATACAACTAGTTTCCTCCAAGCTGGCTGCTCAAAAGTCTACATCACCTCCCGAAAGAAGGCTGCATGCGACTCCGCTTGCGAAGCTCTTAATACCTTGCCTAACAAAAGACCCGGCGCCCAAGCCATTTCTGTGCCTGCCGACAGCGCGAAGATTGGTGATATCGAGGGTTTGGTGAAGGAGGTATCCAAGACTACGGACCATGTCGACATACTTTTCGCAAACGCTGGGGCGACGTGGGGCGAGAAGTTCGACACGCATCCTGATGATGCGTTTGCGAAGGTGATGGATCTCAATGTGAAAAGCGTCTTCAATACCATCAGACTGTGAGTTGTGTCAACCGCTCAGGCAGCAGAGGAGCCATGGCCATTGACTGTGGTTGCTGTGAAGATTCGCGCCGTTGCTGCAGAAGAACGCTACCATCGAAGATCCCTCCCGCGTCCTCGTCACTGCATCCATCGCCGGCTTAGGTGTCGGCTCACTTGGCGAGAACGCCACGTTCGGATACTCAGCCTCAAAAGCAGCAGCGATCCATCTCACTCGGAATCTTGCGGTCGAGCTTGGGCCCAGGCATATACTGTGTAATAGCATCGCACCTGGGTTCTTTCCCTCTAAGATGCCTTCCGGATTGATGGACCTGCAGGGGGGCGAGGCTGCGATGGCGAAGCAAAACCCGAATGGGAGATTAGGCAGACCTGAGGATATTGCAGGGACAGTCGTGTACTTGGCCAGTCGGGCTGCGAGTCATTGCAATGGGGCCCTCATCACGCTCGATGGCGGCGCACTTTGGGGAAAAGGGAGGTTGTAACGTTCTACTACATTTTTTTAAAGTAATTTTGGGAAGGTGACAATGTTTTCACTTTGAATTATTTTGTCCGTTTTCACGTTTTGCTCCCTATCTTGCCTCGGCTCGGTTTTCCTTACATCATTTCATTCCACGTACTGCATTGCCCTTCGCCTTTGTTAATTTCCTCCCAGGTACGGGGACCTCTACATATTTCCAAACCGCTGAAGCACGTAGACCTTAGTATACTACATACGTTTTGAGAGCAGTCGTACCAACCTAGCAGCCAAAGCGCGTTCAAGTTGGGCGTACCCAAGTCATTCTTTCCCGGGATCTCTGATCAATTTTGCAGATCTTGCTTTGTCACGAACAATGCAACTACATCTATCCTGAAGTTTCTCTATGCTTGACATGCTTGAATGCATACCTTGCCCATGGTGGAAGAATGGAGCCAATTAATGATCAAAGGCCTTTATGATCTTGAGGGGTTTACGGCATTGCCAATACAATCCAGGGGCATTGGACGACCTGCCGCCGAAGAATCAACACTATCAAGAAGACAGTGAGGAGGCCGATGAGTACGATGATCCGGGATGGATTATGGATAAATGTAACCACGCGATGATGACTACATGGGCATCGACGATCAGAGTAACTCTGTCAACGATAACTTAACCTCTTCAGTTTCAGACTTGGAGAATGAGGAGACCAATCCTTCAAATTCCTACCAGTGATCGACTTCGCCCAATTTGCGATTGGGAAGCAGTATTCTGCTGACACCAGATGCCGGCAAAAGTCATGCCCGATTTTAGGCGACCCAACCACCCCACCAAAATTCATGGGACACTGGGTCACGAAACAACGTTTTCCCGCATTGACACTTGGCACTTCTCAGGTTTTTTCTAGACCCTGGACTTGACACTTATTATGGATATAGGATGTCTAATTGTCGACCACATTTGTTTTGTCGTGGATCCGATTCGAGCCATTATCGACCTTACACCGTACAGGGGCAAGACACTTCACCACAGGAAATGCTAAAAGAGATGCATGAATGCAAGTTCTTGTAGGTAATCTCAATCATGATTGCTGGGAGTCGAAGAACATTGTCGATACCACTACAGAACAATATAACTCCATCAAGAATTTCGTGTCGCAATGGCTCGAAGTCCAAAAGTTTTACTTGGATACTACAGAACAATATAACTCCATCAAGAATTTCGTGTCGCAATAGCTCGAAGTCCAAAATTTTTACTTGGAAGAAACGCGATACTTGTTTGTTATAGCATCGACTGCGAGCTCTAGAGCTTGTAGAATTATGTCTGTTTGAGTCGTGCTATAAGCTCGACAGCTTCTGGCGCTTCGTACGGATTCGATTTTGAGCCCTTGGTACACGCGAGCATGATGTCGGAACCCTTGTTTCAAAAGTCAGCCTAAGATCTGAAGCTATACTTCATCTTAAATTTGTCGGACTCGAGATCTCAGGTGAATATGGCTGACTGTTCTGCTGACCAAGACTCTTTTCCAAACGAGCTTATCCACAAGCTTGTTATCTTAAGCAAGACATTGGACTTCAGATATACAGAAGAGCTAAACTTCATGGGAACAGCATATGTTCAGACATATCATATATAGCACACTTGCCGAATGCAAGGTCACAATATAAGCTCCATCGGCGCTCGATATAGACTTGCAAAAACAGAGAAGCATTGGATGTCAAGCAAATGACAAACTACAGCCATTCTCAAAGATGCTCAAGACAATTCGACGTCGACTGCATAACGCTAGGTTATCAATAGCTTTGCTTTAGTTGTTGTTAACGATTGATAGGAAATACGACTTGAGGTTTCTTCTTACGACCGAAACGCAAACTTTGCCATGTATGGCGTTGCTGGCGAGCCCAACAAGCATTGCGGAAAAACTACGTTGTTGGCGCAGAATACGTAACCAACGATGGTTCAAATGCTGTATAATCTAGATGGCGAAGTGTTTCTTAGAGAGACGCGTCGAGATCGCACCCAGGCAAAGGTACTCCGTGAAATTGTCTTGTTCACTCTTCTTGCATCTATTAGTGGAGTTGGGGCACCTTATACGAGCACACTCTGCCCTACTCGAAAAGTTCAGAAACTCCTTTCTTCCCGCAACAGCAATTCATGCCGAGATCCTATCCAGCCACCTCTGCTGCTCTACTCCCGATGGGAAATTGCTGGCTGCGGCGCTCTATCAATCAGAGACTCTCACAGAGTCTGTTGATGATCTTCTGCCAACACTAGAGGAATTCTGTCTATCACGGACCATCAAGAACCGACAAGTCTGAAACCATCATCCTATGTGCGTATTTTTCTTTCAAAAAGTAATTGCTTTTATAGCTTTCACTCTTTCCAACATCACTGTCAACCTTAATGCACAAAGTACGCTAACGTGGCCGGAGAGGATAGCTAAAGCACTGGAGGTATCTATTGTGTCCTCCCCCAAGTCTTTGAGGCCCTGAATAGCTCTTCGAAGATCTGTTTTGGCAAAGCGGAGGGTCATTGTGGTGATAATCCTGATCATTCGGTAGATCTGTTCGGAGACCTACTAACATCATCTACGTCGAAGGCTACTATAGCGGCCTTAACTTTGAAAACCGCTTCTAGGTCCAGGACGATTCCACCACATCAGAGGCTCGGTGCGATTACCTTGCTTAAAATGATAAGTTAATCAAAAGCCGCAGGTGACCAACGAACGTAATGGAGACAGTTTCCAACTGAACATTGAAAATGCATCCAGCTTGCCGAGCGCAGAGCCGGACCGCATCGATCATAAGGTTCTTACCGAACCCAATTCTACAACGACCGTTCCGTCTACAGCTCAGATACCGTGGGCTATCTTCCAAGTATCAAGTCATTCGAGTGTTCTTTACTCTACCCAGATTTCACTAGTACATTCGTGTCGTGTCAAGACGGCTGATCGATTGCGTACCTTCGTCACGAGTGCGGTTCACGTCGCAGCCCAGCTTGTGACTTGATTGGAAGAAGCAATATACGAATCGCCCAACTCGACAAGATCCACAAGACCGAGATATGAGTCGAGCACCTCGAAGATTGTGTAGATTACAGGAAGGATGAGCTACAGGTCAACGGGCTGGACAAGTTCGGGGCTCGGTAGACTTTCGACAACGTACCTCCGAGAGCTGCTACGGTGTTTCGGACGCTCGAGGGATGCATGGAAGAATCTTGCTGAGGTGGGGGAACTAGTACAGGATCCCGCAGAGGGACAACGAAGATTGGAACAGCAGATGAAACATGGTATGGATGTGGCCTCTGTCGATGTCACGAGCTCGGTCACGAAGGCAAAGATAGTGGCCCCTGATAAGTCTAAAGTGGCTTGACCGGACACGAACGGGAAGGCAACAAGATTGAAACTCTCGGATTACTACCTACCAAACTCACGCAACTGACACTGTCGTCTGTTCGAACCGGTTCCCCAGGTGGCCCCCGAAACAAGGAGTGGAGACTACAGCATCGCTTGTGTGCGGAACAAGAAATATCAAAGTCTGGATCAGGAGCGGAGCCCATGGTCATGGTTCTAGGATGTGGATTAGGACAACGACAGGGCTACGGGATCCATAGCATGGTCAAGCCATATCCACAGGATCCAAGGTCGCCCAATCTGGCACACCTTCGTTGGATAGTGAGCCCACTGTCATCATCAAATGGGCATTGCAGCACAGTCACTATTCCTCCAGGGAATATATATATATATATTGGATGCCACATCTCAATCCCAAAGATAGACGGGAACTTTCCGTCGTTTGGAGATATGGAGTGCGCGATCCTCGAGATTTCAGAGCAAACAAGGAAAATCGCCGTCATTTTACAGTGATCTTCTGATGGCTACGGTCCCTGGAAGAGGTAATCGAACAAGGAATCCCAAGAACGGTTCTTCCAGTCAACCTGCGTCTCAACAAATCTTGCAGACAAATCTGCTTACGGATCTAAAGAGTGGTCCTGAAGCTGGTCGCAAAGGACTACAAGAAGTGCAAATTTTCAACTCACATCCGGCATACGACTCGGATATCGGGACTTGGTAAAGACCAATTATAAGATTTTTGAGACTATATCAGGATTCGGTGGCACAGAAAAAATTTGGAGGCATGTCCAAGGCAAATCGACACGACAGATTAACGACTACCAATGTTATGTGTAGGTCGCAGCTGATTCTAGAGAGTTTGGGATCACTATTAACAATATCATCAATTTTATTATTAATCCTTACAGTCAGCCTCAACCTGCCGTGTGCTGATACACTGGCGCTACGGAATTTCTAGCTGCGTCAATTTCGATGACCCTACAGCAATGCAGGCTTACTTGAAGCACACCAGATTCGCACCCAGATATTTCGACTCCTGCACACCAAGACTAGAGTTCAGGTACTTACTGAAAGTAGCAAGGAGTTAGCAAGATGCTCTAGTAAAAAGCTCCCCGAGACGTATCCTGCCCATGCGTACAGTGATACGAAGAGCAAGCTCCGAAGTCAGAAAAGCAGCAAGAGCCAAGATGGTTTGCTGGTACATCCGAAAGAATCCGAGCGACTACAGGCTGGAGGCCTGCTCTCGGTACCGAAAAACGGAGATTGAAAGATACCCTCGTCAATTACCCTGTCATTTCTGGACCCTGAGTCGGAAGATTCAAGTGTCGCTACTATATATTGCATAGGTCTATAGGAGATATATTGACGACACGAATATACTACTTCACAAGTCTTGCCACCAGAAGTAGCCAGTTTGAGAATATCGACACTATCCCTAACTACATACCATTATCCATTCTTTCTATTCCAGTATGTCTACCATATGGCTGAACTGGTACGAATCCGGCAACGAAAAGCTCTTGGACCCTTCAACGCCGCAGCCAGATAATCCGCGTGCAGGCCACCTAGGACAAGCAATCGTAACATCGTCCTATTAAGGATTTGATCGAACATCTGAAGAGCAGAGCTAGGTGGTTATTAATAGTTCTAGGACTTCGATGTGGAACTCTATTCAGAGTCGAGCGAGAGTATAGGTTTATAGCGATACTTACAGAACTCAGCAACATATCCGAAAAGAGTCGCATCAGAAATCTGGAGTTCATAGAGAACGATGACCTGAAAACGTTTAGATCGTCGAGCAACTCAATTGGGCATCAGTAGTGCTACAGTACGGTTTAAGAAACCACCGTATAAGGGTGCATTAGCGGTCGAGACCCGTTGCCGGAAACCTCCGAGCATCTACGATTGGATGGGAACGCTGCTAATTACCCTTGCAGATGGCCACGCGGAAGAGCTCACGCTTTATCACTAATGGGAAGTATTACGATGCGTGTAAAGAGAATCCGAAGACGGAAAAAGAGCAGCACCAGAAATGCGTGATCAAAGACTCTCTGGACGCTACCATCACCTCTGTACAATCCACTAACGACACTGCTCTAGTTGTGAACAAGGTATCAGTTGAGAATGGATAGGGATGAACTTTTCGTGTTGGCCAATTCGATCCGCAGAAGCCAACCCCTTTCGAATCCGCCATTTTGAATCAGACGTGATCCTGAAACACGGTCATGCGACAACCTGTACTCAGGCAAAGCCTTATTCTGAGACTCGTGAGCTACCAAGCCCGAACCAAAGCTCTGCATTTCCGAGCAATTTGCTGATGAAGCAGAGGATATCTGGTCCGGGGTCTGGTGGAAAGTGCCGTACACCAGCTTCATTCTAGTTGACGAAGTGCTGAGAAGACACTATTACCAGGATCTAGACAATCGCTGGGTGCGGTCTCTCCAAGATCTGAAGAATAACAACAATCCTACTCGTGGAGAATTGCTGAGAGGACAGGCAACAGCCTACCATAACTACAATATAACCATAATCGAAATGCTATGGAAGGAAAATCATGGCTTATGTACCTCTTTCGCAATACGCGTGGCCCATGAGACCGGAATCGAGAAAGTCACCAATTACAGGAACGGTGGCACTCATTGGGTGGCTTGGGTAAGACTCTTTCGTACTTGAAGCAGGTAATGTAGTGCAGTCATGGATCTATTGTTTATCTATGAAATCTATAATGTAGCAGATCTAACATACACGAGACTGCCAAGACGCTAGTCTAATCGAATAAGAGTCTCGCAAAAAACAGTTGCATCTTATTAACTTCAACACTTCTACTAGATATAAGTAAACTTTAATTCTTAAGCAAATCAATAATTGTTAACAAATAATTGCTAGATTTGCTTTGTTTGCTCTTTTAATTTATAAATTATTTATTAAATATTTTGTTTGCTATCTTAATACAATATATCTAATATATTTAAGAATTTTTAAAATTTTATCGATAGCAATATCTTAGTAAGACTATTTGCAATTATATTTTTTATAAATATATATTTTAGAACAATTAGATCTAATTTAATTGTTTTGCAAATTTAATAATATTAAACATCAATATACTTAGTATATTAATAATATTTTAAATTAGAGATTAAATCAATTGCTTCTTAATTGTTTTTATATAAAAGAATTAAAATCTTAGAAATTATATACAATTACATTAGTAAAAAGTAAAATTATATAATTTTTTTATTTGTTTTTGCGATAACAATATATTTAACTTTGCAAATAAACTTAGACTAATCGTTTGAGTCGATTTTTCCCCAAAATCTATAACTTGATCCAAAAGTTATATCTAATTAAATTAAGTTTTAATCTAATATAGTTAGTATTTTTATAATTTATGCAATTCGATTCCAATTGTTAGAATCAAACAATTAGTCTAAATAAACTAAATAACAAAATCTTATTATTTAGAGTTTTATAATATAAAATTATTAAATAGAAAGTAGATTTATCTATTTGTTAAACAATAATTGTTAATTGTTTTAGCAAAGTTTATATTTATATAATTTATTAGACTTTTATTTCTATTGTAGTAAATACTATAATATAATATTTTTTTAATATATTTTAGAATACAAGTAATTATATAAATATATATAGAATTCGAATTAAAACAATAATAAAAAAGTATTAATAAAGCAAATCTTAAATTCTATTGTATTATTATTATAATATATATTAATAAATAATAATAATATTAGCTTTATAGAATTTATCTAAAAATATAATTATATTAGAAAATTTTAAATTTATAGAGATTAATAATATTTTGCAATTTAATATTTTAAAACAATCTAATATTGTTTGTAGATAAATTGTTTAATTAAAATTAATTTTGTTGTTTAAATATATAATTAATATATTTAGATAATATAAAATAAAATTTAGATTGTTTATCTTAAAATATACTTTAAAACAATTTTTTATTAACTTTAAATAAATTTTTTCTAAATTAATTAACAATATATTATTAATATAGATATACAAATATATATTCTAATTCTTTAATAATAAAACAAAAAAATTTATAATAATAGATATAAATTCTAGATTTTTAAAAAAGTTTTAAATAACTTTATATTAGATTTGCAATAATTGTTAAAGATTATAAAAAGCTTTTTATAATTCATATATTAAAGTAGAATTCTTAATAAAGTTGTTAAACTAACTTATATAAATAGTTTTATTCAAAAAACTATAAAGAAAAACAATAATTATATTTATTTATTAATATAAAAACTATAAGCTTCTACTAATACAAATAGAGCTTTAAAAAATATTAATCTTATAGTATTATATTTATTTAAATAGAAATAAAGTTAATTTTAGCAATTTGTTTATAGTTGTAAATTACTTATTGTATTTTATATTTATAAATATTGCTATTAAGATTGTATTTAATTTTAAATATCTATTAATTAATAATTATCTTTTGATTGTGCAATAACTTTATAAGTATCTATATATTATTCTTAATATATAAAATAATTTTAGTTTTTATAATCTTCTACTATTGCAACTATTTAGATAATTAATAATTTTTTTTATAGAATTGCAATTTTGTAATTAATAGATCTAATATTTTTAATATTTTAATATTAAAAAGACTTAGACTATTATTAATAGACAATATACAAAAAACGCATATTATATATATATAATCTTTAGATTTGCTACAACAATTTAGATTTTTATAGTTAAAACAATTTGTTGTTTCAAAACTTCTAGTTGTCTAATTTAAGAATAACAATTAAGAAGTTTTATTATAAATATATTTTAATAGCTTTAATAATAAGAAAGATTCTGCAATAATATTGTCTAATATTATAAAATTACAAAATACTAACAATAAAATAGATAATAGTATAAAATTTTATAATATAAATTTATTTTTAGTAGAATTTTTTTAATTTAATTTATTTTGAATTTTGATTTAATATAAATTAATTATTTGTATTATATTTGTATTATTTTTTCTTTTTAGTATTATTAAAAGTTTTTGCAATATTTAAAATATTTGTAGATATAAAATATCTATTTTAAGAGTATTAAATAATACTTATTTTGTTATTATTTTTCTTTGTTTAAATATATTTTGTTTTCTTTTTATCGAAATTATCTTTAATATATTTCGAAGTTGCTAAATTAAATATATAATAGTGAGTCTTTTTATTAAAATATATATTATATAATAGATAGATTTGTTTAATTTTAGAATTGTAGATTTTTTATTAATTTAAATCTTTGTATTTTACAAAAATATCTTTTTAGAAATAATTATTAAATTTATATTTTATTATTGTTTTTAATATATATATATAGAAGCAACATTTTAGTACTCTTAAATTTAAAATATTTAACTTAATTTTATTAATTATTTTAAAAAGTATAGTATTAGATTTGCAAAACAATATTATAGTAATTCTATTTTATATATAGATAATTGTTTCGATAATATAATTTTAGAGTCTTATAGATATTTAATATATCTTATAAATTGCACAAATTAAATCGACAATTATATATCTATTCTTTTTAATAATATTGTTTTGTTTAGATATATAAGAAACAAACAACTTCTATTAAATATTTGTTTTCTTAAATTAGTTTGCAAAGATATTACTTTCTAATTTATTGTTTGTTTGTATATATTTAATTTAATAATTTGTTTGCTTTTTAATTTAGATATAAAATTTCTATAAATATAAAAGAATCTTATTCTTAATCTTTATAATATAGATAAAAAATATATCGAAAATATTATTCTTAATTAATAGAAAATAACAATTGTTGCAAAATATTATAGATAGCAAATCTTTAATATTAATATAAATTTAATCGAGAAATACAATTGTTTTAAATATAAAATATCTAAAAAATTCTAATTGTTATTTTATTTTTAAACAAAATTTATATATTTTTTCTAAAACAAATTTTTTAATTTTTATTTCAATAATTTTTTTTGTATTAAATAGAATATTTTAATAGCTTAGATAAACAAAGCAACAATATTAAATTTTAATATCGATTTTTTTTTTAAATATCTTAAATTTATAATAAGATTTCTTTTTTTATTAAATTTTTGTTTGCGTAGATTGTTTAATCTTGTATAGATTTATTGCTTTAAATATTTTAGATTTTAAAAGATATTGTTGTTTAATATTATTTGCAAAGATTATATACTAATTATTGTAATTAAAATATACAAATTGTTTAAATAAAAAATAGCATTTAATATTTTTATTCTCTAAAATAGTTATACTAACAAGATTAATTTTAATATCTAAAACAAACAAAACTTGTATACAAGTTAAATTATTGTTTTTAGATAATTAAATCAAACAATTATCTATATTTATAATAGATAAAATAGAACTATTAGTTGTTTCGATTTTTGTATAACTAAAATTCTTTAAAAAATTTTAATTTTCGAAAATATATATAGTAGTTTTTGAGCTAATAATCTATACAATTTTTGCAATTGCAATAACAAGATAATTAATTTTTAATTTATAATAAAAAGATTATAAAGAAAAAGAAATAGATATTTTATTAGTATATTTGTAACTTCTAATTATATTAATAAAAGAATTAGATATTAATTAATTGCTATTTTCTAAAATTTCTAAAACAAAGTTCTAACAATTTTCTTTATAATTGTATTTGCAATATTGCTATTTATAATCTATTTTATTATAGTTATTATATATTGTATCTTTATAACAATATTTGTAGTTTTTATATATTTCTAAAAATATAGATTGTTGTTATTAATAATTATTATTGTTACAATTTTTATTTTTATTGCAATTTTTGCAATTGCAATTTCTATTTCTTTCTTAAAATTGTTTATATTTTCTATTAAATTTTTAATTATTAGTATAATTATTTCTATTATAGTTGTAATCTTAATAATTTTGTTAATTTTTATTTTTTTCTTGTTTGCGTTTTTGTTAATTTTAATTTTAATTTTTGCAAACAAGATTAATCTATTTATTTCGAATCTTTTAACAATACTTCTTTTGTTAAAAATTTGTTACACATCTAGCTAGCAAGTTGCTTTACTTAACGAGTTTCACTCAACAAGTTGCGCTAGTCTCTGAAAGAACTAGCTCGACAAGTAAAGATAGATTTGCGTATAGCTAAATAGATTATTAATTCAACTATTTATTACAACTTGTTTAATGTTTGTTTTGTATATTTTTTGTCTTGCTTTTATAACAAATAATAGCTTTAATCAATGTATAAAGTACTTTTCTATTGCTAGCTTATTGCATTAATTGATTAACAAATTATATTAATTATTTTGTTTTTCGCTAAATTCGATATACTAGCTTATTAATTATCTTAATTATTTGTTAAGCGAATCTTTGTATTAAAGACAATTTATTTTTGTTTAATATTTGTCGAACTACGCAATTGATTCGCAAAGCAATTTGTTAAACTACGCAATTAATTTGTAAAACAATTTGTCGACATTAATTAATTTGTTTATTCTTGAGTTTATTTGTAGACTTTACTCAAATCTTGTATTTATCAAATATACAATATTTATCTCTTATTAACTTTTGTCTTAAACTAGCTTTATATACAAAGAAGAAAGTATCTATATTAACTTATTAACTTTTTATTTTTTTATTTATTAATTATTAGTACTTAGCTTATCTTTTATTTTTTATTTAACAAGTCGCTATTAAGATTGTTGAACTAACTTCTTATTTTTCTTTATTCTTTATTTAATTAACTCGCAAACGTAGAACTTATTTAATAGAAGAATCTTGTATTTAATTTACAAAATAAATTATTAACAAATCTTTTTTTAAACAAATTGTCAAAAGATTCGAAACAACTATTTAAGATTTTAAATTATCGAAGATTTGATTCGACAAATATATTAATTCTATTGTTTAGTTAATTTTCGAAAACTTGTTAACAATCTTAAAGTTCTTAAATAAATACAAGAATTCTAAATTTATTGTTCTAGCTTTTTCTATTAAATTAATTAATTTAGTTGTTATTATTTTGTTAAATAGCTTGTATTTAAATAATTTATTTTCTTTTATTAAATTGATTGACTCGATTACTATTAGTTTACTAAGTAGCTTGTATTCGTGTAATTAATTTACTATAAGCAATAAGTTTTACAATTAATCTAGAGATCTAAACAACAACTCTCTTAACAAATTGATAAATTGTTTTAAATCGAACGTTTGTTATTAAGTATTCTTTGTCTTATATAGAAATTGCAACAATTACAATAAAATAACAAATTTATTTAGTAATTTTTCTAGAACTTGTAGACAACAAAAGCTTGCATTTACTTGCAAAAACAACTTGTTATATATAAAAGTATCAAACTATATTAAAACAATAGAAGAGATTATATTGACAAAGCAAGTTAACACTTCTAAAATTGCAATTATTAAACAATTTCTCTCTTTAAATATACAAAGTTATTTTGTTCTTAATATTTAAAATATATTTATTGCTCAAAACTTATAAAGCTAGCTTGCTTTATTTATTTAGAATTTCTTTACTTAGTTTTTTACTTATTAGATATCGAACAAGTAGTACAATATTGATTAGACTCTTTCTAGTTATTAAATATCGAACAAGCAATACAACTTTAAGTAGATTAATCTTGCTCAATAAATATCGAACAATTAGTATAGCTTTAATTAAAACGCTTTTAACAACTAAATATTATTTGCGTTTAAATACTTAATTAGTTTTGTTATTTATCTATATATTTATAACAAAATTGTCCATAATTAATTAAGTTAGTCGAAAGATTAAAAAATTTGTCAAAAAGATAAAATATTTATATCTTAGATAATAAAGCAATTGCGTAAGTTAATATGTCAAAAAATTTAATAATTTGATCGAATCGACATTTTTTTTTAAAGATATTGTTATTTAAATAGAAACAATAATTAAGACAATTTAGTTACTTTAATTAATTGTTTTTAAACAACAAATTTAAATTTGTTTTATTTAGACGTTTCGAAGATTTATAAACTAAATAATATTATCTTTGCAAATAAAGAGACAATTTATCGAGAAATCTTTATATTTGTTAAACAAATAAAGAATTATATTTATATAATTAACAAAATTGTAATAAAGAAGAATTTGTTGTTGCATTTTTGTAATATTGCTATAATTTAATATTTAAAGAAGATCAAAGAGTTTAAGTGCAAAATATTTAGAAATCTTTTACTTATCGATTTTATTAATATACTAAAGACGCAATTTAAAATAAAAATCAATAAAGCTCTTAACAAACTTATCTCGAAGATCTTTATAATTAAAAAAGCGCAAAATAATCGCAAAACAAACAATTTTCTTCAAAATATTATTTTGTATTTTTAATTAGTTAATATCTTTAATTTATAAAATTAATTTATATAGATTTGAAATCAACTTAATCTAGAGTTGCGTTTAATAATTATTATATTAATAATTTATACAATTGTTTAAAACTTTATTAAGAAGTTAGATACAAAAAAAGAGCTATAAAAGATAATAATAAACGTTTGTTAATTATTAACTTAGAATTGTAATTGCACTCAAAAGTTTAAGAAACGCAATAACAATTTTAGAAATAACAATTAACAATAGTAGACTTGTTAATTATTTGTATTTTATTAGTTACGTTTCTTTTATATTTCGCATTCTATTTACTTTAATCTATATTAGTTGCTTACAAACTACTAAATTTGTTTATTTTTGCAAAATGTATCTAATTTTAATAGTTAATATTGTTTTGCTATATTGTTGTCTTTTTTCTTTAAGTATCTTGCTATTATTGTTGTTAATATTAAGACACAATTGAATAACAAAAACAAAAAATTGTTTCTTCTTAAAACAAATAATCGTTGTATCAAAAGTAAAAATTAACAAAATTATAATAATTATCGATTTTAAAGATATTAGTTGTTCTATTAATTGTTAATATATTAGCAATTATCTTATTAGCGAATTACATATTAATCTTTTGTTTTGTCGATATATTAACTAGTTGTTGTATCGACTTATTATGTAAATTCTTTGTTATATAATAATTTGTATTATTCGATTCAATTTTACAACGTCTTTGCGTACTACTTAGAAATCTCGTAAAACAATATTTATTACGCTAAAGAAAATTATTAAGAAAAGACTTTATTGAAGAAACAATGCAAGAATTTGCCAATAACTATTAATACTTTTTACGTTAATTTAAAGATAAAACTTCTATTATTTCAACAACTTATTTGTACGAAATACTATTGTATTTTTTAATTAACTAACAAGCTTTTTCGATATATTAAGAAAAGACACAATTTTAAATATTAAATAAAACAAACGTTTGTCGAGATCTTTTACGTCGACAAAACAATAATAAAATAAAATAAAATTATTAATAATTTAGAATTAATTAAGTTAGATATTAAAGCAATAATCGACATAGACTTGATTTTTCGTTTATATTATTATATTGTAGTTAGATAATCAAATAATATTAGACTATAGACTTGGAAATGCTTGCTATTAATACTAGCAATCTATTTGCAATATATATGCGATCTCTTCTACTTAGATCTTAGAATCTTAGCTACTTAATATATTATTAAACTATATAGTGCGATTTATATATATATCGCGATAAGTCTCTATTGTTATAGTTGTCTACTAATTGAAATTCTATTTTTATTTTATTATATTAAAGTTTAATGCAAAGATTTAGTTACAACAACAAACATTAAAACAACAAATTGTCAATATATCTCTAAAAACAATCTTAGAAATTCAAGAATTCAAAAACTCAAAAATACAAAAAAAAGAGTATAAAAAACAAATTAACTTTGACAAATTATTAGAATCAAAAATTTCAAAAATTAGAAATACAAAATTAATAACTTAGAGATTAAGATATTATTAAATTAAAAAGCAAAAAAAGAAAAAACAAAGTTAAAACATTAAAAATAGCAATAAAAATTATAAATTTAAAAATTAAAATATCTTATTAAAATTACAACTAATATCTACTATTAAAACAATAAATTGTTCGCTAATTATAGTAGCGTTATTAAAAGAAACTTTTTAGCAATATAATTGATTTATTTGTTTAAAAGCAAAAACGCTATTTAAACTCTTTTTTTAATAAAGATTAAAACAAATCTTTAACGCAAAAATATTTGTTAATAGTAAATCGACAACTAACTAAAAAAAACAATAGATTAAAAATATCTATTTATAAACAATTAAAAAAATAGAGAAACAATAAACAAAAAAATAGCGCAAAGTTAAAAAGAAAAAAGAAAATCTTTTCTTAATATTTTTGCAAAAAAAAGAAAAAAATTTGCAAATTAAAAATATTATTTTTTAAATTAATTATTATTATTAGTTTTTTTAATTTAGTAATTGTTACTTTTATTATTTGTTGTTAAGTTATTTTTTTAAAAACAATATCTTAAAACAATAAAAAAATTGCAAAACTTTTTTTCGATATATTTATATTAACAACAAATTTACTTAATAATTTTATAAAAATTGTAAAAATCTATTACTACGTAATCTCTATATTTTTTTTAAAAATATTAAAAGTATTGCACTTTAATAAACTTAATATTATTAATTTTCTAAATTAGTTCTTGAATTTTTGTAATAAGTATAAAGTTATTTTTTAGTATAAAATTATTAAGTTGTTTTAATATTGCAATAAGCTTATAAAGAACTTTATTAAGTTTATTGTTATTTAAACAAATAGAAAGTAATTTAAAATAATAAAAAAATTAAAAAAAAATATAAAGATAAGAATTTAAATTAAAAAATTAACTTTTGTGCTTTTTTAAAATTTTTAAAAAACATATTAAGAACAAAGTCGAATAATATTTGTAAATATAGTCGACAATTTAAAATTATTTTCTCGAAACTTATTAAATTTAATTAAGTTGATAAATATATTAGATTCTTATAATATTTAAAGAGTCTTTTTTGTAATATTTGCACTAAAATAATACAAAAGTATAAAATTAATTTAAATAACGCAATTACTATAATATTTAAATTGTTATACAAAACAATTATAGAATTAATCCAAAATAAAACAATTATACAAAAAATAAATATTAATAGCAATTAAGTTGCTTAGCAAATTGCGAATATTAATATAAATAAATTAATAAATATAATAAACAAGAAATAAGATCTTGTAAAAAAGAAAATTATATTAAAAATAATCTTTGTTTCTCTAGTATTGTTAATAATTGCAATCGAAAATATAAAAATTAACAAAATACTAAATATTTTAATACAAACTTTTAAAGATCTTAAAATTAACAATACTTGCAAAATAATAAAAAGCAAGATTTACTAAATAATTTAACAAACAATAACAACGCAATTACAAAAAGCTTCGCATATTGTATTTTCTTAAATTTAAATAATAATTTAAAGTTTATTTTAAAAAACAATTTATATTTATTAAAAATTTGTATTTGTTTCTAGATACAATTAATTTTAATTTTAATTAAATAAGTATTTGTTTTGTTACAATTTATATAGATAATAAATTTGTCTAAAATTAATAATCTTAATAACAAATAAAAAAATTTATATAAATAAAAGCAATAAAATTTGTTATAAATTTAACAATTTTAAGAATAAAGAAATAAAGTTGTCTTTTAATAATGCAAAGATTAAAAAAAAATTATAAAAATTTGTTTTTAATAAAGAATGTAAAATTGTATTCGAAATTTTGTAATTACAATAATAATAATAAAATTAAATACTAGTTTTTTGTCAAAAAATAAAAAGAATAATAAATCGAATTAAACAATAATAAAGATTCGAAAAATTTAATTAAAACAAAATTCTTTTAAGCAACAAATGCTCTAGAAATCTTTAATAAAACAATTAATCAAAATAATTAAAAAAAGAATTAAGAAAAAAGAAAAATTCTTAAAAATTAAAAATATTAAATCTAGAAATTATTTAAAAATAACAAAAGTCTTAGACAAAAAAATATATATAAAAAAAAATAATAAAAACAAAAGTAAAAAATATTATAATAAAAAATGTTTTTGTAGTAATTAACTTTAATTTAAAAGCTATTAAATACTAGAAAAACAAATTTAAAAAAAAGTCGAAGACTTTTGCAAACTATATATAGCAAACAAAATATTTAAAAAAAATATTGCAAACTATAAAGAATTAAGTCAATTTTAAAACTCTAATTCAAAATATTTTTATCTTAAAAATAAAAATAAAATTAATAGATTTTTTAAATCTTTGTTTTAATTTAAGTTGCTCTTTTTTTTGTTCTCTTTTTAATAAAAAGTTTAATACTATAGTAATAAAAAAAAAATCTTAAAATCTTATAAAAAAAAAGAAAAAAACAATTGTTATTATAAAATCAATTAACGCTAAATTTATTAAAATCGTTTATTTTAAAAATATTATTGCAAATTTTTTTTTTAAAACTTTATATTTTGTTGTTTGTTCAATTGCGTAAATACAATTAAAAAATATAAAAATTAAAGCAATATTTAATAGTAATACAAAAATTAACTATATTAGCAAAAGAGAGAAAAAAAAAAAAAATTAATCTAGTTATTTAACAAGATATTTTTATTTTATTAATAGAAGTTACAAGAGTATATATTTGTTTCGAAAAAATAATAAAAAATACAAAGATATTAATTAAAAAAATAATAATTTATATTTATATTTTTGTTGTTTTTTGATTTAATTATAAAATTCTATTAGATCAATCTTTTTAACAAAGTATTTAAATAAATTTTATAAATATAAACAACAACTTTTTAAAATTAACAATTTATTTTAAGAACAAAGCAAAGTATATTAATATTTCAAAAATATTTACTAATTATTTTAGAAACAAAAATAAAAACGTTGTATTTTTAGAGAAATCTTTAAGTCTCTAAATAATTGTTCAATTAATATAATTGCTCGATTTCGCAAATTTAATTGCAAAAAATCTTTAAAAATAAAAATCAAAATTATTAAAGTAATAGCGTTGCAAAATAAAATTAAAAGAAAAAATTAACAAAATTCTAATTAATTAAAGCAAACAAATAATATTAATATTTATTTGTTCGCTTATTAATACAATTAATTAGAATTAAACAAATATTCGAATCAATATTATGTTTCAAACATTTTTAGAATTATTAATAATTTAAAGTTTTTAATTATATATTATAAAAAAGACTTTTACTATTTAATTGTCTAGAAAGTTTAATATTCTTTGTTAATCTTTTATTGTATTGCATTTATTTGTTCAAATAAATACAATATATAAGCGAAAGATTTAAAAAACAAATTTAATAAATATAAACAATTTAGATAATTCTATTTTAGACAAGTATTTGAACTAAAAAGAAATACTAAAGTTATTAATTACAAAAGATTTTTAAAAAAAATTTAACAAAAAATATAATCTTTTTTTAATACTTAAGTTTTTAAATATTAAATATAACTTTTGTTTTATTAAGAAATATATTTAAAAACTAATTATAAAGTTCAAACTCTTTTTGCAAAAATAGAACTTTTAATTATAATACTTTTTAATTGTAAAAATGTTTTAGTATAAAGTTTTACTAAAATAGACAAAATCAAACTAGAGATTATATTTAATTAAAAAATTTGTACTATAAAGTACAAAATATAATAAGTCTTAAAATTTTCGATTTTTTAAATATTAAATTTTATTGTAATTAAGATATTAAAGAAACATCTTTAAACAAATTTGCTAAAATATTCTTATAATTTTTATTAAAATTCTTGATTTTTAATAACTAAAAAAAAGAAAAACAAGTATTGTATAATTAATATAACTATAAAGATAAACAAAATAATTATTTAAAATACTAATATACCTTCTAATATTAAAGAGTTTACAAAAGAATTTGTCAAAATAATAATTGTATTATTAATTAATTTTTTTTTAAAATATAATTAAATAGACTTTGTATTAAAGAGTTGCAATCTAATTGTTTTTATAACTTCTTTTAAATTATTTAAAATAATTTATCTATTGCAAGATACTACTAACTTAATTGCTCAATTTGTAAAAATTGTAATATATATTCTTAAAAATCTTTTTAATAAATATTATCTATTTGTAAACAATATAAAAATAAAAATTTTAAATTAAATTATAACAACAAAAAGATAATTCTAGAAATTAAATTATTTGTTTTAAAACATATTTATTAGTTAAATACAATACTAGTAAATATAAAATTATTTAAATATATTATATTTGACGAAAAATCTTAATTTTGCAAGTTAGAAGTTAAAATTGTTAATTTTGTATATAATTTTAATAAATAATCTTTTAATAGTATTAAGATTATTAAGATTATTGAATAATTATTGTATAAAGACGTTTTTAAAGCTAGAAATTTTATAAAAGTATATATTTATTATTAAATTTAAGTGCTAAAGTTTATAATTGTTGCAAAGTCGATTTATTGTTTATTTAAAACAAAATATATCTTTGTATAAAACTTTAAACAACAAAATATTATAAATAAACTAAAATGTCTTAACAAATATATTAACAATACGTATCTTAAACTACTTTATTTTAATTAGCAAAATTATTTTAATTATAAATTCTAATTTAAAGAGTTAGAAAATTATATTAATACAAATTAATATAATAACAAAGAGAAAATATTTTTTTACAATATAAGAGTAAACTTTAGAACAAATAAGAATTTTAATACAATATTAAAAAACAAAAATATTAAAAGTTTATAAATTTTTTAAAAAAAGTGCAATTCTAATTGTGTAAGATTCGATTTACAACTAAAATTAATGCAAATATTTTAATAGCTTAACTTAATTGTTTTGCAACAAACTTGCTTAACACTTTAATAATTTGTTAGTTAACTTAAATTTGTCTCTTCGACTTTAATATATAATATATATTTAATCGAAAGTATATAACAACTAACAAATTGTTAAAAATATTAAAAGAGTTGTTTGACAATATTAACAAAACTAATAAGAAAAATATTAATAATTTTATTAATAATTAATTAAATTGTATTTATATTTGTTTTGCACAAATAATAATATTAAAAAAGAACAAAAATATTTTTAAAAACAAATATTTCAATAAATTCGAACAAATTGCTAAATATTTAATTTTGTTACAAAAATCAAATATAAATCAAAAGAATTTTCGCAAATTTAAAAATTATATTTTTTATTTTTTAATAAAAAAAATCAATTGTTTTAAAAAATAAACAAAAATATATCTTTGTATAAAGTAGTAAATTAAACAAAAGACAAAAATCAAATTGTAAAAAGCTTGTATAACAAAAATAACTATAAAGAGAAAAAAAGTATTTATTGACGTATTGCAAATTAATATTAATAGCGAAATCTATTTGACTTTTGCAAAAAATATATTGCAAATTATAATAAATATTAGCAAAGAACTTTTAACAAGCAAAAGAAAATTATATATTCGATTTATATTTTTAATTTGTAAGAAAAGATTATTGTAAATTATATTTATATATTAATTGCAAAAATCTTTGTTAAAATTAATTTAATAGTTGTTCGAAACAATTTAATAAAATAGATAAAAATTAAAGCAATTTTAAATCTTAAAGTATTTGTTATAGTTAAGTTTTTATAAAAAGATATTTTTTGTTAATATAAATATATTAAGAAAATAATTATAAATAACAAATTTAAAAATAAAAATAATATAACAACTAAACTCCTAAAAAAATATAATATTAAAAAAATAACAATATTAACTTATTATCTATAAACAAATAAAATAATAAAAAGAGAGTATAAATTTATTGTTAATATTTTGTTCAAATTAACAAAAAAAGTTTTTACAAATTAATTATAATATTTGTACGCAATCTTGTAAACAAATAAAACAATAATTTGAAAATTTATTAAAGAGATATTGTTTTGTTTTAAGTTTAAATACAAAGATATATTGTTAATCGAAGTAGAATATTTAATCTAATATATTATAAACTAGAAAAAAGTTTGTTTAACAACAAATCTACTAACATTGCGAGCAAAACAACTAGAAAAAAGAGATAAAAATATTTAGAAAACAACTTTGCGTCTTTGTTGTTTTAAAAAAAAGAACAAAAATCTCTTTATAATAATTATTAATTGCAAACGCATTTATTTTAAACTAAAGATTTAATTTTATTATATAATATTAAACTTAATAAAAAATATAATATAAAACTATTCTTTCAATAATTAGATCTCTTTAAAATAAAATAAAAAAACAAAATTAAAGACTTTTATATTTTAGAAAAAATTAATAGTACAAAACTTAAAAATATTTATTTAAAAAATTAATTAAAGAAATATATAAAAAGAAATTAAAATCTTTAGATTTTTGCAAAGTTAAAAGATAAAAATAAAAAAATAAAAGATAATTTTATATAAAAGACAAAAAATTAATTTAGTTAAAACAATAAAAGATTGTTTGCAATTATTATATTATTGTTATCTTATTATAATTTTTTAAATTACATAAAAGTATAAAAAAATTTTTTTTAAAAAAAAAAGTTGCGATCTTTATACTTGTTTTACTTATAAAAGTTTTAATATAAAGTTTATTAATTTACAAGTATTAAGAAAAATTTAATTACGCAAAATAATTTATAAAGCATTATAATTTTAAGCACTTAAAAAGATAACAAATAAAAGACAAAAAAATCGAAAAATCGAAATACTAACAATTTCGACTAATTAAAAATAGATAAATAATATTAGCGTCTATTTGTTTACTTTAATTGATTAAAATTAACAACTAAAAAGCAATTTAAAAAAATTAATAACAAATTTTAATATAAAATTCTAGAATTTTAAGAATTTCTTTAAATTATAGAAGACAAGTTTCAATTATCTTTTACAAAGCATTTCTTAACAATAAAGATAACAAAATTATATCTTAATTATATTAGTTTTATACTTGTTTGCAAGTTAATATATAAATAAATATTAATATAATCTTTTTGCGTAATTAATAGTATAAATATTACAAACAATAATTAAGTTTATAAATAAAAATTCTTTGCATTTAAAACTTTATATTTGTTAGATATTTAAAATAAGTTATTGTTTTATTTATTAAAATATAGTAACTTAATAATTTAATTCTTTATTTACAAAATTCTCTTTTTCGATTTATTATTTTTGTATAAATCTTTTTTTTATTAAGCTTATATTATAACAAATTTAGAGCAACAACTACAAAATATTAAATATAAACAATTTTCTTCGAAAGAAATTTCTTAATTTTTACTAAAAAATCAAAATTAAAAACAGAAATTATTATCTATATTAACAAGAAAATTTTGTAAAAAGCGACAACTTATATTTGCTAAACAAAATACAAGTTAAATTTTAATAATATTAACGTATTTTTTTTGTAATTAAAGATCGATTTTTTCGACTAAAATATTTTAAACGCAAAATTAGCAAATATTATTGCAACAATTACAAATATTATAGTATTAAACTTCTTAAATTTAAACTTAAATTAAATTGTAAAAAATCGTTATTAAATCTTGTTACATTGCTATCTAGACAACTAGAGTATTAGAATAAATTAATACTTGTTAAAGAGATTTGTAGACGTCTTTAGGCAATGCAAGCAATTACTTAATAACAAAAATTTGCAACTTTGTATCTATAATAAAGAATAACTTAATAAATAAATTAAATACGATTTATAAGGAAGTCGTATTTAAGAATCTATATATTAATAAAATTCTTTTTGCTCTTTTTGCTTTTTCGCAAAGCAAAGAAAGCAAATCTTTATACTTTTGTTGCTCTTTTAAGAAGCAAAGAGAGCAATGTTTCTTGTACTTTTTCGCAAAGTTGTAAAAGCATATGTAGTTATTCGTTCTTAATGCTACATATTGTGCGTAAACTATATATTGACGTAGATTCGTAACACTATTTCTCTTTCTTTTAGACTTTTCGTTTCGAAAGCAAACTTTAACATGTCTCGTACTAAGTTCAAAATTTCTTTTTATTAACGTCGCTTTGTTCAAATTGCAAAACTTAGTATTTTTTGTATCACAATGCGTTCATGTCATTAATGCGTTCGTCTAAGCAAGCAATGCTAAATTGCAAAGAATTTCAATAAGTGTGTAAAATGTCTTCGCAATAATTGTTCGTATAATTTAGTATCTTTAAACATCGTTCGATGACGTTGTCTTAAGAAGTAACGTCAAAAATTAAAAGAAAAGCTTCATGAAGTAAATGCGAAACAACAACGACTACTTTGTCAACTTAATTACTTAAAAAAAAAGCAACAAACAATAATAAATAACGAGCTAAAAAATTTAAAGAAAATAGTCTTATTAAGCTCTTTTGTTAATTTTTTTTTTTAAGTTTCTTAATTAATGTAACTTCGAAACAAGTTATTTTTTCTAATAGCATAGAAAAATGATCGTTTACTTTTTTAACTTTTTTTGACGAAATTGTCGCAAACGATGTTAGCAATGCTTTAAATTCTTAATAAATTTCTAAGTGTTTTTAAAAATAAAATATTTTTTTCATTTAACAAGATATTTTTAGCTTTTTTGTTGTAGAATTTCTTCGATCTTAAATTGTTTTTTCTTTTGTTAATAAAAATAAAAGATGTTTTGTAAAGACGTAATTGAATTTGTTAATTTCAACAATAATATATAAAATACTAGAAATACTTTGACGTTTTTAAGTAAGTCGAGTTCGTAATTAATTAATCTCTTGATTTTCTTAACGAAAAACGATTTAACTTTGACATGATTTAATTTCTTGCTTAATTTCCTTGTTTTAAGATTTTTTGTAAAAAGATATATTTTATCTCTTTCTTTTAGTTAAGATGTTATTTTTCGTCTCTTATTTTAATATTTGATCAACTTTTTTTGCATTTTTAAGATGTTGTTGTATATCTTTTTTAATGTTGCTATTTTTTTTGATAACTAATTGCGCAAACAAATGCGTACGCTTTTTCTTAAAAAGATTTAATTTCTTGTTATAATTGACGAAGAATAAAGTTACTTTAGTGATATTTAAAATCTTTGCATTAAGTGCTAATTGTGTCATAGATAAAAGTGATACTTAATTGCTATAAGTATTGTTGATGTAATATCTTAAATATTGTTTAAGATTTTAATTTGTTCTTTTTATTTAATCATTCGTAATCGAATAATAAATAATAGACATTCGAAGTTTTGTTTCTAACATTAAGAGAAGCGTCTTTCAATAATTAGACGTGAAGAGCTTGTCTTTGTCACTAGTTAGTTTCTTAAGTATATCGTAATATTATATAAGTCGATTTAATATAATGTATCTTAATTGTTTTGCAATAAACTTCTTTTTGCATACAATAATATATAAGTACTTAATAAGCTTATTAATTATTATTAGTATCAAATTATATTTGTTTTTAGTTGCTAGATTCGTCAATTTTAACAACTTAATAATAAAGTTTATCGTAATTTTATTTTATAACAATTTAGATAATTTCTAATATTAAATTTCGTCATAGCTCGCATGCGTATTATGTTTGTTCTACTAATAGTTAAGACATCGTTTAATGTATGTCTTGACAATTTGTCTCATCTATAAAAACTAACAATGCTAGCGTAAAAGTTAAAGAATTTTCGTCACTTTTAAATGCTCTTGCAATGATTTATTATAATGCTCTTTTATATATTTGTCAATCTTGTTAATAAATATTTGAAGTTTTTCTTTTTATATTAAAAACTTTTTAGTATTGTCTCGAAATATTTGTAATGTAACATTTAGTTCGTATTTGTTTGTTAATAATAATTCGTTTTTGTTAATCTTAAGTATGTTGTAATTAAATAATTTCTTCATTTTTATATAATTATTTCTTTTGTTAAGTGCGTTTACTTTATTATTATTTTTATCTAAAATATATTATATTTTAAACTTGTATTGTTTAAGTCTTTTTAATTATTATATTTGCTTTCTATTTAGTTACTTTATAATAATGAAGTGCACAAAATTCTTATAATTTATAAGAATTGTAAGTTTTAATAATTCTTTTATGTATACTTTTCATAATTTTAAGAAAACTACTATAGCGAGTAGTTTTTTATTATGAACATTATAGTTTTGTTCAATTAATAAAAGTTTTCTTAAAAGATATATTATTAGATGTTATATATTTTTATGTCTCTAATTAAAGCATACATCGATAGCTAAATTTAATGCGTCAATTTTAACTTTACTTAAAAATCGTAAATTATACATCTTTAATATTAGCTTCTTTAAACATTTTAATTTAAGATTTTGAAATAATTTCTCTTTTGCAAGTTTTTATAATTATGACGTATTTTTTTTCGTAAAATTTGTTAATAATATTGCGTTTATTAAGTAGTTTTTAATAAATTTCTTATTATAGTTTATGAAATTTAAAAAGAATTGTACTTCTTTAACATTTGTTAATAATTTTTATTTTTTAATTGTTCGTAATTTCTTAAAATTTATGCGTACTTTATATTGTTCAACGACAAATTTAAAAAAATTAATTTTCTTTTAATAAAATTCGCATTTCTTTAATTTAAAATGTAAATTTTTTATGTTTAGATATTTTAATATTTTAAAAACATAATTAATATGTTCTTTTAAGATTTTTAAGTAAATTATGATGTTGTTTAAGTACGTTATAATAAATTGATTCAAATATTGTCGTAATGCATTATTAATTATTTTTTAATACATTGTCGAGACGTTTGTGAGTCTAAACAACATTATTGTGTATTCGTATAATTTATATTGTGTGCGAAAAACTATCTTTTACTTTTTCTTTGCTTTTATTTTAATCTAGTTGTACGCTTCTTGTAAATCTAATTTAATAAAGTATTTTGCTTCAAATAATCAATTCTAAAGCTCGCTAATATTAAATAATAAATATTAGTTTTTAATTATAATATTGTTTAGCTTTTAATAATTGACACATAAGCGAAAAGTTTTATTCTTCTTTAATATAAAGAGAATTAAGTATTCTACTTATGATTAGAATTTTTTAATAATTTTTTTTTTGTTTTTTGCTAGATATTCGCGAAGTACTTCGAACTTTTTTTTAAATAGAGCATATATAAGTTCAAACGTAAATTGCTTGTCTAATTTAAATTTAATTTCGTAATTTCACGATTAATGTTTAAAAAAAGTCTCTATTGTTTTCTTTTCTTAAAATAGATGCTCTTAATTATTATATATTTGTGATACGTACTTTAGCGATTTCTTCGTTATATTAAATAGTTTAAGATTTCTAAAAAGTTCGTAATTTTTTTCATTTATTTTAACTTTATAATCTAATTAATCTTTATTAATGTTTATTAAGTTAAACTTTATTTAATTGTTTTTTTGCAAAAATGTAAACTCGCTACTTGCGATCAATTCTTAATTTAATCTTTTATTTATTATTGAACGTTATTAATGCGTAGATTAGATGTGAATTACGTGATCACATTGCGCAAATCTAAGTATTTATATATTTTAATTAACTTCTAAATTGTGTTGCTTTAATCAAGACATTTTTAGAACAATATTATGAATAACTATTTTTATTATATTAAAAATTAGTTTCTCGTAATGTTACTAAATAGTTATTAATAATAATTTTGTCTCTTTATTCACTTTTTTATTTTCGTCAAATAATGAGTTTTTATCTACAATTATTAGATTGTATGCGTTAGACTTCTTTTAAGTAAAGTATTCTTTTCTTTTAACAAGAGCTTTAGTTATAAAATTATTTATCGCATTAAAATTAATCATTGCAATGAATTAACAATTATTAATTTTAATTAATGTAATAAAATATTGTACGTATGTTATTAAGTTTAGTTGCTATTATTAAGCTAATATATTGCATTTCTTTAATATGCTCTTTATTAAAGAATTTAAACTTTTTTTTGTTTTTATGTTGTAATTTCTACTTCGAACGTTTGTTTGCGCTAAGCTTCTTTTCTATGCTAAATTAATAACTTTAATTTTCTAAAGAATCAATTAACTTTTTCTTTGTCTTCTAAATAAGTTTAACATAAGTCGTTATAACATTTTGTTCAACTAAGTGTTGCATGTTTCTTTGTTTTCTTTATCGCTTATTTGAATAAATTAACATTGCTTAATTGTTGTTTAATTTTCTTAAAAATATCTTTTTTTATAGTGACGTCGCTTTTTAGCGCTTTCTCGCATTTATTTACGATCTAATTTATTTGTTGTTTCTTCGATGAATTATTTAAAGTCTTAAAGTGTTTCGTGATATTGTTTAGACATTTGTAAAAGTTCTTTTAATTATATTCGTTATCTAAATTTATTATTAAATAAGAATATAACGTTTTTAATCGTTTCGCTCTTATAATCTTATTAAGTATTTAATTAATTTTTTGTGTAAATACGAATGCCTTGTTTAATGATGTTTTATCTAGAACTTTCTATAATTAATTTAAGTTTTCTATCAAATAGTAGTCGTCGTTTAATTTAGTTTTAAGAGTGTTCGTTTTTGTGTCAATTTGCTTCTTAATGTCGTTCTAGCTATTAAATATCTCTTTTAACATAGCATTGATTTGTCGACGATTTATTAAATTTCGTGATTAGTAATCTCTTGCGAAGTGATTTAATTTATCATATAAATAATACGTTTTTTAGAATTTGTTATTTTGCTTTTTTTTAAAGTTTTTCTTTTTACGTTGTTAAGTAAAATCTAGTTTCATAAATGCAAGCTTACGATAATTAAGATTGCTATACTTTTAATTAAAACGAGATTCTTTTTATTAATATTTGATCGTTAATTCAAAGAAGATTTTTGTTCTTTCTTAAAATTAATCGTATCTTTTTTTTTATAATTCTTTTATACAATTTGTCGTTAAAATCAATAATTACTTCGATAAGATTAAATATGTCGTTAAAAGTTTTTTTATCACGCATAATTTCGTCTTTTAAATTGTTCTTTAAATTTCGTCGAAACATTGTTATAAGTGCGACATCGTTTTATTTGTTTAAATTAATATATTTTTAAAATCTAGTTACGTAGTTTGTTGCAAAAATTCGTTAAGTTAAATGTTAAATCACTCTTTTTACAATTTGTTTTTCGTTAGATGTTTCAAAGATTCTTCGAAGCTCTTTTTTAAAATTATTGAAGTTTGTGAACATTGCACGAGAATTTTCGTTATAATTTTTCAAATATTTTCGTAAATTTAATTTGAGCTAATGTTAGACTCTTTCTTTAAAAAATGTTAATACGAAAATCGTCTTTTAATTCGCTAAAACAAGATAGAAGATAAAATAAATATTTACTTGCATAAGTTAGTTCTTCAAGTTAATACAATTTTTATAATAAATATCGAATTTATTAATCTTAATTTTGTCGTTTTTCATGATTAATAATCGATGTAATGCTAATGAGTTAATGCTTAAAGTAGAAACGCGTTAATCTAATATAAACATTCTTAAAATGTTTAAATTGTTACACTATTATCTAAACAATTAAAGTATCAAAATAAATTAATACTTGTTAAAGAGATTTGTAAACGTCTTTAGACAATGCAAGCAATCACTTAATAACAAGAATTTGCAACTTTGTATCTATAATAAAGAATAACTTAATAAATAAATTAAACACAATTTATAAAAGAGTTGTATTCAAGAATCTATATATTAATAAGATTCTTTTTGCTCTTTTTGCTTTTTCGCAAAGCAAAGAGAGCAAATCTTTATGCTTTTGTTGCTTTTTTAAAAAGCAAAAAAAGCAATACTTCTCGTGCTTTCTCGCAAAGCTATAAGAACATATGTAGCTATTCGTTCCTAGTGCTACATACTATGCGTAGGCTATATACTGGCGTAGACTCGTAACAAATCTATAAAAAACAATTTAATTATCGAAAATCGCGTTTATATTTAAATAATTAATATTTTTCTTTAATATAATAAAACTACTAGCAAAAAAAAAAAATGTTTGAAAAATCTTCGAAACATAGTTTTAAATATCTTAAAAAATAATTAAGAATTAAACGCAAGATTTATAACAAACAATTAATAAGAACGCTCAAATACTAATAGATAATTTATTATAACAAAAATTAAAAAACGCAATACAAAAAATTAACTAAAATAAAAAACTACAAATTTAAAATAATTAAATTTAATTTCGCAAACTATAATTATTAGAGATTGTAAACATATTATCTAAAAATATAGATTAATTAATTATTGAAACAATATTATAAATAGCAAAGAAACATAAAAATTTAAAAAAAGTTTTAAAAAAATTAAATTAAACTATATACAATCGACTTAAATCTTGCACTATAAAATCGAAATATATTGTTAACTATATAATTGACAACTATAACAAAATAAATATTAAAATATTTAAAAATATAATAATATCTATCGAACAAAAGCTTTTAAAATTTGAAATAAAAAATTATTTTTAAGAGTTTAATTTAATAAGAATTCTAGATACGAAGTTAAAAAAGATTTGTTAAACAAGAATTTAAATAATTTTGTTTTTTTCTATAGAAAATGCAAAAAAAATACAAACTTAAAACAACAAATAAAAAAAATTTAAATTATTAATTTTAAAATTAAAGTTGAAGTCGAAGTCTAAAAATAACAAAACTTATAAAAAATAAAACAAAAAAAAAGAATTAAAATTTAGATTTTTTTAAAAAAGTTTCTTCTTTATTATTACAATTGCGAAATTTAATATTAAAATTATCTTTTTTAGATCTTAAATTATTTAAAATTGTTAATATAACAAAATTACATACTTTAATTACTAAAATTGCAAAAATCTTTCTAAAAATAATAGCTATTTTTATTTTAATAAATAAGAAAAACAACGCAAAGAACTATTTATATATAAAAGTAACTATAAATTTGCAATATTAAATTAATTATTATTTAACAATATTAATTAAAGTTTTTTAACTAGTTAAACTAGCTATATTAATAAAGAAATAAAAAGAAAATTTAATTATAATTATATTAAAATTAATTATTTATATAGTTTATTAAAGAAAGCTAAAATTTTTGTTAAAAATAAATCAAGTCTCTAATAATTAAATTAAGAGACAAATAATTTAGTATTATAAGAAACAAAACAATTTTTTAGTATTTATAAAACAAAATAAATTAAACTTTAAATTTAATGTTTGTTTGCTTGTTTTTAAAGATTTCTTGAAATAATATATTTATAAGAGAGAAGAGCTAATCTTTCTATTTAACAATTTTTAATAAGTTAATATTTAACTTTAAGTAATAGACAATATTAGTCTAGCAAAATAAAATTAGTATAAAATAATTATTTGTTAAAAATGATTTATTTATTTAATTATTAATTCGAAGTATTAAATATAGTTGCAACTCTAGAGCGAATTGCAAATAATATTATATTATTAACAAAAAAATAATAATTAACAAGAAAAATAATTTCTTAATTGTTTGTTCTTAATAATGTAAATAATAGTATAAGTAAATTTAAATTCTTATATAATATATATGCTTTTACGAGACAATTATAAATATAAATTGTTAACAATATTATATTTGTTAATTTTTAAAAAGCATAAAAATTAAATATTAAAACGTTACTTTAATCTTAATATAAATTAAAATATTTATTAAGAGTTTTAGCAATTATAGTTAACTATTTCTTTTATTGCATAAAATAATTTATTTTGCAAAAAATATTTGTTAGACAATTTTTATATTTAGATCGACGTATAATTGCAAAGAGCAATAAAAAAAGAATAGCAAAACAAAAGTAAAAAGATGTTACGCTACTACTTTCTAAGAGATCTTAAAGATACTAGAGAGAATTGTATTGTTAAAGAGATTTGTAGACGTCTTTAGACAATGTAAGCAATCATTTAATAACAAAAATTGCAATTAAATATAACAATAACAATAAATAAAAATTTATCTTAAATTAAATACAATTTATAAGAGAGTCGTATCTAAGAAATCTATATATTAAAAAAAATTCTTTTTGTTCGTTATGTTCGTTGTTAAGCATGTTGAACTTTGTTCGTTTTGTTCGCTATTAAATATGTTGAACTTTGTTCGTTTTATTCGTTATTAAATATGTCGAATTCGTTTATTAACGTATTAAGCAATGTTTGTTTATTAAGTCGTTAAATATGTAAATAATTGTATTATATGTTACAAACTACTTTGTAAAGTATATATTAACTATAAAGAACTAAAGTTGTAACATTATTTCTTTTCTTTAAATTTTTTTGTTCTAAAAAACGAATGCTTACATGTTATGTCTTTTTATTAAAATCGTATTTGTCTTGCTTCTAAAATAAATTATTACGAAATATTTATTAATTTTGTTTATAAACGTTGTTGCTATACTAGCAAGTCTTACATTGTTATAAAAGATTCGTCATTTTATTTAAAGTGTTTAAAATGTGTTTGTGCGAACAAATTGTGTGTAAATATGTTATAAACTTCTTTAAATTATATTAAAAAAAATCTATTCTTTAAAGTAATAAAGAATGAGATCGTATTAATAATTATAATTATGCGATTACTTTATAATAAGAAGATGCTAAAGAAAGTTAATACAAAGACGAAGCGAAAAACATAGTGTTTACTATCTAGTATAAAGAAGTCGAATGTTATTAAGTCGTCGAATTGTCTTGTTGCGAATGCTCTAATTAAGATATCTTTTATCATTTGATTTTCTCTTGCTATGCTAAATAATCTTTCGAACGTTAATGAAATTTCTAAATAAGGGCATGACAATCGTTAAGATTACTAGTTAATTCTTACGTATTTTTCGTCGTAAAGTACTCTTTTTACTTTACAAGATATTATTAATTTAACTATTTTAGAATTCTTTTAATCTTAAATTGATTTTTTTTTTATAATTTATAATAAAATGTTTTCTATATAGATATACTTGAGTCGATTGACTTCAACAATAAGATATAAAATACTAGAAATATTTTAACGTTTTTGGGTAAGTCGAGTTCGTAATTGATTAATCTCTTAATTTTCTTAACAAGAAACGATTCAACTTTAACATAATTTAATTTTTTGTTTAACTTTCTTGTTTTAAGATTTTTTGTAAAAAGATATATTTTATTTTTCTCTTTTAGCTAAGATGTCGTTTTTCGTTTCTTATTTTAATACTTAATTAACTTTTTTTGCATTCTTAAGATGTTATTGTATATCTTTTTTAATGTCGTTACTCTTTTGATAACTAATTGCGTAGACAAATGTGTGAGCTCTTCTTTAAAGAGATTTAATATCTTGCTATAGTTGACGAAAAATAAAATTATTTTAGTAGTATTCGAAATCTTAGCATTGAGTGCTAATTGTGTCATAGATAAAAGTAATACTTAATTATTATAAGTATTGTTGATGTAATATCTTAAACATTGCTTAAGACTTTAATTCGTTCTTTTTGTTTAATTATTTATAATTAAGTGATAGACAATAGACATTTAAAGTCTTGTATCTAACATTAAGAGAAACGTTTTTCAATAGTTAGACGTGAAGAGTTTGTCTCTATTACTAGTTAATTTCTTAAATATATTGTAATATTATATAAGTTAATTTAATATAATGTATTTTAGTTATTTTGCGATGAACTTCTCTTTACATGCGATAATATATAAGTACTTAATAAACTTATTAATCATTATTAGTATCAAATTATATTTATTTTCAATTGCTAGATTCGTCGACTTTAACAACTTAATAATAAAGTTTATCGTAACTTTATCTTATAACAATTAAATAATTTCTAATATTAGATTTCGTCATAACTCGCATATGTATTATGTTTGTTTTGCTAATAATTAAGACATCGTTTAATGTATATCTTAACAACTTGTCTCATCTATAAAAATTAACAATGTTAGCGTAAAAGCTAAAGAATTTTCGTCACTTTTAAGTGTCTTTGCAATGATTCGTTATAATGCTTTTTTATATATTCGTCGATCTTATTAATAAATATCTAGAGTTTTTCTTTCTTTATTAGAAATTCTTTCGTATTATCTTGAAGTATTTGTAGTGTTGCATTTAGCTCGTATTTGTTTATTAATAATGATTTATTTTTGTTGATCTTAAATATGCTATAATTAAACGATTTTTTCGTTTCTATATAATTATTTCTTCTACTAAGTGCGTTTGCTTTGTCATTATCTTTGTCTAAAATATACTATATTTTAAACTTATATTATCTAAGTTTTTTTAATTATCGCATTTGTCTTTTGTTAAATTGCTTTATAATAGTGAAATGCACAAAATTCTTATAATTTATAAGAATCGTAAATTTTAACAATTCTTTCGTATATACTCTTTATAATTTTAGAGAAACTACTATAGCGAGTAGTTTCTTATCGTGAACATCATAGTTTTGTTTAACTAACAAAAGTTTTCTTAAAAAATATATTATTAAATGTTTTATATTTTTATGCCTTTAACTAAAGTATGTATTAATAGCTAAATTTAATGCGTTAATTTCGATTTTGCTTAACAATTGCGAATTGTACATCTTTAGTACTAGCTTCTTTAAATATTCTAGCTTAAGATTTTAAAATAATTTCTCTTTTGCGAATTCTTATATTTATGATGTATTTTTTTTCGTAAAATTCGTCAATAATATTGCGTTTATTAAGTAGTTTTTAATAAATTTCTTATTATAGTTTATGAAATCTAAGAAGAATTGTACTTCTTTAACATTTATTAATAATTTTTATTTTTTAATCGTTCGTAGCTTCTTAAAATTCATGCGTACTTCGTATCGTTTAACGACAAATCTAAGAAAATTAATTTTCTTTCGATGAAATTCGCATTTCTTTGACTTAAAATGTAAGTTTTTTATGTTTAGATATTCTAATACTTTAAAGATATAACTAATATGCTCTTTTAATGTTTTCGAATAAATTATAATGTCGTTCAAATATATTATGACAAATTAATTTAAATATTATCGTAATATATCATTAATTATTTCTTAATACATTGCTAAAGCATTTGTGAGCTCAAACGACATTATTGTATATTTGTATAATTTATATTGTATACAAAAAACTATCTTTTACTTTTCTCTTGTTTTTATTCTAATTTAATTGTACGCTTCTCGTAAGTTCAATTTAATAAAATACTTCGCTTCAAATAGTTGATTCTAAAGTTCGTTAATATTAGATAATAAATATTAGTTCTTAATCGTAATATTATTTAACTTTCGATAATCGACACATAGACGAAAAATTTCATTCTTCTTTAATATAAAGAAAATTAGATATTTTGCTTGTAATTAGAATTTTTTAATAAATTCTTTTTTTTCGTTTTTTGCCAAGTATTCGCGAAGTACTTTGAGCTTCTTTTTAGATAAAACATATATAAGTTTAAACGTAAATTGCTTGCCTAATTTAAATCTAATTTCGTAATTTTACGATTAATGTTTAGAAAGAATCTTTATTGTTTTCTCTTCTTAAAATAGATGCTTTTAATTATTATATATTTGTGATACGTACTTTAGCGATTTCTTCGTTATATTAAATAATTTAAGATTTTTAAAAAATTCGTAATTTTCTTTACTTATTTTAACTTTATAATTTAATTAATCTTTGTTAATGTTTATTGAATCGAACTTTATTAAATCGTTTTTTTGCAAAAATGCAAGTTCGTTGTTTACGATCGATTTTTAATTTGTTCTTTTATCTATTATTGAACGTTATTAATGCGTAGATTAAATGTGAATTACGTAATCACATTGCGCAAATCTAAGTATTTGTATATTTTAGTTAACTTCTAGATTGTGTTGCTTCAATTAAGACATTTCTAAAACGATATCGTAAATAATTATTTTTACTATATTAAAAATTAGTTTCTCGTGATGTTGCTAAATAGTTATCGATAATAATTTCGTTTCTTTGTTTACTTTTTCATTCTTATTAAATAATGAGTTTTTATCTATAACTATTAGATTGTATGCGTTAGACTTCTTTTAAATAAAGTATTCTTTTCTCTTAACAAAAGCTCTAGTTATAAAATTACTTGTCGCACTAAAATCGATCATTGCGATAAATTAATAATCATTGATTTTAATTAATGTAATAAAACATTATGCGTATGCTATTAAGTTTAATTGCTATTGTTGAGCTAATATATTGCATTTCTTTGATATACTCTTTACTAAAAAATTTGAACTTTTCCCTATTTTTATGTTGTGACTTTCGTTTCGAACGTTTGTTTGCGTTAAACGTTCTTTCTATGCTAAATTAATGATTTTGGCTTTCTAGAAAACTAGTTGGCTTCTTTCTTGTCTTTTAGATAAGTCTAACATAAGTCGTTATAACATCTTATTTAACTAAGTGTCGCATATTTCTTTGCTTTTTTTATTTTCTTTTAAGATAAATTTACATTGCTTAGTTGTTGTTCGATTTTATTAAAAATTTCTCTTTTTATAGTGGCGTCGCTTTCTAGCGCTTTCTTGCATTTATTTACGATTTAATTTATTTATTGTTTCTTCAATAAATTAGCTAAAGTCTTAAGATGCTTCGTGATGTTATTTAGACATTTGTAAAAGTTCTTTTAGTTGTATTTGTCGTCTAAGTTTGTTGCTAAATAAAAATATAACGTTCTTAATCGTTTCGCTCTCATAATTTTATTAAGTATTTGATTAACTTTTTGCGTAAATGCGAATGCCTTATCTAATAATGTTTCATCTAGAATTTTCTATAATTAATTTAGATTTTTTATCAAATAATAGTTGTCGTTCGATCTAGTTTTAAGAGTGTTCGTCTTTATGTTAGTTTGCTCTCTAATGTCGTTCTAGCTATTAAGTATCTCTTTTAACATAACATTGATTTATTAACGATTTATTAAATTTTGTGATCGATAATCTCTTGCGAAATAATTTATTTTGTCACATAAATAATACGTTTTCTAAAATTTGTTATTTTGCTTTTTTCTAAAATTCTTCTCTTTACGTTATTAAATAAAATCTAGTTTTATAAATGCAAATTTACGATAATTAAAATTATTATATTTTTAATTAGAACGAGATTCTTTTTATTAATATTCGATCGCTAGTTCAAAAAAAATTCTTGTCTTTTCTTAAAGTTAATCGTATTTTTTTTTTATAATTTTTTTATATAATTTGTCGTTAAAATCGATAGTTACTTCGATAAGATTAAATATGTCGCTAATACGTTTTTCGTTACGCATAATTTCGTTCTTTAAATTGTTTTTTAAATTTTATCGAAACATTGTTATAAATGCGACATCGTTTCACTTAATTAAATTAACATATTTTTAGAATTTAGCTACGTAGTTTGTTGCAAAAATTCGTTAAATTAAATGCTAAATTACTTTTTTTACGATTTGTTTCTCGTTAAATGTTTTAAAGATTCTTCGAAACTCTTTTTTAAAATTGTCGAAATTCGTAAACATTATACAAGAGTTTTCGTCATAATTCTTTAAATATTTACGTAAGTTTAACTTGAGCTAATGCTAAACTCTTTCTCTAAAAAATGTTAATGCGAAAATTGTCTTTTTGTTCGCTAAAATAAGATAAAAGATAAAATAAATATTTATTTGCATAAGTTAGTTCTTCAAGTCGATGCAATCTTCATAATAGATGTTAGGTTTATTAATTCTAATTTTGTCATCTTCTTCGATAGAGAGTCGACGTGATACTAATGAGCTAGTGTTTAGAATAGAAACGCGTTAACTTAATATAGATATTCTTAAAGTGTTTAAAGTGTTACGCTACTACTTTCTAAAAGATCTTAGAAATACTAAAGAGAATTGTATTGTTAAAGAGATTTGTAAACGTCTTTAGACAATGTAAGCAATCATTTAATAACAAAAGTTGCAACTAAATGTAATAATAACAATAAATAAGAACTTATTTTAAATTAAATACGATTTATAAGAGAGTTGTATCTAAAGAATCTATATATTAAAGAAAATTCTTTTTGTTCGTTATGTTCGTTGTTAAACATGTCGAACTTTGTTCGCTTTGTTCGTTGTTAAACATGTCGAACTTTGTTCGTTTTGTTCGTTGTTAAATATGTTGAATTTACTCATTAGCGTATTGAACAATGTTCGTCTATTAAGTTGTTAAACATGCAAATAATCGTGCTATATGCTATAGACTACTCTATAGAGTATATACTAGCTATAACGAACTAGGGTCGTAACAAAAGAATACTAAAAATTAAATTAACAAAAAAGAATTTGCTAGAATAAAGATTATATTAAACAAATATATTTTATTAATTTAAAGATATACAAATTGTGCAATTTCAATTTTTTTATTACAAACTAGAAATCGAAATTAATACAAAAATTAAGATATTTTTTATTTATATAATTCTATTAAAAAATAAAGAAACTTTGGAGAATTTTCGAATAAATACAAGAAATAATATTGCTATAATTTATTAAGATTTAACTTTGTTAAATTTATTTTTAATTAATATATTTTATTGTTTTAAAGTTGCTATTGACTTTTCTTTTATATTTAATATTAAAAATACAATTATAAAATATATGTTCTAGAATTTGACAAAAATAATAAAGAAATTAAGAATACTATTTAAAGACACAAAGAAATTTAATTGTTTAATAAAACAAACTTAAGAATATATAACATGTTATATAAAATTAATATAAAAAGAAATTTAAAAAATAAAGAGTAATATATTTAAATTATATTTGTAAATGCAATTTATAATATCTAAAAACTTTGAAACACTTAATATATATCAATCTAATATCTAGAACAATTTAAATTTTTATTTAATTAATTATAAAAAGATAACAAGATTTAAGTCTTCAACTATTTGTTCTAATAAAGAAGAAAAGATTTTGTTATTTTAATTCGACACTAAAAAGAAATATTATAAATTAAAATCAAGTTAGCAATCTAAATTAAATACTTCAAAACTAAAAATAACTTTTAAAATTATATATTTATTTTTTGTTTTAAAGAATTTAACGCAAGCACAATAGCAACAATTTACTTTATTATTTTTATTTATCTCTTAAATTAATCTTCTAGATTTGCGTCAAAAAAACTTATTACTATTATTATTATCTTTATGGAATAAACAAGATTTACAACAATTAACTTTATCAAATACTTAATTTCGATTAAATAAATTTTTCGATCTTAAAAAAAACTTTATATAAACTAATTTATTATATTCTTTACACAATCGACTCAAATAACAAAAGAAATAAAAAATCTAATTTAACAATCTAAAAAAAATAAAAACAATTTTTTTATTTTTTTATTACAACTTTTGTATAAACAAGAACAAAAATTTCTTGATTTAATAATTAAGAAACAATTATTAAAAGAGAGAAAATTGTATATAGCTAAATAATTAAGTAATATTAAGCTATAAACTTAAGAATATTTGTTATTAATATTAGCAATTTATTTGCAATATATATGCGATTTTTCTTACTTAATTCTTAGAATCTTAGCTATTTAATATACTATTAAATTGTATAGTGCGATTTATATATATATCGCGATAAGTCTTTGTTGTTATAATTGTCTACTAATTGGAATCCTGTTCCTATCTTGTTACAATGTTACTATCTTGCTAGAATTTATTTAATAGAATTCGTCGTATATTATATGCGTAAATATCGAGTATACTATAATTCTTATCGATCGCAAATTTCTTAAAAATCTTGTATTAAATGTCTCTATTAAAAAGACACAAATACTTATCTTTGTATACGATATTAATATTGCAAGATACTTAATCGATAATTATCTCGTATTAAATATATATATTACAAACTATATATGCAATAGAAAGTTTGTTGCATACATTTATTAAAAAATATATATTGTCGATAATCTTAAAATTAAATTGTTATTTAATATAAATATTATAACTTCTAAACAAATAATTGTTAATTTCGATATTAAATAGTTTACTCTAAATAGTTGTTAAAAATTAACAATTAGTCTTAATATTATAACACAAAATAATACTAAAATTTGTTAAGTCTTAAAATTAAAACACAAAATAATCGTTAATTAAATAGTATTGTCAAAGTATTTGTTCGAATCAATTAGTTTCTACTAGATTGTAATTTCTTGTTTGAGTTAAATCTTATTAACACTTATATATATATAATAAATGTTTTATTGTTGGCAATTTATATACGCAACAAGAGTTCTTTGTTAATTATTGTTTATAAATCGACAAATCTTAATTATTTAATTAAGTTCAAAAAGCAAAATTGCTATTAAATTAGTTTCGATAAATATAATTAAGTTGTTAAAAATAATATAAAAGTAAAAATGTTATTAAACAAGTATCAAATAATTCTATTTAATAATACACATATTTGTAGCTTATTAATTAAGATAATCGCGCTTTATATTCTTGTTAATAAATTTGTTGTATTTTGAAAAAACAATAATAGAACTATAAAATTAACAAAAGATAACTAAATAATTGTTTTACTAAATAACAATTAGAACTTTACAAGAATTTTCAAAATAATACAAAAAGTCTATTTGTTAGACAAACAAAATAGAAGAGTAATTAATAAAAAATTTAACAAGCTTTATTAGCAAGAAAAAACAAAATCATTTATACAATTAACTTTTTTTAATTTCTTAATCTTTGGTATTTAATATATAATCAACAACTTTAATAATTAGTTTGCTAAAAAATATTAAATAATTACGAATATTAAAGATTTAAACAAACTAACAATTATTAATAATTATTCAATATCTATATAGAGCGATATTATAGCGCAATTAAAGAGCTACAATTATATAAGTTTAACAAACAATCTTGTCTTCTATTGCGCAATACAACGACAACATATCTAAAGTCTATAGATTAAGATAGTAGCAAATAGATAATTTAAAGAGTTGTTCGTCTAATTCTAATAAATTTGCTTAGCGAGTTAATTCAAATTTAAATCAATTTAACTTAGATAAGCTAAATTCAATTGAAACTAATTTAGAGACTACAATATGTTTTGTAGTTTTTGCTCTTTGTATATAATTATTTTCTACAATACTAATAATTTATTATATTGTTTATTATATCTTTTAATAGATTATAAGTTCGAATTTGCAAAATTTTTTAATTCGACAATTTCTAATATTATTATTGCAACAATCTCGATCGCATTCTATAAAAAACAAAAGATACTACTATTAATAAACAAAAATTGATATATATTTTCGAGTTGCACAAAAGACTTTTGCGCAAATAAATTAATTTTGTTCGATTACAAATTTTACAAAGAATAAACAATAATAAAAGAGATTAATTTATATGTTTAAAAGAAAGATAGTTAATACTTTAAAATAAGTAAATTATATTGTTTAAAAAAGAGTTAATTAATATTTTAAAAAAAGTAGACTAAATTGTTTTAAAGAAAGCAAATATAGTATTAAAAGATACTATTAAAATAACAATATAATTATAGTCTTTATATTAAATTAATAAAAAATTAGTATATTAAATCTTTTTATTATTATTTGACAAAAATTACTTTATTTACTTTTTTATTTTTTTGTCAATTTTATTTTATTTACTTCTTTATATTATAAGAAACAATATACGCAAAACAATTAATATATTTAGTCGAATTACAAACAAACAATAATTTTGTTAAATAAAAGATTATTTTATAGTAAAAAAATTTTAAAATATAACATAATTTTTAAACTTTATTGTACTTTTTATCTTTATAAACAAAATTAATTTAATATTATTATTAATTTCTTAATTTAAAAACGTAAAAACAAATATAAAAATTACTTTTTACATTTAACTTTGTCTAAACGAAAACAATAAAAAGAATATAATTGTTATAATTATTGCATATAAAATATAAAGATTCTTAATATATAAGTACAAAAAGAAGTTTCAAATTATTAGAAAACTATATTTGATAAATTATATAAATTATAAGAAGCTTGTTAATTAAAGTATTAATAAAGCATAAATATATCTTAAGAAGCTAGAACAAAAAATTGCTAAAATTTAATTCAATATAAAGAGATTATATTGCAACAATAAACTAATTTAGATATTATTAATTTTTTTGCTTTTAAAATATATTGCAATTCGAGATACTTTTAATACTTAAATTTTTTTTAATATTAATATAACTCTTTAAAAGTTGCAAAAAAAAATTATTTAAAATTAATAAAATTGTTATATAAATTAAATGCAAAATTAATTGTTCGAAATTTCGATATTAATATTAATATTTTTTTTTTAAAATCGAACTTGAATTTTTATCGAAAATTTAATTTCTTTAATCGAAAAATTAATAAAGATATATATTGTTGTTATTTTTGTCAAAATTTTAAGTATTTTGTTAAAGAGTACTTTTTTTGCGTCGATATTTGCAAATATATTTAAAAAAAAATAAAAAAACGAAAATTATTAAAAATAATAAACAAATTTTTTATAAAAAGTATTGTATTTACAATACTAAAAACAATAATTTGTTAAAAAAAATTTTTACTTAATAATAGCAATTTCAATATTAAAAAAGCATTAATAAAGAATGTGCAACATTATTTAAAAAAAATATTAATAAAATTTTTAATAACAAATAAGTTATTAATATTAACGCTTTCTTATATATAATTAATTAGTTTTAATACTTTAAAAATTCTTTTATTGTTATTTCTAAATATATTGTTAAAATTAAAAAGAGAAAATTGTTTTTAAATTAATATAAAATAGCAACAATATATACAAAGAACAAAAACAAAATATATTTAACAAATTTTTTTTTGTTTTAGATTTTAAAGTTAATTTTTTGTTTAACAAATATATATATTAGAAAGATCTATATAAAGATTTTAATAAATATAATATATAAATACAAAACAAATAAAAAAATATATTTTTGTTGCAAGTTAACAAAACAATATATATATAATAAACAAAATAGTATTAAGTTTAAACAAATTTGTCTTTATTGCTATTATATAACAAAAGTTTTTTGTAGTATTTTTAACAATTAATAGCATATTTAATTAAAAAATTTAAAGAAAAATTAATATTAGTAAAGCAATTATTAGCAATTTCAAAAGAAAATTATATAATTTTTAATATTGTTAATTTGCTTATTTAGACACAATTAAGTTGCAAAAATTATATAAAATTATTACACTTTTAAAGCTTATTTTTATTATCGAAAATATAGAAATTTTTTGTAAAATATACGTATTAATTAAGTTTTGCAACAAAAGAAATTATTACGTCAATAAATATAAAATAATTATTTTAGTTTTTATTTTAATTAATATTTGCAAATTATTGCTAGTTTTAAAATTTAAATACAAGTATTTTTTCAAAATTGTTAATAATTACTTTTGTAAAATATAAATATTAACAATAATTAAACAAAAACAAGTTATAAATATTTTTTGTTAATAATAAATGCAAACAAAGTTTTAAAATAAAAATAAAATATTTGCAATTCGCAACAATAATAGTACAAAACTTAAATTAATATTTAATAAATAATACTTATTTTTTAACATTATATTTAATTATATTTTATTATATAATTTTCTTTAAAATAATGTTGCTAAACAAGATATACAAATTATTGAAAACTTTATAAAAGCTATAATTAAAGAGACAAAACTTCTTATTAAGTTTTAACTAAAAGTTGCACAAATAAATATATTTTTACAAAATTGCGTAACAATCGAATTGTTTATTAACAATAAATTTATTATATCTATAGAGATATTTATTAATGTTAAATTATTTATTAATTATTTATATGTATAGAATTGCAAATGCTATTTTTATATAAATTTCAAATCTTTTTTTATTAAAGACAAAAAAAATAAGTTTATAAATAAAGAACAAATAAAAGTAATTCTTAAATATATTAATAAGACAAATATATTTGTCAAAATATAAGTATCGAATTTAAATAAAATTATTAGATATAATATTGTTAAATATATTAAAAATAAAAAAAATATATATATTAATTTTAAAATATCTATTAAAATTATTAATATTTTGCTAAAAAAATAATTAGTAAATAGATTTTGCAAAAATGCAATCAAAAATAAATTTAACTTAGATTTTATCTATATTAACTTAAATTTTATTTATATTAATTTAGATTTTGTTTAAAATAATTTAAATTTTATTTAGATTGTTCTAAATTCTTTTTAAATAATTTTAAATAATTTTGTTTTATTTAAACATTATATATAAACATTTTTGTATATTGTTATTTTAAAGAGAAAACAAGTTAATAATAGTGCAAAGAACTTAAAAAAATATCGAAGCAAAATTGTTTACATTATAGCAATTTTTATAATTTAAGATATAATTAATAATACTATAAACTTAAAGTGCGACTTTGTAGTTATTAATAAAAAAGATAATAATGCTAGTAAGCTTATTATATTTGTATTAAAGATATAAAACAAGATTTTAAATAATTTTATTTAAAAAAAGTTATAAAAAAATACTATATAAGAGAAATTACTTGCTTTTGTTGCTAATAATATATAAAAGATTGTTATTTTTTTTCGAAATGTTAATATTGTAACAAGCAAGTAAATATTTAAAACAAAGATATATATAAATAAAATACTAAAGAAACTTAAAGCAAAATTAATTATAAAAAATTTTATACAAGTTTTCGAAATTAACTATAAAGACACTTTTGTTTCGATTATTAAATTTAATATTTTATAAATATTTTTTATTATTGTTATATTAGAAAATCTAAAATATTATTAAATAAACGTTAATAACATCTTTATTAAGTCTTTTCTTAAAAAAAAATTTATATAGTATTTTTATTTAAAGTAAATATATCTTTAGAGCAATACTTGCGCATTTTTCGAAGTTTTTATAATATAAAACAAGTTATTCGCAACTAATATAAATACTATATTAAAGAGTTTATTAAACTAGACTTTAAGCAATGCAATACTAACTTTTTTCTCTTGTTATATTTTAAACAATATATTATATTTTTGCTTTATATCGACAATATTGTTATTGTTACACAATTAATAAGTAATGTTAATTAATTTAAACGCAAGTTTTAAAAGATATTTAAATTAAAAAATCTAAAAAAAATCTAAAAAAATTTTAATATTAAAATTATTTGCGATCGAAAAGTTAAAACTCTACGCATAAATTAATTCTATTATATTAACAAGATACTTGATAGACTACAAATATCTATCGACAAAAGTAGTTTAACTAAATTATTTATAAATAAATACAATTCTCTTCGATTTGCTAAACTAAAAGACAAACAAATTGATCAAAAAAATTATTAATACGTAATCGAAAGTATTATATATATAGTTATTTATATTTGTTTAAATATTGTTTTTGCAATAGAATATCTAAACTAATATTTTGTTATTTTAGCAAAATATTATAATTAAATCTTAAAAATATTGCTTCGATATCTTTGCTTTATTGTTAACAAAAAACTAATATATAACAACAATAAAAGTTTATATTTAATAATATACTTTAACTTAAACTACGTATCTAATAGATTAAATTAAAAGTTAATTCTTAAATATATATTTATAATAAACAAAGAATCAATTGCATAAATATTACGCAAGCAAAAGTTAATAATAATATTTATTATTAAAATTAAGTATATAAGTCTATTTATATATATTAAGAAGAGTCTATAAATTATACAAGTTCTAAAAGATACTAATTATACAAAATATTTTAAAGATTTATCAAATTATATAGATATTGTCAAAAACAAAATATACAAATTTGTATTTTCTATATAATTAATAGACAACAATTAAGCAACTTTAGCATTTATTAAAGATACTTATATTAATAATAGATTAAAACATATTAATATAATATTTTATTATATTAAAGATTTTTGCAAAAGTAATTGCATTTATATCAATTTTATTTAAAATGCAAACATAATAGCAAATAAACTAATAAAGTTATTGTTTAAAATAAATTTAAAATCTTTATTAAACAACTTGAATTAATAGATTAGAAAATTAATAAAAGCTAACAAATATATTATTATTAAATAAGAGTATTGCGCAATACGACAACAACATATCTAAAGTCTATAGATTAAGATAGTAGCAAATAGATAACTTGAAAAGTTGTTTGTCTAATTTTGATTAATTTGTTTAACAAGCTAGTTTAAATTTAAGTTAATTTAATCTAAGTAAGCTAGATTTAATTGAAACTAGCTTAGAAACTACAATATATCTTGTAGTCTTTGCTCTTTGTATATAATTATCTTCTACAATACTAATAATCTACTGTGTTGTTCGTTACATCTTTCAATATCTTCTTTCTTTAATTTGTAATAATTAAACAAAATTGTTACAAGTTTTCGTTTATTATTTATTAAGACAAGAAAAAACTTAACATTGTCGCTATAAAATTTAAAAACTTCTTAACTTATATATAGCAAATAATAGATAAATAATTGCAACTCCCACGCGAGTTCTACAAAATATATATCGATAATATTGTTATTTTCTCTAAATTTTTTATAAATTATTTTAGTTATTTACAAAATCTCTTTATTAAGTTTATTAAACTTTAGATTATACTAAGTTCTACAAAAATTTATTTTAACAATTGCAATTGTTTAAATTAATGTAACAACAAAGAATTTCTACAACAAATATTATTAATTTTTAACTCTTTAAATAGACAATTAAGTTTTTTTTTGTTTGCACAAAAGTTATAGTCTATTTTTTGTAAAGTCGACAAAGTTAATTATTTAACAAGTTAATCTCATTGTAGTTCTCGAACAAAAAAATAATTTAGTCTATAAACTTAATTTATTTGTCAATTAAAAAATTTATTTAATTATTTTTATCGTTAATTTAGAGTTAACTTCTAAAGAAAACAATCTTTATAATTGTTTGCAACTTATTTATTTTAAACTAGTTATAAAATTTAATAACAAATAGTATATCTACAAAGTTAAATTTCTTGTTAATTATCAACTTTGTTGTTACAATTGCAAAAAACCTATTTTAAAATATTTAGTTTATTAAAAAGATTATAAGTTCAAATTTGATTATTAATACAACAAAAATTTGCTAAACAAAGTCAAAAATCTTGTTAAAGAATACAAAATAAAATATAATATTTTTATTAATAATATTATATAACGTTTTGATCAATCTATAAAGTTTATCGCAATAAAAAATTTAATCGAAGAAGTTACATCTATAGTATTGCAACACTTCTTAATTAACAAAATCAATAAAATTCTACAACAAAATTGTAATTACTTTTAAAAATTATACAATAAATATTTTTGTCAAATTAAAATATTAAACAAACAAACTATTATTAATCGAATAACTTTCAACTCTATTAATATAATTTAAATTAAAATTTATAACAAATTATTATATTATAACTTTTAATTTCTTGAGCAATACTAAACGAACAATTTTTGTAGTATTATACTAGTAGTAATACAAAGTATAAATATTGATCGACATTTTTATTAATATATTTGTAAAATTAAGTAACAAAATTTTATTTATTAAACGCGTAATTTTAATAACTATTAATATTTACTTAATAATTTCTTCTTTAAAATTAACAACTTATTTAATTTTACAACTTAACAAATTGCAAAAATTTATTATTTGTTTGCGTATTGTCTACTATCTTTATTAATTGCTTAACTTGTCATTTATTATATTGTTATTATAAGGCTTCTTAAGTTTGTTAATATATTTATAATTGTTACTTAGAAAGCTATAGCAACTTATTAAATTAAAAAGTACAAACAACAACTTGTTATTTAAAAGAGTATAACAATTAAAGAAACTAAAAAACAAATTATTTTTATTAACTTTAAGTAGAAAAACGTCGAATATAAAATTATCAAAAACAAAAATAATAAAAATTACAATAATAACAACAATGCAAGCTTGTTCAACTATAGTTGTTTAAACATTTAAGTTTTTTTAATATTTATTAAGAACAAAACTAAAAATTGCAACAACTCTCTTATTAATAAAATATTTAAGATAACAATTAAAAACAATTATTTAACTTTAAATTAATTTAAGTTTAACGTTAAATTTGTTAAATTAATTAATAACAATAACAAAACAATTTAGTCTTAGACTTTTATTGCGCTAATTAATTTTAATATTGCTTATATAATTTTTGTCGAAATTAAAATTAATAAAAGAGATTAATTATAATTAGCGATCTTTAATATTAATAGCAATTTACAAATATCTCGCAAATTACTTAATATTCTTGCGATTATAAAACACAAAAATTGCTTTATATATTAATCTATAAACAAAAGTATTAATTATACAACAAAAAGATCAATATTACGTCTGTTGTATCGAACACTAGCTATTGTACTACAAAGATCAACAACGTAGCTATAAATCTAATAAAGAGCAAAATCTATATAGCGACAAAATTTGTATTAATCTTATTTATAATCAAAAAGTTTCTACAAATTTATGCGCAAAATATTGTAAATTGAATAAATTCAATAAGTTACAACAATCTTTATATCGACTTTGCTTATATTAAGTTTGTTAAATCTAGACTTAAAACTATTAAAAGCAAATCTTAACTAAAAAAGATTATCGATTTAATTAAACAAAAGTTATAAAAAGTATTTAATACATTTATACTAATCAAAATATATGCAAAAAAGAAAATAATATATATTTTAGATTTTAATTATTGATCGATTAAGTATTACAAACTTGTTAATGTATTTAATAACAAAATTAAAATTAATTGTTTTAATAGATTAGCGCGCAAACGTTTGCAAAATAACGCGAAAAATAACAAGTTCTTTTTAAAATACAAAACAAATATCTTTTTAATAAATAACAAAAAAAAACTACAAAAACAAATCTTTGTTTTGCTATTCTTTTTGCGCAATATATCGACAAACAATGCAAAGATTACAATTTTTACTTGCTTTAATTTTATAGAAATCGAAACTATAAAAATTTTCAAAATTATTAATACTTTAATCTACAAATTATATAACAAGTTTTAAAAGATTAACGCAAGATTCGAAGCTATTGCAATAAATACTTTAACAATATAGAACAATAATATTACAAAAATATACAAAGATATTGTTCTAGATAGAATTGCTAAATTTGCTTAAAAGTTGTTAAATTTATTAATTTTAATTCTTAGAAAAAAACAAATTGTACAAAATAACGTGTATCTTATTAGTTAATATATATACAATATATACACTAAAGTTTTCGAAAAAACTTATCGAAAACAATTTTTTAAATTCTACAATTTGCTAATTATTATAAAAGATTAACTTTTCGCACTTAGCAAATACAACAAAAGAAAAAAAAAAAAAAAAAAAAAATACAAATAACAATAGTAGTACAAAGATAAGTTGTTTGTTGTTCAAAAAATCACAATATATAATTCGATAAATATTTGTCAATAAATAAGTCAATTTTGCTTTAATTATTGTTTAATCGATATATTACTATAAGTTTGTTCGATATTAATAGATAATAAATAAGTCGATTAATTTGTAAATAAATTAAGAATTAAGAATTTAAAAATAATTGTTTTTCTTTTATTTTCGCGATGTGCTTTGATTGTTTTATAGACATATTATTATAGATTTGTTCGACAAACATTTTTGTTAATTATTATTAACAAAAACATTGTTTTCTTTTTTCGAGAAAGACATTTGTTATATATCTAGCTAATAGATTACTTTATTCGACAAGTTTTACTCGACAAGTTGCGCTAGTCTCTAAGAGAGCTAGTTCGACAAATAAAGATAGATTTGCGTATAGCTAAATAAACTATTAATTCAACTATTTATTACAACTCGCTTGATGCTCGCTTTGTATATTTCTCGTCTTGCTTTCGTAACAAAATTCTAAGATATAATATTATATTTAATAATTTGTTGTTTTTGCTATTGCAAGCTTATTAAACAAGATAGATTATTTAAATTTTAAATTGCTAATTAAAAGAATTAATTGTCTTAATTACAAAGTAGTTTTTGATTAAGATCTTAAAATTGACAATTTCTATCTTTAATTTGTCTAATTAGCTATAAAAGTTTGCAATATTTTTGTATTTAATAAATAATAGATTTTCTATTTTGTTTATTAACTTTTATTTGTTGTTTTAATTATCGAAAGTATTAATTTTTTTAAAATAGTTTTATGTTTTTTTTGCAATTTAAATAAATTTAAGTTGAAATTAAACAATTTTATTGTATATGAAATCTATCTTTTTGCGTATCTTTGTATTATAAGATTTCTATTTATTTATTTTATTTGTATTTGATATAGATTTCGATCTATTGCTATTAATGTTCTTTTATAAATTTGTATTAAGTAGAGCAAACTTTATATTTCTAAATTAATTCGATTATATTAACAATTTTGTTAGCTTTGCAAATATCTATTTGAAAAATCTATTATTATCTTTATCTATATTGCAATAGCATTTAAGATTTGTAAATATAAAAAGAATAATATAGAAGCTATAAATATCGATTTATACTTAAGATAGATTTTCTTGTTATATAATTGTTTTGTAAATTCTCTTTACAAATTAATTGAATTACTAATAATACTTCAATATTTAATATAATTGAGACGTTTGTTCAAATAAAGTTGTCTTAGACTTATAATTATTTGAAGCAAATAATATAGTGTAGTTATATATCTATTGCTTATCTATAAAATCTATAATGTGGGAGATCTAACATCCATGAGACTGCCAAGGCGCTAGCCCAATCGGGTAAGAGTCCCGCAGAAGGCAGCCGCATCTTATTGGCTCCAACATTCGTTCATACTCAGAGAAAAGGCTATTAAGAGATTTCCTGATCGCAACAGGGGTGATCGCAAGACTAGTCTGAGAGTTTGGCTGATTTTTGGCTGTATAGAGCGCCACCAATAACCTTCGCGGGCCACGACATTATGGTAGGCAGCTTGGTAGCACCGGCGATGTTTCGAGGACAAGGCTAACGTGCGTGCAGTCAATTCCACGTGCACGCGGCCCCAACGGCCCCAACGGCCGTTTCGTGTTGTCCGCTGCTGCCGCCGCTGCTCCTGCCGCCTTTGCGCCTGCTCCGCCTGCCGTCGCTCCGGCTCCTGCCCCCCTCGCTCCGGCTCCGGCTCCTAGCCCTCTGCCTCTTGTGGTTGTTGCGCCCGCGCCCCGCCGCCCTCCAAGGTCCCCTCCCAGGCCACCGTATGCAAACGCACCCGCGAACTCCAGGAGCTAGAACAAGGCTGACAACATCTACTAGAGGTCTGGTGCCACCGTTGCATCTTTGCCCTTGGGGTAAGCTCGGTCAAGAAAAGCGACTGGAAGATTGGCATCGAACCGACTTCTATCAGCTGTGTTCTCTACAAAGGGTCCGCTTTGCAATCGAGCCACCGTCTACTACCGTATCTAATCAGGGCTACGATGACACCCAATCAATATATGTGTTAGCGGTTCAACGTATGCCAGTGCAGTAAACGGCTGTACTTGTTTTTGTTGATCTTGCGAAATTTTCAGTCGCTATCGATAGGTGGATCGGGTTTGTAGACTCATTTCACAGTCTTTGCTTCATTCTGGTGATTGTCGAGAATCCAAAAAGTGGTATCGAGCAGAAATTACCTAGAGCTATACAGATTGAAACGAACCATAGTTGGGAAGATTCTGGACATTAGTTGATTTAGCCGTTTTTGTGGACAAAATTCGCCGTCGCGGCTGTCGACTCTACGAAGGAGTGGTCTATCACATGAAGCTTTGCTATGCTAGTCGTCTCAGCGAGGAGAAACTATCGACGGAGAGCAACGTTCTGTGGTGAGAACAGTCATTAGGACAGCATATCTCGACGACATTGACGTCCGACCAATTGGGGTTTGCCACTACTGCTTGCTCAGCATGATGTGGCATCGGCAAGCCAGCCACCGTATGATCCTGTCGTCGAACTGATTATTCGGCGCGCCGCATGGAACGGGAGAGGATGCAACATTCAGCAAGCTAATTTTATTTGGCAAGTCACATACTTGTCGGCCGCAAATCCTAATGTGTCGCTCTCGAACCGCCGTACCATAGCACAGGTTCCTCTAAGGGCGGGAAAGTCAAAGGTCATTATGCTCTCAACGGATATTTGTCTGGAGAGAGGTGCCAATGTTATGATCACTGGACATAGCAATAAATCCGTTGATGTCAATGTCCTGCGTCTTGTTCGCAACCTTCTAGCCGATGATAAGAGTACCGAAGGAATCCATCATTTCCTACCAGATACCTTCGAAGCCATATACAGTCAACCTGAAATCGTGTCTCGCGAAAATGATTACCATCCTGGCGACAAAGAGAGCGATGTGGCTTTTCGGAGCACCCCCAATAACCAAAGCCTCTTACCGACTTTCTACAGATCTTGAGACCCCACATCTTATCCTGACACTGGAATATCACTGGACTTGCCGAGTTACTTGAATCGAACTGAAGATAGGGGTTTTAAGACCTGTAGATTCGAGCAAAACCCATATTACAGAAAGAAGGTATTTTATTATCCTGAAAGCCAACGAAGAGCAGCCTTTCTAAGACCTTTTCTCTTCTGTAACCTTCTTCTACAGACCTTTGTTGTAAGAAATGTACCCGGAACTCCATTACTTTTTTGACACACGCAAGAAGCTGGCAGCACTTCTTTGAGCGTGTCCTTGAGAAAATTATCATGGTTATAGCGCTAACGAAGACAGTCGAGAGGATGGGGCCGTTGCCACCTTCGAGGTGTGGTATTTCTGCTTTTTTCCTTTTTCTACATTCGTTTATGCTTTTAGGGCGCTGGGGTCAGCGCTCCCAGAATGACAACCAAGTGTTCTCGGCAGACGCCTGAGCTTACTGTGCCGCGGGAGAATCAACGCTGGAATACAAAGTGTATAAAGCTATAATATACACCGCCACTTACACCCTTTGTTAAGTGTGCTGAGGGATCAGATCGACTGGCTTTCAGATTTTCTATCCCTAAGGCTTGGTGTACCGCAAATGACTTCAAGGCCTGAGAGCGGTAGATCGTCTTAAAATGACCAGGTAACAGGCTGTTGAGGAAAGCTCAGCGGAATAGTCCAGCGCTGGATCGAGCGGATAACAATTTCTACTGCGAAGTCCAAGTTCTAGCACCGAGAGATCTGTTAATTCGATGGTCATCGTCCTCTTGTCGTCTCGCTAACAGACAGCTCGAGGAGAAGCTTAATATTAATAGCGCGTCTCTTAGAAGTGACATTCAGATCGAAGATGACTCTGAAGACTTGGAAAATTGCTTGAGTGACAATCTTGCAAAGCGCTCCGTGATTGTACTTGTAGCCTTATCTCTTATACTATCTTCGGACTTCGTGCCACGCAACTCTTCTTTGAGTCTGAATCGCAGTATACAAAGTGTTTGATGTCTAAACTTGTTTACTAAATTATCGAACACGACATAAAGCACGCCTTTGCAATCGTCAGCTACTCTGTCTTTTCGACAAGTACTGCGCTCGAATGAACAGATCCGAAGCTCGGCTCCGAAATGGAGCAAGGCCCGAGCGTTTGGCAGATGAGATGAGCTTATATCCAGGCCAGTCTATTCCAAATCTGTTCGCTCGACTCATGCAAACTTGAACCGATCTAACAGGAAGGAAATACACGAGACATTTACCTCATCCGTAACGCCGTTAGCCAGTATACTCAAGCTGGACCTTGGCACTCTGAGTTGTCCTCGACTACCAGCCCAATGGATGGCCGTGGTGAACGAGCATACCATGCTACAAAGCATGACGTAAGTCTTGCTCGCTCTTCGTCGAAGCGTCGAACTTCTGATGTTGATATGCTGAAACGCAACGAGACACACGAGAAGAAGAATAATAAGATCGAGCTGTGGGGCAAGTCTCAGGACTTTAAGTTCTGTGCAACGCACTCTCGTGTGTGTGTGGCGCTTGCCACGAACCATTTCCCGTCTCTTCGATAAATATCTGTAGATCAATCAGCGAAGACATCGATAATATTCTCCGCCTTGGCCCTCGTATACGACTAGGTTTATAGACGTTGTACACACTCGTCGAACAGGATTGGCACGTTGATCTTCAAGAGCGTTAGGCATGGGTACGACTCTCGAATCGAAATCCAAATTCCTAAGAGAACTAGTTTTTCATTAGTTGACTTAGCAGAAAGTGATGGGAAAGGGTTGATACCGGGATGACAAGTGAGGATGGATACACAATCATTGTAAGATTCTGTCCCGACCACCTACCGCTTCTAGCTGACATGTTGCAGCACATAACACGCCCGCACAAACCCGATGCAGTCATGATTCACTCTCGTGCGCCCACCCTGTTGTTTGTGTTTCGCTGCGTGTCGAATGTCAGAAGGCGTCTGCACCAGGCCCGTTCAAGACCTGTGCTAGCATTTCTTTAACGAAAGATGGAAAGTGCAAGCAAGGGCACATAGCAGCAGTTGACGACCGAAGGATGCAGCTGGAGCAGTGGGCAACCCGGATGCAGCCAGATAGCTTGGTAGGTTAATCTTGTCACATTCTGTATCGACCACCCAAAGAGCACTGAAGTTCGATAAAACCATTCTGATAAGTATAATAATGGCCAACCTCGGGCTAAGTATGCGAGAGCCATGTGTAGAGGAAACGACATATGAGTCAGTGCCACAGGTACTAAGCGTGAAAGAAATTTAAGAGCTCTAGAGATGGCTGTAATCTATTGGAATAGAAATGGCACACGTCGACCTCGAAGGGTATACAGAGAGTCAAGTAGCACGAGCGAGACGTTGCCGCACTCGATGGCTTGATTAGAGTCAGGGCCCACAGAGAAAGTGTTTGCGAGCCTTCTACTTCGAGGCCAAAACGCTGATTAACGGGAAATGATCGGAGCAGATTCTGTGGAAGGAATTCAGCTCTGGTTATACCGGACGCAGTACGCCAAAGGATCCGCTGCAGACCGAGCTCAGCAGGTGGCCGTCGAAGAAGGGCTGCAGGCAATGATCCAGGCAGGAGCCGTCCCCGTGATTGACGAGCGGCTGTGAAGGTACCTCGAGCCCGTTTTTTCCGAGGACTCTTTCAGCACTTTTCGCATATTGCTGTACTAGCTCTATGGCCTGAGTGTTCGTGCCCTGAAAATCTCGCGGAGCTAAAATAAACGGATTCACGATGTCAAGATTTGCTGGTTTGTCGACTTGTCCAGAAAGGCGTAAATGATGCAACTTCTACTCTAGAATCACCTAAAGCTTCTCAGCAACGCTCGATCATTGCGCTACACTATGACGGACCAAAAATCATTCCAAAAACTTGTAAGTCAATCATCAAAGCGAATCGTGCAAGTTTGGGGGGGCCTGTACTCTGGGGCATGATATGGCCAGCGTTCGGAGTGCTCTTTCAGGGAGGGAGATGGAGCGGAGGAGGCTGTGCAAGGTGCTAGATCAGTAATGAAAGGGTCGCCAGGGTCGTGGCCTGGCGGTAAACCTATAAGGTCCCTCCAGGGACAACAGAAAGGGTCAGCCTTTCTTGCAACAGCTCTGTAGCTTCCCGAAGTCATGGAATTTCATGTTAGCGGTCCCACGATGTTTTCAGACATCTTCATAGCTTCTTTTTTTGTTCCGACAGGGCGCGGAGTCTCGATGTGTTGATACAATATTTGATCATACGAAGAAAATCCAATGAGCATGCTCGATCCGATGTTGATTGCTCTAGCTTCTTGTTTCAGTGTCTCGTCGTCTGTGACTCCTTAGAGATGTATCTGAGGGTTGTGAAGACGGATAGTCCGGCTTCTCACGACCCTGGGGCCTCGGAAGATTACCTACTCAATCGGAGCACGCGACTGGAGAAAGGGGAAAAAATCCAAAGAAGATATATTCTGGCGTTCTGACACAGCCAGTGAAGCATACATCATGCTAGCGCGTAGGATACGTACCATTCGTCTTTCCGGTCTGCCCAAGACTATGACAACAGACCGTTGTATCTCTTCTAGCTCGAAATTGACCTGAGAGATACCGGTCTCGAATTGCTTTGTTGACATCACAGATAACAAAACATCCCTCGACACGCAGTAGATGAAATATTTTCGACTATACAATCAATTCTGTACGGCAGTATTCAGTTGATGGGCAGATTGCACTTCGGCATCTTCGAAATCACAGTTTTGGGATATATTGACACTCTTGACAATACCTGGGCTGTAAGGGAATTGAGCGAGTCCGAGAAAATAAATGCCAAATTCCTGGTGGGTATTTCACTGCTCTGATGCGACTACATCAGCATGAACATATAGACTTTGAACGGGCGCATTGGACCTTTAGGGCAACATCCATGACAGCGCCCTTCTTGTAGATAAACTGTGACGAAAAGATCAAAAGCTTTGGTCGTCACTCCCTCAAGCGTTCCGAAAACAGAAACAAGGTTAGATTCTTCACAGGCCTTATGTTGTGCAAGTAGCCTAGACTGCTATAACACCTCTCTTGCCAATGTGTATCTTCAGTAAAGTCTAAGCACAAAGGAACAGATCCGTTGATGTATGGATCGATTCACCTACTCCATTGCGGGGCCATTCGACCCGAGCCTTTGGGAGCTCCCGAGCCTATGGGCACTTCAAGCCATTCCGAGATCAAAGACGAAGATATTCGTGCTGTTGTAGGCTTGGCGTATGACGAACTGCAACAGCGCCAGGGCTTCCACCTCGCCAATCCCAATCATCTTAGCACCTGTAGCATCCACTGCCTTAGTAATACACCAGTGTCGCACTCACGCTGCAACAATGGCTTCGCTTTTGCACGAGAAATCTGAAAACCGTCACCAGGCCGATAATTGCTTGACCGTACCTGTTGCCACGATGGGGTTGTAGGCGCATCTCTGTCTGTCAAGCGGCTGTTGAGTCCTTGCAAGTACTATAAGACCGGGTTACGGAGTAAGGATGTTGCTTGAGGTTCGGCATCGAAAGATAGAGTCGGCGTGAGGTCGAAAACGCGGAGCATCCGAAGCTAGACAACAGCAACACTCTCGTTGTGGTTGAGGGTCTCCCAAATAATCCGGGTGACTGTGCGGATCATCGTGACATGATGCATGTACGAGAATCTTGGCTGAGTGCACTGTCTATGGAGTCGATACGATGCTTTATAAGTTCTCTGCGATCTCGCGACCTAGCTGACTGTGGAATAGGCATCCGAGAGGATAATTTGTAACAAAAGATGAACCAGACAATCCTTATCAAATCCCATGCGCTGTCAGGGTGTTAGATGCAGTGGCTGGCTCAATAGTGAATAGTCGTTTGGCACCGTCGAGGAACGTATTGACGGGCTAGCTATGGACTGAACAAGTAGTGATGGTCAATCGTCAGAGTAGTGAAAAGTTCGAGAATATTGTTGAATTCGTTGGAACACCCTTAGACACCGGAGAAGGTTTCCTGATCAGTCATCAGAACCAGCACCCACTGGCGCCATCGCGTATAATGAAGTTGCCGCAACCGTCCTATTCAATTCGATCCGCGATATTGTTGCCTATAGTCAATTCGTGCTTTTGCTCCTTGATCGCTATCTTCTCTTCCAGCAATCTCGCAATTTCGGTGTAGCCTTTTTTGGTTGCAATCGAAAGAGGTGTCTCACCATCTTTGTCTTGGAGATCGAATCTCACATCTTCGCATGCAATCAACAGCTCGACAATAGCCGTACGCTTGTATTTCGTCGCCCACAATAGTGGAGTTTGACCACTACAATCTTGATGATTTATTGCAATATCGTCTCTCTTCAACAAGAGTTGCACGATCTCGAGATGCTCCCATGCAGCTGCGACGAAAAAAAACGTGTCACCATCTTGATCTTCGAGATCAAGTTTGATATCCTTATGTTCAAGTAGCAGCTTGACAACAGCCACATGCCCGCCGTAGGCTGCCCAAAATAATGGAATTCGATCACTACCGCTTCGACGATTTATTGCAACGTCGTCTCTCTCAATCAAGAGTTGCACAATCTCGATGTTCCCATCTTTAGCTGCAACTAACAGAGGCGTGGAACCATCATTATCTTCGATATTAGGTTTGATGTCCTTCCGCTCAAGTAGCAGCTTGACTATAGCTGCATGACCTTTCTCGACCGCTCTGAATAACGGGGTCCGGCTCCGTCGATCCACCTGATTTATTACTACATCGTCTATTTCCGTGAGAAGTCTCGCTATGTCGGTGTGTCCGAAATCAACTGCACTTGAGAAAGGTCTCTGGCCATGTTCTTCTCGAAGATCCGGCCTAGCATCTTTACACTCGAGCAACAGCCTGACAGTGGTCGTGTGGCCTTCAAGAGCTGCGGCCCGTAATGGAGTCAGCCCGTGTTGATCCAGATGATCTACTGCGACATCATCTCTCGCCAAAAGTATCTTCGTCATCGATTCATGTCCGTTACGAGCCGCATGCCATAGTGGTGTCCGCCCTTCTCCATCTGGCGAGTCTGCTTTCACATCTTTAAATTCCAGGAGCAACTTTGCGATAGTCTCATGTCCACGACTAGCCGCAAAACTCAGTGGTGTCTGCTTCTCATAATCCGGCGCGTTTACATTCACATCGTGCCGCTCGAGCAGCATCTTAGTGATACTGTCACGTTTGTACCTGATCGCATAATGAAGTGGTGTCCTCTCCTTATGGTCTGGTGAATCTGATCTTACGTCATCTCGTTCCAATAGCAGCCTCGCGATACCCCTGTGTCCGTACCTAATGCAGAAATGCAGCGGTGTTTTGCGATAACTATCTGGCGAATCTGCTTTCATGTCTTCTCGATCTAATAAAAGTTTTAGAATACTCTTGTGACCAGACATGGCCGCATAATGGACTGGAGTTATCGTCTCATTATCCTGGTAGTCTGCTCTTATGTTCTCTGTGTCTAATAGCAGCTTTACCATTTTTCTACGCCCCGCTAGAATGGCCAATGGGAGGGGCGCCAGCAGGCGAGATCTTATGTTCTGGATCTGGAGTGGACGGGTGTTCTTCAGAAAGATACTCAAAATATGTGTCAGACCAAAGTAGACCATGAGATAAATTCCAGTGACTTGATCCAGAGGATTTAGGGTTTGAGAAGTGTATCTCTGAAGCTCGGTTTCCAGATAGGCTTGACCTGGGTAGACCAAATTTCGATCGTTTGTTAGGAAATCCGTAGCCAGGCCCTCCAAAGCATGCTCCGCATCTCCACGAAGATGATGGCCCCAATTGTTAGCGGCGTAGTTGAAGAAGACATGTAGAGACTCCATGTATGCAAGATCGTGCTCTGGTTTTTCGATGGGAAGAGTGTCGAATCCGAAGACCTCAAACGATAGGTATGTGATGCAGGTTTCTGCAATTAGGATATCTGCATCAGGGAAGTACTCGTGCTTCACCTGCCTGAGATACTCTTCGACCGTGAAGTGCACCAGGCGTATTGTCTGGCTTTTGGAATCAATAGTCATTAGGCCGGCGGAAACGGATACGATAAGTGCAATATCCGGAAGCGCTTCTGGGTCTAAGAATCGATCTCCTGGTTGAACCGCCAACACACATTGGAGTTCCTCCACTCTCAATGGTCGGATCGCGTGTGAGATCCATCTCAATGCCGAGAGTGCGAGCTCGCTGTGCTCGGGGACTTGGCCACGTATGCGAGTCATGGCCTCGCTGTACGTTTCTCCCAGTCTTGTTGGTAAATCTTTTAGGGCTTTTCGAAGATTACGGACGTTAGTCTGGCATGAAAGCCGGTCCAAGTGCAGACAAGGTAGTAGAAACCTGACAGATTGGCTTTCAGCTTCTATACGGAAAATGACTTCATGGATGGACTCACATGCCTCGAGCCTTTTTCACAAGGCTACCAACCACCAAGTCAGCAAGATCGCTGTCAGTTCGCATTTTGTCCGCAAACCTGAATTTGCTGCGATCGTATATGCGGGAACGCAGGTATAGTTCGATGTCCGCATCTGCAGCGAAAATCTCAATGTGAACAGAATCCGTCAAGCGTTCTTGGATCATCGGAATAGCTCGTGATGTGATAAAGAGGGTATAGCCTGGCCCTGTCTGTTGCACCTTTAGGAGCTCATCCAAGAGACTAACTTCCAGAATACTCTCCTCGTTTCCACTGGTAAAGTGTTCGTCAAGGGCATCGACTAGTATGAAAGATCGCCGGAAGCCATGCAGCAATAATGGGAAAACCCGCGAAAATTCTTCAAGTGATGGCGAGCTGTTGCGTTTAGAATGCTCAGCATACATATTGATTACTTCCGTCGGCATATCTTTATGTTGCATGACCAACTGTTTTACCAGACTCGCTAATAGATTAGGTGTGGTTTGCCTTGCACGATCTTTGTAGTCACAATAGACATAGGATATGGAGACTTCAGCTTTGTCGAACAGTTCTTGGAGACTTGCAATGACGATCGATCTGGAGGCGATCAGCTTCCGGACCAGATGTGAAATGCCTTGATAACTCACATCATTACTGATTTCCCTGCCCCAGGTAGCACTTGTTCAGTCTCTGAGAAACACTGGGGTGTGCAGAAGGACTTACGTATACCGGGACACCAGAGTGTAGAGGATGTATCCCGATGACCGTTTCGCCATGCCTTGAACAAATCAAGGTTCAAAAACCATTCACCCGTTCCAGGATGTCGTTGGGAGAGTATATCAGCCTGTTTTTGTTCAAAGCTCAAATCGGACAGCCAACTCAATATTTCCTGATTCTTTTGAGCATCGTGCCATTGTTTTTGTTCCTTCCGTGCCCGTTTCACTTGTCCAAGAGTATCTACCCCCAAGCTGATTGCGTCATACGAGATCATGTCATTGAGGATCCGGCACTGACGATTGGCTTTATCAATTGACTTTTGAAGGTCTTTCACAAGGAATGGTGCTTTAAGCCGCTCCCAGCCCACACGGTCTCCCTTCCCTACCTTCTCCAGCTTATCTAGCAAAGTTTCCAGTTCTTGCTTGCAAACCTTGATAGAAAGCTTGGTTTCGGTTGTTGCGCGAGCATTTGGGCCTAGTTCCGATAGTAATACTGATGGCCGATCCTGGAAAGCGTCGATGAAGTCCGTATTGAGGAGCAAATGCGATTCTGCCTTCTCTATCTCCAACATCACAATTTTGAGGCTTTGCAGCTCACTGATTATGCTTTTCGCCTCTTTGGGTGCATCTTTCCAGTCTAGCCCGAACTGAACAACGATTTGAGTGATTGAAATCGTCAGCCCAAGAACCCCAACAATACCACTGGCAATACTAAATGGATCTGCCATGGAAGCACCGTGCTGTGCTTTACCCAGGTACCGTTTCTGCAGTCAGCCTAAATCAGAACACTTTTCATTGGGCCGATTCAGTATTGAAGCTATTCATCGGAGGTATACACAGATATCTATCGCCTATACCGAATACTCTTGGCTAGGAATCCCGAATATCGAACTTTTAGAAGCGGGGGTAAAAGAATTGAGCCTCAATGATATTAGTGTGTAATGTTGCTATGTAGAGCGATCCACCGAATTGCCGTCAACATACAGCGTCTGCGAGTAACTACGGGCTGAAGCAGGTCAGAATGGTATAACAAGATAGTGTATCGAGGGAGCCGCACAATTTTGAGATTGCATTTACATGCATATTTTTCTGATAGTTATAGAGGGAAAGACTCACTATCCTCGAAGCTTGACGTTGGCTGTCAGCCTTCTTTGCAGCTTAGGCAGGAAATCTGTGCTAACGTCAAAGAACTTGATCTCTAGATGTTGGGACCAGATTCTTTAGCTGGGGCCACTCATAATATAGCGGTTCTACGTTGATCATCAAATGTGACAATGATCGAAATACAGGAAGACAGGTGTTGCATCTCTCCTCGAGAGCAGGCTGCCAGCCGAGCCAGCCTGATCGGTGCAAGCTCAAGCGAAGCTCGGCAGAATTATCTGCATAAAAGTGGATCCCCCACCTAGGGACGACCAGCGCCCTAGGTGGGCCTCACCTCAATTATTAGATCATCTCAATTACCTAAAAAGCGATAATTTTCTAATATCTAGTATAACTTTATCGCATTACATTGCAATTTTTAAATAGCGTGTCAAATTAAAGCGCTAATAAAGCTCTATAGATTATCTCTTGCGAGTTAGTTAATTGAAGAAGAAGTAGTAGATTTTTGGGTAACAAGAAAGACAATTGTTCAAGATCAAAAATTACCTCTCCAAGAAAGAAATTATCACGAACTAGTAAAACTAGATTAATTGTATCGGGTTAGATTATTAAGTTCGAGTCGAATACTCGATTCAAATTGGATCGAGTCGATTTCTAAAGTTAGATCGAAAAGTTGATTCGATATCTAATATTAAAATTGTCGAATCGAATCAATCTCTAATATTGAAATCGAAAATCAAATTATATAAACAGTAATTTCTTAAAAACGCAATATTTTGACAAAAGTAATATATATATATAATACATATTAGTACTTATTATAATAAATAAATAAAATAGTTTAAAATATATTAAAACTAGTTAATTTTAATTAATTTTTAGTATTTTTTAACGTTGATTCGATTTTAAATGTTGAAATTAAAACTCGAGTCAATTCGATTTAATTTAATTTCTAAAAAATTAATATTAAAATTAAGTTCTAATATTAAAATTGTTAGATTAAATTAATTCCAAAAGTTGAAATTAAAATTCGATCTAACAATTACTCTAAATAAAATAGACAATTGCGTATTTAAACAATTAATTCTAAGTATCGATAAAACTCTTTAAATATATATAGATTATCTTAGAAATATGTTTGCGAAATAGATATAGAAAGTACGTATTTATAGAATTTTGTTACAAGCTTATCTAAGTTATACTAGAAGTTTAGATTCTACATCTTAGGAGCAAATCTACTATTATATTCGATATACTCGAGAAGCAAATATTCTAAGCATAATGTTTAATATATTTAGGCTGATTGTTCGGGTCGGTTTTTCCCTAAAATCGAAAACCCAACCCGAAAGTTATATCTAATTAGGTCAAACTTTAATCTAATATAGTTAGTAATTTTATAATTTATGAAATTCGGTTCCAAATTTATAAAAATTCAATTTTAAATAATTAGTCTAAATATATTTAACAAGCAAATATTGCAAGAAATTATGTTCGCTATATTCGACAAACAAACAAAGTAAACAACTAGTATTTTCTTAGTATATAGAAACTAAAATATAACTTTTTTATAGATTGTATTTAACTTATTTCAAGTTTTAACTTATTGTTATAACTACTAAGTTGCAACTTTTGCTATTAAATAATCGCTTATATTATTTAAAGATATCTACAAGTTTCTTCAATAATATAATTTTCTCTAATACTCTCTAGAAAGTATTAGCGTAATATTTTAAATATATTAAAAATATTTACATCAAATTAAGATATCTTTATTTCGAGTACTAGTTCTACAATATTATATCGACTCTCTATTTATAAAAACAATAAGATAAGAATTAACAAGTTTATAATCTATTATAGAGATTGTATTAATGTAAAGAACTAACTTATATAGATAAATATCTACTTTATCTTTTATTCTATTTTAGCAAATAAAAAGACAATTTTTATATAAATATTTTTTAGAAAAAAAGTTCAATATTAATTTAAGTCAAACTTATACAAATTTTTAAAAAAACTATAACAAGAATTTCTATATAATATTTACAAAAATAGACAATTTCAAAGAAGAGTTTCGAAAAATCTTCGAAATTTTTAACAAGAAACAAATTGCGAAACAGGATTTTTAATTTTTAACTTAATAAATTTTTGCAACAAACTATATAACTAGATTTTAGAAAGATATTAATTTATTCGAGTAAAACAATATTGTATTTATAACAATATTTTGACAAGATCTTAAAAACAATCTTAAAAACAAAATTATATATAATAGCAAAAATATTAATAATATATTTAATCTTCTTAAAGTAGCTATTAATTTCGACAATAAATTATATAAAAGAGCTACAAAAAAGTAATACAATTAATTTTATAAAAAAGCAAAAATCTTCTTCGAATTAATAGTCGAATATTATTAGAGAGAATTTTGTTCTAATTAAAAGTATAGCAATTTAGACTATTGTAGATTTGTATCTATGGAATTAAATTTTATTTAACAATACAAAAAGAATAACTTTAGAAAAAAGCAAGACAACAAATTTTAAAAAACGTGCTATATATATAGAAAATCGAATTACTTTATAAGAGATTATTAATTATAAAACTTAATAAATTGTTAACAAACTAATATTATATTAAGAAAGATATATAGTAGTTAAAACAATATTAGAAAGTAAATTAATACAAAAATAGATATTTTTAAGATTAAATAGAACAACAACTACTATCTAATAGAGAACTTAAATTAATTATAGAAAATTCTAGATAAAGTTTTATCCAACAAAATATTTATATTTATACAAAAAACTAATTAAGTATTTAAAAAAATAACCAAATTTTATAATTTAGTTATTAACTTAAAACAAAAAGTACAACTAAAAGAATCTTTATAACTATATAGAAAATATTATAAACTATTTTGAAATCTTAGTTAATTTATGGAAGATTATAAACAAATATAAGAAGAAATTAAAAAGCAATATTATTACAAATTAATTGTATTTTATTACAATATACAAATAACATTCTATTATTAACAAAAAACTCAAAATATTAGCACTTAAATATTAAAATACTATTATCGAACAAATATATAACTTATACGCAAATCTTAATTAAACAACTTGCTAAAACAATATATATTAAATTTATCTAGAAACTTTTAAAAAAAAACTTTAAAAAACTAAAGTTAATAATTTAATATTAAAAGAAAGCTTAGCGCAAATAGATACTTCAAACAAAAGTTATAATACAAAAACAAAGTTTTTTTTTTTTTTTTTAAAGAGTATATTAAAAGAATACAATATATTAGCTTAATAGCAGCAACTAAATTTAACAATATATATATCTATAATATTTTATTATATTAACTAAGATTAATAACTATTAACTTATTGTAATAATTAATTCTAATATAATAAATAACTTTATAGTTAAAACTTTTATAAAAAATAGATATTCTACTTTAAAAAAAGTCTAACACTTACAATCTAGTAGTTATAGATAAAATCTATTATTCGATTAAAATAGAAAAATAAACAAATAAACAAAATTATTATCGATAGCTATTAATAATATTACAAGCAACTAATCTTTAATATAGTAAAAATAATTATTTATAATATTGTATTAAAAATATTTTAATTTAAAACAACATAGTTTAGAAGTTAATAAAAATATACAAGTACTTAGATTTGCGCAATATAATTACGCAATTTATATTTGATCTATATATTATAAGACAACTATTGTAAACACAAAACAAGCAAGACAACTAATTGTATAATATAATAATAATTGATAATTAAACTAGAAACAAATACTAGTTGAATAAATTCTAACTAATATAAATTCTAACTTATAACAACTAACTAGACAATACTTGTATTAAGTATTCTTATTTCAAAATGCTTACAATGCTCTTGTTAATTGTTCTTTTATATCTATTACTCTTGCGCTCTTGCGTTCTTGTTAACTATTCTGTTTTACTAAATCTGCTAAAAATTGTCTATTTGCTAACTAATTTCTATATCAATTTTAACTCTTTGTTCTTTATCGACAATAATGCGCTCTATTTGCAAATTATTATATTTCTGTATTTTGGTTTTTTAGTTGTCGAAAATATCAAAAGATATAAGAAATTTTAAATAATATTTCTTGTAGCTTGTTTAAAGAGTTTTGTTGTAAATATCTTTAAAATTGTTGTCTATCAATTTGATTAAATACAAAAATATATCTTTTATCTAGTAATATAGAATCGAGAATTGTTCAGAAATACAATCTTTCTTTTTATTTTTTTTGTTAATAAAATTTCAGATTTGTGTTAAAATAATTTATAGATTAATTTGATTGCTATTTGCGATTATTATATTAATAGTTTTTAATATTATTTTTTATCAAATATCTCTCTTTGTTGCTTTTGTAATTTGCAAGTTAAATAGATTGTCTAAACAATTGCTAAATTTTTTTGCAATAGCTATATTATAAATGTTTTCTATAGAAATCGAAAAAAAAAGCAATAATAAAGTTTTGCGTATTTCTTTTTTAACAAGAATTTTCTTAATCTGCAACTTTTTCAGAAAACTTAGCTTTACACTATTAGATATAACAAATAATATAGAACTAGATAAAACAATATTAAATATTTCCACAATTTTAGCTAAACAAATAGAAAATTTGTTTTTCTTGTTTTTAATTAATAACTAAATAGAGACTCGAGACTTAATTAATAGATTAACAACATTTTCGATATTAATTTCTATTAAATTAAAAATATACTAAATAATATTCGAAATATCTAAAAGCATTTTGTATTTGTACTTATTAACAAACTTTAGCTCTATTAATAGAATATTATTTGTATCAAAATATATATTGTTAATAATTTTAATAAAAATATTTCGATTGTATTGCTTAAAAGTATAGTCGAAAATATATATTTCGAAATTTAGATTGTTGTTAAGTATTTTATTAATTAATACAATATATTGCTTATAAATATAGACACAATTTGTATTGCTATTAATAGCAACAAAATCTAGAAATAGATATTTGTTTAATATATTTTTATCAATATTAAAAGTCTTTTTCTATATATAATTGCAAATTTTAATAGAAATTTGCGCAATAATAATTCGACAAATATTGTAGCAACTTAGATCTATATAAAATTCTAATTAGATTGTTTTATTATTTATAAAAACATTGTTTAATAGCAATAGACTAACAATATTTTTCGTTTAGTTTAATATTGACTAAAATTTTTTAACTTTAAATTTATTTCTATAACAATCTTTAAAAATTCTTGTATCTAAAATTAGATAATTTATTTTCTCTTATTTTTCGATATAATCTATCTTAATAGTAAAAATAATATTTGATATATATAAAATTTGCGCATTATCTTGTAGCAATTGTAATAGATAAATATTATCTACTAGTTTAATATTAATAATATTTCTACTATTGTAATATATAGAAGTTGTATAAGTGTCTTTAAATTAATAAATTATATATTAATTGTTGTCTTTATTATTGTTTGTAATCTTAATAACTTAATTGTCGGTTTTCGATTTTTTTAATTTACGCAAATTAATATTGTTCTTTGTTGCGAAATACAACGACAACATATCTAAAGTTTACAAATTAAGATAGTAGCAAATAAGCAATCTAGAGAGTTGCTTGCATAATTTTAATTAATTTGCTTAGCAAATTAATTCAAATTTAGATTAATTTAATTTAAGTAAGCTAAACTTAATTAAGACTAGCTTAGAAGCTACAATATATTTTGCAATTTTTGCTTTTTGTATATAATTATGTTCTATAGTATTGATAATTTACTACGTTGTTTGTTATATTTTTTAATAAATTATAAATTCAAGTTTGCGAAGACTTCTAATTCGATAGTCTTTAATATTATTATTGCGACAATCTTAATTGCATTCTATAAAGAACAAAAGATATTACTATTAATAGATAAAAATCAATATATATCTTCGAATTGCGCAAAAGATTTTCGCGCAAACAAATTAATTTTGTTCGATTACAAATTCTACAAAGAACAAACAACAATAAGAAAGATTAATTTATATATTTAAAAGAGAGCTAGTTAATACTTTAAAGAAAGCAAATACAATATTAAAAAATACTATTAAAACAACAATATAATTATAATCTTCGCACTAAATTAATAAAAAATTAGTATATCAAATCTCTTTATTGTTACTTAACAAATATTATTTTATTTACTTTTTTACTTTTTGGTTAATTTTACTTTATTTATTTTTTTATATTATAGAAAAGAATATACGCAAAACAATTAATATACTTAGTCGAATTACAAATAAACAATAGTTTTGTCAAATAAGAAATTATTTTATAGTAGAAGATTTTTGAAATATAGTTTAATTTTTAGACTTTATTGTACTTTTTATTTTTACAAACAAAATTAATTTAATACTATTAATAATTTCTTAATCTAAAGATATAAAAGCAAATATTAAAACTACTTTTTATATTTAATTTTGTTTAAACAAAAACAATAAAAAGAACGTAATTGTTATAACTATTATATATAAGATATAAAGATTTTTGATATATAAGTACAAAGAGAAGCTTTGAATTATTAAAAGACAATACTTAACAAACTATATAAACTACAAGAAACTTATTAATTAAAGTATTAATAAAATATAGATATATTTTAAGAAGTTAAAACAAAAGATTGTTAAAATTTAATCTAATATAAAAAAACTATATTGCAACAATAAATTAATTTAAATATTGCTAGTTTTTTTGCTCTTAAAATATATTGCAACTTAAGATATTTTTAATATTTAAAATTCTTTTAATATCAACGTAACTCTTTAAAAGTTGCAAAAAAAAAATATTGCTTAAAATTAATAAAATTGTTATATAAATTAAACGCAAAATTAGTTGTTCGAAACTTTAATATTAATATTAATTTTTTTTTTTAAAATTAAATTTGAATTTTTATCGAAAACTTAGTTTCTTTAATCGAAAAATTAATAAAAATATATATTGTTGTTATCTTTATTAGAGTTTTAAGTATCTTGTTAAAAAAAATTTTTTTTGCATTAATATTTGCAAATACATTTAAAAAAAAATAAAAAAGACAAAAATTATTAAAAATAATAAATAAATTTTTTAAAAAAAGTATTGTGTTTACAATGTTAAAAACAATAATTTGTTATTAAAAGAATTTTTACTTAATAATAGCAACTTCAATATTAAAAAAACTATTAATAAAAAACTTGCAATATTGTTTAAAAAAATATTAGTAAAATTTTTAACAACAAATAAATTGTTAATATTAACGCTTTTTTATATATAATTAATTAGTTTTAATACTTTAGAGATCTTCTTATTGTTATTTCTAAATATATTGTTAAAATTAAAAAGAGAAAATTATTTTTAAATTAATATAAAACAATAATAATATATGCAAAAAACAAAAACAAAATATATTTAATAAATATTCTTTTTGTTTTAAATTTTAAAATTAATTTTTTGTTTAACAAATATATATATTAGAAAAATCTATATAAAGACTTTAACAAATATAGTATATAAATATAAAATAAACAAAAAAGATATATTTTTATTATAAATTAGTATAAAAATATATATATAATAAATAAAATAATATTAGATTTAAACAAGTTTACTTTTATTGTTGCTATATAATAGAAATCTTTTGTAGCGTTTTTAACAATCAATAGTATACTTAATTAAAAAAATTAAATGCAAATTAATATTAATAAAGCAATTACTAGCAATTTCAAAGCAAAATTGTATAATTTTTAATATTGTCAATTTACTTATTTAGACGCAATTAAGTTACAAAAGTTGTATAAAATTATTATATTTTTAAAGCTTATTTCTATTATTAAAGATATAAAAAATTCTTATAAAGTATGCGTATTAATTAAGTTTTGCAACAAAAAAATTTATTATATTAGTAAATATAAAACAATTATTTTAATTTTTATTTTAATTAATATTTGCAAATTATTGCTAGTTTTAAAACTTAAATACAAATGTTTTTTTAAAATTATTAACAAATATTTTTGTAAAATATAAATATTAACAATAATTAAACAAAAACAAATTGTAAATATTCTTTGTTAATAACAAATACAAACAAAGTTTTAAAATAAAATTAAAGTATTCTTAATTTGCAATAATAATAATATAGAGTTTAAATTAATATTTAATAAATAATATTTATTTTTTAATATTATATTTAATTATATTTTGTTATACAATTCTTTTTAAAATAATATTGCTAAACAAAATATATAAATTATTAAAATTTTTATAAAAGTTATAATTAAAAAGACAAAACTTTTTATTAAATTTTAACTAAAAGTTATACAAACAAATATATATTTACAAAATTATATAACAATTAAATTATTTGTTAACAATAAATTTATTATATCTATAAAGATATTTATTAATATTAAGTTATTTATTAATTATTTGCGTATATAAGATTACAAATGCTATTTTTATATAAATTTTAAAATTTTTTTTGTTAAAAATAAAAGAAATAAGCTTATAAATAAAAGATAAATAGAAATATTTTTTAAATATATTAATAAAACAAATATAGTTGTTAAAATATAGATATTAAACTTGAATAAAATTATTAAATATAATGTTGTCAAATATATCAAAAACAAAAAGAAAAAATATATTAATCTTAAAATATGTATTAAGATTATTAATATTTTGCTAAAAAAATAATTAATAGATAAATTTTGCAAAAATACAATTAAAAATAAATTTAACTTAGATTTTGTTTATATTAATTTAGATTTTGTTTATATTAACTTAAATTTTGTTTAAAATAGTTTAGATTTTGTTTAGATTATTTTAGATTATTTTGTTTTATTTGAACGTTATATATAAATATTTTTGCATATTGTTATTTTAAAGAGAAAATAAGTTAATAATAATATAGAAAACTTAAAAGAACATCGAAACAAAATTGTTTACATTATAGTAGTTTTTATAGTTTAAAATATAATTAATAAAACTATAAATTCGAAGTGCGACTTTGTAATTATTAATAAAAAAGATAATAATACTAGCAAGCTTATTATATTTGTATTAAAAATATAAAACAAGATTGTAAACAATTTTATTTAAAAAAAACTATAAAAAGATACTATATAAAAGAAATTACTTGCTTTTGCTACTAATAATATATAAGAAATTGTTATTTCTTTTTAAAATATTAACATTATAATAAACAAATAAATATTTAAAGCAAAGATATATATAGATAAAATATTAAAGAAGCTTAAAGCAAGATTAATTGCAAAAGATTTTACACAAATTTTTAAAATTAATTATAAAGACACTTTTGCTTCGATTGTTAAATTTAATATTTTACAAATATTTCTTGTTATTATTATGCTAAAAAATTTGAAATATTATTAGATAAACATTAACAACGTCTTTATTAAGTTTTTTTTTAAAAAGAAAATTTACATAATATTTTTACTTAAAATAAATATATTTTTAGAGCAATACTTGCGTATTTTTCGAAATCTTTATAGTTTAAAACAAGTTGTTTGCAATTAGTATAAACATTGTATTAAAAAGTTTGCTAAATTAGACTTTAAACAATACAATATTAACTTTTGTTTTTTGTTGTATTTTGAACAACATATTATGTTTTTATTTTATATTGACAATATTATTATTGTTGTACAATTAATAAATAATATTAATTAATTTAAATACAAGTTTCAAAAGATATTTAAGATAAAAAATTTAAAAAAAATAAAAAGAATTTTTAATATTAGAATTATTTGCAATCGGAAAGTTAAAACTCTATATATAGATTAATCTTATTATATTAACAAAATACTTAATAGATTGCAAATACTTGTTAACAAAAATAATTTAATTAAATTGCTTATAAATAAATACAATTCTTTTTAATTTGTTAAATTAAAAGATAAATAAATTAATTAAAAAGATTATTAATACGCAATCGAAAGCATTATATATATAGTTATTTATATTCGCTTAGACATTGCTTTTGCAATAGAATATCTAAATTAATATTTTGTTAATTTAACAAAATATTATAGTTAAATTTTAAAAATCTTGCTTCGATATCTTTGCTCTATTGTTAACAAGAAACTAACATATAATAGCAATAGAAATTTATATTTAGTAATATACTTTAACTTAAACTACGTATCTAATAGATTAAATCAAAAATTAATTTTTAGATATATATTTATAATAAGCAAAGAATTAATTGTATAAATATTACGCAAGCAAAAGTTAATAATAATATCTATTATTAAGATTAAGTATATAGTTTTATCTATATATATTAAGAAGAATTTATAAATTATATAGATTCTAAGAAATATTAATTATGCGAAATATCTTAAAGATCTATTAAATCGCATAGATATTGTTAAGAACAAAATATACAAATTTGTTTTTTCTATACAATTAATAGATAACAATTAAGCAACTCTAGCACTTATTAAGAACGTTTATATTAATAATAGATTAAAATATATTAATATAATACTTTATTACGTTAGAGATCTTTGTAGAAGTAATTGCATTTGTATTATTTTTGTTTAAAGTACAAATATAATAGTAAATAAGCTAACAAAACTATTGTTTAAAAATAAGTTTAAAATCTTTATTAAATAGTTTGAATTAATAAATCAAAAAATTAGTAAAAGTTAATAGATACATTATTATTAAGTAGAAGTATTGCGCAATATAATAATAACATACTTGAAGTTTGCAAATTAAAATAGTAGCAAATAAGTAGTTTGAAGAGTTGCTTATCTAATTTTGATTAATTTGCTTAGCAAGTTAAATTAGATTTGAATTAACTTAATTTAAATAAGTTAGATTTAATTAAGATTAACTTAGAGACTACAATATATTTTCTAGTCTTTGCTCTTTGTATGTAATTATCTTCTACAATATTGATAATTTACTATGTTGTTCGTTATATCTTTTAATATTCTTAGAAGTTTGTTTATTTGCTATATTAATTTCTAAATATTCGATTGCGTAAAAAAGAATTTTAGATAATTTTTTATAATTTGAATTTAACTCGAAAATTAGATTCTTGTTTACAACTTTTTTAATAGATAACAATACAAAAAAGAATTTAATTTCTAAACTAAAAATGTCTTTAGAAGATATTAAACAATATTGCAATAAATTAATAGTTATACTAGATTAAAAATCGAAATAAGTAAAAAAAAAAAAATATATGTTAAAAAACAAGAGTGCGCTAACTAAGATTTATAATTGCGTTATATAAATAAAAAATAAAATTAAGCGTATTGAACACTAAATTTTAGTTTGATAATTATATAACCATTTTGTTTCTGTTAGATATATAAGAACAATATATATAAGAAATATAAATTTAACGTCTTTAATATAGTTAGATATAGTTGTAAGATTTAGACAAGATTATTTATCTTTATTTTGCAAAATCTATTTTGTCGATATTTAATAGAAAAATTGTTTTGCTTAATAATTTGTAGTAGACAGTTATTATTCTACTTGTTAAAATATAAAAGCAATAATAAATTGCTATCTTATTTGTTATTTTATAAAGAAAATAATATATTACTATTCTACTTGTTAGTCTATAAAAAGACTTAATTTTTCTTGTTTACAATAGTTTAACTATCTAATAAGTTCGAACAACAAAGAGTATTTAATATAAATATATTGTGTTTCTTTTTACAAATCTAAACAAGTTTTTTAACTTTATTAAACAAATTTCATTTAAAGATAGTAAAAATCTTAGACAAAAAAATATATATAGAAAAAGAAATAATAAAAAAAAATAAAGAATATTACAATAAAGAATATTTCTACAATAATTAGCTCTAATTCCAGAGTTATTAAGTATTAGAAAAATAAATTTAGAAAAAAACAAAAAAAAATTGCAAACTATATATAGCAAACAAAATATTTAAAAAAAATACTATAAATTGTAAAAAATTAAGTCAATTTTAAAATTCTAACTCAAAGTATTTTTATCTCGAAAATAGAGATAAAATTAATAGATTTTCTAGATTTTTGTTCTAATTTAATTTTCTTTTTTTTTTTTTTTTTTTAATAAGAAGTTTGATACTATACTAATTTTTTTTTTTTTAGAAATTTACAAAAAAAGAAAAAGAAATAATTGTTATTATAAAATTAATTAATATTAAATCTATTAAGATTGTTTATTTTAAAAATATTGTTGCAAAAATAAAATCTCTTAAAACTTTGTATTTTGTTGCTTGTTTAATTGTATAAATATAGTTAAAAAATATAAAAATCAAAGCAATATTTAACAATAGTACAAAAATTAATTGTATTAGCAAAAATTTTGTAAATAAAATTAATCTAGCTATTTAATAAAATATTTCTATTTTATTAATAAAAATTATAAAAGCATATATTTGTTTCGAAAAAGTAATAAAAGATATAAAAATATTAATTAAAAGAATAATAATTTATATTCTTATCTTTGTTATTTCTCGACTTAATTACAAAATTCTATTAAATAGATTTTTTTAGTAAAGTATTCAAATAAATTTTGTAAATATAAATAACAATTTTCTAAAATTAATAATGTCTTTTAGAAACAAAGCAAAGCATATTAGTATTTTAAAAATATTTGTTAATTATTCTAGCAACAAGAATAAGAATATTATATTTTTAGAGAAATTTTTAAATTTCTAGATAATTATTTAGTTAATATAATTGCTTTATTTTGCAAATCTAATTATAAAAGATTTTCGAAAATAAAGATTAAAACTATTAGAATAACAATATTGTAACAAGATAAGAACAGGATTTCGATTAGTAGACAACTATAACAATAGAGACTTATCGCGATGCATGCATAAATTGCACTATTTAATCTAATAATATATTAAGTAGCTAAGATTCTAAGATCTAAATAGAAGAGATTGCATATATATTGCAAATAAATTGCTAATATTAATAACAAACATTTTCAAGTTTATAGTCTAATATTATCTAATTATTTAACTATATACAATTCTCTCTTTTTTAGTAGTTGTCTCTTGATTATTAAATTAAGAAACATCTGTTTTTGTTTATACAAAAATTGTAATAAAAAAATAAAAAATTGCTTTTATCTTTTTAAGATTGTTAGACTAAATTTCTTATTTTTTTTGTTACTTAAATCGATTATATAAAGAACGTAATAAATTAATTTGTATAAAGCTTTTCTTAAAATTGAAAAAATTATTTAATGGAAATTAAATATTTAATAAAGTTAATTATTATAAGTTTTGCTTACTCTCTAGAGACAATAACAATAATAGTAAGTTTTTTTAATATAAATTTAGAAAATTAGTCTAAAAGAAAAGTAACAATAATAAAGTAAATTGTTGCTATTATATTTGTGTTAAACTCTTTAAAACAAAAAATAAATATATAATTTTAAAAGTTATTTTTAGTTTCGAGATACTTAATTTAGATTGCTAATTTAATTTTAATTTATAATATTTCTTTTTAATTTTAAATTAAAATAGCAAAATCTTTTTTTCTTTATTAAAACAAATAATTGAAGACTTAAATCTTATTATTTTTTATAGTTAATTAAATAAGAATCTAAATTGTTTTAAATATTAAATTAATAAATATTAAGTATTTTAAAGTTTCTAGATATTATAAATTGTATTTATAAATATAATTTAAATACTTTACTTTTTATTTTTTGAATCTTTCTTTATATTAATTTTACGTAATATATTGCATATTTTTGAGTTTGCTTTATTAAACAATTAAATTTCTTTATATTTTCAAATAGTATTCTTAATTTCTTTATTATTTTTGTCGAGTTTTAGAACGTACGTTCTATAATAGTAATATTCTTGATATTAAATATAAAAAAGAAGTTAATAGCAATTTTAAAACAATAAAATATATTAATTAAAAATAAATTTAACAAAATTAAGTTTCGATAAATTGTAGCAATACTATTTCTTGTATTTATTTAAAAATTCTTTAGAGTTTTTTTATCTTTCAATAGAGTTATATAGACAAAAAATATTTTAATTTTTGTATTAATTTTAATTTCTAACTTGCAATAAAAAATTTAAGATTGTGCAATTTGCATATTTTTAAATTAATAAAATATATTTGTTTAATACAATTTTTATTCTAGCAAATTCTTTTTTGTTAATTTAGTTTCTAGTGTTTTTTTATTTTGTTATTTTTTTTATTGTTTTTTGCAATTATATATCGATCTAAATATAGAAATTGTTTAGCAAATACTTCTCGCAAACCAAATTATTTTGTACAATAAAAAAAATAGTCGATTGCAATTGCTAAAATTCTTAATAAATATTTTAGTTTATATTAAGATCGAAATAACGTTTTGATATTTAATTTTTATATTTTTTAAAAACTAATAGATATAATATTGTTAACAATTTATACTTGTAATTATCTTGTAAAAGTACGTGCATTATATAAGAATTTAGATTTATTTGTATTATTATTTGCAATATAGAGAACAAACAATTAAGAAGTTACTTTTCTTGTTAATTATTGTTTTTTTGTTAATAATATAATATTATTTGCAATTTGTTTTAAAATTGCAACTATATTTAGTACTTCAAGTTAACAATTAAATAAACAAATTAATTTTAACAAACAATTATTTTATACTAATTTTATTTTGCCAAATTAATATTGTCTATTACTTAAAGTTAAATATTAGTTTATTAAAAATTATTAAATAGAAAAATTAACTTTTCTTTTTTATAAATATATTGTTTTAAGAAATCTTTAAAGATAAACAAACAAATATTAGATTTAAAGTTTATTTTATTTTGTCTTATAAACGCTAAGAAATTGTTTTGTTTCTTGTAATACTAAATTATTTGTTTTTTGATTTAATTATTAAAGATTCGATTTATTTTTAACAAAATTTTTAGCTTTTTTTAATAAGCTATATAGATAACTAGTTTTAATATAATTGTAACTAAATCTTTTTTTTGCTTCTTTGTTAATATAACTAGTTCAACTACTTAAAAGACTTTAATTAATATTGTTAAACAATAGTTAATTCAATATTGCAAGTTTATATTTATTTCTATATTTAAATAGTTCTTTGTATTGTTTTTCTTGTTTGTCAAAATAAAGATAACTATTATTTTTGAAAAAAAATTTGCGATTTTAATAATTAAAATATATAATTTTGTTATATTAATAACTTTAAATAATTTAAGATTTAAAAAAGACAATCTTAATATCGAATTTTATAATTATAATAACAAAGAAAAAGCTTCTTTAAAAAAATTTAGATTTTAACTTTTTTTTTTGTTTTATTTTTTATAAATTTTATTATTTTTAAACTTTGACTTCGACTTTAATTTTAAAATTAACAATTTAGATTTTTTTATTTATTGTTTTAAGTTTGCGCTTTTATTATATTTTTTACAAAAAAAAACAAAATTGTTTGAATTTTTTTTTGACAAATTTTTTTCAGCTTCGCGTTTAAAATTCTTATTAAATCAAATTTTTAAAAATAATTTTTTATTTTAACTTTTAAAAGTTTTTGTTCGATAAATACTATTATATTTTTAAATATTTTTGTATTTATTTTATTATAATTGTCGATCATATAATTAGCAATATATTTCGATTCTATAGTGCGAGATTTAAGTTAATTATATATAATTCGATTTACTTTTTTCAAAACTCTTTTTAGATTCTTGCACTTCTTTGTTATTTGCAATATTGTTTTAATAATTAATTAATCTATTATTCTAGATAATATATTTGAAATTTTTAATAATTATAGTTTGCGAAATTAGATTTGATTATTTTAAATTTGTAGCTTCTTATTTTAATCAATTTTTTATATTATGTTTTTTAATTTTTGCTATAATAGATTACTTATTAGTATTTAAACGTTCTTATTAACTATTTGTTACAAATCTTGCGTTTAATTCTTAATTATTTTTAAGATATTTAAAATTATATTTTAAAAAAAATTTAAACGTTCTTTTCTTTTGTTGCTAGTAGTTTTATTATATTAAAAAAGGATGTTAATTACTTAAATATAGACGCAATTTTTAATAATTAGATTGTCTCTTATAGATCGAATAATTGTTTCTCGCAATTTAATTTAAGTTTAAGTTTAAGAAGTTTAACGTTGCAACATTTATAATTGTTGCAATAATATTTGCTAATTTTGCGTTTAAAATAATTTAATCGAAGAAGTCGATTTTTAATTACAAAAAAAAAATATTAATATTATTAAAGTTTAACTTGTATTTTGTTTAGCAAATACAAGTTGTTATTTTTTACAAATTTTTTTTGTTAATATAGATAATAACTTTTGTTTTTAATCTTAATTTTTTAGTAAAAATTAACAAGTTTCTTTTAAAAAAAATTGTTTATATTTAATATTTTGTAATTGTTGTTCTAGATTTGTTATAATACAAGTTCGATAAAAGAAAATTTATGCAAAAATAATAAATTAAAAAAGAGAATTTTGTAAACAAAGAATTAGATTATTAAGTTGTTGTGTTTTAATAAATAAAACAATAACTTGTTCTAAATATCTAACAAATATAAAGCTTCAAATATAGAAAATCTTTACTTATAGACTTAATTGTTATTTGCAATATTTATACTATTAATTATACAAAAAAATTATATTAACATTTATTTGTATATTAACTTGCAAACAAGTATAAAGCTAATATAATTAATATATAATCTTGCTATCTTTATTGTTAAAAAATATTTTGTAAAAAATAATTAAAATTTGTTCTCTATAATTTAAAAAAATTCTTAAAATTCTAGAACTTCGAATTAAGATTTACTATTAATACTTTTAGATTATTTTCTAATTGTTAATTTTAATTAATTAAAGTAAACAAACAAACACTAATATTATTTGTCTACTTTTAATTAATTAAAATTGTTAATATTTTAACTTTTTAATCTTTTTGTCTCTTTACTTGTTTTCTTTAAGTATTCGAAAATATAATATCTTGTAAATTACTTTGCGTAATTAAATTTCTTTCTAATATTTATAAATTAATAAACTTTATATTAAAGTTTTTGCAAGTAAAACAAGTATAAAGATTGCAACTTTTCTTCTTTTAAAAAAAATCTTATACTTTTGTATAATTCAAATAATTGTAATAAGATAACAATAATATAATAATTATAAACAATCTTTTGTTACTTTAGCTAAACTAATTTTTTGTCTTTTATATAAATTTTTTTTTTGTTTTTTTATTTTTGTCTCTTAACTTTGCAAAGACTTAAAGATTTTAATTTTTTTTTATATATTTTTTTAATTAATTTCTTAAATAGATATTTTTAAGTTTTGTATTATTAACTTTTTTTAAAATATAAAAGTTTTTAATTTTGTTTTCTTTTCTTATTTTAAAAAAGTTTAATTATTAAAAAAATAATTTTACGTTATATTTTTTATCGAGTTTAGTATTATATAATAAAATTAAATCTTTAATTTAAAATAAACACATTAATAACTAATAATTATTATTGAAAAAATCTTTGTTTGCTTTTTTAAAACAACAAAGACGTAAAGTTGTTTTCTAAATATTTTTATCTCTTCTTTCTAGTTGTTTTGTTTATAGCGTTAATAAATTTGTTATTAAACAAACTTTTTCTTAATCTATAATATACTAGATTATATATTCTATTTTAATTAACAATATAACTTTGTATTTAAACTTAAAATAAAACAATATCTTTTTAATAAATTTTCGAATTATTGTTTTATTTGCTTATAATATTGCGTGCAAATATTATAATTAATTTGTAAAAACTTTTTTAATTAGTTTGAACAAAATATTAACAATAGATTTGTGCTCTTTTTTTATTATTTTATTTGCTTATAAATAATAAGTCGATATTGTTACTTTTTTAATATTATATCTCTTTAAAAGTTTAGTTGTTATATTAGTTTTATTTTTAAGTTTGCTATTTATAATTATTTTTTTAATATATTTATATTAATAAAAAATATTCTTTTATAGAAACTTTACTATAGCAAATACTTTAAAATTTAAAATTTATTGTTTTAATTTTTATTTATTTTGTTAAATTGTTTTAAACAACTATTAAACTTATTTTAACAAACATTTTTGTAATTAATATATAAATATAATTTACAACAATTTTTTTTTACAAGTCGAAAATATAAATCGAATATATAATTTTTTTTTGTTTGTTAAAAATTCTTTGCTAATATTTATTGCAATTTGTAATATATTTTTTGCAAAAATTAAATAAATTTTGTTATTAATATTAGTTTACAATATATTAATAAATACTTTTTCTCTCTTTATAGTTATTTTTATTATATAAGCTTTTTACAATTTGATTTTAATTTTTTGTTTAATTTACTACTTTATGCAAAAATATATTTTTGTTTATTTTTCAAAATAAATACTCTTCTTTTATTAAAAAATAAAAAGTATAATTTTTAAATTTGCAAAAATTCTTTTAACTTATATTTGATTTTTGCAACAAAATTAAATATCGAGCAATTTATTCGAATTTATTAAAATATTTATTTTCGAAAATATATATATTTTTTTTAATATTGTTACTTGTGCAAGACAAATACAAATACAATTTAATTAATTATTAATAAAATTATTAATATTTTTTTTATTAATTTTGTTAATATTGTTAAACAACTCTTTTAATTTTTTTAAAAATTTATTAGTTATTATATATTAAAGTCGAAAAAACAAATCTAAATTAATTAATAAGTTACTAAAATGTTAAACAAGTTTGTTGCAAAGCAATTAAATTAAATTATTAAATTATTTGTATTAATTTTAATTGTAAATCGAACTTTATACAATTAGAACTATATTTTTTTTAAATTTTTTTTAAATTTCTAATATTTTTGCTTTTTAATATTATATTAAAATTGTTGTTCGCTTTAAAATTTATTCTTATATTGTAAATTTTTTTTTGTTATTGTATTAATTTGTATTAATATAGTTTTTTAATTTTTTAAATTAGAATTTATAGTTAAAATAATTTTGTTAATTAAAATAAAGTAATTTAAAATATATATTATTAATATATTTATTAAAGCAATCTTTAATTTGTTTATAATATCTTGTTGTTCAAAGTCTTAAACAAAAATATATTTTATTTTAAACAAACAATAAATCGACTTTGCAACAATTATAAATTTTAGCACTTAAATTTAATAGTAGATATATATTTTTATAAAGATTCTAGCTTTAAAAACATTTTTATACAATAATTATTTAATAATTTTAATAATTTTAATATTATTAAAAGATTGTTTATTAAAATTATATACAAAATTAACATTTTTAATTTTTAATTTATAAAATTAAGATTTTTTGTTAAATATAATATATTCGAACAATTCTATATTTATTAAAATTGTATTTAATTATTAAATATATTTTAAAACAAATAATTTAATCTTTAGAATTGTTTTTTTGTTATTATAATTTAACTTAAATTCTTTTATATTTATATTGTTTACAAATAGACAATATTTATTAAGAAAATTTTTAAAAATATATAGTACAATTTTTACAAATTAAGCAATCGAATTAGTAGTACTTTATAATAAATAAGTTATTCTAAAAAGTTTAAAAGTGTAAAGCGTGTCTCGCAATGCTAGGCCTGCTTCGCAATAGCGTGCCTAGCGTACATTAGTGCGTGCTTGACAAAGAATCGCGCGAACTAGATCTACGCAAGACTAGTATTGGGTCAACAAATACTATTTGCGCATTGCTTCTTTTAATAGCAAGCAAAAAAGCATCTTATAGAAAACAAGATTTTTTTTGCACTTGCGTTTCTTAGCAATTAGTTCTACTACAAATACTATTATTACTATTACACGTACTATCTAACTTAACTCGCTTAACTACGTAGCTTTATCCAAAGAGATAGTAGCTACTTTACTGCAGAAGCGAATGTGGTTGCAAAATAGAACTTCGCGCATCTACGAAGTTGCACATCAATCTCGTAGATATGTTATCGCAGATATTTATTGATTTCTTATTACCTACAGGGTGCGAGGAATTACTCTAAACATTCGCTCCTGTTTATTGTTGTTGGGGAACAAGTAATTGCGAAGTAGAACTTCGCGTGTCTACGTCGCGATACACGCAACTTTGTGATTGTTGTTACAATAACGATTTGGAGATTATATTGCAGCTAGAACTAATAATATAGATCTTAGGAACTAAGATTCTCAGAGAGAATGTAATTGTAAAGCGTGTCTTGCAATGCTAGATCTACTTTGCAATAGCGTGTCTAGCGTACGTTAATACGTGTTTGACAAAAAATCGCGCGAACTAGATCTACGCAAAACTAGTATTAAGTTAACAAATACTATTTGCGTATCGCTTTTCTTAATAGCAAGCAAAAAAGCGTCTTATAGAAGACAAGATTTTTCTCGCACTTGCGTTTCTTAGCAATTAATTCTACTACAAATACTATTATTACTATTATACGTGCTATCTAACTTAACTCGCTTAACTACGCAGCTTTACTCAAAGAGATAGTAGCTACTTTACAAAAAGAAATTATAAAAACAATAAGATTGCAACTCTTTAACGCAAAATTTATTTAATTGTATTTTAAAAAGAAATTAATTAATAATATAATTATTATTTTAACAAACTCTTTTGCAAACTCTTTAATATTAAAAGATATATGAATATTTCAAATAATTATTTTGTTTATTTTTATAGTTGTATTAATTATATAATACTTGTTTTTTTTCTTTTTATTTATTAAAAATCAAGAATTTTAATAAAGATTATAACAATATTTTAGCAAATTTGTTTAAAAATGTTTCTCTAATATCTTAATTACAATAGAATTTAATACTTGAAAAATAAAAAATCTTAAGATTTGCTATATTTTGTATTTTATAATACAAATTTCTTAATTAGATATAATCTTTAATTTAATTTTGTTTATTTTAGTAAAACTTTATATTAAAACAATTTTACAATTAAAAAGTATTGTAATTAAGAATTTTTATTTTTGCAAAAAAAGTTCGAACTTTATAATTAGTTTCTAAATATATTTCTTAATAAGACAAAAGTTGCACTTAATATTTAAGAACTTAAATATTAGAAAAAAGTTATATCTTTTATTAAGTTTCTTTTAGAAATTCTTTGTAATTAATAATTTTAATATTTTTTTTTAATTTAGATACTTGTTTAAAATAGAATTATTTAAATTGTTTATATTTATTAGATTTGTTTTCTAAGTTTTTCGCTTATATATTGTATTTATTTAAACAAATAAACGCGACACAATAAAAGATTAACAAAAAATATTAAATTTTTTGAACAATTAAATAGTAAAAGTCTCTTTTATAATATATAATTAAAAAGTTCGAATTATTAATAATTTTTAAAATATTTAAAATATAGTATTAATTTAAATATTTGCTCAATTCTAATTAATTATATTAATAGAGAAATAAACGCTAATATTGTATGTCTACTTTATATAATTAGAATTTTGTCAATTCTTTTTTTTAATCTTATTTTGCAACATTGTTATTTTAATAGTTTTAATTTTTATTTTCGAAAATCTTTTGCAATTAGATTTGCGAAATCGAGCAATTATATTAACTAAACAATTATCTAAAGATTTAAAGATTTCTTTAAAAATATAATATTTTTATTTTTGTTATTAAAGTAATTAGTAAATATTTTCAAAATATTAATATATTTTGTTTTATTTTTAGAATAAATTGTTAATTTTAGAAAGTTGTTATTTGTATTTACAAAACTTATTTAAATACTTTGCTAAAAAGATTGATTAAATAGAATTTTGTAATTAAGTCAAAAAACAACAAAAATAAAAATATAAATTATTACTTTTTTAATTAATATTTTTGTATCTTTTATTATTTTTTCGAAACAAATACGTGTTTTTGTAATTTTTACTAATAAGATAAAAATATTTTATTAAATAGTTAAATTAATTTTGTTTGCAAAACTTTTGCTAATATAATTGATTTTTGTATTATTATTAAATATTGTTTTAACTTTTATATTTTTTAATTGCATTTATATAATTAAGTAAACAATAAAATATAAAATTTTAAAAGATTTTACTTTTGCAATAATATTTTCAAAATAAACAATTTTAATAAATTTAGCGCTAATTAATTTTATAATAACAATTATCTCTTTCTTTTTTTTTGTAAGTTTCTAAGATTTTTTTTTTGTTATTATAGTAGTAAATTTCTTATTAAAAAAAGAACAAAAGAAAGAGCAACTTAAATTAAAACAAAAATTTAAAAATTTCATTAATTTTAATTTTATTTTTAAGATAAAAATACTTTAAATTAAAGTCTTAAAATCGATTTAATTTTTTATAATTTATAATATTCTTTTTAAATATTTTATTTATTATATATAGTTTGCAAAAAATTTTTGCTTTTTTTTACATTTGTTTTTTTAGTACTTGATAACTCTTAAATTAAAGTTAATTATTGCGAAAATATTCTTTATTGTAATATTCTTTACTTTTGTTTCTATTACTTTTTTTTATATATATTTTTTCGCTTAAGACTTTTGCTATCTTTAAATAATTTCTAGATCTAATATTTTTAATTTTTAAAATTTTTTTATTTTTTTTATTTTTTCTTTAATTATTTTGATCGATTGCTTTATTAAAGATTTCTAAAATATTTATTGTTTAAAAAATCTTATTTTAATTAAGTTTCTTAAATCTTTATTATTGCTTAATTTAATTTACTATTTTTTTTATTTTTTAACAAAAAATTAGTATTTAATCTTATTGTTACTATTGTAATTATAAGATTTCGAATTTGATTTTGCGTTCTTTATTGAAGACAAATTCTTATAGTCTTTTTTTTTGATTTTTGCACTATTAAGAGACAACTTTATTTTCTTGTTTCTAGAATTGTTAAACTTATAGCAAATTTTGTTGCTTTTATTTATATAAATCTTCTTATTTGTTGAACTATGCAAAATGCGCACGCATCTTTATGGCTTCTAAACAATTATTTATGCTTTAACACTCTCTCGTAATTGGGTAGAAGCTGCGAAGCTATGGATTTTGTTAATAAATCTCGCAATTAACATTGCGAATTCTTTGTAAAGCTGCATAATATAGTGTTCTAGAGTTGCAACAAATTGTTACGAGTCGCGTGCTAATATATACTAGTTGTTGTGTATCGCTCTTTACAAGATAATCAAAAAGAGAAGATCTATCGACAAAATTAAGATAATTAAAATAGCTTAACTCTTAAATATCTTAAATTCTAATTAAGATAATTAAGATAATTAAGATCTTAAATATCTTAAACACTTTAGACTTTTAAGAATAAAAAGATATATAGTTTTCGAACGCAACTCTTTTATAAATTGTGTTCAACTTATTATAGATTTTTACTTATTATTACTTTAATTTATCGAATCTCTCTCAAGATTTATTAAATATAAAAATTGTCTATAGTTGCAACTCTTGTTATTAAATAATTGCTTACATTACTTAAAGATATCTACAAATCTTTTTAATAATACAATTTATTTTAATATTTTTGTAGAAAGTACTAGCGTAATACTTTGAATATTTTAAGAATATCTATATTAGATTAACGCGTTTTTATTTCAAATACTAGCTTATTAGTATTACGTCGATTATCAATTATAGAAGACAACAAAATCAAAATCAACAAACTTAATATCTATTATAAAGATCGTACTAGCTTAAAGAACTAACTTATACAAATAAATATTTGTTTTATCTTTTATTTTGTTTTAGCAAATTAGAAGACAATTTTTGTATTAATATTTTTTAGAAAAAGAGTTTAGCATTAATTTAAATTAAACTTACAAAAATATTTAAAAAACAATAGCAAAAATTCTTGTGCAATATTTATAGACTTCAATAACTTTAAAAGAAAGCTTCGAAAAATCTTTAAAATATTTAACAAAAAACAAATTGCAAAAAGAGTAATTTAGTACTTAATTCAACAAATCTTTGCAATAGACTACGTAGCTAGATTTCAAAAATATATCAATTTAATTAAGTAAGACAATATTGTATTTATAACAATATTTCAACAAGATTTTAAAAACAATCTAAAGAACAAAATTATGCGTAACGAGAGAATTTTTAGCAACATATTTAATCTTATCGAAGTAGCTATCGATTTTAACAACAAACTATATAAAAAAATTATAAAAAAAATATATAATTAATCTTAAAAGAGAACAAAAATCTTCTTTAAACTAGCAATCGAATATTAGTAGAAAGAATTTTGTTCTAATTAGAAATACAATAATCTTAATTATTGTAAACTTGTATCTATAGAACTAGATTCTACTTAGCAACGTAAAAAAAAAAAATTTAGAAAAAAGCAAAATAACAAATTCTAGAAAACGTGCTATTTATATAATAAATCAAATTATTTTGCAAGAGATTGTCAATTATAAAACTTAATAGATTATTAATAAATTAATATTATATTAAGAGAGATATTTATTAGCTAGAATATTATTAGAAAGCAAATCGATATAAAAGCAAATACTTTTAAAACTAAATTAAATAACAACTACTATCTAATAAAAAATCTAAATCAATTACAAAAAGTTCTAAATAAAATATTATTAGACAAGATATTTGTATTTACATAGAAAGTCAATCAAATACTTAATAAAATTATAAGAGCAAAACAATTAAGAATGTTATATTTTTATTTAGCAATAAACTTAAATAACAAATACAATTAAAAGAACTTTTACAAATATCTAAATAATATTATAAAATATCTCAAGACTTTAGCTAGTTTATCGAAAAAAAAAAATAGATTAAATTGTAAATAAATGCAAGAAAGTGCTAGAAAGCAACGCTACTATAAAAAAAGAAATTTCTAATAAAATTAAATAACAACTAAGCAATATAAGTTTATCTTAAAAGAAAATAGAGAAAGCAAAGAAATACGCAATATTTAATTGAACAAAATACTATAACAATTTATGCTAGACTTATCTAGAAGACAAAAAAGAAATTAATTAATTTTCTAGAAAGTCAAAATTATTAATTTAGTATAGAAAGAAAGCTTAACGCAAGCAAACGCTTAAAGCAAAAGTTATAGTATAAAAACAAGGAAAAATTCAAATTTTTTAATAAAGAGTATATTAGAGAAATACAATATATTAGTTTAATAGTAGCAACTAAACTTAACAATATACGCACGATATTTTATTACATTAGTTAAAATCAATAATTGTCGACTTATTATAATAGTTAATTTTAATATAACAAATAATTTTATAGTTAGAACTCTTGTTAAAAGAAAAGAATATTCTATTTAAAAGAAGTTTAACGTATACAATCTAATAATTGTAGATAGAAATTTATTATTTAACAAGAATAAAAGAGTAAACACAGAAACAAAACTACTATTAATAACTATTTAACAATATTACAAGAAACTAATCTTTAATATAGTAAAAATAATTATTTATAATATTGTTCTAGAAATATTTTAATTAAAGCAACACAATTTAGAAGTTAACTAGAATATACGAGTACTTAGATTTGCGCAATATAATTACATAATTTATATTTAATCTACGTATCAATAGCGTTCGATAATAGATAAAAAATTAAGTCGAAAATTAATTGCAAGCAACGAACTTGTATTTTTGCAAAAAAACAATCTAATAGAGTTCGACTCGACAAGTATTAGCAAAAATTAGTTAAACTACAAAATTAAAGCAAATAAAGGAAATTACAAATCTTTTAAAAATCTTAAACTATTTAATATAGCAAAAGAATTGCTAAAGTATATATTACAAATATACAATAGTTAAAAGTATTTATTTTAAGAAAAAAAAACAACAAAGATTCTTTCTAAATATTAATTGTAAAATTACGAAATTAGATTTAAATTAGACAAGCAATTTATATTTAAATCTATATATATTTTATTTAAAAAAAAAGCTCGAAGTACTTCGCGAATATCTAGCAAAAAACAAAAAAAAAATTATTAAGAAATTCTAATTATAGACAAGATACTTAATTCTCTTTGTATTAAAAAAGAATAAAACTTTTTATCTATATATTAATTATCGAAAGTTAAATAATATTACAATTAAGAACTAATATTTACTATCTAATATTAACAAACTTTAAGATCGACTATTTAGAGCAAAGTACTTTATCAAATTAAATTTACAAAAAATATATAACTAGATTAGAATAAAAATAGAAAAAAAATAAAAAATAGCTTTTCGCATACAATATAAATTATACAAATATACAATAATATTGTTTAAGTTTACAAACATTTCAACAATATATCAAAAAATAATCAATAATATACTACGACAATATTTCGATCGATTTGTTATAACATACTTAAACAATATTATAATTTATTTAAAAATTTTAAAAAAATATGTTAGCTATATCTTTAAAGTATTGAAATATCTAAATATAAAAAACTTATATTTTAAGCTAGAGAAATACAAATTCTATTAAGAGAAAGTTGACTTTCTTAAATTTGTTATTAAACAATATAAAGTATATATAAATCTCGAAAAGCTACAAGCAATTAAAAAATAAAAATTATTAACAAATATTAAAAAAGTATAATTCTTTTTAGATTTTATTAATTACAGTAAGAAGTTTATTAAAAACTATTTAACAAACGCGATATTGTTAACAAATTTTACAAAAAAAAATATACTATAATTATAAAGATTTGCAAAAAAGAAATTATTTTAGAATCTTAAATTAAAATGCTTAAAGAAATTAATATTAAAGATATACAATCTACAATTATTAAACAAGATTGAAATCGATATATTAGATTTAGCTATTAATATATGCTTCAATTAAAGATATAAAAATATATAACACTTAGTAGTATATCTTTTAAGAAAACTCTTATTAATTAAATAAAACTATAATATTTACAATAAAAAACTACTCGCTATAGTAGTCTTCTTAAAGTTATAAAGAGTATATACAAAAAAATAGTTAAAATTTACAATTCTTATAGATTATAAGAATCTTATATACTTTACTATTATAAAATAGCTAAACAAAAGACAAATATAATAGTTAAAAAAATTTGAATAATACAAGTTCAAAATATAGTATATTCTAAACAAAGATAACAATAAAGTAGACACATTTAACAAAAGAAATAATTATATAAAAACAAAGAAATTGTTTAATTATAGTATATTTAAGATTAACAAAAACAAATTATTATTAGCAAACAAGTACGAGCTAAATGTTATACTACAAATACTTTAAGATAATACGAAAGAATTTTTAATAAAAAAAGAAAAACTCTAGATATTTATTAACAAGATCGACAAATATATAAAAGAGTACTATAACAAATTATTGCAAAAACACTTAAAAGTAACAAAAACTTTTTAGCTTTTATATTAATATTATTAGTTTTTATAGATAAAACAAGTTATCGAAGCATATATTAAATAATGTCTTAGTTATTAGCAAAACAAATATAATACGTATGCGAACTATAACAAAATCTAATATTAGAAACTATTTAAATTGTTATAAAATAAAGTTACAATAAACTTTATTATTAAGTTGTCTAAATTGATAGATCTAGCAACTAGAGACAAATATAATTCGATACTAATAATAATTAATAAGCTTATTAAGTATTTATATATTATCGCATGCAAAGAGAAATTTATTGTAGAACAACTAAAATATATTATATTAAATCGACTTATATAGTATTACGATATATTTAAGAGACTAACTAGTAACAAAGACAAGCTCTTTATATCTAACTATTAAAAGACGCTTCTCTTAATATTAGATACAAGACTTTAAATATCTACTATCTATTACTTAATTACAAATAGTTAAATAGAAAAAACAAATTAGAGTCTTAAGCAATATTTAAGACACTATATTAACAATATTTATAATAATTAAATATTACTTTTATCTATAGCACAACTAGCACTCAATGCAAAGATTTCGAATATTATTAAGATAACTTTATTCTTTGTCAACTATAGCAAGAAATTAAATCTTTTTGAAAAAAAGTATTAGCATCTATTAACGCAATCAATTATTAAAAGAATAGCGATACTAAAAAAGATACACAATAATATCTCGAAAATATAGAAAAAGTTAATTAAGTATTAAAACAAAAAACAAAAAACAAAATCTTAACTAAAAGAAGAGAATAAGATATATCTTTTTACAAAAAATCTTAGAATAAGAAAGTTAAGCAAGAAATTAAACTATGTCAAAGTTGAATTGTTTCTTGTTAAAAAGACTAAAAGATTAGTCAATTACAAACTCGACTTATTTAACAACACCTTTTATTTCTATTTACAAGAAGAGGAACAATTTAAGATTAAGAAAATTCTACAACAAGAAAATTAAAAGTATTTTATTAAGTAGAAAGAATATTCTATCTCTAAGAACATATAAGAGTTACTCAAGAATCTAAAGAATTGCTCTAACAAGTTGCGACAATTTCGTTAACAACAAAGCTATTTATAAGAGAAGACAAAGCATTAAGAAACAAGAGAGCAAATAAAGATAAATCGATACTTGTATCAAATAGAACTTCGAATGTCTTCTTAGTATTTTCGATCTCTTCTTTGTCTTTCTTAATTTTTAAAATATTTTTCGACTCGACATTATCTATATCTTTTAAACAACAAAGTTAGTATTTTCTTTGTTTTGTCTTACGCGCAATTCGTAAATACAATTTTGTTATTTTATTATTTAGCTTTTTAGTCTTCTTTATAGTTTTATCTATTTCTTAATAGTTAGAAGTTAAATTATATTTTCGATTCTTTCGATAACATTTCTTACACTTAAGATATTTTCGATTTATTCGATAGAGCACGTTAAACTTAAACAATACATAAGCTCGACAAGAACGTATTAAGATAGAAGCGTATTTATAGCGACAATTAGCAATCGAATTGCGACGTTGTTTAGTAATTAGCTTTGTTAACATAATAAAAGAAGAATGAATAATTTCGAGACAAATACTTTTAAAGAGAGAAGATAATGTTACGAGTTGCATGCTAATATATACTAGTTGTTGCGCATTGCTTTTTACAAAATAATTAGAAAAAAAAGATTTGTTAATAGAATTAAAATAATTAAGATAATTTGATTTTTAAATATCTTAAATTCTAATTAAGATAACTAAAATAATTAAGATCTTAAATATCTTAAACATCTTAAACTCTTAAAAATAGAAAAATATATAGCTTTTAAACGCAACTCTCTTATAGATTGTGTTTAACTTATTATAGATTTTTACTTATTGTTACTCTAGTTTATCGAATCTCTCTTAAGATTTATTAAATATAGAAACTGCCTATAATTGCAATTCTTATTACTAAGTAATTGCTTGCATTGCCTAAAGACGTCTATAGATTTCTTCAATAGCACAACTTACCCTAATATCTTCGTAGGAAGTACTAGCGTAACACAAATCCTAAGATTGTTTTTCGCATTTACGGTTAACATCGGAATCGAACTCGCAATCTCTTGGTCTCCAAACAGGATTTTGCGCTCCTTGCGCTTTACGCATTCAGCGGAAACCACATCGACAAACTTGGGCTTATAATCTATTAAGTGGAGATTTCTTCGACAAGCTATTGTCTTTAGCATTGTAGACGCGATGCTTCTTGTAAGACTTTCGTCTATTATTCTTGATAATCTTTGTCTTTTTCATTTCCTTTTAAATGTATTTGCGAATATCGATACGAAAGAAACACTCTTTAACAAGATGCTTGAGACTCTAACAAAAGTAGTAGCGATATGCGTCTCTACTAGTTTTTCGATCGAAGAAGCTAGATTTTCAATAAAGATTAAAGTTCGATTTTGAAAAAAAACTTCGATACTAATGTCGAGATCTCGAACGACTAACTTTGCGTTTAACTTATATAATAGTCTTATTAATTTTAAACAATATTTTCTTTTTTTGCAACGTTTAAAGAGTTACGTCGACGTTAAAAGAATTTTAAGTATTAAAAGTATTTCGAGTTGCAATATATTTCGAGAACAAGAAGACTAATAATGTTTGAATTAGTTTATTGTTGCAATATAGTCTCTTTATATTAGATTAAGTTTCGACAATCTTTTGTTCTAGCTTCTTAAAATATATCTATGTTTTATCGATACTCTAATTGGCAAGCTTCTTGTAGTTTATATAGTTTGTCAAGTGCTATCTTTCAATAATTTGAAGCTTCTCTTTGTACTTATATATTAAGAATCTCTATATTTTATATGCAATAATTATAACAATTATATTTTTCTTGTTGTTCTCGTTTAGACAAAGTTAAATATAGAGAGTAATTTTAACATTTGCTTTTACGTCTTTAGATTAAGAAATTATCGATAATATTAAATTAGTTTCGCTTGTAGAAATAGAAAATACAATAGAGTCTAAAAATTAAATTACATTTTAAAGATTTTTTGCTATAAAATAGTTTTTTATTTGACGAAACTATTGCTTGTTCGTAATTCGACTAAGTATATTAATTGTTTTGCTTATATTATTTTCTATAATATGTAGAAATAAATAAAGTAAAATTAACAAAAGAATAAAAAGATAAATAAAGTAATGTTTGTTAAGTAATAATAAAGAGATTTAATGCACTAATCTTTTATTAATTTAGTACGAAGATCGTAATTACGTTGTCGTCTTAATAGTGTCTTCTAATATTGTGTTTGCTTTCTTTAAAGCAATTTAATTTGTTTTTTTTAAAGTGTTAACTAATTTTTTTTCAAACAATATAGTTTGCTCTCTTTAAAGTATTGACTAGCTTTTTTTAAGCATATAAGTTAGTCTTTCTTATTGTCGTTTGTTCTTTGTAGAACTTGTAATCGAACGAAACTAGTTTGTTTGCGCGAAAATCCCTCGCGTGATTCGAAGATATGTGTCGATTTTTGTCTATTAATGGCAATGCTTTTTGTTCTTCATAGAACGCGATCAGGACTATAGCGATAATAGCACTAGGGGTTGTTGGGTTGGAAGTCTTCGCGAATCTAAACTTATAATTTGTTGAACTATGCAAAATGCGCACGCATCTTCATGGCTCCTAAACGATTATTTATGCTTTAATATTATTTGCTATTAAGATTGTTAACTTTAAACAAACTTATTATCTATATAAATTGTAATAAAATAAGTACTTATTTAATTTTAATTAAAATCAATTGTATTTAAGAACAAATATAAATTCTTAATAAATATAAATTGTTTCTTAAGATAGACTCTAGATTGTAATTTAAATTTAAGAAGATACAATATATAGAGTTTTTTGTAATTGCGTTGTTATTATTTATTAAATTATTTAATAAATTTTGCTTTCTTTTATTTTATAAACATTGTTAATTTTAAGATTTTCAAAAGCTTGTATTAAGATATTTAGTGTTTTGTTAATTTTTGTATTTTCGATTGCAATTGCTAGCAATACTAGAAAAGCAAAAATTATTTTTAATATAATTTTCTTTTTTATAAGATCTTGCAAGTTCTTGCTTATTATATTTATTAATTTATTTATATTAATGTTTGCAATTTGCTAAGCAATTTAATTGCTATTAATATTTATTTCTTGTACAATTGTCTTAGTTTCGATTAATTTTATAATTATTTTGTATAACAATTTAAATATTATAATAATTACGTTGTTTAAATTAATTTTATACTTTTGTATTATCTTAGTGTAAATACTACAAAAAAAACTCTTTAAATACTACAAAAATCTAATATATTTATTGACTTAATTAAATTTAATAAGCTTCGAAAAAATAACTTTAAATTGTCGACTATATTTATAAATATTATTCGACTTTGCTCTTAATATATCTTTTAAAAACTTTAAAAAAGCACAAAAATTAATTTTTTAATTTAAATTCTTATCTTTATATTTTTTTTTCAATTTATTTGTTATTTTAAATTACTTTTTATTTGTTTAAACAACAATAAATTTAATAAAGTTCTCTATAAATTTGTTGCAATATCGAGACAACTTAATAATTTTATACTAAAAAATAACTTTATATTTATTACAAAAATTTAAGAATTAATTTAGAAAATTAATCATATTAAGTTTATTAAAATGCAATACTCTTGATATTTTTAAAAAAAATATCGAGATTATATAATAATAGAACTCTACAATTTCTATAAAATTATTAAGTAAATTTGTTATTAATATAGATATATTAAAAGAAAGTTTTGCAATTTTTTTATTGTTTTAAGATATTGTTTCTAAAAGAATAGTTTAACAATGAATAATAAAAGTAACAACTATTAAATCAAAAAAACTAATAATAATAATTAATTCAAAAAATAATATTTTTAATTTGTAAATTTCTTTCTTTTCTTTGCAAAAATATTAGAAAAAGATTTTCTTTTCTTTTTTTAATTTTGTATTATTTTTTTGTTTATTGTTTCTCTATCTTTTTAATTCTTTATAAATAGATATTTTTAATCTATTGTTTCTTCTAGTTAGTTATTAATTTATTGTTAATAAATACTTTTGTATTAAAAACTTATTTTAATCTCTATTAAGAAAAGAATTTAAATAGCGTTCTTGCTTTTAAATAAATAAATCAATTATATTGCTAAAAAGTTTCTTTTAATAACGTTACTATAATTAGCAAACAATTTATTGGTTTAATAGTAGATACTAATTGCAATTTTAATAAAATATTTTAATTTTTAAATTTACAACTTTTATTGCTATTTTTAATACTTTAACTTTGTTTTTTTTTTTTGCTTTTTAACTTAATAATATTTTAATTCTTAAATTGTTAATTTTGTGTTTTTAATTTTTGAAGTTTCTAATTCTAATAATTTGTTAAAACTAACTTGTTTTTTAAACTTTTTTTTTGTATTTTTAAGTTCTTAAATTTTTGAATTTTTAAGATTGTTTTTAGAGATATATTAACAACTTGTTGTTCTAATATTTGTTGTTATAACTAAATTCTTGCGTTAAATTTCAATATAATAAAATAAAAACAAAATTTCAATTAGTAGACAATTATAACAATAGAGACTTATCGCGATATATGTATAAATTGCACTATATAGTTTTATATTATATTAAGTAGCTAAGATTCTAAGATCTAAGTAGAAGAGATCGCATATATATTGCAAATAAATCGCTAATACTAGTAATAGATATCTCCAAGTCCATAGCCTAATATTATCTAATTACTCGACTACAATATTACAAAATAGAATTTAAAAAAAGAATTAACAGAATTCTAATTAATTAGAGTAGACAAATAGTACTAGTACTTGTTTGTCTACTAATATAGTTAATTAAAATTAAATAAATTCTCGAATTAATACTATATTTCGAATATTTTTAAAATTATTAATAATTCGAACTTTTTAATTATATATTATAAAAGAGACTTTTACTATTCGATTGTTTGAAAAGTTTGATATTTTTTATTAATTTTTTATTATATTGCGCTTATTTGTTTAGATAGATATAATATATAAACAAAAAACTTAGAAAACAAATTTAATAAATATAAACAATTTAGATAATTCTATTTTAAATAAATATCTAAATTGAAAAAAAATACTAGAGTTATTAATTACAAAGAATTTCTAAAAGAAATACAACAAAAAAAAATTTCTTTCTAATATTTAAATTCTTAAATATTAAACGCAATTTTTGTTTTATTAAGAAATATATTTAAAAGCTAATTGTAGAATTCGAACTTTTTTTGCCAAAATAAGAACTTTTAATTATAATACTTTTTAATTGTAAGCTTGTCTCAATATAGAGTTTTGCTAAAATAGACAAAACTAAATCAAAGATTATATTTAATTAGAAAATCTATACTATAAAATACAAAATATAATAAGTTTCGAAATTTCTAATTTTTTAGATATTAAATTCTATTGTAATTAAAATATTAGAAAAATATTTTTAGACAAATTTGCTAAAATACTATTATAGCTTCTATCGAAATTCTTAATTTCTAATAAGTAAAAAAAAGAAAAACAAATATTGTATAGTTATTTCAACTATAAAGATAAACAAAATAATTATTTAAAATATAAATATATTTTTTAATATTAAAGAGTTTGCAAAAGAATTTGTCGAAATAGTAATTATATTATTAATTAATTTCTTTTTAAAATACAATTAAATAAATTTTATATATATAAGTTTTTAATTATTTGTTCTAATAAAGAAAGAAAAATTCTATTATCTTAATTCGAAATTAAAAAGAAATATTATAAATTAAAATTAAATTAGCAATCTAGATCTAGTATCTCGAAACTAAAAATTATTTTTAAAACTATATATTTATTTTTTGTTTTAAAAAGTTTAACGCAAATATAATAGCAACAATCTATTCTATTATTGTTACTTGTATTTTAGACTAATTTTTTAAATCTATATTAAAAAAGCTTACTATTATTGTTATTATCTTTAGAAAATAAACAAGATTTACAATAATTAATTTTCTTAAGTACTTAATTTTAATTTAATAATTTTTTAATTCTAAGAAAAGTTTTATATAGACTAATTTATTACGTTCTTTATATAATTAATTTAAGTAACAAGAGAAACAAAAGATTTAGTCTATCAATCTAAGAAAAATAAGAGCATTTTTTTTATTTATATACAAATAGAAACAAAAGTTTTTTAATTTAATAATTAAAAAACAACTATTAAAAGAAAGAAAATTATATATAGTTAAATAATTAGATAATAGTAGACTATAAATTTAAGAATATTTATTATTAGTATTAGCAATCTATTTGCAATATATATGCAATTTTTTCTACTTAAATCTTAGAATCTTAGCTACTTAATATACTATTAGATTATATAATACAATTTATATATATATTGCGATAAGTCTCTATTGTTATAGTTGTCTACTAATTGGAATCTTGTTCCTATTTTATTACAATATAATTAATTCTTAATACAAAGATTTCAAATATAATTAAAATAATTTTATTTTTCGCTAATTATAGTAAGAAATTTGATCTTTTTAAAAAAGAATATAAATATCTATTAAGGCAATTAATTATTAGAAGAGTAAAAGTACTAAAAAAATATATATAATAATATTTCGAAAATACAAAAAAAAATTGATTAAGTATTAAAATAAAAAACCAAAAAAAATGTCTTTATTAAAAGAGAGAAATAAAATATATCTTTTTACAAAAATTCTTAAAATAAGAAAGTTAAGCAAGAAATTAAATTATATTAAAATTAAATTGTTTTTTATTAAAAAAACTAAAAAATTAATTAATTATAAATTTAACTTATTTAAGAATTTTAAATTATTTTAAGTATTTTATATTTTGTTGTTAAAATTAACAAACTTATTATATTTTTATAAAATATCTTTTATTTTTGTTTATAAAAAGAGAAACAATTTAAGATTAAAAAAATTCTATAACAAAAGAGTTAAAAGTATTTTATTAAATAAAAAGAAGATTTTATCTTTAATAATATATAAGAGTTACTTAAGAACTTAAAGAATTGTTTTGATAAATTGTAACATTTTTGTTAGCAACAAAATTACTTATAAGAGATAACAAAGTATTAAAGAACAAAGAAGTAAACAAAAATAAATTAATTATTATATTAAATAGAACTTTAAGCGTTTCTTTAATACTTTCGATCTCTTTTTTGATTTTCTCGATTTTTAAGATACTTTTCGACTTTGTATTATTTATATCTTTTAAACAACAAAGTTAGTATTTTCTTTGTTTTGTCTTACGCGCAATTCTTAGACGTAAGTTTGTTATTTTATTATCTATTTCCTAATAGTTAGAAGTCAAATTAAATTTCCAATTCTTCTAGTAATACTTCTTATACTTAAGATACTCTTTATTTATCTAATAGAATATGCTAAACAATACGCAAGCTCGACAACAATATATTAAGAAAAAAAATTATAACAACAATAAGCAATCGAACTACAATATTGTTTAGTAATTAATTTAATTAATATAATAAGAAAGAATAGATAGTTTCCAAACAAAAATTCTTAAAGAGAGAAAATAGTATTATAAGTTGCATATTAATAGATACTATTTGTTGTATATTGCTCTTTATAAATAATTAAATAAAAATTTATTAACAAAAAAAAGATAATTAAGATAATTTAACTCTTAAATATCTTAAATTCGAAATTAAAATAATTAAGATAATTAAGATTTTATATATTCTAAATATCTTAAACTCTTAATAATAATAAAATATATAGTTTTCGAACGCAACTTTCTTATAGATTATGTTTAATTTATCTTAAGTCTTGATTTATTATTATAATTACTTAAGTTGCAAACTTTTGTTATTAAGTAGTTGCTTATATTGTTTGAAGATATCTATAAATCTTTTCGATAGTATAACTCTCTCTAATATTTTCGTGGAAAGTATATTGATAAATTGGGAAGATAACTTGTTAAGTTTAAAATACAAATCTAATCTAGATAGCCTAGAATATACCTAGAGTTAACTCGAGATATGCTTGAGAAATCTTCAAAAGCTTGCATTTAGAGAGTCAAATAAAGCTTGACAAAAAGTATAACATTGATGTTCGAGATATATACAAACTTTCGCAGCATTTTAATTATATTTCTATTTATTACTTGTCTATATTATAGTAATTTATATAATAAAATCAAACAATTTGTAAGATTTCTACGCGTAAATTTTACGCTAACAAGAATATCTCTATTGCGTAATTGTGTTATGCATAAATTGTGTTTGCAACAAATTGTATTTATAAATTGCGCTTGCAATAGATTGCGTTCTTAAATCTTAACAACGCATAAATAATATTCGAAGAACTCTTTACTATCTTTTAAATTTTTAATTGACTATAGACAATCTTGAGTTAACTATATCTTGCTAATAGAACTCGAGAGCTAGAATATGCGCACAACAACTTTGGGAGTTCTAAATAGACTAATCGCGTCGGATCGAATTATCGAGTTCGAATCGAGTACTCGACCCAAATCGAGTCAAATTGGTTTCAAAAGTTGAAATCGAAAAGTCGATTTTATTTCTAATATTAAAATTGTTGGATCGAGTCGATTTCTAATATTAAAATCGAAAATCAAATTATATAAATAGTAATTTCTTAAAAACACAATATTTTAACAAAAGTAATATATATATATAATGTATATTAGTAGTTATTGTAATAAATAACTAAAATAGTTTAAAATATATTAAAACTAGTCGATTTAAATTAATTTTTAGTATTTTTTGACGTCGATTCGATTTAACTCGATTCTTAAAAAATCGATATTCGAATTGGTTCCTAATATTGAAATTGTCGAGTCAAGTTAATTCCAAAAGTTGGAATCGAAATTCGATCTAACAATTAGTCTAGTTCTAAACAACTAAGAGCTCTTAAAGAGAATTATCTCGATCTATTAATATACTAGTATAATATTTAGAAGCAAATCTACTATTATATTCGATATATTTAAGAAACAAGTATTCTAATTATAGTATTTAATATATTCGATAATTAAATATTATTAACAATTATATTTATTATATTTTATAAATAAGCAAGATAAGCAATTAGTATTTTCTTAGTATATAGAAATTAAGATATATCTTTTTTATAGATTGTGTTTAACTTATCTTAAGTTTTAACTTATTATTATAACTACTAAGTTGCAACTCTTGTTATTAAATAATTGCTTATATTGTTTAAAGATATTTACGAATCTCTTTAATAATATGATTCTCTCTACTATTCTATAGAAAGTACTAGTGTAACAAGTCTTCTCGAAATTTCTATTTTATCTAGATCTATAAACAATAACTCTAAGAATAGTTTTAATAGATTTCTTGCATACAAGATCTAAATAGTTTAACAAATATCTATTTTCTCTATCTTTATTTTATCTTTATTGCAAGTTTCTTTTCTCTATCCTTTATCTATATTATAAAGATTATTTGAAAGCTCTAAATTAATTGTTTTAATATTTGTTTATTAAGTAATTAATTTGAGATTTCTTTTTTCCAGGAGAATCTATTTTCCGCTTTAGAAAAACACTCTTTTTAACTATCTATAGATTATTATATTCTTAATTAATTAATTACTCAAATTTTTATATATAATTTATAGTACTTTATTGAGACTTTTAGACGTTGTTTTAGTTACTAAATTCGAATATAATAGGATAAAGTTTTACTAGATGCTGCAAAAATATCGCAATTTGAAATAAGATATTTAAGATAATCTAGTAATTAAGATGCAATCTATCTATAGAAGAGTTATTGTTAGCGAATTATTATTCCTATATAGAGACAATATTGCAGATAAGCTATATATTCTATGCTACTATTATAGTATATAAGCGAAGCAAAGCTTATTAAGTAGTAAAGTAAATATTATAGAATGCTAGAGACTAGGTCTCTTAATAGGAATAAATTAGTAAAATTACTACAGTTTATCTTAACTATAAGTAGTTGCTTTATGAGAAGTATCGCTTTATAAGCAATTATATTGTCGGAAATATTAAATTTTGATTCAATTATCGAAGTTGTAGTCTATAGAGATAGACAATAGAATTCTTATTTATTTTGGTGTAACTCTCTATAGAAAAATCGAAGAAAAATCTAATTTCTCTCTTGCATACAAGCTTTATTAACTAAATATCTTATCTTTTTATCTTAACTTTATAACTAAATCGATATTTTATATTTGCAATATTACAAATAACTATTTCTACTACTTCTTTGCGTTTGTCTATTTTAATTAAGTATAAAACAAATGCTTTGCAATCTTTTTTAACTATAATAACGTTATTGTTAAAGCGACAATAAATTCTATATTCTCTATATCAAAAGAAATACTTGCAAGAGCTCTACTTTTCGCGAGTCTTAATTGAGACAAGATCGTCTATATATAAAGAACTTATTGTTGTTTTTAAGATTTAATTTGATACTAAAAATATTATTAATAACGTCTATATATAACGATAAATAAATAGCGAAGATATCTATTTAAATAAACAAATTTAAGTTGTTTATAGTCGCAATCGCGCTAGCAAATAGATCGAAATAAAAAATCTATTGTTTAAATAATAATTACAAAAAGAGAGACAACAAATATTTATTAATAGTATTGTTTTAAAGAAAATAGCTATATTGTTTTATCAAAAATTTTGTCTAGTTTTCTTCTTCTATTTACAAAATTTATTTAAGATGTCGACAAGATAACTTAATAAGTATAAAGCTTGTTATTATATATAAAAGCGTTATCGATATAATAAATTTAATCAAATTAATCGCAAATAGCTTGCAAAGAATCTAGCAAATATATACGAGAATATTAAGAGCTAATTAGATATTTATTTCTCTTTATATAATTGCTATAATATAAACGAAACAAATCTATTTTAAATAGCAATATTAAAGACAATATTAGTTAATTAATTAATCGAAGATGTTAAGACAAATAAGAGAAGAATTATTGTTGTCTTATATTGCAATACTATTGAATTATACAAACTTAAATTGTAAATAATAGATAATATTAACAATTCTTGTATCTTTAATATTTGCAATATTAATATAAAAAATTTACAAATAATATAACAATCTAATTGTAAAATCTAGATAATTGCTAAGATTTTCGAAAAGTATCTATATTAGTTTTGTTAAGAAGTTGACAATTGCAATTTTTTTTTTAATTAACAACTTTTTTGTTTAAAAAACTAATATTAATATATACAAGAAGAAAAAGAACAAATTAATACAAAATATCAAAATTATCTTTTTATTAATTAATACTACAAGTATTTATTAATTGTTTAATTAAAATATTATTGTTGTATAAAAGATTTAATATAGAAAGCAATAATTACAATATTATATTAATAAGTATAATACAAAGTCTATTAAACAAAATCTATATAAAACAATAAAAATTCTTAAGACAATAAAATAAACAATAGAAGTATAGAAGTTTAATATTACTATCAATACTATTACTAATATCTAGCTTAAATCTACAATATTAGCAACAAACTATATTATATCTACTAAAAAGCAATAAAGCTAGACTAATTGTTTAGTTCCAATAGTTGGAATCAAATTGTATAAATTATGAAAATACTAACTATATTAGGTTAAAACTTGGCCTAATTAGATATAACTTTCGGGTCAGGTTATAGATTTCGGGGAAAAACCGACCCGAACAATTAGTCTAAATAAAGCAAAGTTTACAAAAAACAAATAAAAGAGTTATTTAAAGAGAAGCAAGCACTACAAGATGCTCATATATAAATAATTAAAAATATTATTATTTTTAAACAAAACAAATATATATTAAATTTCTTTGTCTTTAATCTAATTTATTATAAAAGATCTTTTGCAAAGATAATAATAGATAATAATATAAATATTGTAATTAATATTTTTATACAATATTAGTTTATCTAAGTATTAACAAAGAAGAAGATAAAAACAAAAACAAATATATTAATATTTATTGTCAATTAAGTTTTAAAAACTTTAAATATATTTTAATTATACAAGAAGCAACAACAAGAGAACGTTAATATAGAGATAATTAAATAACTAAATCTATATAGATAAACAATTAATTGCAAAAGAGTCTTTAATAACAATTAAGCAATATTAGATTGATAAATATATTAATAGATTAAACAAACAATTGATTCTAAGCGTTCTAAAAATATATTTTAAATTTTAGACATCTTTAAGAGACGTATAAGAGAGCATATTATATTAGACGATAAAAAGATAGCAATCAATATATTATCTCTTTCTTATTTTATTGTATTGCGCATGTATATAATTTTGTCTAAGTAAGAAATAAATGCTAATCTAATACAATCTAGCGCGATTCTATGTCAAGATTCTTGTTATAAGTAGTGTCGCCTTATAAGCAGTTAATAGTTTGTAAATACTGACTGCTTATAGCCAAGGTAGACTGTACCTTAAGGAGAATTTCGTACTTTGACGCTACTAAAAGCCCTGAGTCGGCCCTAGAAATGGACTCGATGCTTCAATGATTAAGTTGAACGATACAGCCACTGAGAGACCTCTATTCTCATAAACTTGAAATCTTTGAAGCCATATTACAATCTTCTTTACCATCGGTACATCGCATATTACGCCCCAACGTCAAGCACGACACCACATGCAGCCGCCCCCATCTCCATCTTTTCCCCATCTCTACCCTCCACCCACCAGTCATACCCTCCCTCCTTCTCCCTCCCTCCTCCTCCTCCTACCCTCACTCCCCACACTCCCCACACTTCCACCCTCACCCCTCCTCCTCACCCCCCTCCCATCCTGCCAATCCCCCAGCCCGCTCTGTATCCTCCCCCCCTTCTCTTGTTCCCAACCCGTAGAAGGCCCGTTCTGCAATCCCGTCAACCGCGCACTAGTCTCTTTCTCCAGCTCTGAGTAGCGAGCGGCCGTATCTTCCTTGCGGGCGCGGCGCTTGATGCGGGATGTGCGGACGCTGGGTGGGGGCGTTAGTGCTGGGGAGGTGGGTGAGTGGAGAGGAACGGGGAAGGGGAAGGGGAGGGGGGAATGTCACCGGTCGTAGGTGTAGACGGTGGCGGCGATAAGGAGGGAGGCCATTGCTATGAGAGGCGAATTTCAGTTCTGTGCGATCGTAAGGATTGATGGAAGCTTTGTGTGAGGATTTGATAAGAGTAGATAGCGTTTTTAAGTGGAGATTCCAGAGAAAATGTTGCTGGGTATTGTTATCAAACGGAATTGTACATATACATTATGGTTCTTGCTTGTCTACCTCAAAAATCTTAGCGTCATGGATCGCTAGGACTCGCCACAGTTTGTTGATGACGTAAGGCAGCTCGCCCCTCAGTTCGCTGTCCTTCCTCTGCATTCAAGTTGAGCCGAAGGTTGATATTATATATTCGTGATATCAATATGTATAAATGCAGTACCGGACGTCTATTTTTGTACCCCTAATCAAAGTACCCCGTCCCAATGACATGCCGATGTGCAAGACCTTAGTCACACTTCCTCTTTAGAATGCATCCGATCATTATTTTGTCTCTCATCCTGGTCACGGCCGCTGTGCTCCCGCTTCTGTTCCTCACCCTGCTGTTTCCTCTCCTTTAGCTCCTGGCAGAACTTGCTGTTCGCTCGTATTCGGTCGCCGTATCTTATAAAAGCAAAGGGGATGACGGACATTGCGAGGCTCAGAAAGCCCAGAAGACTGGTGGCCCAGGGTATACCCATCTTGCTGTACATCGGTCGAGCAGCGATCGGCAAGAGTGCACCGAAAATGCTTCTGCAACAACTTGTGGCTGACATAGCGCTGGCGGCGAATACCTCGTATGCGTCCGTAATATAATTCAGTAAAGCCATGAATATGAGCATGAAGCCGACGCCGAACGGTACGCCTGCCAACATCGGAACGATCCAGTGCACATTGGGTGAGGCAGTCCAGCCAAGCCAGAAGAGTGAGATGACATAAAGCGGACCGCCTAGACAAGCGAGGGGCAAACGTCGGTACTCTTCGATGTATGTCCAATGCGCGCCTCGTTGCTTAGCGCGTTGCAATATGCGGTCGTAGTGTAGGAAAATGTAAAGCGCAATGACGGCACCAACCAGAACTAGGTATCACTTAGAGCTCCCTTTTTGCCTCATAGGTAGACGGTAGAGCTTACTAGCGACGAAAGCGAGGCCTGTCTCGCCAGTATTCATACCATAGATGCCTGTCCATCATGAGCGGCCTCCCAGTACAGTAAACGTTGAACATGCTCACCTTCGAAAATCAAAGGATAGGCCTCGAAAAAAAGATCTTGCTGAGCGTAAGCTGAAGTGGACATGTCAACGGATCCCCGTAATACCCACAGAAGATAGCATATGCCAGAGATAAATATAGACAAGTGAAAAGCACAATGGCCTCATGAAAGATCATGTTTAAAGGTCTCATTAATGTTACCGTTATCATTTGCTTCGCTCCTTTCTTCTCCAACTCTATTGGGGCATAAGTATTAGAGTTGCAGGTCTCTTTCCGCATTTTGCGGGCTCTATGCTTGAGAATGATGGGCCCGTAGGTCTCAGGAAGAAAAAGGAGGAAGAACAACGAGACCCCTGCAACGATGAAGGCCACCCAATAAGTCCACCGCCAGCTGACCACAGATATGAAACCGGATATGAGGGGGGCCAGCTGTGGTCCGCAGGTGGTAGCCTGTGACATCTGAGCTAATTTCTTTGACAGTAGACTTCAAAGACTCACGGCCATGAATATAGCCATAGCGCGTCCCCGAGCGACGGGGTCGGAATATACGTCGGCGAAAAGACCGCCTACAACAGCGATCGCACTCGAAGCATTGATACCACACAGCAGACGAAAGATTAAAAAAGATGACCAATCTGGCGCCACTGCACAAGCGAGAGTGAATAGCGTAAAGACGACGAAGCTGGAAACCATGATGATACGTCGGCCAAACGACTCGCTGAGAGGCCCAAAGAACAATGGGCCGAGGACATAGCCGACGAGAAACAGGGAGACGGGGAGGACAAGCTGAGCTTGGTCTGTGACGTGGAAGTAGGGACCTTGGTACTCTGTAGTACCACTTGGCAAGGACGAGCCCAGCGTGCTATTGACCACGGCCACAATACCCATGAGCACAATCAGGACCTTCTTGCGCTGTTTGAAAGGTCAGAGCAGCATTCCGGGGCTTGGAATTGATCGTACAGAAGACCAATTGTATGGATTTTGAGGGTCCCCCTGGGGAAAAGACAATATGACCCTCTCGTCATGGCTGCTGTCTGGTGACGCTCCATCCTTCTGTTTGGGCTGGGGCCGTTTCTCGCCGTCCTCCTCTGCTGTGCTTGTATCTGGGGATTGAGGCGCGAGATTGTCGTTCAGTTCTAGGAAGCGTCAGAGACAGCTTTCACAGGAGAGAAGGTACAGGTACCTTGGCCGTTTTCCGCAGGTTTGGTACTCCTGTTCAACTCAGCCGCGGAAAAGTCGCCGAGACAGGAGGTTGCCCTGTGTACTTCTGGACGTGTCTGTCCATGAGGGCATTCGAGATATTCCAGGTCTGCCATCAATATGCATTGCTATGTTTCGCCCAGTAGAGGCAGCGAAGAAGAGAGTTTCAGTGACAGTCAAACAATGAAGAGCCATGACGATCTCTGGACGGAGTACCCTACGATCAAACGGGTATAACGGCTTATTATCGTCGATTTCTGCTCGGGATTTTGGGTGGATACATTATGACCACTACTTTCTAGTACTTTGCCCGCCAAGAACGGAAGTCCAAGCCTACATGTACTTTACCTAGCATACATGTAGCATGTCTATCTGTAATCAACCATTGCTGATGTTTATACTTTTGTAACGCTGATTATGTCTGGTTGGTGCATTAGCAAACGGACTAAATCTTGAGGTTTGCGCTGTCACTGGCACAGTTGCTGGATACTCAGGCCCAATACGGCTCGACAGTCGAAACGATGCTCGACGGTTCTGTACTTTATCGATAAAGGTTTCCGGCACGGGTGAGGGGCAGCCCCGGCAATTGAGGCTCATCGATTCACCCTGACTGCCGTCCCTGACTGCGACAAAGCCAGCGAAGGATAAGTTGGAAAGCTAGCGTGATGCACACATCAATAATACCTTTCATGTTTCCAGGTTGATGCTTTTCCCGAAACGAGCATACAGGTCGACCTTCAATCGCTCCATTTCTTCACGAACGGTGCCGAGTCTCTCTTCTGCAGCCGACACAGACTCCTCGATTTTGCTGGTCGACGCGGACAATAAATCCTGCACCTCTTCAAGGGGCAACGATACGAAAGTGTCACCAATTTTGTATCTATGCGTCGAGTCAGCATATATGCACTTGATGTGGCTCAACTATCGTACGGTATCTTCTCATCTTCGTTCGCCAGCTCGAGCTCGTTGGAGATTTCTTCTAGGTCTTCTTTGTCTTTCTGCGCTCCCTGTTAGGCTGTCTCATACCCAGGGCTGGGAAGAGGATGTGCGCACTGCTTTGATTTTTAGGTCGTCTTCGAGCAGCATTTCTCGCTGATGCAGCCGGCTGAAATTGTTGATCTTGTCCTGGTCCTCGCGTCGCACCTCGATCTCATCCTTGCCCACGGCTGCTTCGTCCTCCTTTGAAAGCTGGAGGATCTCTCAGTCTAAGTTCACCTATCATTGGTTGTGCGAAAGTGCGTACCATGCGGCGTTGCATGACGGATCAGACGTCAAGATTACAAGACTTGTTCTGGGCAACGAACATGGGAATTCGCAACTTGATACGGTCAAGTCAATTTAGTACGTACGCTGACTACTTTACCCTTCGAAGAACGACGAAAGTCTTTGTCGAGGTCTTGGCACCGGAAAGGCCTACGCTATACCATATCTGGCAGGTCACTAAAAGCCCAGATACCTAAAGTACTTCCTATCCACGGGTTAAATGTCATTTTTGACAGGGTTTATTAAGGTGAGGGCTAGGCAAAATAAACCTCGTCGACAATAACATTTAACCCCCCTGATACGGAGTACAAGGCGAGGACCCTTGGGTATCTCCCACTCCAATGGCAAGTACCAGCATCGGCTATCAGCTTCATGAAGTACTTATCATAGAGAGAATTCATTTGCCATTAACACTCAATATTCGTCGCATCTTCTTTGGAGCGAATTGTCATGTTGAAAGGTCCAATCAAGATCCCAACAACCCACATGGCGCCGTCCTGCCTATCGTATGCATGCTTATCTAGCAATCTGAACACCAAGTGGGCGAGCTCGAGCTAGTGTGGCATAGTATGGTGATCATGCATACCGCATCTGCATGCATACCTGCATACCTTATGTTGGCTCAGTGTGTCGTCCCTTTCTTCGATCTTGCTGTTCTCTTTCTACTTCTTGGTAGCTTCAACTTTGACTATTTGACTCCACACGCCATTGACCATGGCAAAGCCAGAGAAAACTCCGTCGTACTTGGAGGCGCCTCGGCAAGCATCAATCTCAGCACCTGACTTAGCGAGTGACAATGATGCCGCCGTTCTCGGTAAGCACGGACAGCATTAAAGCCATGACAGGATGGACTCTTATGCTGCATCATAGCAAAACTTGGGTACAAACAAGAGCTGCGGCGGAATTTCACTATGATAGAGGTCTTTGGCATTGCCTTTTCCATCATGGGTCTTCTTCCCTCCATTGCGTCAACCTTGTCCTATTCAATCCCTGCCGGCCCCGCTGGGATGGTCTGGGTCAGTAACGATATTTCCTGTGATAATAGTGCCATGGGGGATTTGCTGAGAGCAAGATAGGGCTGGTTCCTCGCTTCGGGTTTCATTTTTGTTGTGGGACTGGCGATGGTAAACACCACGAACCATGTCTGACCATCGTTAAGATACTGAAGCGAGTTCAAGGCTGATCTTGGCTCGGCTATGCCTACATCTGGCGGACTCTACTGGTGGACACATTTCTTCTCATCGCCTGCAACCAGAAATCCATTGTCTTTTCTGGTCGGCTACAGCAATACATTGGGACTAGTGGCCGGCCTATGTTCGATTGATTGTGAGATCCAGCAGAGCTTCTGAACTTGGGTCCTCTGAGGCTGACACTTCTCGAATAGATGGCTTCTCCTTGATGTTTCTCTCCGTTATCGTCATAGCCCGCGATGGCGACTGGACCCCTACCAACGGCGTCGTCTACGCGGTTTTCCTAGCCTGTGTCTGCTGCCATGGTATACTAGCCACCTTCACGTCGAAGATAATGGGCAAGCTCCAGACGATCTTCGTTGTGATGAATTTCATCCTTATCGCAGCTACGATCATTTCTCTCCCTATTGGTGCCAAACACCGGCGCAATGGGGGCCATTACATATTTGCCGAGACAGCCAATTTGACCACATGGCCTACGGGATGGGCTTTCATGCTCAGCTGGCTATCACCTATCTGGACAATAGGTTCGCTTGATTGCTCCCACGAACCATCGATGAGGGTCTCAATAATCTTACCTATCTGAACTAGGGTCGTTCGACTCTTGCGTTCACATCAGTGAAGAGGCGGCGAATGCGACGAGAGCTGTACCTTTTGGGATAGTCATATCAATTGGCACTTGTTGGTTTTTTGGCCTCATCATCATGATCGTGCTCGCAGCATGCATCAACCCCGACCTCGAGTCTGTTCTCTCCTCTAGCTTCGGCCAGCCCATGGCACAGGTATAAGTCTGTATCTAAGTCTCAGCATGGGCACGACTAATTCCATGCCAGATATACTACGACGCCGTAGGAAAAAATGCCACGTTGGGTCTCATGTCCCTCCTGTTCATCGTGCAATTCCTTATGGGCCTCTCCATTCTCGTCGCCGTCTCCCGCCAAACGTGGGCCTTTTCGCGCGACGGCGCCCTATCCTTCTCCCGTTTCTTTCGCCCCATCTCTCAGAAGCTGGGTTACATACCTGTCCGGGCCATCTGGGGCTGCGCATTCCTTGCTGCTATCTTAGGCCTACTGTGCTTGATAGCACCTGCGGCAGCTCAGGCGCTCTTCAGTCTCGCAGTTTCAGGCAACAATCTTGCATGGGGAGTGCCAATCTTTGCAAGAGTGGTATGGGGACAACGAAAGTTCAAACCCGGGCCTTTCTATACAGGAAAGCGGTTCAGCACAGCAATCGCGTGGGCGGCCGTCGTTTTCCTGATATTCGGCATGTTTCTATCATTTTTCCCGTTGGGAGGCCCAAACCCTACGCGTAAGTATTTTCTGACACTTTGTTTGCATTTGCGTGATCGAGCATCTCTCTCTCTTCCCATTTCCCGATCTCCCATACGCTGGCACCAGTGGGTTCCAAGATTCTTGGCAACACTCGTGAAATCTCTTTCTGTTGTTGATTCGCTGATGTTGCTTTATCAATTTGCCGCTTTGCCATTAGTCCATCGCTGGTCATTGAGTCCCTCACCATTTCGCACATTCCCCACTATTGCACATCCCCATAGACCATGCTCAAGTCACTTTTGGAACAAGCACCCTGCCCCCATATGGCACAAAGCTGACATGTCAAACCTTAGCCCAATCAATGAACTACACCGTCGTCATCAGCTGTGCCGTCTGGGGTGGCGCCCTGGCCTACTACTACATCGACGCTCGGAAGTGGTTCACTGGTCCTAAGATCACTATCGACACTGTGTCCTTGACGGAAGAGCAGGAGGTTGCGATTAGGGAGGAGGGATTGGAGGTTAAGACCTTTGAGGATGTCAAATCGAAGGGGTCAGGCGAAATCTGAGTTGGTGATAGAGAGGTGGGAGAATGGGAATTGAACGAGGTAGAGGCACGCTCGCGAGGGGGGTTGCTTTGTAGTAACACCATCAAATGACTTATTGACAAATCGCTCGGGCTTTGCTCCTCGAGATGGGGGCCAGTGCAGAAGTAGAATGCTGTTGAACTGTTGAGCTCCAGCTACAGATACTTAACCTTGGCAATTTGAAGTCTTGCTGATAAAGGTTTCTGCCCTCGAGGTAGTCTAGAGGCTGTACTTTTATCTTTCGAAGACAGCAAGGCCAACAATCGGTTCAAGTCCAGAGATACATTAGGGATCAGCACTCACTAGTTGGTAAACCTTCTCTTCTGCCCTGTAAGGTTCCCAATCTCAAGCATATATTTAGTGTCTCTGCTAATCATACTTCGTCGATCCCATCAATATGCATTTACTTATATCCTATCTCGCGTCCCAGCTGTGGAAGGAGCCTATGGCTTACAGCGTTCACTGGACGCTCTCCTGATCATGCATACATAATACACTACCAGTATTCTCTGCGCAGGATCTGCTGAGAATCTTCATGGGCTTGAACTTGAGGAGTCCATCTAGAATAAGCTCGACGCCTTTATGTAAATTGGTACTGTATGTCCCGCATTTCCTGCTCTGAATAGCATTCATAACGCTGCTATACCCGCCTATACGCTGCAGATGTATTATATCCTTCGGTAGGCGATATGGATTTTCTATTTATCATTTCCTTATGCATATCGAGCCAGTTCTCTGGTTTCAGCTGGTGGACAGATTTGTCTGCTTATGTTATCACAAGTAAGTACGTCGGCAAGGTACAGACAATTTGTAGATGGTAATAATAATAGGCCTCAGAGGCAGATAGACATCCAAACGGGGAATGATCCTTTTTGTTTACTTTGATAGCTCGACCTACGGAGCGAACTCTTCTTCAAAATTCATAATCGCTATTCAATTCCCCAAGCGTGGAGACTCCTCCTTCATTTCCGATAAAGCCCAAGTCAGGATTTACAACTGCAATTGTCGGTGGAAGCACCCAACACCTTAGAACGATCACGGCGCGTCGGCCGCACCCGCCATAAAGTCCCCTGGATGAGGTTTCACCGTTGATCAATCTTCGACATCTTCAATTGACGGTCAGCGCTCACTTCTGGTGGCATCATCACGGCTGATAGCATGCTTTTTCTTCTTCCCTCCCAAACAATGAAGGGAGAGTAGTTATTGGGACCAAAACGCTACAATTACTCGCTACGTCGAGCACGATGGCCGCCCAACCCGACTCTCCGTTGGATGGAACTACCCACACTGTTGGTGCCTCTTCCAGCTCCATTGCAGACGGCTAGATATTCGCTCTTAGTGGCTCCTTGACCGCACGGTACATGGTGCAACATTATCTTTGCAGAAAAATAATGCAAACGGTGTCATTGGCTCCCGCACTCAAACTATGTCCACAACCCCTTCGCCTCTCTGACTCACTTTGGCGGCCATATATTCTGAGCCGACTTCATTTAAGATCATGCAGGCGCCATGTGTCTGCACCACGGGCTCTTGACAGAGCGCCGAGCGATGGATGAATGTAAGTGAGTCACAAGCACCTTGTGAATGCGCGAGACCGCTCGCCGGTTCCGAAGTTCTTTGGGGCCTGGCAGCTTGGATGTTGCCTTCCAGCTCTATTGGAAGGGTTTCCAACCTTGGAACAGCAGATGGCGCGTTTGAGCTACTAGCTCATTGACAAAGCGTACGGAGTTGGACTCTCAACAACAAGAGAAGCGAAATCTCGGATAGACTGAGGTGATCTCCTTCGCTAAGAGTGGATAACTAAACAAATAGTTGAAGAGGGTCCTAGCGACTTCGACCGCGATCTGGAGAAAATCGGAGCAGTTGAAATGTTACTCAAAATAGATGCCAGGCGCTTTGATTGATACATGGGAAGAACGCCAATTACAAGTACAGACCAGGGAGCGTTCAGTGCGGGTGGCTACGCTGCAGGTTGCAGAAGAGAATATAAGATTGATTCATCCTGGATGAAGACCTCGCTTTAAGCCCTGATCTCCTTCAATGATAGTTAGGATCCGGCTAAGTAAATGCTAGCATACTTGAGATATCCACCGTCCCCAGCCCCTTTCTACGACCAGACAGCGCATCGATGATTCTTGTTAATCGGTTCCGGCTGTGGACGATACACCACGATCTGTAGGCGGCAGATGCGTGGATGCTCTCAGGTACGCATAGCCGGTGGCAAGCATCGTCTGCACTCTTGCTTCAGACAACGACACAGGAACTACGAACGCATCGCAGGAGGTTGTTAGCAGTACAGTCGGACTCGGTAAGGCAGCACTTGGTAGACCATCAGCGATAACCAACAGCTCATGGCTAGCAGGTCCTGTTGACAAAAGCATTGAAGTAACATTTGCAGCCTGTGGGACAGGACTGGGCAGTCGTATGACAGAACACCAGAAGATTGACATGAGTCAATTCGTTGTAGCCTGGTTTTCATGGGTAAACAGAGTCTCGTCATATCATGTTTGACCTTGAGGCTCGAAAGCCCAGGATAATCAAGCGGAGCTTTCAGGAAATGAGTGTCTCCGCGACAGCATAGTGTCGGAGCGTGCACACCTTTCTTAGTTAAATGATGTTGACAATCGAAGGGTTAGTGGTGGAACGCATGTATCGAGCAATGTTCTAAAAGTGCAAGGCTCTGGTACATAGGGGGTCCGAGGAGCGGGATGCGGGGCGGTTGCGGCGAGTGGCCGAAAGTAGTTTAGCTTAGCCCTACAAGAAGTTGAAGCAACTTGTCCTGAACATTAATCCTTACATCTGATTCGCAATTGATAGCGACCTCTAAGCGCCCATAAAGAACAGATTATTTCCTAGAGATCTTTCTTTTTCATGTTCTAGTTTTCCCTTCTTCTAGTGCTAGCTCACCATCCCCCGCTCCTAGCCTCGATCACAATGCCTCCTCATGGCAGACGGCGCCTCTCCACTTTGACCACAATCCTAGTATTTGTCTTCCTATTTACCTACACCGCTTCCGCAGCTTCTGCCGTTTTAGGCATTGACATTGGGACTGAGTACATCAAGGCCGCTTTAGTGAAGCCCGGAATTCCTCTCGAGATCGTCCTGACAAAGGATTCGAAACGCAAAGAGACCGCCGCCGTAGCCTTCAAGTCATACAGGCAAGGAGTCGCGACAGTCGAGAAGGGTAATTTTCCCGAGAGGATATATGGAGGAGACGCTCTGGCAATCGCAGCAAGATTTCCTGGCGACGTATACCCAAATCTGAAGCCACTCCTGGGCTTACAGTTTGCGGGCAACGATGTTGTATCTTCTTACAGGGAACGCTTGCCGGGTCTTCAGGCGGCGGTTTTCGAGGGCAGGGGTACTGTAGGCTTCAAAAGCCCAAGCTTTGAGGCAGAGGAGGACCCATTCTTGGTCGAGGAACTACTAGCCATGGAGCTGAAGAATATACGAGCGAACGCTGTGGCACTAGCTGGAAAGGGATCGACGATTCAAGACGCGGTTATCACAATACCTCCTTTCTACACCGCAGAAGAGAAGATGGCAGTGACTTTAGCTGCGGAATTGGCTGGCCTACGAGTTCTTTCTCTGATTAGCGATGGGTTATCGGTGGGACTGAATTACGCGACTTCAAGGACCTTTCCGACTGTCAACGAAGGTGGAAAGCCGGAGATTCACCTAGTCTACGACATGGGCGCTGGTTCGACAACGGCTACCGTTCTTAGATTTCAAGGCAGGACCGTCAAGGATATTGGGAAATACAACAAGACCATACAAGAGGTTCAGGTATTGGGCACTGGCTGGGACAGGACATTGGGTGGGGACGCGCTCAACCAAGTTATTGTGGATGACATGGTCATGAAATTTACCAGCATGGACAAGGTCAAGGCGCTGGGAGCGGAGGCCAAGCAGGTCAAAGAGCACGGTCGGACAATGGCGAAGCTTTGGAAAGAAGCGGAAAGACTAAGGCAGGTCTTGAGCGCAAACACGGCAACATCTGCGAGCTTCGAAGGACTTTACAACGAAGCTGTCAATTTCAAGTACAAGCTCACAAGGACCGAGTTTGAGGAGCTCACACCTACATATGCAAATCGTGTCGAGCAGCCGATGAAGCAAGCGCTCGAAAATGCAAAGCTTAGCCTGACGGATGTTGAATCTGTGATCTTGCATGGTGGTGCTGTTCGTACGCCATTCGTCCAGAAACAGCTTGAATCTGCAGTGGGGAACGCAGAAAAATTAAGGACGAATGTCAATTCGGACGAGGCGGCCGTATTTGGCGCTGCTTTTAAAGCTGCTGGCATCAGCCCAAGCTTTCGTGTCAAGGAGATCCGCATTGGCGACATCGCGGGCTATTCATACGGTCTGCAGTGGAAGCGTGACGAGACTGAAAAGCAGCAGATGCTATTCGTGCCAACATCACAGACTGGTAATGAGAAGCAAGTGCCTCTCAAAGTTACAGAAGATGTAGCTTTCGCGTTGTTCGAACAAACGCCAAGCCATCCGGTTGTGAACATACAGACCAAGAACCTTACTGCGTCTGTTGAGCAGCTGGTGGAAAAGTTTGGGTGCGCAAAAGCCGACATTAGCACAAGCTTTGCTATCCGACTGAGCCCTACCGATGGTCTACCAGAGGTCACAAGAGGGTCCGTCAGCTGCGAGACCACTGGCCAAAAAGGTGGCGTAGTAGATGGTGTGAAAGACTTCTTCGGTTTTGGATCGAAGAAGGACGGCCAAGAGCCATTAAAGGAAGAAGTCGACACCGAATCAACGACGTCTACTTCAAACGGAAATTCTGCTACAACGTCACCAAAAGAAAGCACAACTTCCGAACCTTCCAGTACAGACACCGCGAAGGCGGCCGAGAAATCAAAGGAAGCCAAGAAACGCATCGAGACGATCTACATCGACTTCTCAGTTGAAGCCGCAGCACTCCCTCCACCCAAACCAGAGAATCTTCAACGTATCAAAGACCGACTCGTCGCTTTTGACTCCTCAGATCGGTCACGTATGAGACGTGAAGAAGCCCTGAACACTTTGGAGGCATTCACATACAGGGCTCGAGACCTGCTGGACGACGATTCATTCATCGCTGCCTCGACTGACAAGCAGCGAGCTGAGATCGAAGAGCACTTCAAGAGTGCCAGTGACTGGCTCTATGGTGATGGTGCCGATGCCAGCCGAGACGCACTGAAGGCTCGTCTGGACGAACTCCGTGGGCTTGTTGAGCCAGTGCAGAAGCGCAAGGATGAAGCAAGCAAGCGGCCACAGCAAGTACAGTCATTACAAGAAGCCCTCAACCAGACGAAAGCCATGGTCAGCGTCATCAAACAGCAGATTGAGGCACAGTCTGCTGCAGATGTAGCTACTTCCGCCGTAGCAGCTTCGGCATCCGAAAAGGCATCATCTCAGACCACCGAACCACCCTCGTCAACAGATGACTTCGCCGACCTGGACGACGAAACTGCTACCACGAGCACAACCGGCACCGCCGCAGCGCCGAAGCCACCGCCGCCCATGTTCTCTTACAGTGAAGAGGATCTCAAGGCCGTTACCGATGCTCAGGAATCGGTGGAGAGCTGGCTGAACTCAAAGCTTGCAGAGCAAAAAAAGCTGACAGCAACGGACGATCCAGTCATACTATCCTCGGATATGGCCGCCAAATCCAAGGAGCTCAACGAAATGGTCATGAATCTCTTGACAAAGCAGATGAAAACGCCACCTAAACCGAAGAAGCCGAAGGTCAAGTCGGCAACTGTGAAGTCAAAATCAGCAAAGAAAGGTAAACCAACCATATCGCCGGAAGATGTTCTCGAGGAAATGCCAGGCGCACAGAAAGTCACGTTGGAGGAGGTGGAAGAGGCCCTGGCCCAGCAAAAGGCGAAAGCGAGCGAGTCGAAAGGCAGCGAGCCAGAACTTAGCAAGTCAAAAGCGAAAGAGAAGGCCAAGGCGACAGGAAAATCCAAGGCAAAGGAAAAAAGTAAGATGAAAGAGAAGCCAGGACCGAAGGAAGAACTGTAGGATAGAGATATAGATAGATCTGTCATATAGCATAGCCTTTATCGTTTAGAGCAATGAGTCCACCTTCATGTGCCAACGTCTCCCTCTCACCAGAGCTACCTCATACTCATCTGTACCGCAACTAGAAATTATCGGCTGTCTCACGATCCGACCCGATGAGGACTACGACAGCAAACACAGAGGCCTCACCGCTGCCTCGAATCATCACCTACCACCAAACACACTACCATTGCGGTCAATTCGTCTCACTCCTCCCGCTGTTGACAGAAAGGGCTGGCATCACTCACGTCATCATCGCGGCCTTTCATCTCAACAGCCCTTCAAGCATCACTCTCAACGATGACCCCTACACAGCCTCCAAGAATACAGCAATATGGGAGGAAGTTCGCATTCTACAACGGCATGGAGTCAAAGTGCTCGGCATGCTAGGTGGCGCACATCAAGGATCCTACACAGCGCTTGACGGCGAAAAGGGCAGCTTTGAAGCCTACTACAAGATCCTGCGTGAAATGATTGAATGGACGCGCCTGGATGGCTTAGATCTCGACATCGAAGAGGCGATGAGTCTGCCCAGCGTCATCCGTTTCATCGATAGACTCAAGATGGATTTTGGACAGGACTTCCTGATTACGCTGGCGCCTGTCGCGACCGCGATGCGTGCTCAGCGCAATCTTTCTGGTTTCGACTACGAGGCTTTGGACAAGGCTTTCTCAGATAAGATTGCATGGTACAACACCCAGTTCTATTGCGGATGGGGCAACATGGCGGAGACCGAGGACTACGAAAGGATTATCAGGCGAGGCTGGCCTGCAAGTAAGGTTGTCGTGGGACTGGTGACCAATCCTGCGAATTGCAGTGGCTGGATTGCAGATGAGCCGTTGCGGAAAACATTGAGAGCTTTGAAAGAGAAGTATCCGGGTATGGGGGGCGTGATGGGGTGGGAATACTTCAATTCGATGACGGAGAGGGATGGTCACGGGACACCGTGGTGCTGGGCTAAGTGGATGTGCGAGGTCTTGCGATCCTGAGAATCCTACGTAACATGTCTTGAAGTTTTTGTAACAGCGTTCTAAATTTGTTGCTAAGAAAGTAATGTGGAGAGTTGGACATGACAAACCATCGAGCTCGGGTCTCCCGAAGCGATCATCACGTGACATGGGCTATATGCAAATTATGGTTCTCATCGAAAGAACAATATGAGGCTGTTGAATGACCCATGAACAACGACTGTACTGTCACCATGGCCTTGTCCAAGGGTCCAAGATAATATACACGGCTCGCACGGCGAGATTCCAGGTCTGAACCTGCGTTTAGACTACTGCATATTCAGAAATCGAAGAAAATGCATGAAATCCTCACAATTCAGCTCGGCCACCGTGCTAATCACATAGCTACCCACTTCTGGAACGCTCAGGTGCACAAAAACACCTCTTCGCCCTCTTTCTCCTCGTACGCATGACTTATGTATGATTTAGGAATCCTACTTCACCTACTCCGCAGACACACCATCGCCAGTCGACCATGACGTCCACTTCCGCGCCGGCCTCTCCCCTACCGGCGGAGAGACATACACTCCTAGAACATTGATCTATGATCTCAAAGGCGGGTTTGGCAGTTTGCGCCGCAGCGGCGGTCTCTATGAAGGTGATAGCTCGGGCGACGTGGGCAGCGGAAAGGGTGTTTGGTAGCCCTCTCATCCCCTCCCCTCATCAGCTTACATGCTCTGCGTAACAAATACTGACGGTCTCCCACTCAGAAGGAATGGTACTCCAGTCCTCCATCAAAATCCTTCCATCCCGCAACATCCCTACCAGCAATCCCTCGACAGCGGCCTCCAGCCTTCCTCTATCCAGCCTTCAACAATCCGTACCTGGACCGACTATTCTCGCGTCTTCTATCACCCGCGGTCACTTGTTCAGATAAACGACTATGAGCTCGCATCTTCGCTACAGCCATTTGAGAAATGGCAGAGTGGGGAAGAGTTGTTCGGGGCTATAGACAGGGAAGAGGGAGTCATGGACCGCGATGTGAGGAGGTGGATCGAGGAGTGTGACCTGCTACAGGGCGTACAGGTAGTCGTGGGAGCTGATGATGCGTGGGGCGGGTTCGGAAAGGGGATGGTTGAAGGGTTGAAGGATGAGATTGGGAACAAGGAGGTCTGGGTCTGGGGGGTTGAGGAAGAACGAGGCAGCGGAACGCGGGTCAGAGTTTCCTATAGGAGCTGGAGAAATTGGCTGACCTTTGTGGTGGATAGGCCAATACTGCCATGACTATATACGAGCTGTCATCACTGGCATCGATGTATATCCCGCTCTCGATACCTCCCACTCGCCTACCTCAGTACCTCAAGCTCGACCAAGATTCACAATGGCACACGTCGGCGCTACTTTCGATGGCAATGGAGAGTATGACGTTACCCTCACGATTGCGGCCTGATCAGAGCAAGCGCGGACTTTTAGGTGACATCGAATCGACGTTGAATGTCAATGGCAATCAGCGCATTGCTAGCCTTCAATGTAGCCTGCTCGATCACACACAATCACACGGCAGAGACGCAGCATCCATTCAAGGTAGCAATGATCAAAGGGTACCAGGATCAAATACGAGGAATTTGGTGGGCGAGGATGACCTACAGGAGGCTAATGCAAACTTTGACATGGATCTCTCAAGTGGGGAAACTTCGAGCTCGGCAAATACTTCCGCATACGACAGGGCGGAAGAACACACATTTGCTAGGGCAGAGACCATTAGAGATGTTGCGAGGCAAGAACCAGAGGCCGACAGCGACGACAATGGGCTTGCGCGCAAGCGAAGGCGGCTGGCCGGTGCCACGATCGTCGAAAGGTTAGTCAATTGCCTTATTATTGCTTTTTGAATTGATGATATGGGTACTTCTGCCTTGCAGAACAATCCAAGCTCACTACTTTGCATATGCATGTACAGCTGACAGCGAACTCAGGTATCGATCATCGCTGCAATACCCACTGCTCGACAGCTTCCCCGGTATCTTCTCCCAGCCACCCGATCACTTGAATACCGTACCGCTACACACTGCTCTTTCGACGACCTCGGGGACTACTCGGCGCATCAAGGGTCTGCAGACTGTAGTAGGTCGGATGGCTGACCTCGACGAACGAGAGGCACTATTCAATGGTCTGGGTGACATCGCGGAAGCTTACGAAGAAGGCTGGGATGGTTGTTCGGATGACGAAAGCGATGATTGATTGTTGCTCCTAGGATTTGGCTATTGCGCATCGGCTCTCTCTTGTTCTGTATATGGGATCACGAATTGATGGCTTGACGGATTGGCGGATCAGCGAGTTTACGGAATGGTCGACCAATTGAGCGGACAACCCGTAAAACTCCAAAGGCTGCGACGGGAGATCGACCACGAGTTTCTCGTGAGAGTGGGGTTCTTTATTGCGCAGCTATACGGTTCTCCATTGGCATGTCTTTCACTCGACTGCATACGACAAAGATCGACAAATTAAGTTTTCGCAGACCAGGAACAAGTAGGGATTCTCGCTGGGACTCCACATCGAGGCAGGACTGCTTTTGCGCTGGCTTGCTGATAGGCCTCTGACCGCAGGTGCCTGCATTTGGACAGCAGAGTGTGCCACACCGTAGTCGTGCGCTGATGGCTGGGTTGGAAAGCATGGGTCTTGATAAGGCAAGAAGCAAGCTCGACGTCACGCTGACCGTTCCAACTAAAACCCGGACAAGCGTGGAGAGAGCGCGCCCTTGAAATGCTGATGGAGAAATCAATACGAGAATTCAAGTTGCTAATTCGGACCAAAACGTCAGCCAATTTGGTATCAACGGTGGTGCTTGGCTCGTGCTGGGCATCCATCTGGCGGGGAATGATGTAGCTCTCCTGCCAGCACGCGGTAACATGTCGCTCCTTGGTGCGCATCCATTTCGGCACTCCTCGGCAAGGCTGCAGCGGCTCAGATAGCTTGCAGATTCGCTTTCCATCCTGTTCTCTGTACACCTGAGATGGATTCCCTATCCCCCGGGCTGTCCCGGCCACTGCTCTATCCATAAAGTACCTGCACCCTCGGTACCATGTGCGTCAGACTCAATCAGTCGTGAAAGCGTTAGTTTGCTGGATACTCTGGCCAAAATAGGCCTCACAGCCAAAGGTTTGCTATAATTCTTGGCACTCTCTTGTTTCAGGCCGAGCTTTGGCCTCTTAATTCGCTTTCCAGTATGTTAGGCTCCGTCTTTCCAGAGCTTACGAGGTCACTCGTAACGTGATGGTAGCGTGGTGTTCCACTGCGCTACCGTCGTCCTTCTCTCCCCATGAACTCCTCGCTCATAAGTCTAACACATACCTTGCATTAGCTGGCTACTTCTGCTGCCGTCATCCGAGAGCGTTGTTTGTGGCCAGATTTCCTGCCAATCATTGCAATGGTCCTAGCTGTCTTGCTCCGCTTGGCTCTCCGTCCAATGGCACTCGGCAGCCTGCTGTAAACAAAACAGGGGTCTTGATTGCCATCTCACAATTCCTGTACGAGGCAATGAGGAGGCCGTCGGTTCGCCAAGGGGAGCTTCGGTAGCATGCGGTCGCTCTGCATGGCTAGAACCAGGGCCGTGATACGAACTCTCTGGACGTCTGACGTGACCGCCTTTGGGGCAAGTCACCGTGCATTGAAACCATGCAGTCTGCCGCTTGAAGAGTGTTTATCACCAGCCCCCCACCGCTTTCTTCCTTGACCGCTCGTGTCATCTTCAAAGTCACTCTCATATACACAAGGACTCTCTCGCTACGGTCTTGCGTATCACTCTCGTTCTGTATTCAATCTCTACTGCTTGTTGAGAACACAGCTGCATATCTACTATTCATCATGTTGAGATCTACGCTCGCTTTCCTAGCTCTTGCTGGCGGTGCTGCTGCCCAGGGCTTGCATCTTGGTGCTGATGGCTTGCTTCCACGATGGGGGCCTGGATGGAATAGCACGAGTGTCAATCCAAGTGGGACCAGTATTGGAAGTAAGACATTGACGACCTATACCACGCTCACCACCTGCCCGGTCACTTCGACGTACTCCCATGGCTCGACCACCTACTATAGCACAAGCTTAACAACCTCCACGATTATTGTCACCTCTTGCAAGGGAGGCTGTCCTACGCCGACTGGGACCGCTCCACCACCGCCTCCGCCCGAAACTACTACAAAAATGACGACGTCTACCATAGTAGGCACATCGGCTAGTCTTGGCGCTAGAAGAAAGAAAGCTAATCTCTGGCCGCAGATTTATACCACCACGACCTGCCCGGTCACATACAAGACCATCACATCGAGCTCAAGCACTATTACAGTGCCTGTGACCCAGACTTCCACAATTACGTTGACTAAAGTCACCACCTGCCCGGTTACCAGCACGGAATTGACAACACCCCAAACCGTTGAAACACAAACAAAGACCAAGGAGACTCAGACTCTCGAAACCGTAATAACGACTCCCCCGCCTGTCTTGACAACATCCACCATACTACTTACGACAACGACTTGCCCGGTGACCTCTTACACCATCACAAAACAGTCCACGACCACCGTAATTCCTGTCACGCAGACTTCAACGATAGTCCTTACCAGTATAACGGTAATACCAATTACCAAAACCGAGGAAACCACAAAGGTCAAGACCGAGACACCTCCACCGGCCACTACTACCTCGTTGATCGTATTGACTACTACTACATGCCCTGTAATATTATCGACTATCACCAAAGAGTCTTCAGTCACTGTTGTACCAATAACTCAGACGTCTACAATAATATACACAAGCGTATCGACATACCCTATCACCAAGACTGAGGAAACCACCAAGGTCAAAACCGAGACGCCTCCGCCGGCCACCACTACCTCGTTGGTTGTAATAACGACTACTACATGCCCTGTGATATTATCGACGATCACAAAGGAGTCTTCAGTCACTGTTGTACCAATAACCCAGACCTCTACACTTGTGTACACAAGCATGACGACTTACCCTGTCCCCAGCATATCTACCGCATCATCCGCGCCTCCAGCCTCGCCGACCATCACCGCTATTACCGAAAAGAGCGAAGGTCAGCCTGAGATTCCCACGAGCGTTCCGCCAGCCCCGAAGCCCGAGACTCCCACACCGAGCCCACCAGCAACAACGCCCATCATGACCGAAGTCCCAACGACTACTCCACCAGCCCCCGTCCCCGAGACCTCTGCGCCAGTGCCCACGCCCTTGTCGGTGACCGCCCCCTCGGAAAGGCCCGAGGGGCAGCCCATTATTCCGACCAGTGTCCCGCCAGCCCCAAAGCCAGAAACTCCCGCCTCAAGCCCGCCAGCATCAACGCCTACCGTGACCGAAAGTCAACCTCAAGCCCCCACAACTACTCCACCAGGCCCCGTCCCCGAGACCCCTGCGCCAGTGCCCACGCCCTCGTCCGTGACCGCCCCCTCGGAAAGGCCCGAGGGGCAGCCCATTATTCCGACCAGTGTCCCGCCAGCCCCTGATCAGCCCTCTCCTACCACCGCTACCTCGGCGGTGACTAAAGCCCCTGAAGGATCCACTTCGGTTGCTCCCGCTCCATCGGCCAGCGCGGTCGCCAGCTCGCCGATACCTTTCACTGGTGCTGCTGGGGCGAATCACCCTACGATTGCGGGGCTAGTGGGTGTGGCTGCTTGGATGGTGTTTGCTTGATCGCTGGGTTGGTAGGGATTTGATGGGGGGATGGATTACAGTCTTTACGGAAATGCGAGATTGAGAGTCTGGGCAGGGGGTAGGATGTTCTGGGCTGAAGATATTAGGCGTGGGGAAGATGTTATCTGATCTAATTGTAATATTTCATCTTCGATCGATGTAGGGTTGGAAGAGAGAAGCTGGTTTGGTGTAATAGATAGATGCTAGGATGGAGGATTGTAAGCTACATCTTCAAAGCAAGCTTTCGAGCTTTGACTGTTATCGCTGTTGGATGTGCTGGGCTCAATAGGCAAGTTTTGGATAGGTCAAGATATCTGGTCAGTGAGGATCGAGGTTGGAAGCAACTGAACGTTAGCACGACTACACGTTTGGTATCTCGACCAGTCTTGAAGAGCAAAGCGTAATTGAGCCTTTTGGTTTCGGCAGTGCTATTGGCCGCCGACTTTAGCCGACCTTCTGCCGATGCACTGCCAAGACCGGTTGTTCGGTTTCTGAGACCGCTGAGGACATGTATCCTCGAATATTATCAATGTCGACTGCCAAGCGCCGAAGCGGGCATTCCCTACATCTCGAACTCCCTGATGGACTATCTGCAGATTTACCGCCTGTTGCAGCCGTATTCCTAGTACTCTTCGACGCGAGGACGGGGTAAGCTCTGCCGAGGTAGAGGATTGGGCATAATCGCTGAGGGTAGGCGCGCGCAGATACAAGGTAGCATGGAAGCGGTCAATACCGGGCTGTATATCAATTCCGCTCCAACATCTTCTGGTACCTGCTGATTGTCTGATAGTAGAGCTCACTGAGAGCGTCGAGTTCAAATCCCTTCCGTCCGGACTACATCACGTTGAAGAGGACCTCGTGTATGTCTATGTCAATTACAGCCGACGAGCCATTCTGAGCTAAAGCCTAGATACTTCGTTCATGATGAGGAATATGCTGGCATCAGCGCATTTGTCAATAAACCCGATGCGGAATCGGAACGCAATGCGCTGATGCTGGCTGTGGGCGCATTGGTCCCACTAAGCTATGGACGGATGGGAAAGAGCTGGAAATATGCAGAAGAGTTGATGGGTCTGGCAAGGTAGTAAAATCTTGAGAATTTAGCGTCGAGCCCTAACAAGGGCTGCAGGACTTTGGTCAACGATCCTGAGGAGCTCCAACCGCTTGAGGACTTCTGGACAGAATATCAGTCCACAGATGACAATGAGTCGACCAAGCCATCCTCGCAAAATGGTTCCTCATCAGCAGACCAAGACAGGCGGGGGCAAGAACGAGTATCCCCGAACCAGCATGAACAAACTAGAAACCGCGCCATGTCCACGGCGTCTGCTCTGGCGCCGCTTGGAAAGGGGCTTTCTTCGCATCATCCCGCGTTATCGTTATCCATATTCCTAGATACATTCGGCCCTCTCATATTTCCTCTATACAAAGCCGCTTTGTTGAGGAAGCGTATCTTACTGGTTGGGCATGCGCCTGTCGAGCTCTCTTGTAATTTCGGTCAGCTTTCCTTCCCAATCCAGCATACCAATATTAACAGTGGAGCAAGTATACAACATCTCTGTCTTATCCGGCATCCCCGCCTCAGTTATCGATCTCCCTCCCCTCGAGCCCCTGCCCACCCGTCTGAATCCCCTTTTCTCAGTCGGCGTTCACGATATTTCCATTCTCACCACCAGCTCCCGCACCTCGGATTCATCCCCCTCACAAACGTCCGACAATCTAGGCTACGGCTGGGTAGCCTGCACAACCGACGATATCCTAGCGCAGAAACCGCATCTCTATGACACTCTCGTCGCTCTGGCCCCACCTCACAGCGCCCGCGCGACTGAGAAATCTTGGCCTCGTCTCTCTAGCAAGCAAAACTCAGAGATAAAAGCCACCCAGCGCGACTATCGCCGCTACCGGACCCTACGCGGTGATCTGCGTACCTACAACAGCTCTCACTCACCTTACGCTTCAGCTACAGCAGATCCTGAAGCCTCACCTTCTGCCCTGCCAGAGCTCAACCAACAAGAAACCTTCGACGATGCCTCCTCCACGATTGATGATAGACTCATCGAACCGCAATCCTGGTCGGCGCTCGCATACTCAAGCTTCATGTGGTGGGCGTCCGCAGGTGAGAAGCGCACAGATCTCGATGAGGAGAGCGATCACGATTCCGCGCTCCTGAGAGATTTTGAGGGTAGGTCCGGAAGTGCTCACGGGAAGTCACCGCAAAGAAGCATGAGTGCAAATGGCATGCTTAAAAGTCCAGGTGCAGGATTGGCGGAGGATGTAGGACTTGAAATGGCGCTGATAGCGTATTTTCATCGGTTCACGTCTCTGATGTTTCGGGTTCTTGCTGAAGTAATTGATCGCGGCAACCGCGACGAATCGGGTTTTCATGACGAAGACGATCTCCGAGATGATAGTGCAGCATTGCAGCCAGCTGTAGGCGCTGACTCGAGATCAGGAGAGGACGAGACGCTCTTGCGAGAAAAAGAAATCGTCTACGTCTCAAGCGAAGATCTAACGCGCATGGGCCTTGATGTATGGAGCGAGAGCGATCGCAAGTTCGTCGAGGAGCTGATTGGACTTTACTGGGGAAGAGAAGCGGTGGTAGAGGGTGGGAGAGTAGAGTGCTGTGGTATCAGGGTTTGCTGATGCCGAGGATTGTGAGTTCGGCGGTCAGAACCACTAAACAATCACCGTCTCAGTGTGCAGCATGCAAAGTGTCTTTTCCGAAACGCCAGCTATCAAGTTGAAAAGAATTTACGAGCCGGGAAGCCCTCATATCGTGAGAACAGCTCACTAGCGGAGAAGAACTCATCTGGTGAGATGATCTGACAAGAATCTCACTCACCTCGTGAGAAAGCTTCACCATCTGCTTACCTCGTGAGAAAGCTTCACCATCTGCTCACCTCGTGAGAAAGCTTCACCATCTGCTCACCTCGAGAGAAAGCTTCACCATCTGCTCACCTCATGAGAAAGCTTCACCATCTGCTCACCTCGTGAGAAAGCTTCACCATCTGAGAAAACCTCACTGTATTCCTTTCCGTGTGAAGCACGCAGGGAATACCGGAACCGGCGAAGCGACCTACTTAAGGACCTCTCTCTCCCAGCAAATTGATCCCATACTTCCATACATTATACACACACACTTCTATATCTCTGTCTCGCCCCTCCTCGCCTTCTGGTCGCCCACTTCACTACACCATATCCATTACTCAAAGAAGCTGAGCATCTTGGTTGCAACGCTTGGTCCAAGCACATGCTGTTTGTTTGATCTCTTTCCCGTATACTATATCCCATTGTCTTCTCCTAAAGTTCTTCCTCCCTATCAGCATCGGGGTGTCTTCTTCGCTTTCATGCAGCTGAAGTCTGGCACACGTGTTGAGGTGTTAACAAAAGCCAGCAAGAAGCTCGTAAGATGCTCTCCCCTCTTGACTTCTGCTTGCAAACATGCTAATATGTCTTTCAGATCGAGTCATACAACTTCTTCTGCGCACAACCCGTGCCGACTCCACCGCCTTGGTGGCCTTATGCCAAGCGACAAGTAATCAACGAGCGTGCAGTACAGGACTTCCCTACAGTTAAGGATGAATTCCTACAGCGACTCTTTGTCAAGCGAGTCGCAGGATGGACGACCCTCCCCACTGTCAGATATGCCATGCCCGTCCAAATTGCGCAATTGCCACCTCCAGTGCGTTATCTCAGCGAGCGCCAATACGAAGTTTATCAAACCGGTGCTCTTATGCGAGATGCCGCATTTGAGGGTTCCCGAAAATCCACCGACGCCTTCAACAACTTTTACGAGTTCGATTTCCAGCCTCTTGTAGGTGATCGCGCACGTGCAGATCGCGCGTACATTGTTCGCGTCACTGCTCGGTCAAGGACATCCCAGGTGCTCCCACCGCCTGGACCAGGGACTCGGGTCACGATATCGGTACACTTCGCAAATGACCCGGTGCCGACCGATTTTATCGGTCGAGTGATTGCCACTCCACCCGGGGACAACGAGTACGGCATTGCCATGGTGGTCAGCAGAAAAGGAGGCCGATCCGGTTTCGTGCTCACTGGGCATGGTAAGTAGCTTTGGGTCGTCCTGTCTTACGAAGCTGACTTTGAGCTTTAGAGGGCCGGTTTGAGTTTGGAAGTCGAGGGAGTTCGTTCATCCAAGCACGAAGTTATTTACGTCGTATATTATATACCTCCAGCAATCTACGCATGACGAATTGAGGATTGCCTCTGTTGCTTGCGCAAGATGATGTGCCGTCGGAAACCAACCCGCCATCTGATCCAACGGTTGAGAACATCATTCGGCGTTTTTCCCGGTACGGAAAAGGATGCAACAGCGAGCAAGCCGCTGTCATTCGACAGGTTATATATTTGCCGCCTCTCAATTCTGCGGTGCCTCTCTCCTCCCGACTCACAATCACCCAAGGGCCCCCGGGTACGGGAAAGTCAGAAGTCATCATGATATGCACCTACGTGTGTCTCGAAAAGGGTTTTGTAGTCATGGTTACAGGACATAGCAATAAGTCGGTGGACGTCAATGCTTTGCGTCTTGCAAAAAAGCTACAGGAGGATGGTAAATCGACCAAGGGGATCTATCGACTTTTGCCGGATGCAGCCGAGACTATGTTTAGTCAACCGAACGTAGTGTCTCGAGAGCATGATCCTTACCCTGGTGATGATGTGGGCGGGGTAACTCTGCGGAGCATCCCAGACAACCAACCAGACCCTCTCAGCGAAACCGAGCGTGCCTGTCTAGCGAGATACCTTGACCAACAACTGGCGGGCACTGAACTAGACGTGTTCTCACTAGCAGCACACATCAAGGACCGCTTGCATGTTGTGGCCTCTCATAATCACTATTGGAGCTTCGACAACGCTCACGATATCGACGAGCACAACCATCTAAAGTATCTCAACATTCTATACTCTCGAATAAAGAATTAAGAGTCGAAGGACACTGTCAATATATCTATAAAACAGTTTAACCTCATCAAGAATTTCGAGTCACAATAACTCGAGGTCCAAAAGTTCTACTTGGTCGAAGCGCGATGCTTGTTTGTTATAGCATCGACTGCGAGCTCTAGAGCTTGTAGAGTCATGCCAGTTCAAGTCGTGCTGATGGACGAGTCGTCTCAGATCAAGGAGGTTGACACCCTCAACGCTTGGGCCAGACATATGGATAGGCTTCGCAAGCTTGCAGTCTTCGGTGACCAGAATCAACTCCCTGCGACGATCCCATCCTACGACGAGTCGGGATTTGGTCCGACCGCGCAGCTGTCCCTCATGTCTCGGCAGATCCAGTCCCGGCCATCCATTCACCATGTTGCGGGAGCAGTACCGCATGCACCCACACATTTCAGAGATGGCGAACACGCTGTTCTACAACGGAAAACTGGTCGACAATGCTTGCACTGTGGGTCGAAGCGATGCCAATTTGTTCTCTCGATGGATTCGATCAATAGGATACGAGGGTTCTCGACAATCAATCTTCTGTGAGGTCTCGCAGCCCGAACTTTACGTCGAAGTCGATGGACATTCAAAACTGAATCCAGCATACCTAACTGTTGTTCTCGACGTGGTGCAAATGATGCTGGCCTTTGGGATTCCGACCCACAAGATTGCTATCATCACCTTCTATTCGGCACAGCGAGCTTGTTATGAAAAGATACTGAACTCCAAGGATGCTCGATGGAGTGGGCTGAAACTAATGAGCGTGGATGCCTCTCAAGGAGACGAGGCACCATTTGTTCTTCTGGATCCAAGTGACACCTGGTGGGATGGGTTATAGTCTGGGCTTCCGCAAGAGTATGGAGCGACTGCGTGTGGCGCCGTCTCGGTTTGTCATTGTCGGCTCTCCTTATATGGCGAACACACAGTATCCGGCAAACTCCGCCAAAGCTTGGGCGGAACTGATTCAGCAGTTCATAAAGGTCGACGGTGTCGTTTCGAGCTGCTTACCGTGGTTGCGACGAGGTCAAGCGGAGGTTAAAACCTTCCGGGGACTGCCTACCAGCTTATGGCCCCCTGTACGCAGAAACGCCTTCCCAATTATGTCTAGAAGCTATCCTCTGAGCTGCCAAAACCACCACATCCATCTACCTCAAATATCCGTTGAGCGCATCCCATTGCTGATTCTCTTGCACCTGGATTGCGGCAGCTCGCCTTCATGACACCTATTACGATATTTTCGTTCTGTCGAGTCATAAGTTGTTGCTACCCACCAACATTCTCGAGCCTTCCTGCTGCGCCTCAACCCTCCACACAGCGTCCACTCTTCTCCCAGCATCCACTTCTGGCTCCCATCTGCACCACCAACGCACTGTTTGCCAGCCGTGGTCCACCCCATCAGTCTTGGTAGGGAAGAATCTTCATTGCCGTGTACCACAGCCCGTCCAGTTTTATGATGGAAGCGCTCGGAATCTTCTCTACTATCTCATTTTAAGCCTACGAATAGTCGGCTAAGAATTTTCCAGACTACATCACGTGATATCTAACCCATTTTCGTTATAGTCAAGTGGACATTGACCTGGAACCGTCGCGAAAGGGTGCCAGATCACGTGATATGAAAGTTCTTTGCCCTGGGGCAAAGGGCTTCCTTAGTTCGATTACGTGATACAATTTCTTTACCTACAGGCGCAGAACTTCTTTGCCCATTGAGGAATGGGAGGAGCCCTTACGAGAGCGTCTGCTTTAATATACCATATACTTTATGAGATTTCGAGGAAGTCGCTTTATTGTTAGTAGCTTGTGAAATTAGAGCATGTGGGATAAATGAACAGGAAGAAGTTAATTGGATAATACAATCTTGTTTCCAAGCGTCCTTCATTTTCCTCGATTGAGCGTCCAGAATGTATGTTATAGACTCCATCAGCTCCATTATAAATGCTCCGAGACTACGAACGTCACGAGGCTTGCTGTCCGAATTTAGCCGTCTGTTTTCGCTAGGGCAAACCTGCTCCGTTGCTGGTCCCCCCCCCTTTCCCCAGGGGGTCCGTTTCTGCCCCCCTACCCCCCTAAGTCTATTCCTGCTCCCCTCCCGGGATCCATTACTGGTTCTCCCCCCTTTCCCCCCGCCTGAAGGAGCTGGATGATTTGGTTCGAGAAAATGATCATCTTCGACAGGAAATTGTATACTACAAGTCTAGAGGAGCGATGCTTAATTACTGGGGTATCAAGCTTGATAACGTCGAGACGAAAGATCTTGTAGTACTTTAGATTAAAGACGTTCATAATTATATCTTCTAGTTTGAAAAATCTATCGAATATTGAAAAAGACACATCTATAGTACTTGATATTCTAATGCAAGATCGACAGAACATAGATATAAAATCTCGTATTTATTCTAGTTATTAAATGTTAGTCAAATTTGAAAAAATATGTAATCGTACTTGGTTGTTCTGGTGCAAGATCGGCAGAATAACAGGAAAATATATAGAAAGATAGGCAGTACCGTGGAAGCCAAAAGCCATACCAGTACCGCAGTACCGCAGAGCCAGTACCAGTGCTGAGAAAGCCAGTGCTGTAGAAGTCAGTACCGAGAAAGCCAGATACATATTATTCAGACATTCGAGATGGTCAGACGCAGGGAAAGGGATGTGCGCATTATCTGCACTCATTGGACATCTCGCTACGAGGTTGTTTCGCCGCGCAGCATTTCGCTATGTATCGTATTAACCAGTATGATGTCGACCAACTGAACTTCTCCCACTTCCTCTTTTGATTAGCGCCGTAACCATGGTTTGAAAGCAAAATAACGCCTAGCTCAACTTCAGCTTAGCCGCTGCTCAGTTCGTACCGCCGTAGCTCAGGGTGATCACCCTTAAAGGTCTTGCTGCACTCCGAATCATTTCAAGTCTGCCCATTGATCCAATGCCTCACGGAGTCGCTTCCACCGTCCACCCTGCCACTCGCATAGCTGCTCCCACTCCGGAAGCGTCGTCCACAAATTCGCCAGCCAGCCGCCAACAATGATGTCTGCATAGGACATGGTCTCGCCCTCAAGAAATGGACCGTTGTCATATCGATACAACTTTGCGAACTCTTCCATCTCGGCCTTGAATTCCTCAACCATCTTTAGTCGTGCTTCTCCCTCTATGACAAAATCACCCCAGCCACTGCCGTGGAACCGGCGCACGAATTCGGACTTGCTGGCTTCCGCAGTCTCTGGATTGAATGGGATCCCCTCGGAGCAGAGAATAACGTGCCGCGAGAAGAGAGCATCCACATGCGCGTTAAACACGCGGTGTATGCCAATGCTGTATGGTGGAAAGAGACGCGAACCGCTTTGCGGGTACCTCTGATCGAGGTAGACAGCGATTTCGAACGAATCGCCGACATAGGTACCCGTCGCTGCATCGTGGATCATTGGCAGCGTGTAGAAGTCGCTGTCATCGGGAAGCTTGCGCACAGGAGTGACGCCATGTGCCATGCGCGTTGCCTTGACGTCAGGCAACTCAACCCACTCCGTATGGTATGGCACAGACTTGACATTCAAGGCGTAGCTGAGGAAGCGTAGATGTCAGTACGGAATCGGCCGTCGATGAGCAATGTGGAGTTGTATACCGCGTTTTCCAGGGATTTGGAGCATAGGTTCGCTTTGGTGGCCCTGAGGCAATGTCGAAGAAACGAATTGGGTTTGATGATGTCGCCATGATTTGCTGATTTCCCACCGAATCTTGGTCGAAGCTGGAATCTGCTGAACACCTGGACGAAAAGATAGCGGCGCACTCTTCAGAACATATACGGACTAGTTTAGCAGATACGGCGTGCCATTACGTTATAAAATTATGGCGAAGCCAATTAGCAACGCTATAAGAGTGCACAATAGTTAATGCGCCAATCGATTATTATGTACCCACAAATGCCAAATTAGCTTGTACTTGTATTGTTACATAAATAGTTTCTTTCCTAAAATAATTAGTCTATTATTGCTCGCTTAGAATATTAAAAATCTAGATTTCTTGTTAATCTATTTTAACTATTATTACTACTACTATTATTATTATTGTCTTAAATATATATATATATATAATTTAAAATAACTACTGTTAATATTATTTATATCTATATATATATATTTGTTGATTAAAAATCTTAATTAACTAAATTAATTATTTTAAACAACTTTTGTATTATATAACAAATATTTTAAATTAAGAATATCTTTTCGCTTCTTTATTATATTAACAATATATTTAAGAAAATAAACTAGTTCTTATAAATTTAAAGTTATTTTTAAGACAAATTTGCAAGAGAAAAAGCAAAAATCTCTTAAGAATATATTTGCAAATAAGTAAGAAAGAATATATATAAGTTAATTATAAGCTTAAAAGATTTTTTTTTAAAATAATAAAAATTATAATTGTTTTTACAATAATATTACAATAGTTTATAAGATATTAAAATATATTAATATTAAATATATTTTATAAAATATAATTTAATTCTTTATTTAAAAATTAAAAGATTTAATATTTAAAATTGTTTAATTCTTTTTACTTAATATATTTGCAAAACTTATTTAATTGTTTCTTAATTATCTTTGTAATTATATATTATATATATAATAAATTTTAAATTTTCTTTATAATTTTATATTAAAGAAATATATATAATATAATAGTTAAATTAAAATAAAAATCTACTTTATTAAGTTTAACAACAATTTAATTACTTATTTAATATAAAAAATTTAAAATTCTTATAATCTATTGTAGCTAGATAATTAGGTAATATTAGGCTATGGACTTAGAAATGCTTGTTACCAATATTAGCGACCTATTTGCAATATATATGCGATCTCTCTTACTTAGATCTTAGAACCTTAGCTACTTAATATATTATTAAATTGTATAGTGCGATTTATATATACATTGCGATAAGTCTTTGTTGTTATAATTGTCTACTAATTAAAATTTTGTTTTTATTTTGTTATATTAAAGCTTAACGCAAAAACTTAATTATAATAACAAACATTAAAACAACAAATTGTCAATATATCTTTAAAAACAATCTTAGAAATTTAAAAATTCAAAAACTCAAAAACACAAAAAAAAGAATATAAAAAACAAATTAATCTTAACAAATTATTAAAATTAAAAATTTCAAAAATTAAAAACACAAAATTAACAATTTAGAGATCAAAATATTATTAAGTCAAAAAGCAAAAAAAGAAAAGACAAAGTTAAAGTATTAAAAATAATAATAAAAGTTGTAAATTTAAAGATTAAGACGTCTTATTAAAATTGCGACTAATATCTACTATTAAAATAATAAATTATTCGCTAATTATAATAATGTTATTAAAAAAAGCTTCTTAGTAATATAATTAATTTATTTGCTTAAAAGCGAAAGCGCTATTTAAACTCTTTTCTTAATAGAGATTGAAGCAAGTCTTTAATGCAAAAATATTCGTTAATAGTAGATTAACAACTAATTAAGAGAAACAATAGATTAAGAACGTCTATTTATAAACAATCAAAAAGATAAAGAAGCAATAAACAAAAAAACAACGCAAAGTTAAAAAAAAAGAAAATCTTTTCTTAATGTTTTTGCAAAGAAAAGAAAGAAATTTGTAAATCAAAAATATTATTCTTTAAATTAATTATTATTACTAGTTTTTTTGATTTAGTAATTGTTATTTTTACTATTTGTTGTTAAACTATTTTCTTAAAAATAATGTCTTAAAACAATAAAAAGATTGCAAAACTTTTCTTCAATATATTTATATTAACAACAAATTTACTTAATAATTTTATAAAAATTGTAGAGCTTTATTACTATGTAATCTTTATATCTTTTTTAAAAACGTTAAAAGCATTGCACTTTAATAAACTTTATATTATTAATTTTTTAAATTAATTTTTAAATCTTTGTAATAAATATAAAGTTATCTCTTAATATAAAATTATTAAGTTGTCTTAATATTGCGACAAACTTATAGAGAACTTTACTAAATTTATTGTTACTTAAGCAAATAAAAAGTAATTTAAAATAATAAATAGATTAAAAAAAAAGAATTTAGATTAAAAAATTAATTTTTGTACTTTCTTAAAGTTATTAAAAGATATATTAAAAGCAAAATTAAATAATATTTATAAATATAATTAACAATTTAGAGTTATTTTCTTAAAGCTTATTAAACTTGATTAAGTTAATAAATATATTAAATTCTTGTAATATTTAAAGAATCTTTTTTGTAGCATTTGCACTAAGATAATGCGAAAGCATAAAATTAATTTAAATAACGCAATTATTATAATATTTAAATTATTATACAAAATAATTATAAAACTAATCGAAAATAAAACAATTATACAAAAAATAAATATTAATAGGGATTAAGTTGTTTAACAAGTTACAAATATTAATATAAATTAATTAATAAATATAATAAGCAAGAAACAAGATCTTGTAAAGAAAAAAGTTATATTAAAGATAATTTTTGTCTTTTTAATATTGTTAATAGTCGCAATTAAAAATACAAAAATTAACAAAATTCTAAATATCTTAATACGAGCTTTTGAAAATCTTAAAATTAACAATGTTTACAAAATAATAAAGAGCGAGATTTATTAAATAATTTAACAAATAATAACAACGCAATTATAAGAGACTTCGCATATTATATTTTCTTAAATTTAAATAATAGTTTAAAGTTTATTTTAAAAAACAATTTATATTTATTAAAAACTTGTATTTGTTTTTAGATACAATTAATTTTAATTTTAATTAAATAAATATTTGTTTTGTTATAATTTGTATAAATAATAAATTTGTTTAAAGTTAGCAATCTTAATAATAAATAAAAAGATTTATATAAATAAAAGCAATAGAATTTGTTATAAGTTTAACAATTTTAAAAATAAAGAAATAAATTATCTCTTAATAATGCGAAAATTAAAAAAATTATTATAAGAATTTATCTTTAATAAAAAGCGCAAAATTGTGTTTAAAAATTTGTAATTATAATAACAACAATAAGATTAAATATTAATTTTTTGTCGAAAAATAAAAAAAATAATAAATCGAATTAAGCAATAGTAAAAATTTGAAAAACTTGATTAGAATAAATTTTTTTTAAGTAATAAATACTTTAAAAGCTTTTAATAAAACAATTAATTAAAATAATTAAAGAAAGAATTAAAAAAAAAGAGAAATTCTTAAAGATTAAAAATATTAAATTTAGAAATTATTTAAAAATAACAAAAGTTACAAAAGAAAAAATATATATAAAGAAAAAAGTAATAAAAACAAAAGTAAAAAACGTTATAATAAAAAATATTTTCGCAATAATTAATTCTAATTTAGAAGTTATCAAATATTAAAAAATTAAATTTAGAAAAAAGCAAAAGACTTTTACAAATTATATATAACAAACAAAATATTTAAAGAGAATACTATAAATTATAAAGAATTGAGTCGATTTTAAAGCTTTAATTTAAAGTATTTTTATCTTAAAAATAAAAATAAAAATAATAAATCTTTTAAATTTTTGTTTTAATTTAAGTTGCTCTTTTTTTTGTTCTTTTTTTAATAAGAAATTTGATACTATAGTAACAAAAAAAAAATCTTAAAAGTTTACAAAAAAAAAGAAAAAAACAATTGTTATTATAAAATTAATTAATGTTAAATCTATTAAAATTGTTTATTTTAAAAATATTATTGCGAAAATAAAATCTTTTAGAACTTTATATTTTGTTGTTTGTTTAATTGTATAAATACAATTAAAAGATATTAAAATCAAAGCAATATTTAATAATAATGCGAAAATCAATTGTATTAGTAAGAGTTTTGCGAACAAAATTAATCTAATTATTTAACAAAGTGTTTTTATCTTATTAGTAGAAGTTACGAAAGTACGTATTTGTTTTGAAGAAATAATAAAAGATGCAAAGATATTAATTAAAAAAATAATAATTTATATTTTTATTTTTGTTGTTTTTTAATTTAATTACGAAATTCTATTAAGTCGATTTTTTTAACAAAGTGTTTAAATAAGCTTTGTAAATATAAACAACAACTTTTTAAAATTAATAATTTATTTTAAAGACAAAGCAAAGCGTATTAATATTTTAGAAATATTTATTAATTACTTTAGTAACAAAAATAAAAACATTATATTCTTAGAGAAATCTTTAAATCTTTAGATAATTGTTTCGTTAATACAATTGTTCGACTTCGCAAATCTAATTGCAAGAAATTTTTAAAAATAAAGATTGAAATTATTAAAATAACAACGTTGCAAAATAAAATTAAAAGAAAGAATTAATAAAATTCTAATTAATTAAAGTAGATAAACAATATTAGTATTTGTTTGTTTGTCAATATAATTAATTAATATTAAATAAATATTTAAATTAATATTATATTTTAAATATTTTAAAGATTATTAATAATTTAAACTTTTTAATTATATATTATAAAAGAGACTTTTGCTATTTAATTGTTCAAAAAGTTTAATATTCTTTGTTAATCTTTTAATGCGTCGCACTTATTTGTTCGAATAAATACAATATATAAGTGAAAAATTTAAAAAACAAATCTAATAAATATAAGCAATTTAGATAATTCTATTTTAAACAAGTATTTAAATTGAAAAAAAATATTAAAGTTATTAATTACAATTTTTTTTAAAAGAAACTTAATAAAAGATATAATCTCTTTTTAATCTCTAAGTTCTTAAGTATTAAATGCAACTTTCGTCTTATTAAAAAATGTATTTAAAAGTTAATTATAAAGTTCGAACTCTTTTTGCAAAAACAAAAACTCTTAATTATAATACTTTTTAATTGTAAAATTGTTTTAACATAAAACTTTGCTAAGATAAACAAAATTAAACTAAAGATTGTATTTAATTAAGAAATTCGCATTATAAAACACAAAGTATAACAAGTTTTAAAATTTCTAATTTTTTAAGTATTAAATTTTATTGTAATTAAGATGTTAAAGAAACGTTTTTAAACAAATTTGCTAAAATATTATTATAATTTTTATCGAAATCTTTAATTTCTAATAAGTAAAAAAAAGAAAAACAAGTATTGTATAATTAATGCAACTATAAAGATAAACAAAATAATTGTTCGAAATATTAATATATTTTTTAATATTGAAGAATTTGCGAAAGAGTTTATTAAAATAGTAATTGCGTTATTAATTAATTTCTTTTTAGAATATAATTAAATAAATTTCGCATTAAAGAGTCGCAATTTTATTGTCTTTATAACTTTTTTTAAACTACTTAAAATAATTTGTTTATTGCAAGATGCTACTAATTCGATTACTTAATTTGTAAGAATTATAATACGTATTTTAAAGAATTTTCTTAACAAATATTATTTATTTGTAAACAACATAAATGTAAAAAAATTCAAATTAAATTATAATAACAAGAAGATAATTCTAGAAATTAAATTATTTGTTTTAAAATATATTTAGTAATTGAATACAATATTAGTAAACGTAAAATTGTTCAAATATATTATATTTAACGAAAAATCTTAATTTTGCAAGTTAAGAATTAAAATTGTCGATTTTATATATAATTTTAATAAACAATTTTTTAATAGTATTAAAATTATTAAGATTATTAAGTAATTATTGTGCAAAAACGTTTTTAAAGTTAGAATCTTTATAGAAGTATACGTCTATTATTAAATTTAAGTGTTAAAGTTTGTAATTGTCGCAAAGTCGATCTATTGTTTGTTTAAAATAAAATATATCTTTGTATAAAATATTAAACAACAAAACGTTATAAACAAATTAAAAATTGCTTTAATAAATATATCGATAATACGCATTTTAAACTACTTTATTCTAGCTAGCAAGATTATTTTAACTATAGATTTTAGTTTAAAATATTAAGAAATCGTATTAATATAAATTGATACAATAACAAAGTATTATAATATTAGATTAGCAATTCGCCAACTACGTTTATCGATTGAACAACTCTTTGTTCCAATCTTGCTTAATTTTTTGAGTTTAATCTTGATTAAATTTGGGCCAAACTAAACTAAATTTAAGTTAATTCTTGCTAAGCATAAAGCTTGCAATCTTATATAGTTAACGTTGTTTAATTTTTCTCTTTTCTCTTTTGTTTTTTGTTTTATATATTAAATTTAATATAGATTTAAGTTTTATTTAATTATTAATCTAAATATCTTTTTAATAAAGATTTCGAATCTAGTTTTTAATATTACGAAAGACTAGTATTTTTTACAACGCTTTTACGCGTTAAAATTTAATCTTTTTAAATATATTAATACTTATTTAATTATCGACTTAATAAAGCATTTAAAACTTTTATTAAAGATCGAACTTATTATTGAGAAGTTTATTTAATAAATTACTCAAAATCTAGTCGAAGCTTTACGTTAATTTCGAGAGCTTTAAAATTAAATATAATTTAATATTAATATTACTTTTATCTTGTTTACTTTAAGCTTTTCTTTTGTAGAATTAGATTCAATATCTATAATTGCAATTGCACAAATCGTTACTTAAGTTATAAATAATTAATTTATTTTTATTATACAACTTTTATTGCTTTTTACAAATATTATTGCTTTTGTTGTCTTTAAATTCGAGAAACTTTTCAATATATTATAATATAAAAAAGATAAAAATTAATTAAATATATAAAAGCAAAATCTTATACAACGTATAAATATAAATTATAATTAATATTTTATCAATTAAGCTAAAATTGTTTATACGAAATTACGACTTATTATAAGTAAAAAAATTTACAATTTTATAAATTAATATCGAATTAATAATCTTTGTATTATTGTTTTTTTTAACAAATAATATCGAAATTTGCGTTATTATTGTAACAATTTCTTTAAATTAAAAAATATATATTTGTATTTTTGCGAAACTCTAAAGCAAGACTTTATTAGCTTTGTCAAATATTACAATTTTTTCTATTAAAAAAAAGAACGTTCTTAAATAAAAAATGTTTTATTAATTGATTGTATAAAGCGCAACGTCAATTTTTTTTATCTAAGTTGTTGTTATATTTTGGCAAATTTTTAATAACAAATAATTATTTATTTTTTAGCAATAAATTTAAGCTTTTATTAAGATCGACAAAAAGTTTTAGCAATTTAAGTATTATTAATTTTGTATTATAACAATTGTTGTTGCTTTAATTAAATAAAAATTTTATTTTATTTTTATTAGCAACTTGTTAAGATTTCGCATTATTATTTTCGTTTTTATTGTCTTATTTGTGTTAACAATCTTTGTAACATTTAATAAGTTAATAAATTTAAATTTTGTTATTATTATTGTTCAAAACAAATTTTTAATTGTTTTAGAAATTAAAGAAATCTACAATAAGTAAAAGTTGTACTATTATTACAAGTTGCAACATTTAGACAAAATTGCAAAAAAATATCTTAATTAAAAAAAATTCTCTTTTTGTTTTGTTGATTTAGATAATATTTTTAATATTAATAAAAATGTTTTGTTATTAACAAGAAAAGTCTAGTTTCTAAGCAAAGTTACATTTGAAAATCAATATATATTTTTTTTTGTTTTTTAGCTTTTTTGTTTTTATTTTCTTTTTAATTTTATAAAAGATTTTTAATTAAAACAATTTTAAAACTCTTTAAATTTAATTTTATATTTAAAGATAATTATATAATAGTTTTCTTTGTTTTACGTTAAATTTAATTTCGAATTTTTGTTATAACTTTAATTAAAAATAAAATTTTAATTTATATTTTTATTAATAAATTTTTCGCACAACAATATAATTTTTCTCTTTATTAATTAATCTATTTTTGTAAATTTTAAAATTTTAATAATTAAACAATCTTAACAAACAACATTATTTACGTTGTTAAAATTATTATAACTTTTAACAATTATATCGAGAGACTATTTTTTTATATTATTAAACTTAATTAATATTTTATTGTTATAAATTTATTGTAACTTTGTTGTTACTTTATTAACACAAACTTTAATTATAATACTTTTATTATATATTTTTTTTTTTTTCAAATATTATTGTTAATTGTTCGTTAAAATCTATAACATTATTTAAGAAGAAAAAGAATTTTTATCTTCTAAAAAGTCTCAACGCGTATAGAAATTTTAAAATCAAAATATTTTTATAATTTCTCTTAATAATTAAATCTTTTCTTCTAGTTTAAATTTATTTTATTAAAAGATATTTAGTAACTTAATTATTTATAAAAAGCAATTTGTTTGCAAAAAGCAATTTAATTTTGTTTATAAAAAGCAATTTATTTATAAAAAGCAATCTAGTTTTGCTTTTTAAAAGCAATTTAATTTTGTTTATAAAAAATAATCTAATTATCTTAATTTTAAGTTTTGTTTTGTTTTATTTAGTTTAAAGCAAGAAGTTTTTAATTGTATTCTTTAAATTATTTAAAAAAGATACTTTTCAAAAATTAAATATTGAAGTTTTTTGTTTTTTAAATTTTTTATTAAACAATGTGCAAAACAAGTTAAACAATCTTTTATATAACTTAACATAGTTAAGTTAAAAGCTCGTAAATTTAATTGTATTGTTTGCGCAAAAAATGTTGAAATATTTAGTATTACTCTACGAGAAATAGATATTTTTTTAAATTTAATCAAAATTTTGCTTAAATCTAAACTAGATTTCGCTCAAATTTTTAATTTATTAAATCTCTTAAAACTCTTGCTATTTTATAAAGATATTAAAATTAATACTTATAATTAAGATTATTGTTTAATATTTTATCAAATAGAAGAAAAACTTTATTTAACAATTTTTATTACTTAGAAAAATCTAAAATATTATTAATAAAACAAGAATATTAATTTAATTACAATTTTGTCTTTTAGATATTTTAAGTTTTTTAATATTTTTTTTAAAAAAAAGATAAATATTTTGTTTCTTTATTGTTTTTACGATTACGCTATTTATTTTAAAAAAAATATCTAATCTTTAATCTTTGCTTTATACAATATAAATTGTAATAAAACTTTAAAACTTTGTTGTTATTTAAATAAAAATCTCAATAAAGAATTTATTCGAACAAGTTGCTTTTAAGCAACAATCTTTATTTTTTTTATTAAAAAATTCAAAAATAAATTTAGATTTTACGTAAATTATAAAGATCTAAACGTTATTACAATTAAAAACAAATATTCTTTGTTTTTAATTTTTAAAACTTTAAATTGTTTTAATTAAATTAAAATCTTTATTAAGCTAAATATTATTTTAGCGTTTAATTAATTACGTATCTAAAAAAAAAAAAAGTTTTTATTGTTTTTTGTATTTGTTTTAAACTTTTTAAGTATTTTGTTATATCTTTCGATCTATATAATAAATCTATTTTGTTTTCAAAATATATTAACAATATTTTTCGAAAGTTTTTAGATAAGTTTTGTATTGTTTATCTAAATAATATTTTTATTTACAATAATAATAAACTAAAGTATAAAGTTTATATTAAATTTATTTTTTAAAAGTTGCGCAAAGCAAACTTATAAACAAATATAACTAAATACAAGTTTTATATTACTTAAATCTTGTATTTAGAATTAATAATTATTATCGAAAAAATTAAGATAAATTTGATCAAAATAGATATTATAGTTAATTAATTTACTTTAATTAACGTCAAAAATATTTAAAGTTTTCTAGAATTTGCGAATTTTTATAGAAGATTTATTTACAACTATAGTAAAATAGTTGTTTTGTTAATTTATTTAATTAAAAAGAATTAATTCTTTGTTTAATTTAAAAAATGTTAATTAATATTTATTATTTTGAAGAAAGTTTTTATCTTTAATATAGTGTTTTGTTATTACAATTTAAATTACAAAATTATAATAAAAATCGATGCTTCAAATTATATATTTAAAGATTTTTTTTTAATATAATAAAAAAAGAGTTCTTTATTTAGTTGTTTACTTTTTTAAAAAACACAATTTAGTTAAATATAATTATAAAATTTATAATAAGAAATTTATAACTATTGTTTGCGCATTTAAAGAATAATGTCTTATACTTAAAAACTTAATTTATTCAATTGAAATAATTATAAATTATAAAAATCTAAAATATTTTATGTTAATTAAGCAATTAAGTTGTTGTTAAGTTTAATAAAGCGAGTTTTTGTTTTAATTTAACTATTAAATTACGTATTGTTTTGACAAAATTAACAAAAAATCAAACGCTTTTATACGTTGCTTAAAAGATCTTTTTAAAAAAAGAAATACTTTTGATTTTTAATATTTGCATTAATATTAAACAATTCTAAAAATTTACGTTTTAAATTTTAAAATTGTTAAAGATCTTTAATATTAACCTATTATTTTAAATTTTATTTAATTACATTTTTTTTTAATCTTTTTAACTTTTTTTGTTATATTAGCTTCGATAAAGCTAGATATAAAAGAATTTAACATTAATAACGTCGAATTTTAGTTAAATTAAGAAATCTTAAATTTTAATAAAAAATTAAAAAACACTTTTATTTAAATTCTATAAAATCAAGTTAAAATTAGCAATCAATTTGCATTTTAAATACTTAAAGCGCTTTGCAATAAAATACGTTATTACAATAAAATCTCTCTAATTAAATATAAAAAACGCTTCAACTTCTTGTACTTTTAATTTTTTTTTTTTTTTTTTAACTTGAATTGTTTTTGTCTTCGCGTAATTTAACTTGCTTACAATAGTATTATTAATAATTATTTAAAAAGAACAAAATGCTACAAATTAATTAATCGAACTTATTAATAATCTAATATCTATAAATATATTTAGCGCTTTGTATAAAACTATTATACGTGTATTTGTTTTAAGTCTTTTAAACAAAAGACGCAAAAATAATTGTGTTTTTTTTTCGTTTTTAAATGTTATTAACGTAATATCTTTATAAACTATATAGATTCTTTATTGTCTAATATCTTTATAAGTATTATGTATAAATACATTTTTATTTTTGTTAATTATTTTATTAAGATAAAATATCTAGTTTTTATTACTTCTATAAAAGTAGAAAAAGTTGTCAATTGTTTCTATATTTATATTTAGAAAAATTACAAATTATTTAAGTTCTTTGTGTTTAATTAAAACACACAATTTATCTTTAATGTTTAAGAATATCTTTGTCAAATGTTAAAAATTGATATTAAGTTATTTATTGTGTATTATTTTAAGATTAACAATTAAATTAAACAAGTTAATATTATTATAAAATATTATTTTCGTATTTATGTTAACTATATATAAAATAATTAAGTTAAATAACTTTTAAGCGTCGAATTTGTTGTTAATAACGTCTCTTTGTTTACAACTTTTGTTTCGCTCTTTTTAATTAATTCGAATTAAAATTTATGTCTAAGTTTTAAGTTTTTAAAACTTTTGTCTTTTAATCTTATAATTTAAGTTTAAACTTAATTAATTAATGTCGAAAGTTTTACTTAAAAAATAAAGAAATTTACTTAATATTTATGCGATAAAATGTTTGTTGCTTAAGTTATTTATAAGTTCAATATTAATTGTTTTCGTTGTTCTTTGTTAGGATTAAAGCTTTGATAACTAGTATATAGTTAATTGACGAGAATATTAGCTATGCAAAACTAACTATGTACAAGAAATAAATATAAGTACTATAAATATTAAGGCGCTAAACATTACTCGTAGTATACTTGAGACTAAAGAGCGAAAACTCGAAGAGTAATCGAAAAACAAAATCTATTTAATCTAAAATTATAATATTATTATTTTTTTATTCGCGAGTTTCGACAAAGCAATATCGAGTCTTTTAATTAGCGTTTTTAGTTAACTTTAGTTAATTTCGAATGCTTATTAAATACAAGCTTCGATTAATATCAAATATATATTAAGTATTATTCGACAATTAAAACTAAAGTTTTCGATACGCATCAAACAAAAAAATAAATTTGTCAAATAGAAAAGAAATGATCGAAAATTTTAAAACAAAATATGCAAAAAACAATAATATGCAAAGCAAAGAGTATATATATTGCAAATAACGTTCTAGTTAACTCTCGATTATTTTTAATTAGTATCGAATACGCTTGTCGAATACAATTTGATACTCGAAATAAAATGTCGAATTATTGTCGAACAACAAAAATCGAATGTCGAACAATTGTTAAGTAGTAAAAATCGAGTTTCGAACGATTTGTTAAACAACGACAAGATTAAAAGAGAAGAAAAGAGTAAATAAATTTTAAGAAAATATTAAATATAAAAAAATTAAAAAAATTAAAAAGAATATAAAAGATTATTAATTTTAATTTTAAGAAAAGAGTCTAAATTATATAACGCGAAAAACAAGAAATCAATTATATTTAAGAAAATTTAAAAGATCGATCAATTACGTAATCTAAAAGAGAAATCGACAACAACAAAAGAAATAACGACGACAAAAAGTCGAAATTTGTCGAATTTTAATTATGTTCGAATATGTTTGTTTAAATCTACAATATAAAGAAAGAAAATAATATAAAAGTGTTTTAACAACAATTTATACGCAATCGTACGTATATTTAGAAATGTTAAGTCAATTTTAATTTAAAGAATCTTTAGAAGAAACAATTATAAAATGTTTAGCAAAAATATTATAGAAGCGATAACAAGAATCTCGAGTATATATTGATTAATTTTTAACAATAGTAATGCATTAATAATGCGTTTTCGAAATTCTTGTTAAATGCAATAAGAGACAAAATAATATATTGAATTTAATTTCGATTACAAATGTATAGCAAATAACTTTTAATAATAGTAATATATTAACAATGCGTTTTTGAGATTGATTTTAGATATAACAACAAGAGCTATAGATGTATGTTAAGCAATGTTTTGACAACAATAACAATAAAGCGCAAAAGCAATATAAGTATAAATTATTCTACTTATTAGATTTTTAATTAGAAGACGTTTTAAATGTTTAATAAAATCTTGTTGCGTCTAAATATTTGTAATAAAAGTTAATAACAAAGTTAAAACAATTATTAACTATAAAATAGTCTAACTATTTAGATTTATTGTTGTAGTTTATATAATTTATAAAGAGAATTTAATACTATAGCATTTTGCGTTTGTAATTAATGACGATTAGATTTAAATTTACGTTATTGTTATTTTTGCGTATGTTGTATTATAATATCTCGATATTTTTAATGTAGTATTCGAAATTGTTGTTAATGTTATTAACAATATTAAGAAATAACAAGAATTTAATTTGTTAATCTAGCAAAGATTTGCTTTTATTAAAATACAAAAGTTATAAATAAAATATTAAATAAATTTTTATTAATTCGAGCAATTCTAATTTGTAGATGTAATTGTTAATTGCTCAAATAATCTTATAGAGATTTGTATTTTTATATTTTAAAGACTTGCATAATTGAATTGTTTTAATATTTCAAATATTAAATATAACTTAATTATTAATTTTAAATTTCAAAATTGCAACGCGTTTGCAATTAGTAAATTTTATTTATTTAATTTAAGTTTAAATAAACTCTTAACAAAGAAAGTTTTGCAAAATTTTGATTTTTTTGATAATCTTATTAATATTTTTTATATTGCAACGAGCTTCGAATGTAATGTTGTTAAAAAAGACTATAAATAACTTTAAGTCTAATTGTAACAAATAGTCTTTAATAATAAAGAAAAATAATAAGTTAATAAACTTATTAATATAACTATTTGCGACAAATTCGACAATAACGAGATAACTAATCTAGTTATTCTAATTGTACTATATGTATATCTAAAAATATTACTTAAGAACAACATTAATATTTTTAATTTAATTATTAATTTCTAAGTAAAACGCAATTGACAATTTAGATTTAATTTTTAATTTTTTACAAAGATATTGTTAAAAGTAAGCAATAAATTAAGTATCTCTATTAAAAACAATAATAATTAAGAAGTTCTTAATGTATTAGACGAAATCGATAAAAATCTAAATAACAATCTTAACTTTTAAAGAATTTATAAATATAAACTTCTTACTCTTAAATAATTTATCAATTATTATTAAGATATATTAGAAGATCTTTTCTTTATAGCAATATAATAACAAAGAGATAATAAAGTTGCAAAATATATTTTGCTAATAACAATTTAAAATAGATAAAGACTTTAATAGATTATATTTATGTTCGCAATATAATTTAATATATTTGTAAATTAAATAACTTTTAATGTATTTTTTGACGTTTAAATACAATGTAAATTAATAGTAGTAATATTGTATTTTTTCGAAAATAGTTGTTCGATCTAGATATTTAGTGCTTAACAATTTATGCTAGAATTTAATTACTTTAACTCGAAAAATATTATTTGTGCTTCAAGATATATATATTTTGTTTCGAACAAGTAGATGTTTAATATTAATTGTTAAGTGTTTAATTATAATACAATTTTTAAATTTTAACTTAATTGTTTTGCGAAAAATAGCTAGAATTTTTTGTTTATTAACTTTTTTAGCGTAAATAATTTGTCTTATCTTTTTGTTATATAAATATGTTTTTAATATCTATTAAACAAAAACTTTAAAATCGAATTTTATTTTAAGTTTCTTTTTTTCTATTAGATTAATTGCGATAATAAATAAGAATTAAATTGTAAAAGAAATTGCGAATATAAATAAATAAATTGTAAACAAAACAAATATATTAAGAGAAAAGATAAAATTGTTAACTAAAGATAACAAAATTGTAGACTAAGAAATTGTAAATGCAACAATAGCAAACAACAAAACTAAGAGAAGAGATCTAGCAAAACAAAGTTTATTTTGTTAAAGTAATACAAATATTGCAAGCAATAAAAGCGTAAATAATTCTATATCTTTGTTAATTATTAGCGAGATTTAAGTAAACTTCTTGCAAGCTTTTGCAATTCTTTTGTTAGTAATTAATTTAAGCTTGATAAAGTTTCGAAGCAAACGAATTAAGTTCGCTACTAAATTATAAATAACATTTAATAATAGCAAAATTAATACAACAATTTTAATTATATTCGATCTTAAGTTGTGTTGTTTAAGAATTGTTTGTTGTTAAAACTAATTGCAAGAGTTATTGTTGTTAAAGAGCAAATTTTGCGATTTTTTAATTAAGTTATTTAGTTTTGCGTTTAACATATCTAGTCGATAGATAATTTTAAAGTTAAATTCGAACAAAAACTCGATTTAACAAACTTAACAACAATTAAGTTGCTTAATAGTTATAAAATGCTTTAAATTACGATAATCGATAATAATTTTAATAAATTATTTGACAAATATATCGATATACTTTAGATATTATTTTTTGAAAGCGCAAACAATAATTAAAAGCTTTTTGTCGTAAATCTTGTAGTTGTACTCTACGAACAACATAATTTTAAATATATAAACTATCGAATAAAGCAATTTATTCAAGTTTATTTATAATAATACGATAACAATTACAAAGTCGAAAACATTGCTTTTGATTTAAATCTTTAAATTAAAATCGAAATAATACAAAATAAATTAATCAATAAAGACTTTTTTAAGAACTTGAAACACAAGATCTTTAAAATTGTCAAATTGTTATAAAAAATTAAGATTCTTATTTTTAAGCTTATTAAGCGCTAACAAAGATTTAATTAAACTCAAATAGTTATAGATAAATTGTTAATAAAAGTTGACAAAGTTTAGAAAAACTTATATATTGCGTACGCAAATAGAAGCTTTTTACTTAAAAATGCATTTAATTTTCTTAAAATTTATTCGAATTTCTTCGATAATAATAATTAAATTTAGATATTTGACTTGCTTAATAAAAAAGATATATTTGTTAATATTTAAATAAAGATTTGCGTTATAAAGCTTAGCGAGAACTTTATTTATATAATTTTTATATTTTATCTTAATGTTATTGTAGATTAAGATATTATTTATATAAATAATGCAAAAATTGTTTAGATAAAAACTAAAAGTCTTATTAATAAAAGATTAGAACGTAATTAAAATGTTATATAACTTAAAAAATATTACAATGTATTTAAACAAGTTGTAACAAATAATAAAGACTATTTTGTATTTGTTATTAAAATGTATTCGAATTTTGTTAAAGATAACAATAATATTGAACTTGCTATAGTACTTAATTTTATATAATTGTTGCAAGATTTCTTGAATTAACAATAAAGTATTGCGATTCTTAATTGTTAAAGCGTTAAAATTTCTATAGTCTACGCAAATACGCAAATCTCTATTAAGTTTCTTAACTATAAAAGTAAGAGCAATATATTATAAAATGTTATTGCGAATTTAATCTTTGCTTTTTATATTATTTAAATAGACTCTAATAATCTCTTTTTTTTAACAAAAAATACTATAGACTTTTTTGATCGAAGAAGTTGCTTCTAGAACAAAATTAATAGCATAATTAATACTTTTATTCGATAGTAATTTGTTAGCTTTCTATAGATTAAAGAACTTAATTTAGTATTTAAACTTTAAGTAAATTTGCTTCTTTAATTGCTTTAAACTAGAAGAATTTTGTTTAAGCTTTGTATAAAACTTATTGTAATTATTAAGAATTATAATTGCAATATTTATTGTAATATTGTTGTTTATAGTGCAAGCTAGATATCTATTGTTTTTTTTAATTAATTTAGTATAGCAAAATGCTTAGACAATATAATAATTATTTTGTAGTTTTCTTTGTTAACAAGTTTTAAGAATGCAAAGATACTTATTTGACAAACATCAATTTTATTAAAAGATTTTGAAAACAAACGTTCTAATTGTTTGCGTCGATTGCTAAAGATTTCTAACAATTATTAATTTAACAAGCAATGCTTTATACAATAATCGAAATTAAATTTAAGAAATTGTATATTGTTTTTAATTTGTATGTTATGCTTCTTAATCTAAAGTATATTAAAAATAATTATAAATTGTTTTAATTCGATTATTAAATATTATAAGATATTAATATATTTGTTAAGATTAATAATAACTTAAGCGATATAAATAATATTAGAGATAAATTTGTTATTAATTAAACGCAATTTAATAAAATTTCGAAACAATATAATAGAAAGCTTATAAAGCTTAATAAACTTTTTATTTACAAAGACTTTATTAAAGACTTTAATATTAATAAGCAATATTGTCTTAATATAGCATTTATTGAAAAGCAAATAAACTTAATTTGAACAAATTTTGACGTAAAAATCTAGTTGCTAGTTGTTAAGCAATTTGTCGTTGATAACGCTAGAATTAAGTTCGACTTTAACAAACAAAATTTTATCTTATAAGTTAAATATAACTTTAAGCTCTTTTATTATTTTTTGCATAAATGTTAATTTCTATTTTGAACTATAACTTTTGTCGAGAACGTCTAGTTTTTTAATTTGCTAAAGTTATTTAAGTTGTTATCTAAAATATTAAAGAAACTATTTTTTCTAAGTATTGTTAACTTGAAGTTGCTAACATTATAAGTTTTAAACTTAATAAAAGCTTTATTTTTAATCTTAGCTAACTTGTTTTTGCAAGAAACGTTCTTATAATACAATTTATGTCTTAATTTAAAATATTTTCGACAAAGATTAAGAAACTTAATCTTGTTCTTAAGAGCTTAAAATTATACTTTTATATTTTGTTTTTAATTGCAAGTAAAGATACGTATGCTAAAGTTATTAATATTGCAAACACTCGTGTTAATACGTTCAAAAAACTTAAAAATATTAATGCAATTATTGCGTTTATTAATACTATTAATAGCTTATATATAGATAAAAGTTCGAATAATAGCTAAATAAGATCTCTTTATTTACTAAAGTTTTAAATTAATTTTACAAATCAATCTAATAAGTTAATTTAAAATAATATAGTTTGTTAAAGTAATATAACAACTTTAAAGTCTATAGCTTAAATCTTTGTCAAATTAATATATTTTATTAATTTCTAATATAGAGATTTCAACTATTATAAATATAAAGCAATTAACGTATTAATTAAAGATTTCGATATTTTTTATAACAAATTCGAACGACGTAATTTTAACAAAGTTATGTTGTTTTTTATTTAAATCGTTTTATTAAACACTTAGATCTTTAAACAAATTATTTATTGTTAAATAAAAATTAATAGATTTATCGAACAAACAATATTTGATTTTTCTAAAAATATTATTAATAATTTTAATAACAACAAAATTAAGTTTAACTTTCTTAAAGACAAAACGTCGAAAAGTATTGCTAAACTTAAAAATTAATACAATAATTTATTGTTCAAACTTTTCGAAGTCTTCAATAAAAATAAAAAAATTGAAAAAGTATTTATTGTTTTCTATATTTTGTAGCTTCGACTTAAGATTATAAACAACATAAATATTGTTAAGTTAATCTTTTGTTTGTAAGTTAAATTTATAAAAGTAGTTACGTTTGCTATTGCTATTAAAGTTGTAAATTACGTAAATAAACTTAATAAATACAATTTCTTTATTTTAAAGAAAAGAAAGCTTTTGTTTTAATTAACGTACAATAGTTTTAAACAAATTGTATTAAGCTAAAGCGTTGTTGCGCTTTTGTTAAAAACAATATATTGTTTTGTTGCAAATACTTATTGTTAACTTCGCTTAACTTAAATAAGCTTACAAAGAGTTAATTTGAATTTTTAACTAATAAATAAAATCGAAATTAATTTTTTTATCGACTTAAAGCTTAACAATAGTAATACTATTTTTATAAAGTAGTTAAAGCTATTTCTCTATATTACTCTTAATTGTTTCTTAAAGAAATTAAGACGTTTTTTGTTAACTTTTGTTAAAATTATTAAGTTGATTAACTAGAATACAACGTTAACTTAACTTATTTTTGTCTTCTTTCTTAATATGTTTGTTACGAAATTGAGCAAAGCTACTATTTAGCAACTAATATATTAACAATCGAATTAATGTATTTGACGAATTTATATTATTAAACGAATTTGATCTAATTAATTTATCAATTATAATTTCGTAAAAATTAAATCGAACAAATAATAAAAATTCGAATATATTATGCTTAAGTAAATCAAAGTACTCTTCGAATTTTAAATTATCTCTAAGATTATTTTAATCTAATAAAGAATTTACAAAATAATAATTATAACAAAAAACAATATTAACATTTAATTAATCTTTATTTATTAAGAATTTCTTAAATAATTTGCGATTCTTGCTAGAGTTAAACTTGGCTTTGTTCTTCGAAGCTAATTTCTTATTAATTATGTTGCAAATATAGATAAAATGCAAATAATACAAATGTTTGTAAACAAAAATAAGAGTCTAAGATTAAATATATTTAAGATTATACAAATATTAAAGAATTTATATTACTTGCAAGACAAAATTTTCGATGTCGAAAATAGATATTGTTTAAAGTATTGTTTTATTGCGTAGCAAATCTTCTAATATACGAAGACAAAAGTGTTGCTTAAAGATAACAACAAAATTGCATTATAATTGTTATTCTAGCAAATCTACTAATCTTATTTTAGTAGATTTATTGATCTTATTTTAGCAAATTTATTAATTCTATTTTAGCAAGCTTATTAGATCGAAGTTAAAACAATTTATTGTTTCTTTATTTTAACAAGTTTACTAATTATATTTTAGCAAATTTATTAAGTCGTAGTTAGAACAATCTATTATCTATCTCTTTTAACAAGATTACTAAAAAGTTAACGAAATTAAATATTGTTAAGTTATATGTTAATTAAGAGATGTTTATTGTCGCGACTTAATTACGCTTCGCAAAGCGTCTATTCTAGTAACTTTATATTTAGAATTGCTTTAGTAACTTTATATTTAAAATTGCTTTAATAGCTCTATATTTAAAGTATGTCTCAAAGAAAAAAAGTTAACAAATATAAGTATCTTTAAAATACGATTTGCAAAGTCGTATTTAAAGAAATAGCTAATATTATATTAAAATTAGAGCTTTGATAACTAGTATATAGTTAATTGACGAAAATACTAGCTATGCAAAACTAACTATATATAGAAAATAAATATAAGTATTATAAGTGTCAAAGCGCTAAACGTTACTTGTAGTATACTCGAGACTAAAGAGCGAAGATTCAAAGAATAATTGAAGGACGAAGTCTATCTAGTCTAGAATTGTAACATTCTTGTTTTAAATACTTCGCAAATAATAAAATTTAATTTAATATTAAAATTTTTAATATTGTTTATTCTATAATTAAATTAAACAATTGTTATATTAATCTTTTTAAAATAAAGCGCATTTTTAAAAGAAATTCTCTAATTGTTAAGTTCAAACTTTTTATGTCTATAAAAATTTATTTTATCTTTTATGCTATCTTTGTTAATTATATTGTTATCAATTCTTTTCTTAAATAGCGTCAAGAATCTTGTAAATTTATTGTCGTCAAAAACAACAAAAGATTTTAATATATTAATAGCATTTTAAACTTCAAATATAATAGATATTTTAACTTTATTTTGCTTAAATACTATATTAACTAAAAAGATTATTTTTTTATCTAGAAATCTTTCAATTTTTTGAACAATTATTAACAAACTTTTAATAAGTATTATTTAGTTAATTTTATTATTAAAAGATTACATATAGTACTTTGTGTTATTTCTAATTATTAATGTTAAAAAAAATTAATAGTGTCTTTAATCTCGCTCAAATCTCGCTTAAATTTTGTCTAAATAACAAAGATTTTTCTATTTTGTTTCAATAATGTTTTGTTACTTTAAACGCATCTAGTCTTAACTAAATTAACTTAATTTTGTCTAGATTTCGCTTAAATCTTACTTAAATAACAAAGATTTTTTTATTTTGTTTTAATAATATTTCGTTACTTCAAACGCATTTAGTTTTGACTAAAATAGTTCAATTTCGCTCAAATCTTATCTAGATAACAAAGATCTTTTTGTTTTATCTTATTTAATTTAATAAATTTAGATATTAAGTCTTGCTTAAATCTTGCTTAAATAACAAAGATTTTCTTTCTTTGTTTCGATAGTGTTTTGTTACTTCAAACGCGCTCAATCTTAATTAAAATAGTCTAATCTCGTCTAGATTTTGCTTAAATAACAAAGATTTTTTCGCTTTATCTTATTTAATTTAATGAATTTAAATATTAAATCTCGCTCAAATTTTGCTTAAATAACAAAGATTTTTTTATTTCGTTTTAATAGTATCTTGTTACTTCAAATGCGTTTAATCTTGACTCAATTAATTTAAGCTTGCTTAGTTTCGCTCAAATCTTACTTAAATAACTAGATTGATTGTTGGATCAGATTTTGGTTTCAACTTTTGAAATCGATTCAACCCGACGATTTCAACATTAGGAATCGACTCGAAATCCAATTTGATTTCTATTATTTTAAAATCGAATCAATTCGACTCGACTTAATTCTTAATTTCAATATTTGAAATTAAATCGAATTGTTAAGAAATCAAATATAACGTTATTATGTCAAGATTTTCTATTTTTGGAAATACGTTATTATAATGTTGGATTTTTCGCTATAGTATTAAGTAATATGTTTCGACTTAAAAGCTACTTTTGTTTATATTATTTTAAAATAGTTTATTTATATTAGTTGTTGCTTGCATTACTCTTTTGCATTATTTTTAAATTTTTAAATTTCTTTTTCGAACTATTAAAGAATATAATTATATTATATTTGTATTTTTGTTTATAAAATGTCGAATTCTTTAAAAGCTTTAAATTAATTATTGTTTTTAAGCGAAAAGAATTCTAACGAATCTATCTTTTGCAATTTGTTATTTAGTAGTTTATATCTCAATTAATTCGCAAATTAATTTGATTAAGATTTTCTTACTTTTGCTATTAATACTAAAAAAAGAAATTTTTATGAGATATTTAACAAAATATTTATCAATTATTTATTGCTTGTTTTAAGAGAGAAAAACGAATATGTTAAATAAAGTTCAAATATTAATACTCAATTTTAAGCATAATAATTACAAATAACTATTAGCAATAATATTTTAAACAAAACTTAATCGAAACTTGTTAATTTATATTAAGCAAAAAAGATTGATGCAAAAGCATAATTTAAGCTTTAAAACAAATATATTTAAATAGCTTCGATTGTAGATAGTATTTCAAAAATTGTGTGCAAAAGTTGTTATAAAATTTTGAATTATTCTATTGTTTACGATTATTCAAGCATATCAAATATAAAAAAACATCTTTTATTTTTCTTTTATTTAAAACGAAAACTATTTTAATTACAAACAACAATTAATTTAGTCTTTAATTATATAAGTTACGATTAATAATGCATATAAGTAATGCATAACTAACAATTTATTAGAAGAAAAGTTATATCAATTTGTTGTTATTCTTTATTTAAGATAATTGAGAAAATTAACTATGTAAGATTTTTATAAATTTAAATTTACTTTTTCGAATTATTGACAATCTTAACTTTCGAAAATTGCTAGAAATGCTTTGCTTAAATTTGATGCTTTTGAGTCGTATTAAATTATTTAAAATAATTCTCTCAAAATATAATTAAATTTGCAAAAAAATTAAGATAGATTTTAAAAGTGTTTAATATGTCTTTATTGCTTTAAATATATAATTTAGTTTTTAAAGAGTTGTTTATTTAGAAGTTTTAATATATTAAGTAAACGTTATATTTTAGTTTCGCAAATATTTTATTAAATTTATTTTTTTTAATATTAAATATATAAGTTGTTAATTAATGTTAAAGCTTGTAAAGATTTTAAAGTCTTTCGAAATTAAAGATAAGCTTCTTAAGATTATTATTAATAACGCAAGTAATAACAATATATTTAAGAACAAACTCGATAAAATTTTGAATCAACAAGAGTTTCAATAAAATAAGTAGCAAAATTCTATGTCTTGTTTAACTTATATAATTAATTTTGTAATTTAAAATTTTATTTCGATTATAAAATTAAAAGCAACAAATAATAATATCGTTGTACAATTAAAAAATAAACAACTTCAAGATGTTGCAAAAAGCACAAACTTGTTTAATATAATTAAAAAGATATTTAAATTTGTAATAATACAAAGAGATAATGCATGTGCTAAATTTATTAAGTTTGCGTTTTTACAATTGCTATTAATAACTTAGTTTAACGTTTGCTTCGATTTAGAGTTTTTTAAGAGAAAATTAATAAAAAGTTACGAAAACTAATACAAAATATTTGTATTTGTTAGAACTTTATTTATTTTATGCTTTGTTAAACATATTAATTATGCGATTATATTAATTTTTAAATGAAGAAATATTCTTAAGATTTAAAGATTTAACAAGTTAAGTTCGACGAAAACAAATAAAATTTAATTTTGTTTATTAACAATATATTAAATCTTTTTTACGAATGCACTCTTATAATTTCGCAAACAATTAATACAAGTATTTATTTAAAATTTCGAGTATTCGATGCAATATTTAATTATTTTAAATATTTAAAAAAGATAATAAGAATTAATGTTTATTTTTCGAAAGATATTGTACTTAAAACTTGCAATAAAGTTTCGACAAAACTTGCGAAATACTATTTAAGAACAAAAGAATTAGACGATACGTTATATAATCTTGTTAATATTTTAGATTCTACGCAAAAAGTTAGTCTTTATAAATCGTAAAATAAGAGAGAAAACGACAATATTGTTAACTACGAGAACAAATATAAAATAGAATTTAAGAATTATTATCGATATTATTACGATTTAATTGCTAGTTTAAGGGCAAAAGCGCAAAGAGCAATTATCGCTAAAGAGATAATACAATATAATAATGCTTATAATTTTTTACTAATATTAATATAGTCTATTGTAATTGTTACAAGATTCTTACTTCGACAATTTTAATAATCTCGTTTGATTTAAAGTAAAAACGATCAATATCTTTGTATTAATATTGTAGAAGATAAATATTTAATTTAGAAATATTGAAGAGACAATATATTAAACTTTTTAAAGCTAACGCAAATAATTCGAGATATGCTTTTATATCTAGTGTTATTAATAAATATTGAACGAATTTTTAGTCTTGCTTAAAAAGTGTGTTGATAAAATCGATCTTAAATAAGTTCGCAAACAATCGAACAAATTATAATAATTAAGTATTTTAATCGTATTATAAATTTAGACGCAAAAGAGATTGTTCTCGAATCGTAAAATATATATTGTAAAAAAAAGAATAACGATTAAGCGATAAATAAAGAAAAAGATTTTTTTACGCTAGATTTTAAGATTGTTTTAAATCAAATTTATTTATAGATAAATTAACTTTTAAAAAGAAAGCATCTTTAATAACTAGAAGAATTATCAAATATTATTAATAATAATGCAAAGAAATAATGCATTCAATAAATTAAATTGCTAAAAAAAATTTATTAATAATAAAATTTCGAAGATTCGAGTCTTAATTAATGCAAAAAATAATTATAATTGTTCGAAAAAAACAATATATTATGTTTGTTTAAAAAGAAGAATATAATATTGTTGTAAAATTTTTAGCTCAAAAGATCAAATTGCTTTATAAAATTCTTAACGAAGAGCAAATTTCTTAGCTAGAGTATTATACGCTTCGCGTGAATAATCGCAAGATTTGAATCTATAATGCGCGAGATATTAATTATAATCTTGTTATTATAATAATAATGCAAAGAGATAATGTATTTATTAAAAAAAAAAGTAATTATAAACGTCTTTGTTGTTTTTTGAAGTATTGCTAAAGCTAAACTTTGAATATAATAATCGATTTAATTACGTTTGTAATTATTAATCTTATTATAAAGAAACTTATAAACTAGACGCTAAAATGCAAGTCGAAAAATAAGAAAATTAATTAATTTCTAGTATTTTCGAATTTTACAAAGAGCGACAATATTAAACTTTTATTTTCGTGTATGCTATTGCAAAACATTAGTATATTAGTTGAAAATACATTACTTGTTTGCATTATTTTGATTATATTAGTATCTTAAATACTCTTTTCTTTAATACTTTTTTCTCTTCGAGACTTTTTTTTGTTTTTGCTTATTTTATTACGTTCAAATTAAAAAACTAGTTTATCGCAAAAAGACTTTAAGATCAATCGATAAATTAGCAAATTAAGTATGTTAATTCTAGACAAAACGTTTTGCATTATTTGTATATATTATTTATTTGCTTTACGCGAATTATCGAAAAAAATAATAAATTTAACAATGTTAAAAAGAAATTCACATAAACGTAAAAGAAAAATGTTGAATTCGAAACGAAATTTAAAGAAGTTATAGTAAAATAAGTAATAGTTTTGATAATTTTAACTAGTGCAAACGCGTCAAAAAATCGCGTAAAAAGAGAGACTTAAATTAGTAATTAATAATAAAAATACGTAATATAAACGACAAAGCAATTAACGAATATAAACTTGCGTAATATGTTAATAAAATTAAATATATATTAATGTAAAGAAATAACAATCTTGTGTTAACAAAAATTTAAAATAAGTGTTAGTAAATAAATATTAATTTTAACTTTAATATATATATTTCTTACTTCGTTTTAATAAAATTATTTATTAATACATTATTTACAATTTTGTCAATTTTTTCGAATTTTTTATTTTTTGAATTTTGTCGCATTCTATTAGATATTGTAAGAAATTTCTAAGTTGCTATATAATTGCATTATCTTTATGTATTACTTGTAAAATAAGTTAAGTATACGCACAAATAATAAAAGCGCTATTAATTAATTTAAAAAGCATCGCAAGTTGCAATCGTACATAAAAATAAAATAATAATAAAAAGAAGTTGTATCGAAAACAATGCAATAATTGCAAAGTTATTTTAATTCGACTTAAAAAATTGCGTAAAACAATTGTTTAAAAGCAAGTCTCTACATCGAATTGTAAATATATAAAGAAAAATATTAAAAATAAAATTAACAAATATTAAATTAATTAAGATTTTTATAATAATGTATTTAGATAATGCAATAAAATATATAATGTTAACAACTTTATAACGAAATGCTTTAAGAATAAATTTAGACAAAAAACGAAAAAAAAATTTGCAATCGAAGAAACAAATCGACTTAAAATTATTAAAAAGACACAAAAGTTACTTATAAATATAAATATAACAATAAGATTATTTTTTAAAAAGATATACATTATTTGAATGTATTATTTGTGCTCTATATTTAAGCTAAATAATATTACAATTAAGCGTCGACAACAAACTTAATATTAATAAGAGTTTTTCGATCTATATAAAATCAATTGTAGAAATTATTTAACAACAAATTATTTATTACAATAACTTAAATAATTTAAAAAGAATTAATAATAACGATTTTATAAAATTGTTTAATATTTTTGTTAAAGAATTTGCAATTTTAAATAATGCAAAGAAAAGAAATATTTCAAATTCTATTATTTTTAAGATAAAGAATCTTGATAATATAATTAAAGAGAATAATTATAAATAAGAGACTCAATACAAGATTTAAGATAATGTTAAAAAGTTAAATTATAACTATTATTTAACAACAAATAATAAAAATAACGATAAAAATAATAAAAACAAGAACGATAAAAACAATAGCAATAAAATTGATAAAAATAATAACAACAAAAATAATAACAAAATAAAAAATAATTTGAATTAAACTATTTAAGATAATAATAAAGCGAACAAGATTATTAAGATTTTGAATTAATAACTTTATATACATAGTTTAAAGAATCTACTATTATAAGAACAATTATAATGCATTACTTTAATGCATTACTATATTATATACTCTATTTCGTTATTCTTTTATATTATAAAATTGTAATTAAAATAAATATTAGAATTGCAACTTATATATAACTTTATTTGATTTTACTTAATTTAAAGACTTTAATTCTTAATAACGCACTAAGAGTATATATTTGATACTTTGATAATTTTATTATTGTTTAAGTATTATTTCTCTATATATAAATAGATAGAATAAGCTTAAATAACAAGTTTTAATAGCTTAGTAATTAGAGCAAATGTAATTATTAATAATTGTTGTCAAATTTGAAAATGCGTTGCAATGTTGACATTAAGCTAGTTATAAATAATATCAATTTATTTGATATTTATATTGTGTTAAGAATTCGAATTTCTCTTAAAATACAATTAAATTAATTTTTTAAGTTTTAACTTTAAATAGCTTAAATGCATTATCTTAATACATTATTAAATAATTTATTATTAAGAAGTTATAAAACAAAATATGACTTTCTAGTTTCTACTATTTATTTTAGAATTTCTTTATACTAATACTAAGTTTTGACAATTCGAATCGATTTTTTGAGTTAATTTTCGATTTCAAGTTTGCGATTCGATTCGAATTGTCGATTTTAACATTAGAAATCGAATCGACAATTCGATTTCAACTTTTGAAATTAATTCGATTCAATTTGGGTCGAGTATTCGACTCAAACTCGATGACTCGACCCGACGCGATTAGTCTATAAATAACAAAGATTTTCTCTTTTTATTTTGCTTAATTTATTAAATCTAAATATTTTGTTTTATCTTTGTTGTTTTTTGTTTTAACTTAATTTAATAAATTTAAATATCTTATTTTGCTCTTGTTTTGTCTCGCCTTTATTTAATTTAATAAATTTAGTTATCTCGTCTTGTTTTATTTTGCTTCTCGAAATTTTCTCGATTTTTAATTCTTTAATTCTTCGACAATTTGTTATATTGTTTTGATTGTTTTGTAAAAGCTTTGCTTTGTAGAGAAAAGCTATTATTATAATATTAAATTAGCAATTCGTTAACTACGTTCGTCGATTAAACAACTTTTTGTTTTAATTTCGCTTAATTTTTTGAGCTTAATCTTAATTAAATTTAGATTAAACTAAGTTAAATTTAGATTAATTCTTGCTAAGTATAAAGCTTGCAATCTTATATAGTTAACGTTGTCTTATTTTTTTCTTTTCTTTTTTGTCTTTCGTCTTGTATATTAAATCTAGTATAGATCTAAGTTCTATCTAGTTACTAATCTAGATATCTCTTTGATAGAGGTTTCGAGCCTAGTTCTTGACACAAAGAAAAGATATTTTTTACAATATAAAAGTAAACTTTAAAGCAAACAAGAATTTTGATACAATATTAAAAAGCAAAAATATTAAGAGCTTATAAAGACTTTAAAGAAAATGCAATTTTAATTATATAAAATTCGATTTACAATTAAGATTAATGCAAATATTTTAATAACTTAACTTAATTGCTTTGCGACAAATCTATTTAACACTTTAGTAATTTGCTAGTTAACTTAAATTCGTTTTTTCGACTTTAATATACAATATATATTTGATTAAAAGTATACAATAATTAATAAATTTTCAAAAAAATTAAGAAAGTTGTTCGACAATATTAATAAAATTAATAAAAAAAACATTAATAATTTTATTAATAATTAATTGAATTATGTTCGCGTTTGTCTCGCACAAATAACAATATCAAAAAAGAACAAAAACATTTTCGAAAACAAATATTTTAATAAATTCGAACAAATTGTTCGATATTTAATTTTGCTACAAAGATCAAATATAAGTTAGAAGAATTTTCGCAAGTTTAAGAATTATACTCTTTATTTTTTAATAAAAGAAGAGCGTTTGTTTTAAAAAATAAACAAAAATATATCTTTGCGTAAAGTAGTAAATTAAACAAAAGACAAAAATCGAATTATAAAAAGCTTATATAACAAAAGTAATTATAAAAAAAAGAGAATATCTATTAATGCGTTGCAAATCAATATTAATAACAAAATTTATTTAATTTTTGCAAAAAATATGTCGCAAGTTGCAATAAATGTTAGCGAAAAGCTTTTAACAAACAAAAGAAAACTATGTATTTAATTTATATTTTTAACTTGTAAGAAAAGATTGTTATAAACTATATTTATATATTAATTGCAAAAACATTTATTAAAGTAAATTTAATAATTGCTTAAAATAATCTAATAAAATAAGTAAAAACTAAAACAATTTTAAATTTTAAAGCACTTGTTATAGTAAAGTTTCTATAAAAGAACATTTTTTATTAATATAAATATATTAAGAAAATAATTATAAACAACAAATTTAAAAATAAAGTTAATATAACAATTAAACTTTTAAAAAGATATAATGTTAAAAAAGTAACAATATTAATTTATTACTTATAAGCAAATAAAATAATAATAAAAAAGTATAAACTTATTGTTAATATTTTGTTCAAGCTAACTAAGAAAGTCTTTACAAATTAATTACAATATTTGTACGCAATATTGTAAATTAATAAAACAACAATTTGAAAATTTATTAAAAAGATGTTGTTTCGTCTTAAGTTTAAATACAAAATTATGCTATTAATCGAAATAAAATATCTAATCTAGCATATTATAAATTAGAAAAAAGTTTGTTTAATAACAAATCTATTAACGTTGCGAACAAAACAATTAGAAAAAAGAAATAAAAATATTTAAAAAGTAGTTTTGCGTCTTTGTTGTTTTAAAGAAGCGAACAAAAATCTCTTTAATAATAATTATTAATTGCTAATCCATTTATTTTAAATTAAAGATTTAATTTTATTATATAACATTAAGCTCGATAAAAAATATAATATAAAATTATTTTTTCGATAATTAAATCTCTTTAAAATAAGAGAAAAAAATAAAATTAAAAACTTTTATGTTTTAAAAAAAGTTAATAATACAAAACTTAAAAATATTTATTTAAGAAATTAACTAAAGAAATATATAAAAAGAAATTAGAATTTTTAGATTTTTGCAAAGTTAAGAGACAAAAATAAAAAAATAAAAGATAATTTTATACAAAAGATAAAGAATTAGTTTAACTAAAATAATAAAAGATTGTTTGCAATTATTATATTATTGCTATTTTATTACAATTATTCAAATTATATAAAAGTATAAGATTTTTTTTAAAAAAAGAAAAAGTTGCAATCTTTATATTTGTTTTATTTGCAAAAGCTTTAATATAAAGTTTATCAATTTATAAATATTAAAAAGTAATTTAATTACGCAAAGTAATTTACAAGACATTATAATTTCGAACATTTAAAAAAAAAAAAAGAAAGACAAAAAAATTAAAAAGTCGAAATATTAACAATTTCGATTAATTAGAAATAGACAAATAGCACTAGTATTTATTTGTTTACTTTAATTAATTAAAATTAATAATTAGAAAGCGATCTAAAAGCATTAATAGTAAACTTTGACTCAAAGTTCTAGAATTTTAAGAATTTTTTCAAATTATAAAGAACGAGTTTTAATTATCTTTTACGCAATATTTTTTAATAATAAAGATAGCAAAATTATACGTTAATTATATTAGCTTTATACTTGTTTGCAAATTAATGTATAAATAAATATTAATATAATTTTTTTGCGTAATTAATAATATAAATATTGCAAACAACAATTAAGTCTATAAGTAAAAATTCTTTGCATTTGAAGCTTTATATTTGTTAAATATTTAAAACAAGTTATTGCTTTATTTATTAAAATATAGCAACTTAATAACTTGATTTTTTATTTACAAAATTCTTTTTTTTGATTTATTATTTTTGTATAAATTTTTCTTTATTGAGCTTATGTTATAACAAATCTAAAACAACAATTATAAAATATTAAACGTAAACAATCTTTTGCAAGAGAAACTTTTTAATTTTTATCAAAAAATTAAGATTAAAAACGAGAGTTATTATTTACGTTAACAAGAAGATTTTGTAAAGAGCAACAACTTACATTTGCTAAACAAGATATAAATTAAAATTTAATAACGTTAATATATATTTTTTGTAATTAAAGATCGACTCTCTTAATTAAATTATTTTAAATACAAAATTAGTAAATATTATCTTAACAATTACAAACGTTATAGCGTTAAATTTTTCAAACTTAAACTTAAATTAAATTGCGAAAAACAATTATTTAATTTATAAGAGACAATTTGACTATTAAGAATTGCGTCTATATTTAAGTAATTAATATTTTTTTTAATATAATAAAACTACTAACAATAAAAGAAGAGAATATTTAAAAAATCTTTAAAATATAATTAAAAATATTTTAAAAATAATTAAAAATTAAATACGAGATTTGTAACAAACAATTAATAAAAACGTTTAAATACTAATAAATAATTTATTATAACAAAAATTAAAAAACGCAATACAAGAAATTGATTAAAACAAAAAACTACAAATTTAAAATAATTAAATTTAATTTTGCAAATTATAATTATCAAAGATTACAAATATATTATTTAAAAATATAAATCAATTAATTATTAAAACAATGTTGCGAATAGCAAAGAAATACTAGAATTTATAGAAAATTTTAAAAAAATTAAATCGAATTGTATGCAATTAACTTAAATATTATACTACAAAATCGAAATATATTGCTAATTATATAATTAACAATTACAACAAAGTAAATACTAAAAAGTTCAAAAATTCAATAGTATTTATTGAACAAAAGCTTTTAAAAATTAAAATAAAAAATTATTTTTAAAGATATAATTTAATAAGAATCTTAAATACAAAGCTAAAGAAGACTTGTTAAACAAAAGTTTAAATAATTTTTTTTTTTTTTTGTAAAAGATATAAAGAGAATACAAACTTAAAACAACAAACAAAAAGAATCTAAATTGTTAGCTTTAAAATTAAAGTTAAAGTCGAAATTTAAAAATAACAAAATTTATAAAAAACAAAACAAGAAAAAAAAGAGTTAAAATTTAAATTCTTTTAAAGAAGCTTTTTTTTTGTTATTACAATTGCAAGATTTAATATTAAAATTATCTTCTTTAAATCTTAAATTATTTGGGGTTGTTAATACAATAAAATTACGTACTTTAATTATTAAAATTGCAATTTTTTTTTAAAAGATAATAATTATTTTTATTTCGATAAACAAAAAAAACAACATAAAAAACTATTTATATATAAAAGTAAATATAAATTTACAATATTAAATCAATTATTGTTTAACAATATTAATCAAAGTCTTTTAATTAGTCGAACTAGTTATATTGACAAAGAAGCAAAAAGAAAATCTAGTTATAATTATATTAAAATCGATTATTTATATAGCTTATTAAAGAAAGCTAGAATTTCTATTAAAAATAAATCAAGTTCTTAATAATTAAATTAAGAGACAAGTAATTTAATATTACAAGAAATAAAACAATTTTCTAGCATTTATAAGACAAAATAAGTTGAATTTTAAATTTAATATTTGTTTATTTGTTTTTAAAGATCTCTTAAGACAATACGTTTATAAGAGAGAAGAGCTAATTTTTTTATTTAATAATTTTTAATAAGCTAATGTTTAACTTCGAGTAATAGATAATATTGATCTAGCAAAATAAAATTAACATAAAATAATTATCTATTAAAATTAATTTGTTTATTTAATTGTTAATTTAAAGTACTAGATATAATTGCAACTTTAAAACGAATTGCAAATAATATTATATTATTAACAAAAAAATAACAATTAACAAAAAAAGTAACTTCTTAATTGTTTGTTCTCTATGCTACAAATAATAATATAAATAAATTTAGATTCTTATATAACGCACGTACTTTTACAAAACAATTACAAATATAAATTGTTAACAATATTATATTTCTTAGTCTTTAAAAAGTATAAAAATTAAATATCGAAATATTACTTTAATTTCGACGCAAATCAAAATATTTATTAAGAGTTTTAGCAATTGCAATCGATTGTTTTTTTTGTTATACAAAATAATTTATTTTGCGAAAAGTATTTGCTAAATAGTTTTTATATTAAGATTAATATATAATTGCAAAAAGCAATAAGAAAAAAATAACAAAACAAGAAAATATTAAAAACTAAGTTAATAAAAAAGAATTTGCTAAAATAAGAATTGCGTTAAACAAATGTGTTTTTAGACTAATCGCGTCGGGTCGAGTTATCGAGTTCGAATCGAATATTCGATCTAAATTGGATCGAATCGATTTCAAAAGTTGAAATCGAAAAGTCAATTCGATTTCTAGAATCGAAATCGATTATTCGATTCGATTTCTAGAATTGAAATCAAAACTCGACTCAAAAAATCGATTCAAATTGTCAAGACTTTTAATTAAAAAATTAAATAATTAAATAATTAATAAATAGTATCTATAACGTCTATAGATGCAAATTATATATTAATATTATTTTTTTAATATTTTAAAATTTAAATAGCATCTATAGGTCTATAGATACAAATTATGCATTAATATTGATTTTTTAATATTTAAAAATTTAAATAGCATCTATAGATCTATAGATGCAAATTATGCATTAATATTGATTTTTTAATATTTAAAAATTTAAATAGCATTTATAATACTTATAGATATAGATAATATATTATAGTAATACATTATTATTTTCTACAATTAATTAATAATTATTTTAAATTTATAGAATTTGTCTAAAAAACTAAAAATTAAAGTTTGTTTCTAAAAATAATAATTCTTAATATAATAACGCAATTTTTCGATTTCTTGACAATTCGATTCGATTCCTAATATTGGAATCGAAAATCAACTTAAGTCGTATCAATTTGTATCTAAAATATTAGAAATCGACTTGAATTTCGAGTCGATTCCTAGGGTTAGAATTGTCGAGTCGAGTTGATTCCAAAAGTTGGAATCGAAACTTAACTTGACAATCAATCTATGTGTTTTGTTAATTTAAAAATATACAAATTGTGCAATCTTAAATCTTTTATTGCAAGTTAGAAATTAAAATTAATACAAAAATTAAAATGTTTTTTGTTTATATAACTCTATTAAAAGATAAAGAAACTTTAAAGAATTCTTAAATAAATATAGACTAATTGCGTCGAGTCGATTAATCGAATTGAATCGAATCAAGTTGATTTCAACAATTGGAATCGAAAAGTCGAGTCAATTCCTAAAGTTGGAATCGAAAATCGACTCGAATCGAATTAAGATTTAGTAATAAAATCGAAACTCAATTCAAAAAATCGACTCAAATCGTTAAGACTATTTAAATAATTATATTATAATTATTAATAATTAACATATAGTCAATATATAGTTAATATATATTTTATAATATTTAATTATTTGAATTATAATAAGATAATGCATTATAGTAATGCATTTCTACTTTTTAAAAAGAAAATAATTAAATTGCATCTATAGATTCTATAGATTCTATAGATGCAAATAATGCATTTTATTAATAAATTGTATCTATAAGATCTATAGAGTCTATAGATGCAAATATTGCATTTTATTAATAAATTATATCTATAATATCTATAGAACCTATAAATGCAAATATTGCATTTTATTAATAAAAAAAAATCTAAAATTAATAATTCTTAGCATAATAACGTAATTTTCGATTTCTTGACAATTCGATTCGATTCCTAATATTAGAATCGAATATCAACTCGAGTCGAATCGAGTCGATTTCAAAATAGTAGAAATCGACTTAGATTTCGAATCGATTTCTAGAATTAAAATTGTTAAGTCGAGTCGATTCTAATAGTTAGAATCGAAATCCGACTTAACGATTAGTCTAAATAAATATAAGAAACAATATTGTTGCAATTTATCGAAATTTAACTTTGTTAAATTTATTTTTAATTAATATATCTTATTGTTTTAAAGTTGCTATTAACTTTTTTTTTATATTTAATATTAAGAATGCGATTATAAAATATGCGCTTTAAAATTCGACAAAAATAATAAAGAAATTAAGAATACTATTCGAAGATATAAAGAAATTTAATTGTCTAATAAAACAAACTTAAAAATATACAATATATTACGTAAAATTAATATAAAAAGAGATTCAAAAAATAAAGAGTAAAGTATTTGAATTATATTCGTAAATACAATTTATAAGATTTAGAAATCTTAAGATACTTAATGTTTATTAACTTAATATCTAAAACAATTTAGATTCTTATTTGATTAATTATAAAAAAATAACAAGATTTAAGTTTTTAATTGTTTGTTCTAGCAAAGAAGAGAAAATTTTGTTATCTTAATTCGAAATTAAGAAAAAACGTTATAAATTAAAACTAAATTAGCAATCTAAATAGACTAATTGTTCGGGTCGATTTTTCCCCGAAATCTATAACTCGACCCAAAAGTTATATCTAATTAGATTAAGTTTTAATCTAATATAGTTAGTATTTTTATAATTTATGCAATTCGATTCTAATTGTTAGAATCGAACAATTAGTCTAAATCTAAATTAAGTATTTCGAAGCTAAAAATAACTTCTAGAATTATATATTTTTTGTTTTAAAGAATTTAACGCAAGCACAACAACAACAATTTACTCTATTATTATTACTTTTTTTTCGAATTAATTTTCTAGATTTATGTTAAAAAAACTTACTATTATTGTTATTGTCTTTAAGAAATAAACAAGACTTACAACAATTAACTTTGTTAAATATTTAATTTTAATCAAATAATTTTTTCGACTCTAAAGAAAACTTTATGCGAACTAATTTATTACGTTTTTTACGTAATCGATTCGAGTAACAAAAGAAACAAAGAATCTAGTCTAACAATCTTAAAAAAATAAAAGCAATTTTTTTATTTTTTTACTACAATTTTTGTACAAACAAGAACAAAAGTTTCTTGATTTAATAATTAAGAGACAATTACTAAAAGAGAGAAAATTGTATATAGTTAAATAATCAAGTAATATTAAGCTATAAATTTAAAAATGTTTATTATTAATATTAGCAATCTATTTGCAATATATATACGATCTCTTCTATTTAAATCTTAGAATCTTAGCTATTTAATATACTATTAAATTGTATAGTGCAATTTATGTATATATTGCAATAAGTTTCTATTGTTATAATTGTCTACTAATTAAGATTCTATCTCTATCTTATTACATTATAATTATTTTAATAAAATAGATTAAATTTAGACTAATTATTTTATTAATATTTAATATTAGTTTGTTAATTTAATTTAATTTGCTAAACTTTATTAGATTATTTGCTAACTAAATAAAATTAGAATTTGTATAAAATTTGTATAAAGTATTAAATTTATATAAAAAAAGTATTTATACAATTAATCTAATTAAATTTCTAAGTTTCTAAATTTTAAATACTATTTATTAAATATATAAATAATAGTTATTATTTTTTATTATAGAATTTATAATTATATTATATTATATTATATTTTTCAAAAAAAATCGAATAAATAATTCGAAGTATTAATTTCTATTATAATTTTGAAGTTTAAATTATAATAATATAAAATTATATTAAAAGTTAAAGTTCTTCTTAGAAATTTAAAAGTATTTTAATATTTCTCGAATTAAATAAATAATTTATTTTTTCTAATTAAATAAATTAATTAAATAATTATCTAATTATTATTATAGATTATAAAAGTTTGCAAATTTTAGAAAACTTTAAATATTTTAAATATTAATTAATATAAATTAATTAATAATAATATTTATCTTAATTAAATCTAATATTTATTTTTCGATAATAATTATTAATTTTAGATACAAGACTTAAATAATATAAAACTTATATTTAATTATATTTCTTTATAAATTTATCTTATTTAATTTTTTATAAATAAATATAATATAAACTTTGTATTTTAGTTTTTTATTATTATAGATTAAAATATTATTTATATATACAATATAAAATTTATTTAAAAACTTTCGAAAAATATTGTTAATATATTTTTGAAACAAAATAAATTTATTGTATAAATCGAAAAATATAATATAATACTTAAAAAGTTTAAAACAAGTATAAAAAATAATATAAAATTTATTTTCTTCTCGAATATATAATTGATTAAATACAAAAAAATATTAAATTATTCTTAATAAATATCTTAATTCGATTAAAATAGTTTAGTATTTCGAAGATTTAAGTCAAAAAATATTTGTTTTTAACTATAATAGTATTTAGATTTTTATAGTTTACGCAAAATTTAAATTTTTAATAAAAAAAATAGATTTTTTTTTTAAAATAACTAATTCGAATAATTTCTTTACTAAAACTATTATCTAGATAATAACAAAATTCTAGAATTTTATTATAATAAGATTGTACAAAGTTAAGATTAGAAATTAAGTATTTTCTTCTAAATAAATAATATAACTATAAAAATAGACTAATTGTTCGATTCTAATAGTTGAAATCAAATTGCATAAATTATAAAAATACTAACTATATTAGATTAAAACTTGATCTAATTAGATATAACTTTCGGATCGAATTATAGATTTCGGGGAAAAACCGACCCGAACAATTAGTCTATATAAAAACAATAAGAGAAAAAAATATTTGTTTCTTTTTTTAAAAAAAATTTAAAAACTTAAAGTATTTAAAAGATAAAATTATAACTAAATTAATATTTTTATTTTATTAATAGTATTCTAGATTTTTTGAAATAATAAAGATTGTTAAATAAAGTTTTATTTCTATTCGATAAAATGTTAAACAATAATCTCGATTGTAAGTATTAATCTTAATATTTCTATTAAATAGCAAGAGTTTCGAGAAGTTTATTAAATTGGAAATTTCAACAAAATCGAATTTTAATTTAGACAAATTGTCGACTAGATTTAAAAAAAATCTTGGGTTGTAGAGGTCTTGCGCTTTTGGTAGGGGGTTACTTGTGGTACATGGTTGACGGTGGCGGGGGAGGGTGTTGGGTG
>JAABUS010000117.1_pt1 | contig 186644 bp, 161 predicted proteins | sample 5560161 | NCBI WGS metagenome assembly JAABUS01 (sample SAMN10711885, study PRJNA513376) | rock metagenome | isolation source: Antarctica rocks | place: Antarctica: Victoria Land, Trio Nunatak nord | collected 2016-01-04 | reverse complement strand
TGCCGCGGTGGTGGTGGGGGGGGGGGGGGTGCTGTGGGGGGCGGGGGGGGGGGGGTGGTCGGGGGGGGGGATGAAGGGGCTTTATAAGGGGCTGTTGGAGAGGGATGAGGAGAGGCATGCGCTGGCGATGAAGAAGGTCGAGGAGGGGATTGCTAAGGGGCCAGATGAGACGAAGCATGAAGAGGAAGGGAAGAAAGAGAAGAGTGAGGTGGAGTTGGCGAGAGAGAAGGGCGCGGTGGTCAATGAGGATGGAATGGTGGTGGATAAGAGGCAGCTGCTTAGTGCTGGGCTGAATGCTGGTGCGGCGCCGAAGGCTGCGTTACCGAAGTCAGCTCAACCCTCGGAGGGCTCGGTCCCTGCTTCCAAGACGGACAAGGGTCAAAGTAAGATGTCGGACCGAGAACATCAGACGAGGGCTTTCGAAGAACAGTTACTCGGTAAGCGAGGCGCTAGTGATGATGATGAAGACGAGAGCGAGGCGGCAAGAGCAGCTAAGAGCCGAAAGATGGAGGACGAGATATTGGGGCTCATTGGTAGGTGAACGAGGTAAACGAAGAGTGAGACGATCTCATGAACCACGACCTTACGGATGGCATGGTCACAATTAGCGGCATGGAAAAGGCGTTTTGGTAATACCAGGCTCTCCTCATATCCTCTCTCAATCCGTTCATAATGCCCAAATTTCCCATTGAGCGGTGGATTGCAAGCAATAGCTCATGGTCATCTTTCAAAGTTCACCAAAGCGGCAAAACTCAAGGGGCCAAATCTGCGCATTGAGGCAATAATCCCCATGGTGAAGATGGCTTCTTGAGGCAACAATATCCTTAGGAAAACCATCAGACCATGAGCCACTCCAAGATCGCTCGCCAAAGGTACTATATAGATCCATAGAGCAGCTGCCTCTAATACGACTCCACACAATCTTTCCATCAGCACTTCATTCTCAAGCAAGCCAGCATTCCACACACTTCCCAACCCACTCCTTTCTTTAACCATACTCTGTCCGTTGCAACGTCCATCAATTCACAATGCATCTCCTCCACAAAGCCATCACCGCCTTATCCTTCGCTTCCACCTTCGCCAATTTCGCAGCCGCCGCTCCCGCGAAACCTTCCTCCGGGACTGATATCGAACCTGAAAACCACCACGACTGGCACGAATGCAAGAAAGTCAAGGTCACGCGTGAGCTCGGGAAATGTAAATCCCCCACCCCTTCCCCCCGCTCTCCACCTCCTCGTCCCCGATCCTAACCCCCATCCCCAGGGTCCGAAGCCATCCCCCCCCCCCTCCCCTCAACCATCCTCTCAACCCTCCACTGCGCCCCCGCCCCCACCGGCAAACACTCCGACGTGCACTGCGGCAACGTGTTCGAAGTCGCCAAGGCCTTCTGCCGGCAGCACAGCACCCCGTCCAACGTCTTCACCCCGGGCAACCAGACCTTCGTGCACGAGGAGTCCATCACCGACGTGCGCAACAGCATCCATCTCATCTACATGATGCGGCACCACGTCGACGACTTCGCCGTCACGGTGCGGGCCGTGCAGCGGCCGTGTGTGGATGCCGATGTCGCGTGGGAGGCGCGCACGCCGGGGGTGCATGAGCGCTGTTTGCAGAGTCTGTGAGGGGTGTGGACGGGGTGCAGTGCGAATCGGGGGAGGGGCGGGGGTGTTTGCGGTATACGCTGGCGGTGCTGGATTAGAGGTGGAGGGCTGGGCTCTTGCCCGCAGTCTTCGGGTGGCTCGTTGCTGGGTTTGTGATGCGTTGGCCTTTGCTGGGTGTCTTGGCTTCGTTGACAGGCATAGCTGTATCTGGATTCATCTGTCTGATATTCTCCATCCTCCCTGTTGTCGTCGCATGCTATCCCCAAGTGACTGGCTCGACAAACCGCCCTCATCACACAAGGGGCCACGCCTTATCCTTGGGTCTGCCCCCTGAATTCTTTCCCAAAACGATCGAACCCCCTCATAATCTCTCAACTATCCGTGGGGCCCACAAGCCAAGACACGAGAACAGATCATTCACCGACGAATCTAGGTTTCGAAGGCAAACAACTACACGCAGGCGCCAGACAGTCAGCGTATCCAAGTTATCGAACATTCTCGGGGTCATGGGGTGGTAGGGGAAGAATCCACCAAGCCCGTGAATTCGCTACCAACCAACGCTCCAGTAAAACCACAATCGACTGGACCACCCCGCGAAGACATCGTCGCTGAAGTGGCCCGACGGTCAAAGCGGTCGTTACTGAGGATCATAATTAATGGAAAGAAACAGCGATATGACTGAATTTGAGAAGTTAGGCACTCCATCGGATGGAAATGTCGATGAGGGGACTCAAAGAGCGTAGAGGATCATAACTTGGGTCTATGGACCTCTGAACGGGACACCACACCACGGGAGGGGATAGAATTGGCCACAGAGCAGCTTTGCTTGATCTTTGTAGACCCAAAACAAGTGTCAGGTATAGGAAATGCCGACCGCATCGAAAGAACTCGTAAACGAAAATTGGTGCCCGAAGTTCCCGATCGTTTGGCCCAAAGTATATCACCCCCACCTCCAACGCCCATCTCACTCAGAAACCTCTACTGCGCTTTCACCCCAAGAGCAGCGTCCACACATCCGCAGCCCCGTCTTCTGCAACCAACCAATCTTGCAGTGACTCGCGGTCACGCAGCATTTCCGCCCTGCTTCGGAACCGTCAGATCATAGTAAGAGAAGCTCTGCGGGCCAATTGCCTTCGGGCAATGACAGACGCGCTGTGGCAGTCTGTGTGGCTTTTGGGCTGGAACTTGATACGGTTGCACCATGGGGGTGGATGAAGGTGCAGCGCCATCCCTGTGTTCGACCCGTGACTGGGAAGAGGAGGAAGAGGAGAAGGGGGGGAGGGAAAAGGGGGAGAGGAGAAGGGAGGGAGAGGATGGCGGTTTTGGGGGAAGGAGACAGACCCCTGAGCAGGGGTACTATTTCCAAGAGCTTCAGTGGTACGGACTCGAAGCGGAGTAAACAGGAAAAGAGAATGAGGAATTCGGGATACAGGAGAAGTGTCCCGTCGCGATGGGGATTATTGCCTGGATGCGCAGATTTAGCCCCTTGAGTTTCGCCGCTTTGGTGATCTTTGAAAGATGACCATGAGCTAATGCAAGTCCGTACTTACTTCATCCCCCTTTCATAGGCTTGCACAACGTAATTGCCCACCTAGGCATTCTCTCCTTCGATAAAATATTTACTTTATGAGGCAGACAAAGTAGAATCTTGGTATTGTAGGCAATATCAAGCTCCACTTACGGGACTGAAGATTGCAGAGTCTCATACTAATTGATCTGACACGTGCTTGCGCCAAAATTACACAGAAACTGTACTGCTCGAAGCATAGAGCTCGACTAGCGACATATGAGACTGTTCCTCTAGAATACGCGACGTAGTCGACATACTAGTTAAGGGGATATCTTTCCAAGCAGGGTTTCAGACAGAAAAGAGACGGTCCAAGACCAATGTACGTCGTCACTAGGTTTCTATACCGAGAGCGTCCCTATTCCCAAATCTATACCGCATTGGAGGACGCCCACCAAGATTGGGGTCTCAAGTCTTTCTCTGCAGGCGCAAAAGCAAATCCGAAACTATCTATGGAAATTGCTGGCCATAGTTAGCGTTCGCAGCTTCCAGCAGTGACTTCAGTGGGTTAACGTGGTTATAGAGAGAGAAAAGAGAACAAGTCATAGGCACCTAAATCTCAATGGCAAGCTTGAAGGAACCTCTGCAGCGGCGTTGGCTCTAGCACGCGCGTTGTGGCGTTAATAGCTGTCGAGAAAGTGAAAATTTCGTCAATGCTGACTGCTTGATGGTGGAATCACGTCCTATCCTCTCCAGGCTCCTCAAAGCTGCACGAGGAATTTCAAGGACATGATCAATGAGTATGATTAGTGAGCAAGAACCCCCACTTGCCAAAGAGGCGAACCGTTATCTTCCATATAATCTGAGTTAGTAGATGAAGAAACTTCGAGGAGCAGAGCAATAGAACGGATTCCGGAGTTGAAAGAGATGTAACTAGTACCCACCGTTGCCATCACATGGGCTGATGCAAAAATGCAGTGCCCATATCGGTTGGGCCAACCGAGCCGAGCCGGATGCACTTGTTGCTGAAAAGGTTCGAGTAATGCCATATGCATTGAGCTCATATGGATCGGGACACAATCAGTCTGTTGATGCTATAATGAAAACCCCGAACATCTCAACAACATGAAAGCTTCTGCAGCCTACTCATCTTGAATACAATTTCGATACTCCCATGTACAGCATCGCAATTGGTAGCTCGTATGTCCGCTAGCATGGGACGGTGTATTGACAGTTCAGCTCTTGTAAATCTGGCGCCATGTGCATCGGACTGGGCCCCATGGCTGGCAGTTGGGGTACGAATGCTCACAATGCCGAAAACTCGCTGGTCGAATGTAGCGAATCAACGCCCGCTTGTCGCTGCTATGGAGAGGAATCAGCGCACAAGCTTCTCTACGATAGTTGCCATTATTGCTCACGCTGGCTTGTTGACGAGTGGTCGTATCTGCCAATGCCAAAGCCATTCATGAATGTCCCATTCACGAGGCGAATTCCGCGATTCATCATTGGTGGTAGACTCACACACTCGTTCTGTGCAGAACCATCCTTTGGCGGTCGCAATGGCCTCAACAAATGGCTCGAAGATGTCTCCCGGTGTATTTTCGTACTCATTCCGGCTATCGCTGACAACGATGTCGATGTTCTGTAGAACTCGCACAGCAGCAATTGACTCTACGAGCTGAGTCCACGATGATGGGGTGGAAGACAAGTTGTCTAGCAATTCTGTAGGCCGGACAACAAGTGCATTGAACTCGTTCAAACTACTATTTCAACAATGCCGAGAGTTACAGTAAGAAAAGTAGGAGACGGTACCTAAAAATAAAACCAAGGATTTGCAAAGCGTTTTGATCGCGCTAAGAGACGATGTTCGGCCAATGCGACTTCATGCTGCACCTTCAGGACCATCATGCCGAAGACATGAAAGAACTTTACCCATCCATATTCATCGAAAAGAGTTCGAAAATGAATCTCATACTGTGGGACACGGGGTAGTTGAGGTCGCTGACCTTGCAGTCTATGCGACTGCCATGCCGTACTCGCCTCCACGGTAGGTCGCGATTTGGAGACGCGACATCACTCTTGTTCTACTATGTCTTTGCGAGATCCTCTACGGTGTGATTATGTTTTCCCAATCTCTAGCTATTGTGCATGTACGGCGAAGAGAGCGGTCATGGCTCTGTCGTTGCTTGCTCTATTGAGCATATTCTTAATGTACTCATCAATGTACGTTTCCTTGCTTTGTGCCTGCTCGTAAAAATCCCGTCGTTCACGTTGTGATGTTTTAGATCGTGTGTTTCCACTATACAGACGCCTTCTCAGTATCCCTGCTTCATGCTGGGCAAGGGTCACCAACACATTTTCGACCTCACGCATAGCTGGGGCCAGTATTCGCCCTTCTATTCCGTCTCCTCAAAAATCCCATGGGAGACCCCCGAGAACTGCAACATCTCATTCGCACAGATACTGTCTCGACATGGCGCTCGATATCCGACTTCCAAGATGTCCTCTGTCTACAACTCCACCATCAGGGTTCTCCAAAACAATGTCAAGAATCTTCAAGGAGACTTTAGATTTCTTTCTAACTACAGCTATGATCTGAATACCGACCAGCTCACCGATTTCGGACGACGCGAGATGCTGAAGTCCGGGATGGCGTTCTATGAGCGATATCAAGACCTTGCTGCCCATATTGAGCCTTTCGTGAGGGCATCAGCTAGCGATCGCGTCGTGGAATCAGCCGATCTCTTCCTGACGGGTTTTTATCACGTTCAGCAAGCCCTGAACTCGTCCACCCACAAAGGAAGCCCATCCCTCGTGCCCAAAAGCGACCACTACCAGCCCCTTCACCCCATGCTCATAATCCCGGAATCCCCCTCCTCGAACAACACGTAAGCCTCTCTTCCTCCATCTCCCTCTTCCCCACCATCTCATACAATCCCAATCCCAGCCTCTCCCACTCCCTCTGCCCCGCCTTCGAGACCCACGCTTCTCACGCCCCACCAACTCTCCTCACCCCAGTCCTCACCCGTCTCTCCGCCCTCCTCCCCACAGCAAACATCTCCCTCACCCAAACCTCCGCGCTAATGGACCTCTGCCCCTACGAAACCCTTTCCTCCCCCTCTCCATCCCCCTCACCCCCCCTCTCCCCCTTCTGCACCCTCTTCACAGCCCCCGAATGGACCCTCTACAACACCCAAAAATCCCTGGACAAACACAACTCCTTCGGCGCCGGCGCAGCCTTAGGGCCAACCCAGGGCGTAGGCTGGGTCAACGAGCTCGTCGCCCGGCTTACAGGCACGCCGGTCAACGACCACACATCTACAAACACCACACTCGACAGCGATGAGAGAACATTTCCGCTGCGGAGAGCGCTCTATGCGGATTTCACGCACGACAACGTCATGACGTCGATTCTCTTCGCGCTGGGCCTGTATGCTGCGGAGGCAGATATGGGCGGCTTTCGAGCCAGTGAGACGGTGCCGTTTGCGGGGAGGGCGGTGGTGGAGAAGATGAGATGTCGGGGGGAGGAGGAGGAGATGGTGAGGGTGGTTGTTAATGGGAAGGTGATGCCGTTGGCGCGGTGCGGAGGTGATGCTTTGGGCCGGTGCAGGCTCGGTAGGTTCGTGGCTAGCCTTGAGTTTGCGAGGAGAGGCGGTAGGTGGGCGGAGTGCTATGGGAGTTGACAGTCTGCGGCTCACACGCTGCTTGCTAGCCCGTGTCTTGGGTATTCGAGTCGTCAAGTCGTCAAGTCATCAAGGCGCCAATCAGTTCATTGACGTCCGTGCAGAGTAACCACGATAGTCGCTATTGTTCGCGAATAGGACTTTGGGTTCGAGCAGATCAAATGCAAGCTTGATTGGACAGAGTGGTGTACGCGCAAAGTCAGGTGGTGGGCGCGGAGTACTTTTCTACCTTAGCTTTTCTAGGAGGAGGTACTATTGCTCGACAGACTGTTACTAAAGTAGGCACAGCTTCGAGAAGTCGTGTTCGAGTGTTAGTATCTCGAAGTGTGCGACTTGTAACGTCTAAAATCTCTCGACCAAGATCGGAGCTCGTTCAACTCGAGCTATTGTCTTCTTTTCTCAATTGAGTAGTTTCACTTCATCGGCACCCATACAATTGGAGCTATGCACGGCGCTAACATTGATTATTTAGGATTTTAGATGGTAGCCAATTAAAGCGAGACAAATCCAATAACCAAGCATTACGTGTCTCGGTGCCGAAACAAAGAAGCAACGGACAATACAATACAACGTTCGACAAGTACAGTCTACGAAGGCCAGTAGCGCCGTTGTCAGCTGCAGCTTACAGAAGGAGGTAAGCCAATCCAGCACTCAGAACAGCGAAACTCGTAATGCCCGTCTTGGCAGCGTCACCCTTGAACGGCGGCGACGTCGCTGACCCAGCTGGCGCCGAGGCAGAGTGCGGCGCCGAGCTTGTCCCATTCACGGTCGAATTCATCGTCGAACCCATCGTCACATTCTGGGGCATGAGGGCAACTCCGTTGTTGTCCTCAAGGCCGCACTGGGCCATGGCATCGAGAGGGCATGACGGGGCAATGCATATGGACTGCAATTGCGGACCCTGGGCCTTAACGACGGTGGTGGGTGGACTGCAGCGGTAGTCGAAGAGCTTGGCGAGAGCCATGCCGGCAGCGGTGGCGTCTTCGGTGGTGACGCCGAAGGACGTGGCGGCCAGGCCAACCTGTTGGATGAAGTAGCCCACTTGGTAGGGGTCGAGGGCCATGAATCTAAGAGGGAGGGCTCAGTCAGGGAGAAAGCAGGGCATGAGTTTGGAGGAGGCAGTGACTTGTGAACTTCGTACATGCTGGCCTCGCCTCCATAGGCAGGGAAGCCCATGTTGCCGTATTGGGAGCAACCCAAGAGCACACCAAAGAATTGGTACAAATGGGTGAGCAGGTAGCTGATCCAGTGTCAGCGATCTAGAGATCAATCGAGGATTCATAATTCCTCGTACTATTGGTTGGAGGTGGTGTCATTAGCTGGCTTGTTCATCATAAGTGGGGCTGCCCCTCCACCGTCGAGGAAGCTCATAGAAATGCCAGAGCTAGTGCCGTTGTTGGTAGAGTTGAGCATGCCGTTGAAGTACTGGAGTAGGTTCACTTCGGTGCCGTTGTACGTCTGTCCAACGGCCAGGATACCAGGCACAGCTGGAAAGCATGTTAGTCGCTCGTCTCCCCAGCCTTTGGTGTTTCCGACCAATCACTGACCATTCTGGTTTGGCTGGGTGTAGTTGCCAATGACTGCGGTGTTGACAAGGAGAGTCAGAAGTTTATATTGGTTGTCTGCCGTATTGTCCTTGAGGAGAGCAGTGGTGTCTAACTGCTGTTAGCAACGACTTACGTACGGTCAAGATATCCTAGAACATACAGTAGTCACAGATGGACGTGTTTGTGGGTCGCTGAGCTACGGCGGTGCCGACAGCAGCGAGGAGAGCTGTAAGCTTGAGAAGCATGTTTGCGATTTATTTGATTGGAATAACGACAGACAGATAGGATTTCAAAAGTATGCCAAAGTAAGAAAAGACATCCGATACAGACGGGCGCGACGAAAGATTATAGCAGCGGGGGGGATTGCGGCTGGAATGCAAACATCAAGGGATATAAGACAAGGATCCCGTCGAGCAGCAAAGGTCAGCTGAACGGGTTAGATCAGGACATAGCCAAACATTGCTAGCCTCAGGGCTGCACACAGATCAGGTCAAACGCAGAACAAATCAGACTCCGACTCATCTTACAGAAGCAACCGTGGGCAAGCATCGGCAGGCGCTCCAAACCACGGTCGTGGTAATGAATGCATGTTGGCCCTTAATGCATCCGCTACTCGTGCCGCCCGTTGACTAAGCGCTAGTGGATGTTGGCCCAAAGATCCGATTATATCCGGCCAGTCTAACAGCCACCGAACTCAAGGTGACATTATAGCTTCCCAATCCTTTCCGCTCCACGATATGGTTGAATCAAGTCTAGAGGAATGTGGTGGTAACGGAACTGGTGGATGTGATTACTAGGTCGGAGAGGAAGTTACTTCGTATGCGGCATATTAATTGCCGCATACGAAGTACCTTAATATTTTGTGGGGTAGCGTGGAACACTAGCAGCCGTGCTAACCGAATCCGATATTGACGGCGTGATCACTTAGGCTAGAGGCCGCAATGCCAAGATCAAATCGAGCCCAGTAAATGTACGCGCAGCGCTTAGCACCAACATGCGAAATAACCAATCCCATCGCCATTATGCTGCTGATCAGCGTCGCTGCCCATTGAGGTCGCCACCGTGTGTCCTGGTCAGATTAGGATGTAATCCATACGGTTACCTCCCAGAGAGCCGTCGAATACAAAAATCAAGGATTAGGGTGCGGTTAGGAGTTCGAGTCAGATTGATGCAATGTGTGTTTGGACGAACAACAGGATACGATTATGGTATAGAGGGTGTAGGAAGTGGACAAGACTGAGGTATGCTTTTCCTCTACACGGAATTCTTTAGTGTTATAATAATGTAGCTGTGACAGCCAAGAGGTTACCATGGAGGTAGTCGGAAGAAGTAAAGTGCGGTAGGTTTGGTGGAAGAACAACAAGGCGGTGGGATCTCGGATGTCACGGAGCTGTTGCAATCACGAGTGAATAACTAACAAATAGCGTCAACAGTGGTAGCACTGCGCTGTGGACCCCATCCGCTCGTCAATATGCATGCACGCCCCGTTTTTTGCCGCTTGTCCGACTCGGCTGTTCGCACTGAAGTCCTAGTAATTCGGGAGAGCAAGTGAAGCCTCCAAAAGAGCTCAGCGTGCAAGACAGGCGCAAGACTTGGTCATGCCCCTCAGAGTATTTACTTGTAAGAGACCATGGCTTCTATCGGGATGGTATCTGGCTACCTTAGCCTGCTTGGCCGGAATGGGCTCAAGTCAGAGCGCTACTCTCTAGAGCGCTCGATTCCATCCACTCTCAGCTCATCATGTGAACCGCAATGGGACGAGCGATGGCGCTTGACTCTAAAGTCCCTACATCGAAGCTCTCGATAGCCTTTGCCCCGAGAGTATTAGTAAGTCTGCATCTCCTTGAGAGCCTTTAGATGTCATTCAGTCGAACTACACTGAAGTCTTCGTCCCTGTTTTTTTGAAAGATCTGTATCCATCCTTTTTGGAGGAGCTTTTCGGCTATCGAGCGAAATCGCCAGTCAGACTCGACAAGATATCGCAACATGAAATCTCTCTGTCTGTTTTTGACTGCGCTTGTATTCACTACTGGTCCTACTTTCGCTGTCCCGCAGGCACCTGTTGGATGTGGGTCTCAGTTGCTCAGTTGTGCCGTGTCCAACCCAACACGAAAGGAAGCACCATGGGCTGGCTCAACCAATAACTTTCCTCAGTGCTATGATCCCGTCCGATATACCTGTGCTTCCAACTTCCTCTGCCCTATTGGCAGCCCCAAAATCCTCGGCCAGTACGCCTGTGGGCCAATGATGCCATCTGTGCCAACGGCCGCGAACCCCGCGTTGAAGCCCGAAGTTAGCATCACCGTCAATGCTCCTGGAGCCGGCGATGTAGATGGCGTCAAAGGTTTCAATTATATCGTGGACCTTACCATCAACGTTCTTGCCAAGGATTCGAATGGCCTGATCCCCTACAAACCGCTCTACCAAGATGCCAGCAGTCCAACGTTCAAACCTGGCCCAAATCCTGTTTTCCCTGGTCTCGTCGTCTTGCAGAATACGACCGCCAAGAAGGGTCCTCTGGAGGGCCCTGGTACAAATCTGGCCGGAGTGTTTCAATTGAATGGGGTGGCTTCTACCAATGGCCTCCACGAATACAACTCATACTGGAATGCAGGAGCAGCACTTTTCGGGATCGGTGCTTCCGAGCTCGTCGTCTATTACGTCAAGGGCCAAGCTGGAAAGACTGCGTCTTTCGCGCCCCAAGTTTCCGATGGCCTAGTCTCTAACGTCGTAAACGTCCCATTTACCATCTCCAATCGGACATCGCCTATCACTCCTAACGCAATCCCACAATGTGAAAATGGCCAGATGTACACTCCCAACAACGCAACAACATCTGCAGATCAGCCCGCGATCTCCGCCCAAATATTTCACCCCACCGAAGGCCAGACCGTCGGCGTCGGCGGTGCAGGCTGGATCCTCGACCTCCTCTTCGACGCCACATCCTCCATGAGCAACGCCTTGATCAGCGACAACGCAATGTACAACTCCGGATTCATCAACCAATCATCGCCGCTTTTCCACGCGGGCCCTGACTCGCTCTTGCCAGGCCTCGTCGTGCTCCTGAACACCACCACAGCCCAAAGCCCACTGAAAGGCCCAGGCACGAACCTGGCCGGGCTGTTTCAGGTCAATAATCTGCGAAATATCAATTGCGATACGATCACCGAGATCTGGGCCGCGTGGCTGGTGGGCAAGCCGATTGCTGGGCATGGGCCGTGTCAGATCAATGCGTTCCTCGTTAATGGCACCGCTCCTGCTTTTGTTGCTGATACTTCCGCTCTGGCTGCACGGACGGATGTGCTGTCTAATATTGCAACTGTTAATATCATTCTTTCGTAACGATGCACCTAGAGAGGGGTGGTCGCTAGGCACCAAACCTGATGCGTAAAGGAAAAACCCACCAAAACAGATATCTTATAGGTGGAGTACCAGTAAGCGGTGGAGCGCTGACGCAAAATACGCATCAGATCTGAGTACTGATGCACATTGGTAACCATGTTCTTCACTTGACTCACTATGCATAGATGGAGACTACTTGGTCTGGGGAGAGACGGATCCTATAGCCTTTTGAATTTTCATATAAACATCCGATCATCATGACTATCGACATTCTTCTCAACACCACGCTCGAAAATCCCAATGAAACCACTAACCAGACACTGCTTACTGTTGCCTCAAACCTTTAGCTTGCTGTCAACGCATAACTAAAGCCCAATATCGCCATACCCAAAAATGCAAAGCCAATGCACAGGTTCCGGTTGTGCGTCATAGTCAAGCTCTCGGAAAAGAGCTGTAGGGCTACACTAGCCATGATGCCCGCTGTGATCGCAAACATGCAGCCATACACCGTTTCCCCGGGCGCATTGGCTCCACTGCCCGCAGCCTTGAACCACAATGCCGCGATACCAGCCCCGAGAGGCTGACTCACGCCACCCAGCAGTGACGACCAGAAGATGGCTTTCCACCTGCTGTTGATAGCGAGGTAGAGCGGGAGAGCCATGGCGAAGCCTTCGGTGATGTTGTGGATGAAGAGCGCCATGAAGACGCTGAAGCCGAGTTTGGGGTTTGCGTGGTTGGTGGCGTAGGTGATGAAGCCTTCGGGGAGTTTGTGCAGGGCGATGGCGATGGAGGTTTGGAGACCGATGGAAAGGAAGGCGTTGGTGGGGACGTGATGGTGGTGGGATTGGGTGGGGTCGTTGGGTGGGTTTCCGCCGTGCTTGTGTTCGCGGTGGCTTTCTGGATCGTAGGATGAGTGGGAGGCGGTGGAGTGGAGGGGGGTGCCGTGTGACCGTTGGTGTCCTGAACGGCCGCGGGAAATCGTTGGAGCGAGGTCCTCGGACAGTTTCATAGGGTTTGAGAATTTTTGGCCATCCGCTTGGCGTAGGTCGTCTGATGGTGCACCTTTAGCCATGGAGTGAGGAGCGGTCGTGGTGCGCAGAAGGCCAGGTCCACGCCGATAACCCATATGCGGTGCTCGGGTAGAGTGTCTTGTAGGGCTGCAGTGGATCGCACTGAAGCATTCTTGGGCACAAGGATCGCTATAGCCATGACAAGGCCCGTCCTGGATACAAGACGCTTTCCTGCCCTTTACCAACCCAGTCAAGCGCGTTTGGAGATTTGGCCTCCGACTTGAGGGAGCGGTATCAGGAATGAGGCGAGCCTTGCCATCTATCCCTTCGGAGGCTGATGCAGAGCGTGGGTGATCATTGAATTTCGAGCTCAAATCCGCTCGAGAAAGCAGGGGCGTGTCTTCTGAGACGGGCTCATTATATGTGCGAGCATGGCCATTCTGAGCACGCTGTTGACTTTCATGCATTTCTTCCTCGCTGTCCTCTCCATTATGCTCTTCATGAGTGTGATCGCAGTCAACCACATGGGAAGGTATGAAATGGTGCAGAACCCGCGAGATAAGCTGAATGCCTATAGCGCCTCCGATGAAACAGCCAATGATGACATATGCTGATGCCCCTGAAGACAGACCGCCATCCACGAGGTAATCTTTGGCGGAAGGAAGCATACTATACAACGCTGAAAAAAGCTAAGACAACATGAACGAGATACTTTTGGTTTGAGCGAACAAAGAAGACTCACCATCACACCGAAGCTCAGACTAAGCGAAGCCGACAGAAAGGCGTCACTATCCTGAATTCTGAAGTTGCGCTTCGATGGAATTTGTTGAACCACCAGATCCGCACAAATTATACTGGCCCCGAACACGCAAGCTAGATTAACCATCAGCGCAGATACTAATCCGTCAATCCGTTTGGCATACCTATGCCGCTAACGCATGTCATGATCCATCCTCTGGTGTCATTGTCGAGCGGCATGTTGCCTCTGATTCTGCAGGTACCCTGCCCTTCGAGACTTGTGAAGATTTTGCAAGTGGGCCTGAATTGGAAGATGGAAAAGGTATCAGTTGTTGACCAAATTTCCGGTCGGTTGCATTGTCGCCTATATATAAATCAATGAGGCCTGCGATGACGCTGATACGATGTACAGGAATTGAACAATGCCAACTAAAACTTTGACGGGAGGTAGTCGTAAGCGCTTCCGAAAGCGGCAGCTTCACTGACAGCCAATCATGGCTTAGAGGTTCAGGTTCAGGTGACCTCTATTTACTTTATCAGCTGCCTACTCCTGGGCAGTGGGCAGGCAGGATATATATTTCAAGTGATCTCCTGCCCACCTTGAGACCATATCTGTATCGACCTTACATTTCGAAGATGTCGAAAGCCACGTTGGCAGTGATTGCTGGCATATCAGCTGCAGCCGGAGCTGCAACGACGGCAGCTATTTTCTCAAGTCGAAAGCGCGACAGCGCCGTTCCCTTCTCAACAACCGATCCTACATCTTCGACCACCACCTCACCGCCCCCACCAACTCCAGGTTCTTCACCACGGCCTCTGAAGGAGATTGTGGCCCCCGTAAACCCAAGTGGGCTCTTTCAGTACGGGTTCCCAGGTCCGATCTCCGACCTGCGGGCCACGCTTTCGACCACATCCGCTTTCGATCGCCGTACCAGGAATCCTTCGTGGGTAGCAGAACATATTACACCCGCATCACTATCCGCCAACAACGCCGATCGCAGGCACTCGAGTTTTGTCGAGGACGAGAGTATACCAGAAAAGTTCCGCTCAAAGCTGCATGACTATTCTCGCTCAGGCTATGACAGAGGCCATCAGGTACCTGCTGCAGATGCAAAATGGAGTCAGCACGCCCTCGACCAGACATTCTTCCTGACCAACATGTGCCCGCAAGTGGGTGACGGTTTCAATCGGGACTATTGGGCCCATCTGGAGGACTTCTGTCGGCGTCTGACCAATGCATACCCCTCAGTCCGTATAGTCACAGGCCCATTGTATCTTCCGCGAAAGGATCCTGTGGATGGCAAATTTCGAGTGTCGTACGAGGTCATTGGGAGCCCGCCGAACGTCGCGGTGCCTACCCACTTTTATAAGGTCATTTTCGCAGAAGATGGGAAGACAGGCGGAAACGTGAGCTTAGGGGCCTTTGTGCTTCCGAATGCGCCGATCGCAAGTGATAAACCATTGACGGACTTCGAGGTTCCAATCGACGCTATCGAGAGAGCGAGTGGGCTCGAGTTTGCAGCGAAACTGCCGACATCGCGTCGAAAGAGGCTTTGCAAGGAAATCCAATGCTCGCTGCTTGTTCGTAACTATGCTGATAGGCAGAAGAACTTGATGGGAGAATCGCCGACGCGCAAAGCCATGCCGTCGTTGACGACATAGAGGAACATAAAGAGATCGTATGATGGATAATTGTTTGCATCGTAGCAAAGGCGCTCGGTTTCAGCATAGCGAGGATACATGGCGCTCCAAATACTCGGGGTAGAATTTGATATAAATCGATTACGGCTGCTCTGTACTGCGAGCCAGACATCCTGGCTTTATACAGTATAATCGACCGTGCTTGTAAGCGGCTCTTCAGTGTGCCAGTGTCGGCAGTCCCAATAACCTGAACCATAGCATACAATGCGCCGGGAGTTGATGCAACAATACAACCGATACTCGTATCCCACCTAGGTAACCCATAATCTTATAGGTCAGGCACCCCAAAGGCCCCACCGGGCGATCCCATGCCTTGCTGATTCCTTTGTATCCTGCCTATGTACTGCCTGCTGACTACGTTCCACGTCGCCATATATTTCTCCATGCAAGCCGTAAAGCACCCCTCTTCTCTCTTTGACAGTGACGTGCCTGGCGAGGGTACGCATTTCTCGAAGCAGTGCTCATTGACTTTCTGTAGACCAGCACGATAAGCATACATACATGTCAAAAGGTTGTTCAATGGGACGAAAGCAGTCTCGTACACTTATTAGTTGACGAGCATTGTTCACTGCGATTTCTTGCCGAAATTGGTTGATGACCTGGGTTTTGGGGTCGGAAGATGAGAGGGCCGAATTGTTGATATCCATGGTATCGGTGCTATGTCGAGTCGAGCAGCACTTGGGGCGAGTTGAAGGAAGGCGGACTTGAAGTTTCTGAGGGCTAACTGGTGGTAACTTAAGTTGGTACATTAGAGCTTGTGAGCTCCGGTCTCGGAGAAAGGTGTTGCCGAGCGGCTTTCGAAGGACAGCTTGACAGCGATCTCGTCGTGATCGCGTGCCTTTTGGATCAGCGAATTTCAAGGCCAATGTGCAAAGCCTTGTGTATCTTCTCTTATCTACTAATCTGTCTGAAATCCGCCGCTTTCTCGGGCTAAGCATGGAGTTGTCGTGGAGGAAGTCGTTGCGGTGGCTTTTAGTATGGAGTGTCTGTACAAACGCTGGAGTTGATATGTCTAAAGTCCGGAAAATACCTGTGAGTATACTCGAGCACTGGACCGGTGGAACGGAATATACATGAGCTCATAGCTGACCACCTACAGCTTCGATCACATAGTTTATCCACGGTCAGTTAGCCTCACACACCTAATGAACACGGAACCAACACTACGGCAAGCGAATGTGTTATTAGGAAGGAGAAGAGGCGTTGCAAAAGCTATGGCTAACACTAAAACAATATTACAGCCCTTCCTGGATTCCGAAATCTCGAGCCGCTTTTTTGAATTTGGCGAAGATACCATAATACGAACCGATCAGTATGCACCCTCCCAGATATGTACTGGACAAGAAGCTCATAGTCGATCTGCAGGTATATACGACTGACGTCCGATCGTCCATCTCAGGACGGATGGCTTTTCTCACGGCTGCCCCTCACGGCAACAAATTGGATGGTCAGCTTTCACAAGCTCCAAGCGACAGTTATACTACAGCAAGGTCACTAAACCTTTCCCAGATCGAAGTCGAGTTCAAGATACACGGCGTTGGCAATCTCCACGGCGACGGCATGGCCATATGGGTAACCGAGGGCCGCGCTTCTCCTGGCACAGTCTTCGGTCACAAAGATTACTTCAAAGGACTTGGGATCTTCATTGATACCTACAAGAACCATCGACCAGGGACCGTGTTCCCATATGTCATGGCAATGCTTGGCAATGGAACGGAGCCGTATGACAAGGACAACGATGGCTTGGCCAGCGAACTGGCTGGATGCTCCGTAGGTCGCCTTGATTTCTCCCTTCAGTTCTCTCCAGCATGCTAAGAGGTCTGCTGATGGCTCGACAGGCGCGAGGTATCCGTGGTGCTTCGGTGCCTACCAAGATACGGTTGACTTACTTCCAAGAACAATCCTTCAGAGTGGAATTGCAATACAAATCATCCGACGAGTGGACCGACTGCTTCGAGATCGGAGCAATCAAACTGCCCAACGTCGCCTATCTGGGTTTTAGCGCCGAGACGGGAGAGCTAACAGATAACCACGACATCATTCAAGTGTCTTCGCACAACATGCACATGACTGAAGCCTGGCGGAATACGGATACCAATGACAAAGGAGGCCGGCAGAAGGGGAAATCTTATAACCCGAATAGAGGTAGGCAGAGTGGTGGCTGGGTATGGTTTTTCTTAAAGCTGTTACTGATACCAGTTGTTCTGGTTGGGGGCTATGTCGGCTACGCTGCATATAGGTCGTCGAAGCGAGGATCACGCTTCTGAGAACTCTTGCTGGCAAGAATAAAGGCATGTTTTGGATCAACCACCCTTTCACCCAAAACTCCTTCAACTATCTTCCTACCCCTTTTCTAAAGTTGCAGGTCATCTGTGAAATTATGTGGGCTAGGGTGGCACAGATTTCGGCCATCTTTCAATGGACGACCGATGAAGACATCATTCTCGAAGTCCGTGATGAAATGGCCGTACTGCTTCTGGAGCTCCAACAGGACTTCCAGTATGCAGCTGTTCTGCTTGATGGACTCCTGTGTGCTTAATTGTTGGTGCATTAGGCATAAGGCTGACACAGACGGGAGATTGCAACCAATGCACCTCCGGCTTGGATTCCGCCTTGGGTTTGTCAGGCATCCCCTACTTGGACGGGCTATCCTCTATTCCCGGACCTTGCAAGGACACTACCGAAGCAAGACTAATGGAGAAACGTCAATGTATACATGCAAAGAAATACAGTCTCAATTAGAAACGCAGTGAGGATTGTGCTGAATCCTAGGACTTGATGATCGTGAAAAAGTGGAAGACCGGAGTAGGCCTGGAGGCACGGGGACTCTTACAAAGGGCCTCATTATGTAGGTGGCCGGAACAGCAAAACACGAAGACTCAACGAATGATCACATGAACCACCTGGAAGATTAGGCGGTGAGATCCTCGTGCAATACCACGGCACAATATTCACAGCTAGGCTCTCCGGCGCTTACCAGCTTGGAGGACCTGAAGCGAGAGGCACCGAGTGAGCTTTTACTACTTGAGTTGGAGCACGAAAAGACTCATACTTACAAGCCCAGCCATCGTCTTTCCGTCATCGTGTGGCCAGACGCATACTTGACTCACCCAAAGCACCTTGTAGGGCTTCAGAGCTGCGAGCGACTGCGAGCTTTATTGATAGAGGAATGAGAAACTCTTGAGTGGGAGGTAGGTGAGGCGATTTGAGGTTGTGGAATAGAGCTTAGAGCGTACCATTGTTCATCAAGCGCTGGCAGGCTACTCATATAGCTGCTCAATTGAGACACTATGATGAAGGAGATCGAAAGGAGATAAAACCATCCCTCTCGATGCTTCCCCCAATGGGATCTCCACGGAGTAGGAAGTACATGTGCTGCTCTTGCGGGTGGCGTCGTGTTTCTATGTACGATTTATCTTCCTAGCACAGTAAGGCTGGCTTATGAGCCCTTTTGAGCTGATTTCGGAGCACGCAGTCGAAAATGGGGATATTGCCTCATCAAACTGCACATGGAGAAAAAAGCCCGGACGTTCCGCTATATATAGGACTTACATTCCCACGTTGCCTATGCTTATATGCAAATATCATCTTACCACTGCGAAACATCCTCTGCCACAAATTCAAGAGTCTCATATCAGATTTTCTAGTTTACTTGGCATACTTATACCATCTCAACATTCAGTGCTGTAACTTCGACGTCAGGATAACTGCAAAGATGCATTACTCAAACATGGCGTACCTCCTCCTGACCTTCTCGATTGGCAAACTGGCATCTGCTTTCCCGGCTGCAGCAGTGAAGACTTCGACATCAACAGCTCCAGCCGCAGCAGCATCAACATTTACAGCGCCGCTTCGTAAGTCCACATCTCCATGCATGCGCGGAAACCTTGATTTAACGTACTATACAGCACGAGTGACCGCCAAGCACGATCTCGACAAAGCCGGCAAACCCATAACCGTCCCTGCACTCGAGACCGTCACCTACAACACCGGCGACTTAATTCAGGTCATCGAGCAACGCGCCTGGAGCCTCGAATCCGGAGAGGAGTGCCGCGACCTATGTTGGATCACTCCGTCGGCGATAGTCGATAAGAGCCTCCCAAATTGTCTTGGGGGCAGCTATGACACGCGGACCGAGCTTTGCCAGTTGGCGTTCAACGCCCAGCTGGTTGAGGGGATGGAGAGGACGGAGCAGTGCCCTTTGGGGTGGATTACGTATGCGCATATTCCGGTTGAGAAAGCGGGTGAGAGGAAGGGTCCTAAGCACAAGCGGGATGGAGATGTGAAAGGCAGAGTTGGTAGTGAGGAAGAGGGTTATGATGATGATGGAGGTATCAGGGCACCTTGCTTGGACCAGGGGTTGGGGGCAATGTGATTTTCTTGTTGAATATGCATGTGTGTTGCTAGCGAGGATCTTAGATGGTGGAGGTCTCGGAGGCGTATCTGATACAAAGAATCGCTGTGACACGCCCGGATCGTCACTTCGCGATTTCCATACCCTGTGGTACAAGCTACTCAATGCTAGAACTTCTATGCGCAGGCGAAAACTGTGCTGTCTTCGACGCAATCGCGCAACCGGTTCCAGAGCCAACCTATAACCATTTTTGTGGATTATAATTATAGTCAAGATCAATTATTATACATACGGCCACACCAGACTGAAAATTGGCGATCCCGTCCGATCTCGCATACACAAATAGTCTAGGGATCAGTTAGTAGTTGGGTGGGTGACCACCAGCGAATCCTGATTGCTGTGTGTACGATTCGACTTTTGGCCTTTCTAAGCAATAACGCGTTCCTCGCAGCATGGTAATTTTACTGTGGAAGAAGAGTGTCTTTGAAGTTCTGGACGCGAAGTCGATCAATAGATGGAGAATTAAAAATTCGAAGAATCATCTCATCCCCTATGCAGGAGCAGCAAGAATATCCCGCAGTCTGTTGGTGAAAAAGCCGACCGTGCCCACAGCTTAAACTTCGGTCTCCTAATGGAGTTTCCGTGAAAGACCAACGATGACCCATTCGGAGCGGTAGCCCAAGGAAACGGCAGAGAACTTATCGCATGACGCTCGTGGATTGAGCTGTAGACACCGAAGACAACACAATCGGAACAATAGGTAAATCAAGATCTCTTTGTCAGAGCAATTGAAGAGGAAGATTATGATATGTAGATTCCATTGACCTGGGCATAGATTCTACGATATCTAAGCCAGGTCATGCGCATTAGCCACCCAACCCTTCAATCCCATCCACACCAACTGCTCAGCGCTGCTTAGGTATATATCGGCGAGACAGCACGCTGCTTTCCTCGCGATGTCCTTACCCTGATGAATTATCGACCTCAGGACTGATTTTTACCCGTCTGTACCTCCTCCAACAATAACAGCACAACAGCCACTTTCCCTCCCAGCCCAAGCCAAACTCCATAACGACTTTCTTCGCTCCTCGTATCAAATCTCTGCATCGCATCCCCACATCATCAAACCCCTCTCGAACCGGGAACCAAACAGTCCGGATGCTCGCGCCCATCCCCCTCAGGTGCATCCAGTCGCTCAGCGAACCGCATCTCCGGCGCCGGTGCCGGCAACGAGCTAGTCTCCTGCGATTGTCTGTCGCTGTTGTTCCATTGCACAGAGTACAGATCGCTGCGTTGGCTCGTGCGCTCTGCGTCTTCGAGCTTGCGCTGGCGGCAGGTGTGCCGGATACCGAAGGCGAGGGCTACGGAGAGGACGAGGACTGCGATGCCGAGGATGATGAGCGAGATTAGGTACTCGATTGGGATGGGGAGCGGCATTGTGGTGGGATGCGCTGCTTTTGGGGGGGGATGATGAGGTGATTTTTTTGTGGGTTTGGGGAGGGGGTTTGAGGGGCTGAGATGCTTGGATGCGATGTAGGGGGGCAGGAGATGCTGATGATGTGTGTCGCAGGTTGAGAAGAGGCTTATATGTGGCTCCGGCTGCTTGAAGGACAATGGGATTGAGGGTTTCGGAGTTGGAACGCACAAAGAAGGGCGATAAAGAATGTGAGACCGGACCAGACACGGACTATGGACAATGGACATTCATCTCGACTCATGCTGTGCCCCAGAAACCTCAATGAGAAGGAGCAAGTAATTTCGCTGTGTAGCCAGAACGTCTCGCTCAGATGTATAGAACGTAGATTTGTTACTTGCCGCAAGGTATTCCCAGACTCTCGCCTGAACTCATGAATTCTTCGACGCACAACCGAGTCAAAGCGCCTGTAGAGACAAGTCGCTTCGTTGTCGAATTATTCCATAGGGCCCAAGCCTCAACGTCGTCTCATTCTAGATGACATACATGAGATGACACACATGAGCGCTTGACCACGCTATTGCCAAAATAACGTTTGCAAGCAACGACACTTTTTGCAATGCTGGAATCGGTCTGCTTCGGATTACGGAAGATGACAAACAGTGCATCTCACAAGGATCGTGCATCTCACAAGGATCCCGGGGTTGAAGGCAAGAATAGATCGGGGAAAGGACTGGTGAGGCTCTTGGTATCGGGCAGTGGCCCCTCTTCAGCACCGCAACAGATACTTAGATTGATTACTGAGCTTCGAGCTACAACATGCCGTTACCATATTGCCAGGGTAATCAATCGCTTCTTGATTTTTTATCTGACTCCTCTGCTACCAGGTCCAGGCATCCTTACCAAATCGCGGCTTGCGATCTAGAGCGTCAGGAATCTGGCGTTCAAGACGTGTGCCAGTTTATAGCTCAGCTCCAGGCTGTATTTCGGTCGGCCAACTCGTAACGTAATTGTAAATGCTAGATGTCAGACTTGCGGCCTTGGACTCTAACGACATATCATCATTCGTGAGTTGCACCCGCCGTCAGCTCGTCAAATAAAACCCACGATCATTGTGGTGGGGTAGACGATGGACTATTATACATCTCTTGATCTGGGTAGGGTCAATAGATAGGACTATTGAGTGGTCCAAGAACGACGTCAGAAGGTGTACCATTAGTGGATTAACTTTTTTTCAGATGTTTCCGGGAATTAAGTTTGACGTTGCTCTAGCCTGTACGCGAGTCCATTCAGCCAGCAGGACTCGTGACACTTCCTCGTAGATTCGACTGCCCCAGCGAGTTGTAGAAGGACTTAAACCACTAGAGCTATCCCCACATAAACCTGTTCATGGCTCCACCTCACATATGCCCACGAAATGGACCTGTTCAGGCCATCGCCATACTCAAGCCTGTCCAGCCGGCCATACCAATGAGGCCCAATTCAGCTAGGTAAAACCATATGCCAACATCTATCAAAGTTCATGGAGTCAGCCTTGCTCTTTCAGGACCGAAATTGGGTAAGCAAGGAATGTCTTAAGAGTAAGTGCTCCTTGAACGCGTCGCAGTGCACATTGCATGATACAGAATAGGCAGAAGGAGCTCCGCGAATACTGACATCTTCCCTTGCCCCCCTCGGCTTTTCCGGTCACATAGCCTACGGCGTACATGACCCGTGCTACGCACCATGCCAGGCCCAAGACCGCACTAGCCACTGGATATCGAAGACCGGAAATCAGGAGTAAGATCAGGAACTGGGGCTGATGCTCGAGGAAATTGGCATGTGCGCGTTGAGCGCAATTGAAGACGTATTTGGCGCGGTTCTCTTTGGCTTCCTGCCACGGAGCGTAGGCATTGGGGTCTGAATGGCGGTAAAGCATCATTTGTGGTTCAATGATGATGGTTGCAAGTTAAGGTACTTACAGGGTACTTTGGCAACCTTGCGAGTAGAGCTAACATATGTGCCTTGCCACAGTCCGACCAGCGTAGAAGCGGTGGCTGTCATAAGAACATAACTAAGCGTACTTCAGTGGCTGCCTTGTAGTTCTTTGACAAAAATTGGGCGATACCCATATTCCTTTGGGACAGTGAGTGTGAGTGCCATGATCAATCACTGTTGCGCCAACAAACTTTGATTTTCAGTGTCCCGATGCTGTCAGGAATCTGGATGAGTCCGTTGCTGAAACTTAATCTTCAGGTGATTTGGATCTATTTGTACTCGAAGACTAAGGTCATCTCGGCTTCGGAAGCTCTTAGCTTCGGGCTAGGGTTCGTGTCAGATCGGACTAATTCATGACGCCGGCGCGCAGCGAGCACTTCTGGAACTCATGGCGGGTAAGCCACAGATTTGTGTCACACAGTGACACAGCACACTCAGATGCTAGTGGCCCTTTGCTAGCGGCGCTTTAGTGGCGGCTTATGGCGGCACCACCAGGTGGCGGCGTATGTCATGCCCCATGCAACATTAGGCGACCGACCCCACCACCCCACCAAAATTTATGGGATATTGGGTCACGAAACAACGCTTTTACGTATTGACATTGGGCCTTTCTCTGGTATTTTCTATGGCGTTTGCTAACTAATATCTGGGGAACATGCTTTACCAGAGGTCAGTTTTAACAAGCTTTCCCCCGTTCTTTGCAACGCGCTTGCATTGCATAGGCATTTCGTCAAAGCGCTTTTGTATCTCCCATTGCGGTATTGCTTATCACTCTCGCTGCATAATTTTCATCAGTTGCTCTTGCGAGGTCCACGTATAATGATGGACGCGTTGTTTAAGTATGTTCCACATAGCTTCTTGCGGATTAAGGTCTGGTAATTCAGTTGTGGTGAATGTAGGCTGACCGTTCGGGTCGGTTTTTCCCCAAAATCTATAACCCGACCCGAAAGTTATACCTAATTAGGCCAAGTTTTAACCTAATATAGTTAGTATTTTCATAATTTATGCAATTCGGTTCCAACTGTTGGAATCGAACGGTCAGTCTAGGTGAATGCGTTAATAAGTGACGCAAGACATCACGTTGACGCTTTATCCTCCATGCGTAATTCCACGTAGATTTGGTGCCGTGCGAGGGATCTCCGTCCTCTTGGACGGTTCCACACCCAAATTTGGCCCGCATATTGTCTAGTTCTTGGAGATAATACGGCAAGATCTTTTGCGTATAATAGTATTGCGTTATAGCGTTACCACGTACTTTGATGTCGACCTTTTTGACCTCTTTCGCGTCCCATTTCGCTAGCTCAATTTCAAACTTATTATCCGTAGCATTAAGCTCTCGTTTTGGCTTCGTAGGTCTAGCTTCTTTGACTGTAATGTCCGGGATAGCTTCCGTTTTATTATTGTAAAAGATAAGAGGTGTACGCGTGTAGTAAGACACGCCGCTGGCCATATATAAGGGTTTGCTCTTGTTTAGTTTGTAACTTTATTTCTTGTAAATTCTTATCTATAGTGGTCGTTCCCTTTTCTCTTAGTACGTACTCTCGTATTTCTGCGTCGGGATCAAAATGTGCCTCGTCCGTTATCAAAATATAACGTTAAAAGTAAGGCGATTATATCGATGCTTTGTAGCGTAGCATCGGCAATTCCGGGACCCCTGCTCAGAAAGTGCCTGTTGCGAATTCTGCTAATTTGACTATTAGCCGGCTCAGGGTCCGTTTAGCAGCAAAAGTCTTGGCGCTTGCTTGGCAGGGGTCCAATTTTGATGTTCGAGATGCGCACGGACTCCCGCAATGCTTCGCTTACGTCTCCATTTGTCACTCGTCCACACCATAGTAATTTGTATGGCAGAATCGAACGATTCGTGAGATTTCTACGCGCGGGTCATGCGCCGGCAGGGACATCTCTAAGTATGGTAACTGTGATTTGCGCCCGTGGATTGCGCCCGTGGATTGCGCCCGTGGAAAGCGCCCGCGGGACTTGGCGACGTGCATGGCAATGCGGGGCTGGTCTTGACGAAGCGCGTGTCAATTACGCGCCTGCGCATCCTGCTAATCGCAGCCCAACCCTGCGCTTGGTTATGTGGAGCGGGCACATCGGCATATCAGCTAATTTGACTATTAGTCACTAATAGTACTATTAACAAGGGTTCCGGAATTGTCGATGCTAGGCTACTCGCGTCGTCTTGCTTGCTTTCGAAATAGTCTTAATTTTGCGCTTTTTATAACGTTGAGCGTTACGACGTAATTTGAGACTTTTTTCTAGCGTTCTGGTATGCGTATTGATTGATGCTCCAAAAAGATGTCGTGATAGGGGTTTCTCGTGGGACTAATTAACATATCCAATGTATCGTCGAAGAGCTTGAAAGATTGTTCGAGACGATGCTTGCCAAAACGTCTTTGTGCGCTCTCGAGGCCGTTTTTACTAGCATTTTGACGCCAACGAAAGCCTGTTTTTCTGTTTATCCCATGCTCTTTATCGATATCCCCAATGCTTTTGTTGCGTTCTGATCTAGTCGTGAGAGCTTCAAAATAACGCGATCGTGCGGGCGTATCGTACTCCTTTCGCATGCGTTTTGAACGATGCGGTGTCGTTAATAACGATTGTAATTGGCGCTTTCTTGCTTGCTTGTTTTTGGTAGGCGTTACGGGAGCCATGGATGCAATCAAATTAGATAGTAGTGGTGTAGGTGGTGGATAATTAAATTTTGGTGAGGTGGTGGGGTCGGTCGCCTAATGTTGCATGGGGCATGACATACGCCGGCACCTGGTGGCACCCTCGGTACTTAAGAACCCTGAGTTATTTTAGAGCAGGCCCTAAGAAATGGATTGATGCTCAGTCACGGTCCTCATTCGAGCGTTACACTTATTTGTTGACTGACAAACCTAGTACGTAGTGTAGGGCTTTCTCCTGACATGAGGTCGCCGCCACCGACGGAGCACCATGGCATCTGCGACACCAGACCTCGGCGCACTTCTCAAGCGAACAACAATCGATGACCATGAAGCAGTCTTGAAAGCATGCAATGCCGCCTTGAAGCAGTCGAAAGGCGATTTGAACGCTCAGCATGCCAAAGTCGTCGCGCTCTTGAAGACAGACCGCTTTGACGACGCATTGCGGACACTGGATGCAGGGGGAGATAGCCTCCGGGAAAGAGCGCGATATGAACGGGCTTACGCTTTGTACAAGAATGGAGAGCTAGAAGAAGCGATATCTCTTGTGAAAAGTATTGATGAAGGTCGTGGGGTACAACATCTCCAGGCCCAGGCATCCTACCGACTCGAAGACTTTGCCCATGCAGCAGACCTTTACCGCGAGTTGTCCGCAAGTCAGGCTGCAATCGATAACGAAGAGAGTGATCTACGGATCAATGCTGGAGCTACAGATGCACAATTAGAATGGAAGAGACAAGGCAATCTCGTTCGAAAGAAGAGGCCCGGTAGGGAGGATTTGGAAGCATTCGAGACGGCGTACAATGCGGCCTGTGGATCAATTGCACGAGGAGAGCTGGGCCAAGGTGAAGTTCTGCTAAGAAGGGCGAAGGATCTTTGTAGTGCATCTGACGAGCTATCTGAAGCCGAGAAGATAGCAGAGACTCTTCCGATCAGTGTGCAGCAATTATACGTTCTGACTAGATCGGGCAAACACGAAGAAGCACATCGATTGGCTAGCGAAATTAACCTAGAAGGTATTTCTGATATGTCAACGAGGCAGATAGCACAGAATAATCAACTGAGTTCAACGGCGCGACTCTCAAACCCATATCTCTCCCAAAGGCTGTTCCAAGATGCACCGAAACTGCCCATGACTGATCAGCTTTTCCAGTTCCAAAATCAACAAATGAAGCACAATAGCCTTGTGCTAGAGCTTGCCGTTGGGAAGACTTCAGGTGTAGCCAAGTCCATCCAAAGAGAACTCTCCACAGTTGCTTCGACTGCTTCAGCTTACACAAGCAATCTTTCGGTCATGAATGCAGCCGCCCACGCCCAGAGTGAACTTGGAAAGCTCGGACTCAGAAAGATACTGCCCTTGCTGGAGAAACGGCCCACAGACGTTGGTCTGGCTTTAACGATTGTCCATCTGTACATCCTCACCAACAATCATGGTTCCGCTCTCACAGTCCTCGAGTCACTCCTCAACCGCTTGTCATCAAGTCAAAACCCTGCCGACGCCGACACACGCTTCGCACCCGGCCTGGTTGCGACCGTAGTCTCAGTCTACCAACATCAGAACCGTAGAACCCAAATCAAGTCTGAACTTGCAAAAGCTGCCTCCTACTGGCGACATAAGTCGAAACCGCCAATTGCGCTTCTACAAGCTGCCGGCCTAACCTTGCTCGAGTCGCCCAAAGCAGAACATCATGAGGCAGCCCGCGACATCTTTTCCATGCTTCGCGACGAGGATCCCACTTCCCGCTTTGCCACGGCGGGTTACGTTGCCGCACACGCCGTTAATTCACCGGAGAAAGTTTCAAAAGAGGTAGAGACCCTTACACCAGTCACCCGCCTCATCGCGGGTGTGGACGTCTCTGCGCTTGAAAGTGCTGGCGTTCCTATTCCCCAATCGACGGAAGCTCAAAACCTCAGTCGTAAGCGAGCTTTAGAAGAGAAGCCAAAGCCCGCAAAGAAAAGAGTTCGGAAATCGAGGTTCCCGAAGGACTATGATACGAACAAGCAGCCAGATCCGGAAAGATGGCTGCCTCTGAGGGATCGATCGACATACAAACCAAAGGGGAAGAAAGGAAGGAAGAAGGCAGAGCAGCTGACACAGGGTGGTGTGAGTGAGAAAGCTGATAGCGGGAAGGGCGGAGGGGAGGGTATTGTACAGGCGAAAGGTGGAGGTGGTGCAGGAGCGAAGAAGGCTGGGAAGAAGAAAGGAAAGAAGTAGAAGCTGGGTTTCGAGGACATATCAGAAGTTCAGCCCAGCACGAAAGGGCTACCGAGTGTGGAAATCCAAACCTGTATCCAGCTATAAATTGGCTACAACAAAACAGATATTTTCGCCCGTTGGGAATGGCTGCCGTCAGATGGGCTCCCTCAGGTCTAGAGAGTGAGTAGATTATCGTAGACTTCTTCATGAAGTGATCTGTACACGCTGTATCAACTCCAGCAGAGACCGAATGTGACTGTACGGTGACCTTGCTACCCGTGACGTCGCTTGACAGCGCTAGGCCGTCGATTGAACCTTCTTTCCGGCAAAGCCTGTTTCCGGTATAAAGCTTGCAAGTTCTCATCTTCAGATACATATCTCGTACCATCTGAAGATCCTCCTAACGAAATCTTCAGCAACAAAGCAACAATGACGACAGAGCCAACGGCGCGGCGTAAACGGATTCTGAGCAGTGGCGAGATCTCTTCAGCAAAGAGGCTAAATCAGCAGTCGAGCGAGCCGATTTCGAACGCGACAGCGCTTGAACCGACCACTATATACATTACGATCACCAGAGCCCTTACAAAAGGCGAGCCCGGAGTTCTGAAAGCTTAGTCGACACTTCGAGATGCCAACTGGGCCCTTGACGCGTATCGGCATTAAAAGGCGGACGATCATCCGAACGGCTGGATTCAAAGCTGGGACGAGAACGGGTTCTTATCGTTCGAAGCCGACGACAAAGATGCTGGAGATTTGTTTCAGCTCTACATCGAGAAGATTGAATTGGTGCCCGAAGGCTTGGTACAGCCTCAATCGCCATCGCCGCCAGAGAGCTTTGAAGACGAGTTTTCGCTGGAGGAGAGCATACACGATCTCAAGGAGCATCCGTCTGACGAGGGAGATGAGGGAAGCGAGAAAGACGACAGTCCTCAAATCCAGTCCATCAAAGAGGAGCAGCGCCGAGGAGGTCGTCCGAAGAATTGTCGAGGTTGCGGCTGCGGAGCAGCGTTGTGCAGTAGCTGCTATCCACAGAACGAAGAAGAGTGGGCAGACATGGGCGATATATACCGCTGAGGATGGGGAGAGGATGGGCAGAGAACGGAATCCGGGAGGTAGCCGTCACAATCGTGTAGCTTATGTCCGCACACTTCTTTTTCCAATTGGTTGCCACCAGGTTGACAACGGGTTAGGAGTGGTCTGAGCCTGTCTGAAGTGCCCCAGGGCCTAGAACAGAATGACAAGTCGAGTTAGACTCGGAAGAATAAAGCGCCTACTGCCGGCAGCGCTAGAGTAGAGTACCTCAAGTCTCAACCGCGGATTGCCTGAATCATACTTACACGAGCCGACCGAGTGTAGCATCTATCCTCTACAACGTTGAGAACGTGACTGAAAGTCAATACAATACCCCTTTTTGATGATAAGGCTTGGCGCAGCCCGTAGTGCATGAACTCGACGTGCCGCAACAAAAGGCTTACTTAATGCGCTCTTCGCCAAGCCGCCCTCAGTGTCATGACCTGGAAATGGCGGGGATGAAGTCAACTTCATAAGTCTTACCAAATCTAGCCTGGGTACCCGATGTCGACTACCAACGCTCGGCCACCATACAATCCTCCTACATCAACACCACCCATCGATCCTTCATCGGCGCAATACAAATTCAACTCCGACAGTGATCGTTCGGGGAGTCTCCAAGGCCAATTCCCTACCCATTTCATAGCCCACGATGTCTCTCAGCCAGCATTTCAGTACAATGCATCCCTTTACATCCTCGATACCTCTCCTCCACAAACGCAGCCGACGATAGTATCTCCATCGCCCCATAATCTTCAAAGTGCTGGTCCACAATCGGAAACGAGCGCAGCCTCGGTCGAATCATCCAGCAAGGAGAATACTTCGAGCGCTCCATTTCCTCTTGTTGACGAAGCACCACCGAATATCCTCGAAAAGGCTGGTCTTCTCGTTCGAAGCTCAAGCGTGGGGTCTGCATTTTCCGGAGCGCATTCGCGGTCCAGAGTAAATTCTCTCTCACCGGGCTCCGCCATCTCTTCGCCTGGGGTTGGACCTCTAGCCGATATAAGCCCGCTGCCGTCTCCATTTGCACTATCGGCCTCGCCCGGACTTTGGGAACGAGCGATTGAAGGCAACCTGGAGCAACCGACCTCCCTGACGAGCACACCAACAGCAATCATGGAAGCGCCGGTAGAACTCAACGTATTGGCTAGCACATCTCCCAAGAAGCGCAGGTTCCCACTTGGCCAGGTCTCATCAGGTAGTGACGCATACGGTATCGATTCGCAGATTAGCGCCCGCAATGAAGCAAGTCATACTAGGAATCGAAGCACCAGTGAATATGTCCCAGAGCCCATGCAGGCATTCCGATCTCGCAACATCGTTGTCTCAGGCTCCGTAATGCCACCAAAAGTAGCACCTCGATCACCTCCAATCGACTACCTCCACAGAGAGCACTATCTGGCTGTGCAACGCGGCATAACCGTTCCCATCGCGAGGCCGCCTTCGCCGCCCAAAAGCAACCGTGAGACTGACAGCAGCGATCCAGAAAGTCCACCAACAAGCCCCAGTATACCGCCCTCGATACCCCTGCGCTATGAAGCTACCATGATTCGGAATAACCAGTTGCGGAGCTGGAGAGCTGTTCGGCAGCTTGGAAAAGGAACTTTTAGCACTGTCATGCTCGCGACGACGATTGGTGCACACAATGAAAATATCGTGAATCTGGCGAATGTCACGGTCGAATCGCCAAGCCAAGAAGAGCGGGATCTGGACCCCAAGGATTTGGTCGCAGTGAAGATCTGCGAGCATGGTCCTGCAGGAGGTGCCGATGAAAAAAAGATAGAGGTGTCTTTAAGGCGAGAATTGGAGATATTGAAGTCGATAGACCATCCATCACTGGTGCACTTAAAAGCCGTCAACATCATGGAGCAGCGGGCACTTCTCGTGCTCAACTATTGTGCAGGAGGAGATCTCTTTGACTTAGCAGTCTCGAAGCCAGATCTCCTGGTACCTGGATTAATTCGACGTATATTCACAGAAATGGTTGCGGCAGTACAGTATCTGCATGGGCAATATATTGTGCACCGCGACATCAAGCTAGAGAGTAAGAGAAACCTCTGATCGACCAACCTGAGATCAAATGTCTAACAACCTCGAATAGATATCCTTGTGAATCTACCAATCGACCGTCTGTCCATTAACGATAATTGGCAAATCTATCCATTTCCGGTTGTTACCTTGACAGATCTTGGTCTTGGACGTTGGATACCTAAACCGCCAGCATCGCCTCTACTTGACACGAGATGTGGTAGCGAGGATTATGCAGCGCCTGAGCTGCTAATGGGTCAAGAATACGACGGCCGAGCTACGGATGCGTGGGCTCTCGGTGTCACCTTATATTCGATTATGGAGGGACGACTACCATTCGATCCTATACCAGGAGCTCGTCGTAAGAGTCCTCCCAAGCATCGGATCGCGAGATGCGAATGGAGTTGGGTGAAGTTCGCTGACAGTGAGAGCGAATGGGACCCAGTGAAAGGCAAAGAGCTTGATGGGGCAAGAGAGGTGGTCGAGGGTCTGCTGGCCAGGCTGCGTAATCGGTGGAGTCTGGAAAAGGTGGAACAGACAGAGTGGGTCAGGGGCGGGATCGCTGTCGATGGGGGTTTGAGGCGCAACGTGGACGACGATGAGCCTTCATGATCTGTGGCCCGGGTGCTGGACGTTACTTCTTACGAGTCTACGATGGAGTCGATGTGCTTACTTCTCCTGTCATGGCTTTGAATGCATGGCTTGCAGGATGGGACTGTTTTGGGATGGGTTCCATGGGCCGGACTTTTCGTTGCTGTGAAGACGAAGGTTGGCAATGAGCCTCCATGTTTTAAGACTTGTTATAGTATGGCATGATTAGATACCTTCGTGTTAGAGATAAGACCACGCCTCCTAATATACTTTCCCTGTCTTTCCCGAGTATTCTTCTGGAAGTACTTAATACAGTCAATGTTAAAATCTCCGTTAAGTCCGAGAACTCCCAAAATCTGTGCCCGACATCGGCAGCGCGGAGACAAGTCTGCTCTGGTTCAACCACTGACCTAGTATTCGCGGATTTTCAATGGGCATAGATCCTTCAAAGCGAGATAGTAAGGCTGAAGCTTGTTCAGGATGCTTGGTCAAGCGGCGAGGGTCCGCTGGAACTCCAATATCTTCAGTCCTCATACTAGATCGTGGGTGTTCGTGGAAGCGTGTTTGGACCGACCCACACTGATCTCAGTACAGCACGAAATGCTTTTCTACCACCACGGCAAGATGGAAAGATCCTTCGGTTCAGCAATTGAATAAAGTCAGCCGCCACATCACACAGCCAAAGTCACAAGGAGCATCACAGGCCATGCTGTATGCGACTGGTCTAGACACCTCTGACTTTTCGAAAGCCCAAGTGGGGATTTCTTCCGTATGGTATTCAGGCAATCCGTGCAACATGCACCTCATGGACCTCAACCACAAGGTCAAGGAGGGTGTCGAACGGTGCGGTCTCATCGGCTACCAATTCAATACTATAGGGGTCAGTGATGGTATATCTATGGGTACAAAGGGTATGCGGTATTCTCTACAGTCGCGAGATTTAATCGCCGACTCTATTGAGACGGTTATGGGTGGCCAGTGGTACGATGCGAACATATCGATTCCTGGGTGTGACAAGAATATGCCAGGTGTGATCATGGCCATGGCCCGAGTTAACCGTCCTGCTCTAATGGTGTACGGTGGCACAATCAAGCCAGGGTGCGCGGCGACCCAGAACAACGCGGACATTGATATCGTCTCAGCCTTCCAAGCCTACGGTCAATTCATCACAGGTGAGATTAACGAAGAGCAACGCTTTGATGTAATCAGACATGCATGCCCTGGCAGCGGTGCCTGTGGAGGTATGTATACCGCGAATACCATGGCAACAGCCATCGAGGTCATGGGTATGACTCTTCCTGGGTCCTCTTCTAATCCTGCAGAATCACGTGCCAAGGTCCTGGAGTGTCTAGCTGCTGGCGGCGCAATCAAGAAACTGCTCGAAGAGGACATTAGACCGTCCGATATCATGACACGGGAGGCTTTCGAAAACGCCATGGTCGTAGTCATGATCACTGGCGGCTCTACTAACGCTGTTCTGCATCTGATAGCTATGGCGCATTCTGTTGGCATCAATCTTACCGTTGATGATTTTCAATCTGTCAGCGATCGTACGCCTTTCCTAGCAGACATCAAGCCCTCTGGTAAACACGTGATGGCCGACTTACATGCTGTTGGCGGGACACCGGCCTTGTTGAAATGGTTGTTGAAAGAGAATGTTATCTCTGGGTCTGGCATGACTGTTACCGGTCAGACTCTTGCGAAAAACCTCGAGTCAGCCCCCAATTTCCCATCAGATCAAACTGTCATCCGGCCCTTCAGCAATCCTATCAAATCCACAGGACATATCCAGATCCTTCGTGGTAGCCTTGCGCCAGAGGGTAGCGTCGGTAAAATCACAGGGAAAGAGGGAACTCGATTTGTTGGCAAAGCCAAAGTGTATGATGAAGAAGACGATTTCATCTCCGCCCTTGAGCGTGGGGCAATCAAGAAGGGCGAGAAGACTGTTGTAGTCATCCGCTATGAAGGCCCTCGTGGTGGACCTGGTATGCCGGAAATGCTGAAGCCTAGTAGCGCGATCATGGGTGCTGGCCTGGGCCAAGATGTAGCACTAATTACGGATGGACGGTTCAGCGGGGGCAGCCACGGATTCCTTATCGGGCACATCGTACCTGAAGCGCAACAGGGCGGACCCATTGCGTTGGTAAGGGATGGAGACGAGATCGTGATTGATGCGGAGACAAGAAGGCTGGACTTGTCTATATCCGAAGAAGAGATGGAGAAGAGGTGGAGTGAATGGGTTGCCCCTCCAGCAAAATACGAACGAGGGACCTTGAAGAAGTACGCGAGCTTGGTAAAGGACGCAAGCCACGGATGCATAACGGATGCCTAAGAAGCAACTGTATCGGCCTTGCATCGGTAGCATGCCCCGTTCACATCCGCGCGTCATGAACACGGCTGCAAAAGAGGATGCTCCAGACGACATAGCCAGCATTGACTGGGCTGATAATTGACTGGGTCTCAAGAAATAAAGATGCAAAGAGGCTCGTCGCAGACCCTCGAAAATTCCTGCTCGCTAGCTTTACAGGGCTTTGTGTACTTATCAAGCTTGCCCTGACGATGCCTCTGCCTTAATCCGAAGTGATCTTCTTGTTATCTTAGGCATCATTTTCAGAGAGCTCTGTCGAGACGTCTCGAGCCACAGACGCTTCCAACATCTAAACCTGCGGAGCGACAATACTGCACCCTCGACCGGAAACATCCCGAATGCCAAAACAGGTTAAGGTAACTGAAGGACCCTAGCTGACGATTTGCTAAAGACTGATCGCGCTCATACAGTATAAATATCCATGACAGATACGAATGGTGTACAAAATCGACTCTCATAAATATTCCCGCGACTTTCACCACGTAGCCAGGACTAGTGCAAGCTCCAAAATCTATACTAGTGAAGAGATCGAGTGCAGGGCTCCCTTGGGCGAAGCGATCCCACATAAGTGATGCGTATTGCATGGATTGAGCGAATCCAACTAAGAAATTCAGCTGCAACACTATAGGCAGATCAGCCTGACCATGACCAGCTTCCAAGAAGCTATTTATCAGAAGCCTTAGCATTGGAGGCACAGCAGGCCTATCCCTCGGCATTCTGCATCATGGCAAGCCCATCTACCATGCCAACTACGGCTTTTGAAATGTGCAGAAAAAGTTCCCGATGACGGAAGAGACCATCACGCGCGGGTGCTTATTAGTAAAAGCGATGACTCCGGCGAGCATTGCTTTACTTGTCGAAGAAGATAAGCTCACTTGGGACACACGGGTAAAGGATATACTCTTAGTTTTCGAGATACAGGATGATATCATCCGCAATCATCCTACGGTTGCCGATCTGCTCTGTCACCGCACTGGCATGTCTTGGGACGACAACTACTACATTAGCACGGAGAACAACCTTATCATTCGTGGCAAGGACGGGATGAAACACCTGAGTAATCAAGAGCCAGTGCTACAATTTCAGTATAACAACCTGCCGTACGAGCCAGCAGGCTATGTTATTGAGAGGTTCAGTGGGGTGACGTACCCGGCCTTCGTGACTTCACGACTCACGCACCCGATCGGCATGCCACGAAGTTCTTACAAGATTCTGCAAGCCGGCACTGACAACGTTGCCATATGTTATAACGTTCTGGACAACGGAACTCCAACCCCTGTTCCTTGCGTCAAGGCTGGTGATAATGGATTTGGTGCTTCCAGTGGTGGTATTCGAATTTGTGTCAAAGACCTTCTGAAACTCTATGGTGTCTTTCTCGCATCTGCAAAGATCGATTTGCCCATGAAATCACGTCGACGGAGGATTCGCCGTTGAAGCAGGTGAGTCATTTGATGTCTACCAAGATACCCATAAGTCAGGCGACGCGCTCAGAAACTTCTTACGCTTTTGGCTGGGCTCGATTCCAGCTCCCTGGCAGAATGGGCGACATCGGGTGCAATCCTGGGCTTGTGCCAAATGGCATGCCCATTCTCGGAAGGGTGCCCCATCCCAATTGGTGATCTACCACCATGGCAGCCTACGTGATGCTTTAATTGCGTTCCTCCTGCTCCGCGACAACGAAAGTGCGATCGTAGCATTGACCAACACACTTGCGCTCAACGATACGCCTGACTGGGTCGATCAGCTTGTCCTCGAAGAATTACTTGAAGTACCAGACCGAAATGATTACGTGGCAGCTGCTGAGACGAGTATTGTTGAGAACGTCAACTGGTACTCAAGTACGATCGAAGAACTCACCAAGGATTGCAAGCCCGATACATCACCCAAGAATCCAGAAGACTATACTGGAACCTACTGGGATGCCATCCATATCGTGAAGATTGATCTCTCTCTGGAGGACGATACTCTGTACTTGGCATTACGAGGACTGCCGTCACAGGAATGCAGCCTAGATCATTATGAGTACGACACTTTCACTTGGCTGCAACCTCGGAATGAGCTTGCAAAGCGCGGTGGCTCGGTCGACCAAGGCGCGCAATCTGGAAGTTGAGATTCGAGTGCAATGACGGTCATTTTGAGAGGCTCTTCTGGGTTCATGACATTGGGGTTCCGGCGGTGGAATATAAGAAGCTAGCGAAAGGAGCCTTGTCAAGAGGCGAAGCGTCCACACAGCATAGCAAAATGTCAAGGGGGCTTCGTGGAGGTAAGGAAACCCTCGATCGGGCTGGACTCCACCGGTCGGGAATCGCAAAGGCACCTTCCTCATCCTTTCGAAGTTATCATTAGAAGGCGAACCGAAGGCAACGTGCTGCTCAAAAGGACGCTGTAACACGCACACCTTCGGACCCGCAACCTTTGAGAGCGACGTTTGTAAAGAAAGCATGCTCTTCGTCACCAGAAAAATTGTAAACCGGGCCTCCATCACCTCTCATCTTGGCAAAGCTTTGTTTCAAGGCTCAGAATCTCCGTTGTTCAGCATCACTCGAGAAACCTTTCTGTCATCTTTCTATTGATGCTGTTCTCTAATAGTATAGCTAAGTCTATCCACCAAGGCGTCCGCGCAGCTCGTATATATCGATTGAACTTCTCTCCACTCCATCACATTAGCCAAACAGAGCGCTATTGCAATACTCGTGAGAATTCAACAGGAATAGTAACGCCCTCAGATTTCCACTCCGGTAGACTGTCATCCCGATGCAAGATCGCTAGACACGAGGAACCAATCTTCCTCCCCAGCACCAACGTGGGCTAGAGGCTGTCCTCACCCTTTTCATTCGTATATAGACAGCAGCAGATTCAAAATCTTTGCTAATCTGTATCAGCATTTCTGTGCGAGTTTTCAAACGGTGCTAAGATCTTGCAGGCCCAGCAGCAAGAGACAACAATGGTTGATCTTATTGCCGAATACACATTCACCACGGTCCAGCGAGATGTTTGATAGCAGACTTTGAGAACTCATCGCTTTGGATGAATTATACTTGCGAAGATCCAGAAAAACCAAATCCCGGTCCTCAGCTGCTATTACTTAGGCCCCTGGGAATTGAGTGATTCTAAGGTGCCAATCTACTTACCTACAAGAACAGTCGGAATGTGGTGCGATGGTATTGAGAAGAGATCCTACCACACTCCCAGCTCCCAAGTACTTCACCATATGGTTTTACGGGAATTTCGACAAAGTATGACACAAACGGTGCGGACTAAATACTCGTTGTGGGTTACACGTCCACCACAGGCATTTCCTTTAAACCTATTAATTTCCTGAGTATCTTTTCATCATGCCTTTGAATTGTGAAATGACTGGCATCCTCGAATTCGATCAGCTCGGCCCTCGGAAGATGCGCTTTGTAATATCGTCCGAACACCGGCGGTGTCCTATCATCTTTGTGGCCATAGAACAGCTGAACCTCCTTTTGAACGTCCTTGAGGTCAAAGCCCCATGGTGAGCTATATATATGACCGTCTCGAATAACGCCATCAGGTCCCTGAGCATACGCTGCTTTCAGGACCGCCATGATCATTGACTCTGCGTCCGGCCCCGTAATCTCGGCTCGGTCTTCTTCCGTCAGATACTTAGACATTCGCCTAATACTTTTCTGAATTCTCTTGTCATCTCTCAGGTACCAATTCGTCAAGGATCGCATCACTCCTGGAAACCATTTCACTGCGCTCAATGCCGCCATGGTATACAGGCCTGCGTGCTTAAGAGTAAGTACTGCTGGCGGTCCTATACCAGCCACCACGCCTACATTGAGAAGCTCGGTTTTGGGAGATCCGTATGCACAAGCGACTGCATACGGCCCACCCCCTGACTGCCCAAGCACATTATATCGCGCAACACTGAGAAATTTCGCCAGTTGTGAGATATCATGAGGATAGTCCACCAGCTTTCGGTTATGCTGGAACGTCGATAGGCCATGACCAGGTCGGTCAGGACATATTACGCGGATATTCAATTTCTTTGCGATGTCGATCAGCCCGATGCCATCGTAGCGTGACCCTGGTGAGCCATGGAGGAAGAAAGTTGGTGTGCCCTTGAGGGAGCCGTATTCGGCGAAACCCATTGTTCGGCCGTCGGGGAGTGTGAATGATTGTTCTTCTAGCGCGGCATTGTAGTCCTTGTGGAAGGTCCGCGGGTTGGCGATTCTCGGATATCTGAATCTACCAAGTAGCCTAGTCGTCGGTTGTCGTATCCTTTGCAGCATAACTGAAGCAGAGATTCATGTCATCTTCATGGGTCGAAAAGACGCTCTGGAACTCTACATGTAGATTCCTAGCAGGATGCGACCGAGCACTGAAACTCTGACAACGACTGTAAGATGGAACGTTGGTGCCTTAAAGTTTAGTGAGCTTCGGTTTGTTTTTCTTGGGCTGTCCCAGGCTGCCAGGCCCCGCTAAACGAACCCAAAGGTAACGGGAAGTGCAACCGATATACATAGATAAGGTATGACAAGCAGGGGATCGTTTGGAAAAAGATAAAGTAGGTACCTCAGACTTCAGAATCGAAAAGGGTTTAGTGGCAACTCAAACACAGGGAGACCATCGCGAATTGGGCGCGTTCTTACTCCTGCATCGAGCATTCGTCAACCACGAATGGTCTTTCATACGACAGTCCGTCATCCTACATTGCTTTGCGATTACTTGACTTTCTTGACGACAAGAACTTCTATGCTCCCAATATCGCGGAAGTTGAGGCGTTGAATTGCAAAAAGGTATACCGGAGGAAAGCAAGAGCAGGCTGTTCGGGCAAGAACGACCACCCTCTGGAAGACCCATTTTCGCCATATTGCAAGTATGTACTCTTTCGTTGTTGTCGCATCTTTCAAGTATGTTCAAGCTGCATCATTACGGATCCATCCATGGAGACCAAACGGCCCAAAACCCCCAATCCCAGCACCGAATTCGACTATATCCTACCCTATGCCCGTGCAATTGTCGAATTCAACATTCCGCAACGGACGGTACCGATTGATGCCATCCTCCAAGATATCATAACTGGCCTTTACCTGAATGGCTGTCATCACAAGCTGCCCTCATTGTGGACTTGGCTTGTCTCCGCCGGCGTTTCGCCGTTGAAAAAGCCGCCAAGAAATGGACCTGTGAATACCCTGATCTTCAATGACATACTCCAACGGCTGTGTGAATCTAGAGGTTTCTCTGTACCACGGTCGGTCAATGGACTTCAGGAACAATCTGGGGACAAGAGTCCTTCAGCCAACCGGCAAGTCTCGCAGACCAAACTTAAAAGCTCTGAATATGGAAGCCCCTTACGGAGTCCACTGTCATCTTCGGAAAGACCACTACATGGGCGTAACCAGGTACCTGGCCAACATAGATGGCGCGTTGGACCTAGTCCACGATACTACGAGCCCTCAAAATCCAAAAGTCGTATATCGAGAGCTACATCCACGGGAAATAGTCCAGACTTCAAAATCTATGAAGATCAGACTGCTACGACACACGTAGAGGGTGCTCACCAAAGGCCTGAGCGATCCAACTTATTTCTGGCAAGTGCTGCTACCAAAGAAGCCCCTTCTATTCACAAAGCATGGAAGGACTCTAAGCGGGCAACATGGTCAGTCTACGAGAGGCCTGGTTTCGGTACCTCAAAGTCAGAAGTTCCGGAAGACAACATAAACGCCAAGGTTGGGAATTCCTTAGACCAGCCAAGTGAAGCAAATCCAGTACACCAAAAGAGACGAAGTCCCTCGGGATTCTCCGAGTCATTAGAGAGAGAAAATGGAGTGAAGGAGTTGAGGCCTAGATTTACCAAGCATGGCATGGTCATACCGAAAATCGAGCATGGATTCGGTATATTGGTGTCATCCGAAGCAGCTTCATATGGGACACGCCGTGCGCAGGTGTTAGCACAGGGGGCTTTGGCACATTTACAAGACCAATTCATTGCCAGTGGACATGAAGAAGGCAGCAACACTAGCAGTAGCTGCCCGTCTTCACCAACATGCCAAGCCTCTATACACTCATGGGAGCCTTATGTCGGCACAGCTCTTGGACCAAATTCTCCACGCCAAGACAAGGAATACTTGGCTCACAGCCGCCACAAGCCTCTACCATCACAATTAGCTCAGTCAGACGGCTCAACACGCCTTGCCATACCATTCCTACTTAACCCCGCCTCTCCCAATCAGTCTTCCCCTATTGCTCTTTCTGCTTCCATCAACACATCCTCAAATCAAGACTCCAAACCTGAAGGCAATCTAATTGTCGATATTGGTGCTTCGAATCACCCACTTTCTGATCACGATCCTGCGCCTGAAGACGATTTAAGCGCAATGACTGACAAAAAGAAACCACGTAAAGTGGCAGCAGGTACTATCCCTCCTACGCTTCCTCCAACGGTGGAGGAAGCTTATCGAAAGAAATGCGTCGAGCTCAAACGTCGCATGGCCGAAGTCGAGCAGAGCAACGACAGCTTCCGCCTTCGCAAAACCCGTCTTCTACGAGGGATCCGCAAAATGCGCCTAGAGCGTACGATTCTTCTAGATCTTCTTGGAAAGCGTATGCGGAAGAACGGCGCCAACGGCTACTACGATACGGACAGTGAAGGTAGCAGTGATGGGCCACCAACTGTACGACACACTCAACCTAATATCGACGATGACGGGACTACTAACTCCTCGAATGCTATACAGCCTCATGACAAACCGTTGCGATCGAAACGCAGCCACCGCCGCGCCATGCAATCACCACCGCCCCAGCTCTCTGGACCGAACCCGGCACTGAACCAGCAGCCCCTCCCTGCATTCCAACCGCCCTACGCACCGCACCACGAAGGTCCCTTCCCGCACGCCCACACCCCCAACGGCGTCTCGCACATCCAACCCCACCCCGCCCAGCGCGCCTCCTTCTCACTCAACAACCTCCACCCCACGCCCCAATCGCAAATCCCCTTCCCCGCCTCCGCCTACGACTTCTTCGTCGAAGAGAACTTCCTGCGCCTCCCCCAGAACCAGCTCAAATCGCGCGACGAGCTCCTCGCCGACGCCATCGCCGCCTGGCAAGGGCAGTCGCATGCCCAAGCGCAGGAGTGGCTCGCCTACTACAACGAGCGCTTGCAGAAGTGGCGCGCAGATATGGACTACCGGGCGAGGCAGACGGGGGAGCGCCCGCAGGGCGTGCTTCGGGGGGGCGGGATGGACGAGGAGATGGCGGAGCAGGAGGCGGCGGCGAGGGATGAGGAGATGGAGAGGTTGAGGGAGGATGAGATTGAGAGGTTGAGGGATGAGGAGATGGCGGAGCGGGTGGGTGGGGGGAGGAGGGTGGGGGGTGGGGGGTTTACTTCGATTAATGGGTGAAGAGGGGGGTGGTGGGATTTTAAGTGTGAAGAGAGATGATAGGTTGGGGTTGGCTGCTATAAGCGGGCGCTCTGTGCTCGTTGGTGCTATGTTGGCTCGGTGGAGACATAGGTCTCGGCGATGTATTCATTTAGATTTTCGGCGGTTGAGGGGTACTCTTGGACTTCTGTCTGCTTCATGTTCCCATCTGCCGTTCAGCCCGGCTCACTGCTGTAAAAGTTAGCTGGCGATGATACTTCTTTGTTATAGCTACACCGTGACAGCGAAATCTTGCTGCCGTGAGTGGGCCTCCATTGACATACTACTTACCAAGCCACGCCAGGAAAATCTCTGTGAAAGTTTCGCCCGTTTCAGAAACTTTACACATGGAGGGTTGTCCAAAAGTATTGGTCTATCCTATGTACAACCAGCGACGCAGTTCGACTGATCAGCCCCTCTGCCTGTCTACCATATCTGCATCCGCCCTCGTCCTCCGTCTCCGACGTCCTCCAGATATATGGATACCCGCCCTTGCGATCACTAGCCAATGCCAAGGTCTTCTCCATCGCCCGCAACGCCCCCTTCCTCCGGGAACAACTTCGCTCAAGCGCCTCACAAATGCAGAATCCGAAAACCCACGCACGACAGGCTGCAGTGACACCGTCTCAATCCACGCCAGCGTACAGATCGACTACGATGTTGATCGCCGCCACGACGATCTCCGCTGCGATGAGCACGATCACTGCCACCGCACCGTTAGCATCTCTGATATCTCCAAGGCAAGCGCCAGGAGTCATGGAAACTCACCAATCCACTCCAGGTACTCCCCATGCTTTGTCCCCACCTGGTCCTTGAGCACAGCCAGTAAATCCGCAATCACATCCAGCCGCTCCGTCAGCAGCCCCACCCGCTGGTCCATCTCCAGGTAGCTCCTCACCGCGCCGTATACCGGCTCGAGCTGCGGCTCCGCCCACATAAGCTCCGGGCTATCGAGCACGGAGCCCTGCAGATGGATATTTATGCGTAATATGAAGAGCTGCCCGATCTGCATCGTGATCTGTCGTCTCGTAAGCGCGATTGAGCCGGTGAGGGCGAGCTGCGCGGGTAGGGGGTGCGTGAGGGCGATGGTGGTGCTGAGGAGGTCTTCGAAGAGGGAGGTCTTGACGCTTTGGGACAGGGCGTGCGAGATGGCGAGTTTGGTCATGTAGTTCTTCTTCTCGCGGAGGCTGATGAAGTCGTTGTAGATGCGCGCCTGGTACTCGCGCGTGTAGTAGAAGTTGAAGTTCTCGACCTGCACGTCGTCGGGAGAGAGTTTCTCGGTCGCGAATTTGGAGATGTCTTTCAGGAAGCGCTCTTCTTGGGTGGGTGTCATGCCCCAGATGACGACGGTGCCGTATTCGAAGAGGAAGACTTCCGGGGTGTGGACTTGGGTGTCGAAGTCGAGTGTGTCTGGGCGGGGGGTATGCGGGGAGTCGAGGGAGCTTGGGTGGAAGTCGGAGGTGTGGTTTGGGAGGGAGGTTTCGCCGTGTCCGAGCGAAGTATCGCCGGCTTCGGTGTGCAGGTCTATGAGCTCATCGCAGGTTTGTTGGCGATTGGCTTCAAGTTCGACAGCGCTGTCGGAGAAGCGGCGCTCCGGACTGGCCCGCAGCGCTTCGATGTCTTCGGGGGTGTCGATCACAGCTGATTCAGCGTCCGCGGCCATTGATGATTGTTTGGAGTTACGGTAGGTGTAGGGGGTGTAGATACATTCGTCGAAGAGTTTGGGATTTGTACCTCGGGTACGACCGCGACCTTTGAGGAACTTCATGAGGCTTTCCAGGCGGTAGGCGCTGGCGGTGCAGTAGGCTGTTACTCGAGGCAACCGTTCTCTGTCTGCTTTCCCAAGTCTTGCTGCGTCTCGACGAGCTGTTGGGTCCTTGATCCGCGTAAACTGGGAGTAAACATCTCGTCCGCTCTCTTCGTCTGGTCCCTCGTCGCCAGGATCTGGGTTGGGTAACAACTTCAATTTCTGTGCGTTCTTTGTCGTCCTTTGCGGGCCGATCTTCGAAGCTGATAAAGCGAGAGTGGGCGTTGCGAGGGGAGCGCCATGGCTGTTTCTTCTGCGTAGCTTGCTGTTGAGTGTCGAGAGCATGGGCTGGCCCGTTGTGCCGTGCTGTAGAATTGGAGGGCCATGTTGAGAAGGATGAGCGGCGCGGAGGGGAGAGGTTGTTGCAGCGCTGTCTGGGTGGTTGATGGTGGCTTGTGGATTGAAAGTCACGGTCCTGTGGGGTCGAGAAGGGGGATTGGCAATTGTAGGCGTTGACGGAGGTAGTAGCGGAGATGTCTCTGTGTTCGAAGAAGCCATTTGAGAGCGATGGGGACGGTGATGGTTTGAATCTAAGGGAGGATTGAATACATGATGATGACATGCATCTTCAAGCCATGGCGCCTTTGAACACTTTGTTCCACCAAACTTTTCTGGTTTACGCATAGAAACAAGCTCATCCCAGCTCCATCACCTCGCTAAACTTTCTACTTACCGCATTGGGATATGTCAGCCTTACACCTCACCTCATGCACGGACGACTGTCTTTTTCTACGGCGAGTCTTCCATACCCAAGTGGCAGTTAATATCATCTCGCATATCCAACAGGTAGACGCAATCACGTATTGCCTGCCACCAACGCGATCATAAAAGAGACATGGCCTTTACTAGCAAATGTCATCAAATCTACTACATCTTCTTTGCTTGATTATTCGTGTAAATCGAATCCCTTTGTACTCTTTACAATAGCAAGAGATTCTTCGCGTTGTTCAGATGTAGTCTTTATGGAGCCTACATGAGTCTAGTTCTTTGAATCTTGCCTGCGTAGCTTCTTCACTTTCCCGGTCGACAATAGTTGAAAAACTATTGCTTGCGCTTGCATTTTGATAATGCTACATATATTTTTTATCGTCGATGAACGTTATAAAACCTCGCCTAAACACCGAGAACGATATATTCTTGTTGATGACATTCCCTACTTTAGTAAAGCCATGTTCCTTCCTTGATCGCATTGGTGGCAGGCAATACGTGATCGCGTCGACCTGTTGAGTAAGGTATCCGAGATGATTTTATTTGTCGCTTGGGTATGGGAGACTATTGCCGCTTTTTTATGATAGGCTTGAAGGGCTGACAGACTACTTCGCATACTCAAGTATTGAAGCACATTGGACTGTGCGTGCACAAACATGCTCTCCGTACTTAGAAGAGTTGAAGACTGTAGCTGAAGGCTCCGGGAATATCTGCAATTGAGAACAATACCCTATGCCCAAGTATGGTGCACTTTTCAAAGGCCCAAGGAATTACATTGATGTCTAGGCATGTCTACTTCAAACCCTGGCGTTTGGGCTTCTGACTGAGTGCAACAAACACTTTGGCGACTTCCTTGTTTAGCTATAGGTCCTGACCGGTCATTCAGTCCATCGACATTCCGTCGTTGAGCTCTCCCATCAATGCCAAGAATGAGTGCACCCCTTCTATGGTGCATACATAGTGATGATTGAAACTCTTTTCTACTCCGTCGTTCATAGTTATCTAGCTCGTACAAAGCCACCACCTACCTTTCGCCTTTGGATTCCGCCTTTTGGCCCACGTTGCCCCTTAAGCCACGTTTCTCTCAATATCCTGCCTTCTTTCGACGGTCTAGGTGGTAGATGTCCTGCGTCAGTCGACAATACCCGTATCTTCAATCCACCCCGCTGAACATCCTTTGGAGGCCTCGAATCTATGTCGAGAAGCTTCCGTTTTCGAGAGACATCGAGTCTCACTTGAGATGCGTGCGACGGAGGTGTTGGCGGTCGTGCAACCGGTTCGGCGTTGAGTAACTCATCAGGGAGAAGCAGTGGGAGACGCTCTTTCTCGGGCTGTTTCTTGCTCGACTGGTCATGTGGACCCAGCGTATCAAAGCTGCCAACGAGCGTATCCGGCGATATCGGAGTCTTCAGCTCGGGCGAGCTGTCTACCGAGCCCTGTCCCAGATTCCTCTTGGCAGCTTTGGCTTGAATCTTGAGGCGGAGGTCCCGCTCTCTCCGTTTACGCTTCTCTTCTGCTTTTTCCCTACTTTGCGTCAGTACGCACGGACTGCAAAAGAGTCAGCATACGCAGGATACGTTACCTCTTCATAGCCTTATCAGCCTCCTCGGTAGCATGCCTTGCCTGATCTAGGCCTCTTGACGCTGTAATGGTCTCCGGCGCCTCGTCGTCACTCTCCGCTTCATCTTCTTTCCCAGGATGAACCAACCGCTTAGTATCATCGTGAGCTGCGTCTGGAGCGGTAGGCAAGGGCTCCATCATGGGCTCTTCATCATCAAATCTCTTGTGCCTAGCTTTGCTCGGACTGTGTGAGGTTTGTAGACCCGAGGGTTTGAGGGGATCAATGGGGGTTTTGACGGCTTTCAGTGGATCTCCCTTGTTCGCTTGGCCAGTCCTTGTGCTAGAATCCTGAGCATCTAACTTTGGTGAAGAATTTGGTTGCACTGCCTTCCCATCCTCTGGAGACGCGGTCTTTGACGATCGTTTGTTGACAACTACACGTACTTCAATACCGTCATTCGGCAAGCCGGGTGCATCCGTTGGGGACGCAATTGGCACCGTCGATTTCTTGTTTCCATTGGATGGTTTAAGCACAGTCCGGCGTTGTTCAGACTTCCAATTGCTGGGATTACGAGTGTCTGATTGTTCCAACGCCGCACTCGAACGCTTTCGCTTTGTACCTTGATGTCCGCCATCAACAATTGCTTCTTGCTGGTACTTCCGCTTCTGCGATGCCCTGGACAACTTTCCCGATGGTGTATCTTCAGCTACTGCAAGACTCTTTCCCTTTTTTGGCGGACTCCTTGGAGTATGATCCTGGCTCCTCGTGGCAACCATTGCTTGCTCGGCTGCCGCAGCAAGCTCTGCTAATATCTGCTGTTCGGGATTCGGTTTGCAAGATGGCTTACTAGTAGATCTGGATCGGAGTAGAGGAGGGAGGAAATTAGTGAAGAGCCGGAAAAGCATCGATGTAGCGGTACGTTGCGAGCTGTGGGTCAGGGCAAAATTTTCCTGGGGTTTGCCAAGCAAGACCTCTCCCAATCAGGGAAGAGTGCCGAAACTTTCAAAGCTATGAGACTCCTGCTGCGTTCGTAATAATTGATGTTGGCAACAATTGGAAGAGCCTGTCGTTCATCAATGGGCAAGACCGAGTAGGTGACTGATTTCTGACGAAATAGTCATGGACATCTCTCCCGCCACAAGGTGCGTCCACATTGGACTTAGTCGGAGCTCGACATGGGCTCCGCAACCCTTGCAACGCTTCTCTACCAGCAGTATTCATGCCGCTACGAGAGTGGCACGTCCTTCTATAGCCAGAAGCGCGGAGAGGCAGAGACAACCGGTACCTAGTCGTGTCAGAGCGCCGATCCAATCGAACCCACCCACCTCAGACGCTAGAGATCTATGGCCGACAGCCATACTAAAAGATGCCAATCGGTTAGGACTCCTGACAATCACAGCCGAAAAGGCGGTGGAAGTCATGCGTGATTTCGAGAAAAGACATCAATCATCGCCAGAACAGATCTTCAAAAGTGGTCTCACACCTTACACCCCATCCCATCATGGCTAACTCTACCTTTCATCCAGAACACGATCTCAAGCCCAGCGACGTCACACTGCTCGCCCGCATCCTTCTCCGCACAAGCCATACGACAACAGCACGAGATCTCCTCCTCGCAGCCGCCAAGCTCAGAGATGAACCCGCCATCTTTCTCGTAATCCAAGAAGCTCTACGACGTGGCAGCCTGGGCGCCCCCGGAGTGGATTTCATATACAGAACCGCCTTCAAAAACCTAGTCGAAAAAAGCCATCCCAAAGCTCTGTATCTAGAAGCGCAGCTATGCGAGCGCCAAGGCAACAATGACCGAGCATTGGGTCTATACGAGAAGCTAGTCGCGCGCGACACGGAGGACGCAAGCAGTGAGAACGACGTCGATTACGGCGCTGCTTGGATGGCAATCAGCAAGCTGAGAGCTCGAAAAGGAGACCGCGCTGGGGTAGGGAAAGCGATTGAGAGAGCTGCTTTTCGGTTTGATAATCCGGCTGCGTACTATCAGCTGGCTAAGGTCTTTACCGGTCCGTCCGCTGCTGAGTATGAGGGTTACCTGCTCAAGGCGGCGGCTTCGGGCGAGGTCAGGGCGGCTTACGAGTTGGGGGTGCTGTACTTTAGCCAGTCACAGGGAAGAGTTCCCGTTGATGATCGTGGGGCCTCAAACACGAAAGTCGTGGGCGGGAAGGGCAAGACGGGAGAAGAAACACCAGGGCGGGAGGAGAAGCTGGCCGTGGATTCGAAAGCCGCGATAGAGAAGCGCAAACTCGCAAGGCAATGGTTCGCTCTCGGCGCTGATGCCGGCCTCGCGGGCAGTCAGGTCTACCTGGCTGCCTTGCTTCATAAGCTGGGTAAGCTTGAAGAAGGCTTAAAGTGGCTGCAAGCGGCCAGGAATAGCAAAGATTCCCAGAGTTGGGTCAAAGTGATAAATCATCTACGCGAACATTGGGACCTGGCTGACTCCGATTTCTCGCACGTGGATATTGAAGGGATTCGATGAGCGTTTTCAAGATCAAGAGAGACCTGGTAGGAAATGCCACGACGGTATGAGCCCATTTGTGAGCTTGGTCCAGGCCCTGTAGACGGCTGTCCCGCAGGGCTGGCAGGGACTACTTCTGAAAGTTCGATGGACAACAGCCCATTGCTTTACTCCCTCAACAAGGAGGAGATGGGGACTGATTGAACCAACCAGGGCCCATTCATTACACGGAGAAATACCGAAGAAACGAAGTAATATTGTCGAAGACCTAGTCGAGAAGAGGCAAGGGCAGAATACTTGTACAGGTTTCCCTAGCGACTGAAAGTACTCGTAGCATCCATCGGTACCACCTCGTTAGATACCCTGTCGTGTAAAGCAGAACCCCATAAGAAATATCGATTCAAGGACGAGCATCCTAGCCTGTCTCGACTCGTGCAGGCACGCATCCTTTTATTGGTTGTGTCGAACTGTTCTGGATTCTGTCGACGAATTGAAATCTGCCTCTACCTTCTATAGGTCCCACACGTCTCTTCCAGCGCCAGCATATTCATCTCGACATCGCATTTTCCCCTTCTCAATTTCGTCCATATGCGCATTTCCAGCACCAGGTCCAAACATTCAACATCGTGATCGAATGGACCGGAAAAATCTCAGGGAGACTCGATGATCCAATGATCTTGTATAGCGCTTACTGCTGGGCACAGATACGGTCTTCTTGTCGAGTTTTGCGGCTTTGGCTAGCTGAATTTTGACTCGGAGCAACAACTCTGAGGTGTCCAGCCCTGCGGCTTTGGTTGTTTGGGCCTCGAACCGAAATTCTTTCGTTCGAGCTGTCGCCACTGGCCTTTGCGGTTTCGTCCTCCCTTACCGCACTTCTTGCATTTGACTCCTCTGCAGCCCATTCCCTCTCTGAGCTCGACGGAGTTAGAAGCGTAGCGTCGCTGCTATCATCCGCTTCCTCCTCTTCCGCGCAGGGAACATGATACTCGGTAGCCTCGAACATAACCGTAGTTGAAGGCTCTCGTTGCGCACTTGGTTCATCCTGCGGCGTTGGAGCATGTTTATTGGCTTCGCTGCTATCGTCCCCATCTTTCTCCTGCTCCATTTTCTCATCTGAAGCAAGAGCAAGGTCAGCAGCCTCATAGACTACCGCATCCGAAGGGTCTTGTCCAGTGCTTAGCTCACCCGGAGAAGCTGTAGCGTAGTCATAGCTATGGCTGTTATCGTCCTCTTCATCTTCCTCCGAGGAGAGAGCATACTTGGCAGTCTCAGCGACTACAGCAGCCCAAGGGGTGCTCGATTCATCCGGAAGAGCTGCAGCATGATCGTCCACAGTTCTTGAAGTTTGCGATGCTAGGTTAAAGTGTTCATCACCTTTGGTCGGCTGGCTTTCTGAGCTTGATGGGTTCATAGACGTAGCTTCCTTATTACCGTCTTCGCCTTCCTCTTCATCGGGAGAAAGAGCCCACTCGGCAGCCTCTTCAGAGAATGCTGCAGCCGAAGCTTCTACTGCGGTGTTTGGTTCATACGGAGGAGCTGCAGCATCTCCATCGACTCCTCCTCCAGACATTTCCGGCAGAGGAATGCCCTGTTCCTCATCTTTGGCCTTCGGAACTTGCGTATGGGTATTTCCGATTTCGTACAAAAAGCCCACCCAAAGGCCAAAGAGGCCAAGAATGAGCAATATGGTCGCGACAACGGCAAGGGTAAGAAAGAGGAACAGCACGCTGGTAACAATTAGCTTCACAATCGACAATTGACTTGGACGTCCAACCCACAATTGCCAGGCTGGGTCATCCTTAGGTGTTTCCTCCTCCAAAGATTTTGACGTCCAATTAGCCGTGAATCTGATTATCGTTATGCCAAAGTAAGTCCCTGGGAGAAGTACTACCCAGGCCGCAAGCCTCCACTTCCAGGGTGCTTCGGTTTTAATCTTCTTGTCAACCGTATCTCTATCGCCCAATTTCCAGAGCGCTACAATGACGGAGATCACAACGATCAGGATGCTGGCCTCAGGTACATGATAGTTGATGAGCTTGCAATCTGCGTAGTGTAGTGACGAATTGTAAGTGCTGCAGTCCATCTTGAGCAGATTAGCGATCCAAGTGCTGAACTAATATCGACGAAGTTCGATGTTGGATCTGAAAATTGCGGTCGTAGCAAGTTATATATCTCCAACGCTTCCCAAGATGTGATTTATCTTAACGCCCTCGTTGCAAAGCCTCCCTTGTGGAGAGGTTTTCGCTCTTTTGTAGGTGCCCTATCCCTGCGAAGTCCGAATGTACCAGTGGTTCGCTGAGCAAGTTGTCGTTATCGATTGACCATCAAAGGTGAAGCTTTCCTACTCTGACAATGCGTTGTCAAGGACTTGGGTCCGTCCATCGCTAAACTTCATTCTGAATCTCGACAATGGAACGCGATTCTGGAGTCACCTGGTGGGCAATTTCACATATCTTAATGACTCCGAATATCACGCAATATTTTTTCGATGCGCAGCCTTCCGGGAATGTGGCTCCTTCAGTCATACATCGATTCCCGGATGATGCGGAAGTTGCAAGCCACGTTGTGCCAGCCAGGATACTGTTGCCACCACCGCATAGCGCTTGGTCCTTGCCCTCCTATTCCATTCTCAATGAGTAGGTACAAGCTGCAGGTAGGACCAACCTGACATCCGGTCCACGGCACTCTCGAACAACGTATTGACAAATTAGCGATGGAGTGATCAACCAGTCCTGGTGAATTGCCAAAGCGGCAAAATGCCATAGAGTAAAGTACTCGTGACACATTCGGACGACCCTGAGGATGCAAGAAGAGAAAGGCTTCCGTAGGGGCTACCTAGAAATCCCTGATTTTGATCGCATGGTCGCTCGATTATAGAAAGGTGTGATGGATCAGCTTAGTACATGATCAAACGGTCAGCTACCGCAGTCAGCGCCCTGGCGTCTCTTCACGATCACTGGTAGACCTCCTGCCATCGGTAAAGTCAGACTGTTCTGGCTTTTCCTTTCATTCGCCATCTTGTGGGAACTGTGCTTCTCATCAAATACCTCCTTAAACTCGTACTCCCGTATCAATGCGGCAATTACATAGACTGCTAGCAACTCGGCCATCTTCTTTCCGAGGCATGCCCTAGGACCGCCATTGAAGACCGGGAACTCAAAGGCCGACTTGGTAATGAGTTGGTCAGATGCTGAACCAAGCCATCTTTCTGGGTGAAAATCATCGGCATCTTGACCCCAAATTTGCCTTGAACGTCCCATTGCCCAGGGTACCCACATCACGACAGCGCCTTTAGGCAACCAGGTCCCGTCTGGGAAGGTGGTGTCCGCGGTGCAATCCTTAAGCTCTACGGGCACTGGTGGGTACAGACGCAGAGCCTCATTAAAAGTCGCAGTAATGTAGGGTAGCGACCCAGGCTGCACGGTTGAGAATGAGAGTGCGTTAGTGGGAGTGGGAGTAGAGAACCGCTCCGTGAGTTCTGCCAAAATCGTCGCGACAGATTCTGGATTGCGAAGAAGGAGATACAATGTCCAAGTCAGCGATTGGGCTGTGGTGTCTCGACCTGCTGATAGGTAATTCATGGCGGCATCAGCAACGATCTGATGATCGTCTAGGTGATCAAGCAAAGAGTCAATGAGATTGTGTCGCGAGGTATCAGAATCCTTGCTTGATTGGCTTTCCGCAGATTTGGTTCTCGTTTGCCTTTGCTGGACTGCATTGAAGACTATCATCTGCCCGAAATTCTTCACCTCTGAGACCGCTCTGCGCAAGCGGCCACCAAAGAACAGTTCCTTCAGCTTCCAGAAGGGATTCTGGAAGCGCTCTCCGATGGCTCCGGAAGCAAAGTCGAAGGCTTTGGAAAAGGGCAGAGAGTCTGGAATATCCATCTACGGAATTAACAGTCAACAGGAGGGCCTCCACACGCAAGGGTTTTTGGAAGCATACGTCATAAGCTACACTTCCCATGAGTCTCGTGGTCAACTCCAGAAAGGTCTGCTGCATGTCAACGACTGTGCGTTCCTTGGATGCTTTATCAAGGCCTTGCTTGGTGTCCTGCAGGAGCGGCGGCAGCACGTCGTCTATGAATGACTTGAGCTGAGAATTGCTGAAGAAGCGGAGTCCAGCTTTTCTCTGAACCTTCCACAAATCACCGTCAGCATTGATGATGCCATTGCCTGGATTCACCAACAGTCAGTACTGGGCCGTCCGGGCCCATTCATAGACGCTTTCCTCTGACTTACCGAAAAGATCCCAGGACCTGAGCTTGAAGAAGTCTCCCTTAATGAAGATGTCGTTGTTCTTCAGCACATGCTCGACGTTTTGCGGGCTGTTGATAACGATGGCAGGCGGCAGCGAAGGCACCGAGATCTCAAACGTGCTAAAGCCAACTTGTCGCTCGCACTCGCTGAACCAATCGAGCAACTTGTGCCTTGCTTGCAAGAACCAGAATCCATTACCAGCGAAGGGCAGGGTACCTGGGGGTCGTCTGTGACAAAGTTAGTAAAAGCTGTCTAGCAATTCTGGGTGACAGGGCTGTGTTTTACGGTAGCCTTTCTCCGTTGCGCCTGATGCTCGATCGTTGGCCTTGCAAAAACCATAGCGCCGTCAACAGCAACAGAGCTAGGATAACAAGATACATGCTCGAACGTGTCATTCAATTGCATTTGCTATTGCCGGGTCATTGAGGACTTGACCCAGGGTTTAAATTTATCCGGAAGCTCGCCTGATCCTCGAGTAAAGTAAAGAATTCTGATGGCTCTATTTGATTCATTGATTCAATCTAACCAATCGGGTTGCTTCGAAGTCTGGTTGGTCATCTATTCTATTTCAATAAAGTATTGGATGGTGGGTGCTTCAGGCCCCAGGGTTCGCCGAGGATCCGATGACGCGGAAGCAAGTCCGCAGGAGGCGAGACGGCACAGTATCCCGGGTTATCTTTCGTGCTGTCACCGAGGTTGCCGGCAGGCTCTGACCGTGACATCTTCAGTCCAACCATTCACTCGTCGCAACACTTCGTACCTTAATGCAGGGCATATTGACGATGTCATTTTGCCGCTCGCTAGACTGACCTTTTCAATGGCTTTTTCCATGACCTGACCGGCTCACCTCGATAACTGTGCCTCCTCCGAATGTCGTTACAGATAAGAGTGTGCCCGTTGGATTGAAACTTGGTCACAAGCGATGTCTCCTTCCATGCTGCCAAATGGTCACAGTAGTGGTACTTCCAATGGTACTGCAAACAGTCACTTCACCAATGATCTGAATCTTTCGATCCTGGGACTTGGTGTCGAATATCCTCCCTTCCGCGTTGGACCCGAGGCTGTTCAGACTCTTGCCGAACGATTCTACCCCCCGTCACCAGCGTATGTGGAACTTTCCAGTACGCTCTTTAAATTTCATTGTACCCAGTTTTGATCATGTCTCTGATCGATTCCATTTCACACGGGTACTAATCGCCTGTGCAGGCTTACCAAAGTCCTGTCAATCAACCGTTACACTGGAATCGATACCCGTGCGTCTGTAGCAGAGGTCGACCATCCCTTTGTTAACCAAGCAACTGCTCCAAGTATCACTCAGCTCAACGAGATTTTTCGCAAGGAAGGTGTTCCTCTTTCGGTCAATGCGTGTAAGAAAGCCATCGCAGAATGGGGAGGGAGGCCCGAGGATATCACACACGTAGTCTCAACGACGTGCACCAATTCCGCAAACCCAGGGTTCGATCATTATGTGACGAAGCAGTTGGGGATAAAGACCAGTGCTGAAAAGGTACTATTACATGGCATTGGCTGTAGCGGGGGTTTGGCAGCCATTCGTACGGCTGCGAATCTGGCTCTCGGCTCGACGTTCAGAAAGAAGCCTGCAAGGATCTTGGTGCTAGCTTGCGAAATTTCGACCCTTCTTGTAAGATCGGAATTGGATTCCATAGACAAGGACCAGACTGTCCGGATTGGCGCATGTCTATTCAGCGATGGCGCTTCGTCCGCGATCCTTAGTAATGGGGTTGCGCTCGCGGATGAGCTTGCAGATCCTATATATGAAATACTCGGGTGGAAACATGACATCGTGGCGGATACGGAGAACGACCTAGGTTTTGACGTTGACCCGCTAGGTATAACCTGAAAGCTGTTCCTACGTTCTGGCGAGGTTAATTGGACGCTAGGCTGGAAAGTTGTTCTAACGTCGCGCGTGCCCAAGATGGCCACCGCAGCAGTGGCACCCGCATTCGAAGATTTGATCCAGTCACTACCCCAACTGCACGATAAGGGGAAGAAACTCAGTTCTGTCGACTTCGACTGGGCATTACATCCGGGAGGCTCGACCATCATCACTGGTGTCGAGAAAGCCATGGGATTAACACCCGAGCATCTCAGAGCAAGTTACGAAATCTACATGAACTGTGGCAACAGCTCCTCAGCGACGATCATGAGCGTTATGAACCAACTGAGAAAGAGTGATGGCAGGGAAAACGTGATTGCGTGCGCCTTCGGTCCCGGCATATCTCTGGAAATGATGGCTTTGAAGAGGCCGAACCAGTTTTTAGACAACCTACCACAGGAAGACGTGGATTGACGAGATACATGCATGAGAAGGCATCAAAGGCGTTTCAGTCGGGATAGGCATTCTGCTGTCAATCAGGCCTTAGAGCAGGGTACAAGGCTTGTAATCATAGACAATTAGATACATTAATTGAGCCATAGACCAATTGTGCTCTCTGGGCTTTTGACTCTACCAGTCGTTGCCTAACATACATGTATGTAATCTACGATCTAGGCACGTATCTACAATGGAGCTATGCTTGACGCCTCAACCTAGCGTCACTTCAGCTCTCCTTAATTCCCACAAAGTAACGCATCACCCCCGTCGGCCAGGTATGCAACCTATATCCATCCTCAAACCTCCAGCCCTGCATCTCTTCCTCCATTCCGCCCTTCTTCATCAAAGCCAAGATCTCCTCTCCGCTCCTCGTCCTGACAGCACTCACCCACCCATCCAACATCACCACTATCGGAACCACCGGAATCACATACGTCCAGAACAGATGCGTCCAATCACCCCAAAACCAGTACCAACTTCCCAACCACAGTGCCGGCCCAATGACGAAAGCCGTCAGAAGCCCCTCAAACGTCCGCTCCTGCAATTCAAAGATCCCGAATCCAGACGATGTCTGCAGCGTGTTGTGCAGGATCTGCGTCGCGGCCGGATCATCGAAATGGTGGAAAGCGAGAGAAAAGAGCCGGAAGACTTTCTTCTGCTGCTGCTCGCTGCTCAGGCCTTCGACTCTGGCCAGCAGATCCAGAGGCGCATTGCCAGCGTCTACGCCTTCGCGCACGAATCGCAGGTGGTCACTCCGCTTTGCTGCTTTCTCCCATGCCTCCAGATGAGGGTGGATGTCCGTGAGGACGAAGTCGACGCTATCGTCTGTGGGTTCTTTGCCAGCGCCGTTGAGACGCACGAGCTCAATATCATTACTTGTGCTTTTGTTGTTATTCCACTCGGCATTGCCACGAAGCTTCAGATTGATGCTTTGTTCGACGGAGGGAGTGGGCCCGCCGGCGCCGGAGCAGAAGTCAACGAAGGTGTAGGATGTCAGGGAGGGACCGAGGAGAGAGCGGAGCGTGGAGGCAAAGGTTGAGGAAGCGGCGGCCGATTGGAGCAGGGGCACTTGAAAAGTCCAGAGCTGGGTCAGGGCCGCTTGGACGCGGAGGCGGAGGAAGGAAGGGAACCTGCGGTTTAGTCAGGGCTCGTAGGCGATGAGAACAAATCTGGGGTAAAGGTACCATGCCTGATCACATATCTCGAACCAATGATGGCGGGCAACGGGCAGTCGCATGTTGGTGGGTGGAGGGTGAACAGAGAATCTGGTAGTAAACAGACGATGGCGGCGTACGTTATTGTGGAATTGGAAGAGAAGACATTATCGGAGACGGAGAACTCGGATAAGAACTGTTCAGTGAGTGAAAAAATGGTAAACAACACCAAAGACGAGCGCTACATCGACAACAATTCCATATGACATCCGCATCAATGCCGGCCCGCGCGGGCAACATGCTGCCCTGAAGGCCAGGGACGACTTTACTATCTCTTTCCAATACAACAAGGGGTGGAATTTAGATCCTGATATCACCTTCGGAACACGTTGCTTTGTACACCTTGGACTCAGTGAACTAAGAGCCTCATCGCCGCTTCCCCAGACGATATTGAATATAACTTCGTCTTAACCATGGCTTGGCGCTTTTGACATCGATAGCTTCGACGACTACACTGCATCCACAACCAGCCGCCGACTGGCACTCTCCCAGGTTACTATGCCACCGCGAATCCACCCTTTCGTCTTCCCCACCCTCCGCCCCCTAAAACTTCGCATCTCGCACACCAGTCCCCTCCCTCGCCTACCTTGCCGGCAAGCCTCACAGTTCGGTGGCCGGCGGCCGAGCTACAACCGCTTCGACCGCGCACGTCAGGTCCGCACACTCTGGCAAACCTCACCTGGCTTCCGAAATGGTGTCCTCGTTCTCGGTGCCGGCGGCGGAGTTTTCTACGTCTCCAATCTCGAAAAGGTGCCCATCTCGGAACGGCGCCGCTTCAACTGCGTGTCCGAGAGGTGGGAGAAACAGCAATCCCAAGCTGCCTTCCGGCAGGTGATGGGCCAATTTGGAAAGCAGATCCTACCCCCGAACCACCCTGATAGTCTCGCGGTGGAGCGGGTGATGAAAAGGCTGATTCCCGCGAGTGGGTTGGGGAGTGAAGGATGGGAGGTCAGGGTGATCGCGGATCCCGAGCAGCAGAATGCGTTTGTGCTGCCTGGGGGGAAGGTGTTTGTCTTCAGCGGTATCCTACCGATATGTGAGACGGAGGAAGGGTTGGCGGCCGTATTGGGTCATGAAATTGCCCATAATCAGGCCCATCACTCGGCAGAGAAGATGAGCCAGTATTTCATCGTGATCGCGGCTATGTCTAGTTTGGCACTACTATTTGGAATTGACCCTAATCTGATATCGCCTCTCCTCGATTTTGCGGTTTCGAGACCTGGGAGCAGGAAGATGGAGACGGAGGCTGATCAGCTGGGGCTGCTGATGATGGCGAAGAGTTGCTATGATCCGCAGAAGGCGGTCGAATTCTGGGAGCGCATGGCGAAGGCCGAACAGTATGCACCGCCCCAATGGGCAAGCACGCACCCAAGCAGCAGAAACCGAATACGGGCGATTCAAAATTGGATTCCTGAGGCGGAGCAGGCGAGGCAAAACAGTGGATGTGGGATGACGGGGGGTTTCATGGAAGATTTCAGGGGAGCATTCCAGCAAGATCCGTCTCGGGCAAGGAGAGCACCGGTGATGGAGGAGCCGTCTACTTATGGAGGCGTAAGAAGTGATAATGATGATGATTTTTTCTGAAGGGTAGTTGGTACTAAAAAACGAAGGCCGACATGGATCCGCCCAATAGATTTGGGCCAAGGGCAATCCTAGCTGATTGGAAATCAGTCACGACTCGATGAGGACGAGTCTAAGCAATAGCAGCTTACGTTCGGTTGTCTGAACAGACGAGAGGGGAAACCGTGCTCTCTGCTATCCGTATATCCACTCAAGGCGCCAATCAGGATTTATGAACTTCTTGTAGTAAGTACCTATGTCTCCAGTAACGTGAACGAACCAGCTTCTATACTTTGGTCAATTCTTTGGATCGGGGCTCTACTCTTTCTCTAAAACTTGTGATCTGTTACTTCACTTAAAGGCCGACTTTCTGATACTGTTAGCCTTCTGCAATGTATCTGAAGTCACATGAAATCTCTGATATTTCATTACCTTTGATCTCCAGCACGCCATTTCTCTACGGATGCCGGACCTCGGTACAGCCTATTCGCGCCTCGCGATGAACTGGAATGGTTATAGCCACTCTACAAGTCTCAGATAAGTGGCCACTTCACTGGAGATCGACTCTACGCCTGCACATTGGAACGGTGTCGTTTGACAAGCGGTATAACACCGGACCTCGTCCGTGCGATGAAGCATCGGACCCATTGGAAAGCAAAATAGTGTCAAGATCAACCAGGGAAGGGAATTTACGAATGGCAGAACTGCGATTGTGAGAGAAAGACTGATCGTAACGGTGCGATTCGCGAAAGTTTGATGGTCGGATAGCTAGCCAGGAATGTGAAAACCGCTATCAGCATTGCACCTTTGTAACGGAGATCACTGGCTAGCGCGTATGAATACCATGTCAGCCACATGAGGGAAATCCAGCGGAACGGAACAGCCGCCAGGCGGATGATCGAAGTCGTGGGATTCTTAGAGGCGAACGACATACCTCGCAGGAAAGATATGAAAGAAGGTGCACACAGAGAATCGATAATCCTCTGGGGAAAGTCTTGACGTGCCGACACGCGATATGGCTTTCACGTGCAGGTCACCGATGAATTCGTATATCTCTAAAGTGATGAGCGCTGCTTTGGTGGATACTAGCCGTCCGCTATGCTCTATGCAGTGTGTTCGTAATCGTCCTGGAGAGTATGTTGAAAGCTATTTTACATACCCTTCTCCTATACACCGCCCCCACACTCTCGGCGCACGTACCAAACCTTCCCCGGACTGATGGTAGCCTTTTAGCAGCTTCGTCAGCATCATCAGGTCTGCCACTACCTCCGACGAACTCCACGTTACTGAGCAATGGACCCTTGTCCACGAGTAACACATTGAAGATCGGCTGTGACTCGCGCCGATATGGCCGAGACTTGAAAGTCAAAAGTTGCCGCGACGTATTCCGCTACGTTAAGTATGAAAACGAGCAAATCACGTTTTCCGAGCGTGACAGCGGCATATCGATGACGTCGGTCTTCCTCTAAGGACGTATAGCAGTATGTCCCTTTTACTGCAGACACGCTGTTCTAGGGGAGGTACACGAGCTGACAATGAGCTGTAGATGACGGAGTCTGCTTCTTGCAGCCCAGCTTGAGAGACGGTGCCGTGGTTGGACGCGCAAGCCCCCAAGAGATTGCCCGAGCTGGAGCCCAGTTGTTGCGGACTTGTGTTATCGAGCGAGGGACGGGTGGGTTGGCCTACCTTATAGGTGAGCACGAACAACCCGAAAGTACCCAGGACGAAGATGGGTACACCGCCGTCCATCATTCTCCGAGTCTCGACCTGCTTGACTAAAATGGCATGGGATCGGCAGGCGGCGACAATAAAGTCCAGGTCGAACTCGCCAAGTACGAACCAAACATCAAATGCGACACCTCTTCCAAGCCCGGCCCGCCGTGGCTTTCCTGTGTCACTGTGTTCTCGAACATGCGCGCCAGCAAGCAATACCGAGTCTTTGGATCCTACGACCAACCCAACATCGAAGAAGGCTTACCGCTGGTACTAGAAGCCGGTGGGTATAAAAGGAACACTTTCTCTCATCTTCACGGTAAAGCTGAACACCTCTTGTGCCAGGCGACGGCAGATGCCAAGTCGAGATCACCATCACCGGCCACACATCCACGCTCTCAAGTTGGTACGAGATCTGGGCCGCCGTGGCCGCCATCACGAGCATGTGCACGCGTGGGAAAGCAAAGGGCGGCAAGGCCCGTGGGCTCGGTGAGTGTCCCCATCCAGCTCGGGTCTGGCCAGGGACTTTATTTATTAATCGGTCGCTATGAAAAGGTGCGCATCAGAATATCGTCCTCGAGCTGTCCGACAAGGCTGCCTCTGCGGCTCCCGCTGTGGGACGGCTACTGAACGTGACGGGTGGTGAAGGCAGGGTCGACTGGTTTTGAGGAGCTACGCAAGGTTATACTTGGCTTCGTTCTCGATCCGAGTAAGAGAATCAACCGTTTCGATGGGGTTTTCCTCGAGTCCTCGTTCATTCATTCAGCCTATCATTATTCCATCATTCCATACGTTGTCAAGGACGAGTTCGCATCGCACCGAACACGCATACGACGCCTCCTCCAAAAACAACCTCCACAGCATTCGAGCAAAGGCCTTCCTTGCTTTTTCCTCCTTGCCACGCAAAAACAGCCACAACAAGCAGGTAGGTCAGTCGCTCATTCACCGGGGATGAAAGCTTCCACGTGGCGGCGCATCGAAAAGTGGATCTTGGGCCGCAATTCGGAAGGCAGGATCCTGTGTATTCTAGCCCGATATTCAATTCATCCTGTCTTGCAGCCATATGTTCGCTGGATATCCACCTTCTCTCCCCATACCAATGCGACAGACAGATTTTGGGGGCGTTGCACGATGGGAGTGAGTGTCGGCATCAGTGTCGAATTCCTCGCGCCCGCTTCTCATGTTCAGGCAGGACCGAGCTGGCTCCTGGCAGGAAATAAAGGGGGGGGTGGTTGGCCAAGAACGGGAAGTCCCAACTCCAAGGGCGAAATATTTTTCTTCGCAGTCTTTATTCCTTGTAGCGATCATGAGCGTAGAATGGGGAACCGGGTTTGTTATATTCCTACGTTGGAGAAGACCGTGCTGTACACGAGTGATTCGATTGTCTGAACACATCCGCGACGTGAACCTACAGACCCATCACTCTCGAATCTTTGAAGATGTCGTTTGCTTGTACCTATTGCTCGTACCGTGTACGCTCGGACCCATCCGCGATCTAGAATTAGGTAGCAGAGGGGAAAACTTGTGACAAGCAACAACATGTATAGATTTGAGATCATGTATCAGACGGAAGAAACAAGTTGCGAAGGATAATACTCATACATTTCATCATCGGTCCTGACTATCTACTCGTCTCGGCTGCTCATCAAATACCCAACAGATAGCCGCCGGCCGCTCGCTCCGGAGCGTTCAAGACATCATCTTTTCTTGCTATCGGCTCGTCTCAGCCGCTCATTAGATTTCCAACAGAGAAGCCTCCAGACGCTCAAACCTCAATATAGCCCCCCTCAAAATCATGGGATATACCCCAACATGACGGGAAAAAATAAGCGAGAAGTAGGTTCAGATGCTCAAGACTGTAGAATGCAGAATGATAGCAGGCGTCAGATGTCCAAGGTTCCCAGCTCAGAGAGGGTATCAATAAAATCCAGAAGAACGCATGACTGGTGAAATCCAAAAACGGATGACTGGCGAAGAATGCGGACGTTTGTATATAGTGGAATGATGGGAATCGAAGATCGAAAAGCGCTATGCCGCGCGGAATGAGGCGAGGGAATGTGGCGTGAAGTATGTTCAGATATATGATACTGTAGATATAACCACGAATGGGAGTGTTGCAGGGGCTGGCCATGGTTCAATGGCCAAGCTCTTTTTGAGAAGGGCCATTGCCGGAAGCCATTGGGATATTGAATTCGTGCATCGTTGATCTCCATGGGGCCCTGTCATGAGGGAGCAATTCCTCATGCTCAGAGATAGCGAGAAGCAAGCACATGCTTGCCGTTCTCAAACATGGCAGGAAGCAAGCACCGGTCTCTCCTATTCGCAAGATCTGCCCTGCCCTGTCCAAAATGTCATCAAATTTGGTGTTTGGTGCATTTTCGATGCGCATGGGACGCATCTCCTTCGGTTGTATCGGGCAGGCCCCGGTAACGCAAAGGCGGATGTGCTAAGACGACGGATGACACGATCCCCTAGATCATGAAGTGGGCGCTTGGTTTCAGAGCTTCGAGTGCTCTGAAAGTCAAGCTTCTTCCATCAGCGCCTCATCACCGGCATCTCTCCATTCTCTCGAGGCCTTGGTTAGTCTTTTGACACCTGCGACGCGCCCAGCCCATAGGGTCTCAGCGGGCGTTCGGAACGTGTATCCCCTCTGGCTGGCTACAACACCAATAGCTTGCAGAACCGCCTTCCTGCTATCTCGTCCAAAGACTGCAGGATGGTCGATCCATTCGAGGCTCGCTTCAAGCTCGGTGTCCAACGCATTGAGGGTGATGGCATCAATACCGGAGGCGGGCGCTAGACCATTGTCCGAAGATGGCGAAGAATGGCGCTCGGGTGATCCAGATGCATTGTTGGGCTCAGATGTACCATTCCTCACATCGACGGGAGATTTAGGGGTAGCGCCGCCTTGTGGCAATGGAGGCAAACCACCCTTCCCAAGACCCTTGAGTATTGAACGAGTCTCCTTGAGGAGGTGGTGGGCACGGTCATGCTGGCCGCGTGATACGAGGGTCAGAGCGCGTGTTAGCATATCAGAAGTAAGGAGTTCCATACGGCGTTGGACAATGCTGGGATGAGGTGGGATTGGTGGGGTTAGAGGACGGGCGGAGGATCTAACGCGAGGGCTGGCGGGAAGCATGGTGATGGCGAGGAGTGACGGTCGAGGAGGGTGGGTTAGTGTGCCTTCGCGAAGAATATCGCCATAGGTCAGGTCGGCTTGGATTAGGGGAACCTCTTCGACGCTTAGTGTTCGTTGCTCGTCCGAGTCGAAGGGGCCACCAAGGGCTTCAAGGCCAGAGACGATGGTCTCCCATGGATCCTGGGGAACGTGATCTTGGGAGCTGTTGTCTGGGGCTATGACCAATTGGACAAGAATATCTACGCGAAGGGACATTAAACGTTAGCGCCCAGCCCCGTGAACCGACTAATCTCCACGATCAGGAAATCATGGGGCTCACCTCTCTTGTCGCCGAAGCGTAAATCGCCTAGCGCCGCTTCGGCATCCTTCCCAGTGGCGCGCTTGGTGATCTGAAGTGCGCCCGAGATTTTGACAAACTTGGCTGGGGACCCTTCTGGAAGTCGCAGCTTTAGTTTGACGTTTTGGTGGGACGTTGTCTGCAGCGATCCCAGACACCCCGCTACGCATTCGCGGAGCATCATCCAATCCTTGACGTAGGTATACGAGGCCTTGGTTCGCGTCGAGAGCTCGATCATCGTATCCGGCTTATGCGTCAATCCCAGGCCGAAAGAGTGGATTGCGACTCTGCCGTAATTGTCAGTAAAATTGCGCTTCAAACGACCCGGACAAATAGTTGGAGAAGGCATCACGGACTTAGCTGCCTCTGCCCTGGAGACCACAAAGTCCACACTTTCCGCGTCGGAGGTGGACGAGTCGCTGATGAGGAGTATTGTTGCAATTGGGTTGTTGGCTTTGCGCTGCATGAGCAAATCCATCGCAACGTTCGCCCCTTCCACGACATCGGCTCGGAGGCTCTTTTGACCAACAGGACGGATGGAGTTGAGAATCTTGGTCCAACCGGTCCAGGCTTTGGTGGTCATCCCCACAAGAGGGACGCCGCCGCCACTCGATCCGAACGTAACCAGGCCCATCCGATCACGTTCACCGAGGTTCTGAACCAGGAATTTGAGCGCATCACGCAGCAGCGTAATCTTGAGACCTTGCATAGACGAAGAAACCGGAATCACCACCACGATGTCGAGCGGTACATGTACAGACAAGGGCATGCGCGTCTCTTGCATGGCCATTACTCCGCCAGAAGCGGTGTACTCTGTGGGTGCTGTGTTGATGGACTTGGCGCCACCGTATGAGGAATTGACCGATGATTGTCTCTTGGTTTTCATGGTCCTGTAGTCGTCTTCGTCGGTACCAGAGTTCTCCGGGTCGTAGTCGGGACTGGCACGTGGTGGCTCCACAGCATCTAAATCGAGCAATGCACGTTTCCATTGCTCTACTTGACTTCGGCTCTGAAACTGTAAATGGAACTGCTGCAGGTCTTGTACGGAGAGGCTCAATGTAAGGACCGGCTCATCTGCGGCACGATGCGTCAGTAACGGTCGTGCAGGGATGCTACAGATACGAACCAGGACTCGACTCGACATGCTTCAGATGCTTCTTGATAAGAATGGAGCCTTTAAGCGTGCATCTTGTTAGTTTGCGCTTAGAGTCTCCGTCTGCGTACTGTGGTGGGGCGCCTTTCTTCTCTTTGACGCATATGAGCATTTCCGCAAAGAGGAAGCACTCCAGTTCTTGCCATGATTGGCGGTCCTTGCCGACTCGCACTGTGCCGTAAAGTCGAAGTCTTCCAAATCTAGTCTAAGTCAGTAAGGTGTGTAGAGGTGAGGGTCGAGGAGAGTCGTGCCTTGAAAAGTCAAGCCCATGCCAGTTATCGACCCGTACTCTAAGGTCTTCGGTGATTTCTTCCAAAACCTCCGACGACTCGAACGGCCAGTCGACCTGCTGCCGGCTCTGCGCAGGCGACTTAGGCCGGCTATACGTGTCACTACCCTGCTGCTGCATTGACGGCAAGATTGGCGCTCCTCGAATGTCTGCTGGATCAGGGCACCATTTGCCTTCCGGTACCTCGATGGTCACCAGGCATGTCAGACTTTGTTGCTGTCTGGAGCGACTGAGGGTAGGGAATTCACTCCTAACGGTGACTGTAGGCGCGGGGATTGGGTTCTTGGTGATGCTGGCTAGTGGGCTGCTGATCGCTGTCTCCATTGATTGCACGTCGTAATCGTGTCTTCTGCCGCCGTTTGAACCATGATGGTCCCCATATTCGTTTGATAGTGCCTGACCAGTGCCTCCACTTCCGTCTCTTGAGTGCTGTTGTCGCGGAGCGCCGTATTTCTCGACTCTTTCCCTTTGCCCAATTTCTCTACTTTCCCTTTCCCGCACCCGCTCGGAAGCTGGCTCTCGAGTCGTCTCCTTGCTATCCCGAGTGGATTCACGGTTGTTGGACTCTCTGCTTCTGTTTCTTTCCCGGGTCTGGGCGTCCCAGGATACTGGAGTGTTTTGCGCACTACGAGCATTACGTTGTTCTTTAGCCTCGTTATTTTGCGATACCGAGCGAACAATACTGCTCAGCTTTTCTGTGTAAGGTTAGCGAAATGCATCTCGTAGACCGCGAGCGCAATCTACCAAGATCTAGAACATTCCCCCCACGACTGGTATCAAGCCCTAAAGGTGCGTTACATGTCGGACATTGCTGCGCATCGAACTCTTTGATGTATTCGTAGAAGCATGCTTCATGGGAAACGTGACCACACGAAAACTGTAGAATCCGCTCGCCTCGAAGTGTGTGCTCCAGGGGCTCTTCGCAGACCGCGCACTCGCTCCCAATGAAGGTTCTTTCTCGCCGCGTCCGTGATCGCTCCAATTCTAGCATGCCAGCCATCGGACGTCCCGATCGCCAATTGAAGGAGGTCTGTGTCCCGTTGCTGTAGATGGGATTTGGAGTGCGCTCCGCCTGTTGATTCGCGATGCGATTCAGTAACGATCTGCCTTTCGGCTTTGATTTGTTGGGTTTGGTCCCCTCGATGCGACCTTCAGCTACCGGAGGAGGATGAGGTCTTCCAGAACCAGAGTGGGTGGAGAGAGTAGAGATCTGGCGATTGAAACCCGGTCTTGGGGGCGGGGCAGCAGTGGAGCTCTCCGAGTGGAAGGGAGGACGGGTAGTTGCTTGCGACGAGTTGTCTAACGCGTGGAACAAGACATATTGTCAGCAGGAGAAAGCAAATGACGGTGTTTTCTGGAAAATGTCTCAGGAAGAAAGGGAATACATTGCTACGATAGGAATGAGGGACGTACGTCGGCGGTACAGCGGTGGTTCAGCAGCTTTGGGCGGTAGAAGACCCAGGTCGCTCAAGTTAACGACCTTCTGGGTCTGGAGGTTGCTTCCCTGCCTGGAAGCTTGCCTGGAGGAGATGGCGGGACGGTGAGGGTGTGTGGTGCTTGTGGTCGACGACATGGACAGCAGAAAGCAGGCAGGGTTATATCGAGGAGAGTGTACAGAAAAGGATCTGTACTGCGTCTGCTGATGGCATGCAAGGCAGGGCGAATAGCGGAGAGCGAGCGTCCAGGTAAGGTGTACTTCAGGTAATGTAAGGTAGGAGTAGGTACGGAGTACTATAAGCAGTAATCTCGCTGCAGCCGACCCACGCCAACCGCAACGGTCCAATCCACTACGTACTAACCACCTATGCCAGTAGTCAACCTATAGTCCGACCTAGAAGGACAATCGAAGTACAGAGGGAAGTGATTATGCTGCGGCTCCCACGATGCCAAAGGCCTAGATGTAAGGTGCCACTTGCATCGAATGAAGACGCTTTCGGAGGGAGGGAGGGAGGATTGCGTTTCGGGGGCGGGTCTGCGTCTTGGTAGAGTTCTGCTTTTGTTCGAGCGTGGGCCAGCTAGAAGCATTCGAGATGCCTTAACTCAGCTGGCTGCACTATCTCACCTCGCACGCGTGACGCTATCCTCGCTCCCCTTGGGACCCCCAGGCAATCTCTCCTCTCAGTCTCACAGAGTTCCCTCGGGCTGGCGCACTTGGCTTCGGGCCTAGCAGAGATGCGGTGCGGTTCGAGCGGGCTAATGTGCGCCCGGACCCCTGCGACTGCCGGGGGATGGGGCCACGAACTCTGATGAGGAGGGGGGGCAGGAAGAGCGAAGGATTCGCATTTAGCGTTTGCTGGACCATCGACTTGGCAGTACCATGGCCGTGTGCCTGCAGTGATTGGATAGCAGCGTCGAGATGCAGCATGGGCGAAGAAGGGCTGATCGTTCCGAAGCTGACACACCATGACACGAAGCAGAAGAGCCCACGCGAAGACGTTCTTTCGTCTCACGACTACGTATATCGCGAGGTGAGGAAGAGCTGACGCATGCATGTCATACCTGCGCCATCTGCCGTAAGACGGATGCAAGGCAGTAAAAATAATAAAGATCCAAATCCTTCGTGTCGGTCATTGTGGTACAACAATAACATCCGCCCACTGATGGATCCCCTGATTTCGCCCCGTCACTCGGCTGACTTGAAACCTCGAACAACCTTTCCAGCTTCCCAGCACTTCGGTACCTGTATCACATTGCCTCGCAACGACATTGTCACCACGCCGCATGCCGCATGCCGCTTGCATGATATGAAGTATCTTGCCAGGCTCGGGACCATCTCTTGAACCGTACTTGGCCCTCTATCTGCCTTTGGACGGGTTATCGTCTGAGGTCTGAGACGTACATGGACCTAACCAGGTGTAGCTACTCCAGTGTGACAGGATGTGCTAGGATCCTATGGGACCTGCGCATTGCAGCTTCCGTCACGCATCCCCGTACTGCGGTTCGGATCGCAGCGAAATCTGTCAAAAGAAATTGTCGGGACTCGGGACTCTGTTGAACCTTTCAACGTCGAGCTCGCTGTCTGCGCCTTAGTCTTCCCATTCGTGTTTCGAATGTGCCCTCACTGTTGAAGATCAAATGCACGATGCTCACATCGTTCCGCTCGCTGCCGGCTTCAGTGGCCGAGCTGCAGTACGAGTACGGCGTAGAGGGCGTTGGTGGATGCCAACGTCATCCTCGCCCAGGCCACACGATCTCTGTCTCCCAAGGCAGGTCTCACATCTCGAGGAGTTGCTAGAATCGCCGACCGATCGAAGGAAAGGCCATCCTCGAAAGCAATAGGTGTGAGCCGTGGAAGTGGAAACATAGAATGTGGTGACGCTCGCGAAGTCTTTTGCCACGCTTGTCGGTTTCCCACAGAAAGGATCCAGATCATTAGCTACGAGTGGCGCGAGCACGCGCTCACTCCAGCGGTTTAATCATGGTTTTTGCATGGTGAAAAAGTCTATAACATGCCTCAAAGCTTGCGCAATACGACCAATTCAGAGAGCTATGACTGACTTCGCCGCCTCACACATAGCGTCTTTGCGCTTCTCCGGCCGCTTTGAAATCAGATTGGCCAGAGTTGTCGTCTCGTGGAACACCTCGATCACGTCCGGGAGCTCCCAAGACAGAGTTTGTGACTTGGCCTTGTCAGGCTCTCGAAGCCATAGAAGCACATCAGCATTTAGGTTCAGACTATTTTGAAAGAGTGCCGCTGATCGCTGTCTTTCGCACGTGGCATCAAACTCAGAGAGTCGTAGCCGGCTTCCGTCATAAGAAACTGTAATCGATCTCTTCTCCAAGGCTGCCGAAAAAACGAAGAATATACGCTTTCGTCACGAGGGAGCCCGAGGATCCGCTGCGAAATCTCCGATGGAATCCAATCATCACAAGGGAGGGGAGGCTGGGATGGAAGTCATGGACGGTCAAGTCAGCTTGGGATACATCATGTAAGATGATAGGTGGGGCGCTTGGTACCAAACGCTCCAGTCATGGCGTGAAGTCGTGAAGTCGTGCAAGCGTTGAGAGCGTGGAAGCAGAACTATGGACTTAAATTTCATGGCATCGGCTCAAGCAGCACTCGAACCAGGTTAAGATATTTGAACTGCATCCACATTCCGTATTCAATGTTCCTAGAAGAAGACACTGCTATATCAAAGGCCGAATCTCCAAAGGCCCTATCTCTCCGCTTTCCGAAAATGCCTGGTTGCGCTATGATGCCCTTCATATTAAGGACTAAAACGAGGTAACGCTTGCTCCCTTTACCAGCTTGTCCATAATCATGGTCTCGTCATCTTAAATGCTTCCGTATGATATCCTACTTCTATAAAGCTCATCTCGAATTCCCACCCGGCTCCAGTGCGATGTCCCCATCGCCCATCCGGTCGTCCTCTTCTATCGTCTCCCCCCAGAAAGTCGTCCTGCCATGGGGGCTTTCTCGAGACCCCAAGCTCTCCGCTGCGACTACTTCACCGACATCGATCATGACGTGATCGCCCATCTCTCTGGCTCCGGCGTCCTCGCCTGCGGTCTCTTCCTGTGGCCGGAAGTCCCAAACCTCCATGATGGTTCTTCCACCCCGGCTGGCCATCACCACCGCCGTCTCGCTCTCGAATGCAACTCGCCAGACAGCTTCCGCCGGCTGGCTCAATTCCCGGATCAGCTGGCCGGTACCAAGATCCCACACCTTGACTCGGCCGTCAGAGCCACCGGATACGATTCTGGACTCGTCGAATTGGAGGCTCGTGACGCTGTTATCGTGGGCGGCGAGGCGGTGGATGGGAGAGAACGTGTCGAGGGACCAGACGCGGACAGAACCATCGGATCCGCCGGTCACGAGTGTGGTGGACGACATCTGAAGTTGGCCGACGAGGGATGTATGGCCTTGGAGGATAGCCAGACATTGTCTGTATCATGGAGCGTTAATTCTGTTGAGAATGCTAAGCCTAAGATTGGAAGCTTACCCGTCAACAGGGTTCCATATCCTGACGCTTGTATCCAAACTGCCTGTGGCGATCCTGTTGCCATCAAACGCGATGGCGTAGATTTGACTGAAATGCCCCTGTAGTGTCCGCAAGCATTGACCTGTCGAGATGCTCCAGATCTTGGCTGTGGTGTCGTAGCTTCCGGAAACAACCAGGTCACCGTGGATCTCCAAGCAGCGAACACTAGCTTGGTGACCCATTAGAACGTTGGTGCATACTCCTAATCTAAGATCCCACACTCGAAGCGTTGTGTCTCTGGAGCCGGATATCGCAGTCCGCGAATCAGACATCTTTAGACATCGGACTGTGGAGGTGTGGCCTCTTAATGTATATATACCAGCTCTGCCAACTTGTCAGTATGCTGCTGGCGCAAGAATCTTGCTGGACATTACCCAGTGGCCATATTCCAAACCCGCACATCTCGGTCGCAGCCGCCGCTGACAAGTACGTCGTCCCAAGGGACCATGGCCCAGACCCCCATTACATGACCCTGCAGCGTCCTCTGGTGATCTCCCTTGGTGTTGAAGACATGTATTTTGGCGTTGTCCAAGGCAACCACAATATATTTCTTCGTCAGATGTAGACTGGTAACCACCCCTTGGTCGGGCGTGATGTGTCTTGCAGTCATGTGGCCTCCTTTTCTCCACGCAGCCTCGACCAGGTAACGATGTTTGAAATGCGACCTGTGTGTCGATTTTGGCCTTGCTCTCTTGCTTTTTCGCGATGACGACTTGACGGTCAGCGGGTTTGATGATTCGGCGTCGGAGGACTCTGCAATAGCGCTCATGCTATCATGGTTACGAGTTGGGGACAATGATCGTGGGAATTGGCTGAACATAATCTGACCCGGAGTGGATGCCGTATTGAAGCTAGAGCCGACCGAATCACTGGACATCCTTCTGTAGCCGAGTTTATCCGAAAGCGCTTTCCACGCTTGGTCGTCGCTGGTAATCTCTCGCCATCTTTTGGAGACTTGTGAAGCTCGAGCAAAGGTTGTTGGGTCATCGACAAAGTCAAGGATCTGATGCTGCAACGTTAGCGCAGGCGAAGCCGTAAGAAGGGCTCATAGAAAGTCGTACTTTGAAACATATCTCGTTCGGGAACGCCTTGAAAGGGTCCTTTTTCAGCTTCGGGCTGATCAAGTGGTGTAGGAAGCTCAGCGAGTGATTATCACAAGCGTCCACTATCGATGCCAGCCATTTATCCTTCGCGGCGATGTCGAGTTGGCCGAATACTAGCCGAGCATCCCTGAGTATCGGGTCTTCTCCGTCGTCATTGGCAGCATGCCACACTGGGGCATGCTGGTGTGGTGTCGGACTCGGCGCAGGCGTAGGTGGCGAGGCTGGAGCAGACGGAAGGAGTGGATTGGGAATCGGTCGAGGCATCGAGGAAGGGACTGCAGTGTTTGGTGTCAATGGCGGCTTAGGGTGCTGAACCGAGTCTTTCCTCCTCGATACGCGGTGTCCGATGTTCACGGGTGAGGGTGGTTGACGGTTGTAGACATTTGGGGGAAGCTCATTGCTCATGCCGAGCGCTACATGCCTTGAGCGATCTTGACTGTTCATTTGGCTCATGTGTCATCCAAGCATAGACAACCTATGTTTGCTCCGGCACCCGCGTGAATGTGTTGCGTTTTCTCGGCTCAGTAGGAAGAGTGATCAGAAGGTGTTCGTGATATGATGTGATCTCTTGACCGAATGCGGAGGGCACACGTGCAATGACCGAGTAATTCGCCGGTGGTTGAAGCTTGCCGGTGCGCTTTGCCAGACCAAATGCTGCACTGGCTCTGGTGACTAGCAATTTGGTATCCAAGATCCAAAGGAATCACTTTAGAATTTCACCCGGTCCTGTCTAGGGGGGCTGTTGACTTGTCAAGGCAGTTTCCAAAAGACCGACAGGATTGGCGTCGCAGAAGCTTGATGACCGTCTCCAGGACGCGGAGCGTGGGCAACATTGCTCAGCACGACGAACACACTTTCTTGTTCCTGCAAGACAATCAAGACTTACGAAGCTTTCAGTACGCGAGGAGATGGTGGAGGCTTTGCGGGTACTCTGTAGAAGATGGAACATGGGTTGCATAAGCTAATCGGCTCTACCTACTCTAGATTCTAGAGTCTAGTCGTCTCTCGGCCCTGTTCTCCGCAAACGCCATTCCGTCGCTCGCTCCCGTCGCTCGTCGGAACTCCTTTTAGTTCTTTTACTGCAGCTCAACCAATGCAATTGCTGCCCTTGCTTTCTGCATAGGTGCAGTACCCCGTACTTCGCTAACGGATGTTGCTGGATGCTGTGCTTTTGCAATCGTATTCCACTGAACTTTTCAACCGGCCGCTGAGGACGTTGCAGACCAACTTATATTGACAAGAGTGCCCATTGGGGACGGCTGTTCGTAAAGTTGTCTCTTTTCGCGCCCTCACCTATCAGTGACTGATTATACACCCGCCGAGAATGCATATTCGGGATGGAGAAGCATTGCTGTGCGAGGAGCAGGCGACCTCCTGTGACACTGTTCCATATCACAAACCCCAGGAATTTTAGAAAGCAGGGGTGTCTAAGGATTGGAGATACCCTATAGTAGCTACCGTTTCTTCCCATTGCCATGGCCATCACCAGTTCTGTAGGTATCCATGGTCAAGGGAAGACTGTCTCCTAGCTCCTCTTCTGGAAGAGTTATGGGTTTGGCGCTTTGCCGAACCCATACTACAGCCCATGTGTGGTACACGGCCTCTGGAGAGGTGATCTCCTAGCCAAAATTGTTGATCGATGCAGCCATCAACAACGTCCTCTCCTTCAGAGTCAGTCACTGAGCACAGCGGACTCTCAAGACTGGACTGCGCACCTTCCGGGGGATATACTGAAATGAGCTGCTATGATTAGGTGTGGCTAGATAAAGGGGTCTGCTACCTGTAGAGGGCCTGATCTTACAGTTTGCTTGAGACAGTGTGATTATGAGGAGCTCTTGACACTAGACTTTGACATGTCTCATCATATATAGGCACAATTTATCCACACTCGCTACGTAAGCACGTGACAAAGCCCACTCGGAAAACGGCCACGATCAACGTCTTCGTATCACAGATAATAGATTACAGTACGCGTTGATCCATTACGAGCTCTAGTGTTTGATCTTCCATCAACGAACTCGGTACAACATGCCGACAGACCGGGCATTTATCGAAATGACCACAGTGGATAGCATGGGCCGTCCACTCAACCACATCAGCTCTTCCAACACAGCAGTCCATCAGGATAATAGTGCCAGCTTGAGAATAAATCTAGAGGGCGCCAGCCATAGACGTTCCTACATCTTCTCCTATCGCTTAGTCCAGGTGGTAATCGTCAGCATCTACTTAGCTCTGCTCATCCATGCCGTGCTCAACAAAGGCTGGTGGCTCTACGTCAACATACCCCTGGGCTTTGGTCGTAAGGATTCGACCTCTTTGATCTCAGGCATTCAAGTAACGTCATGGCAGTCACTGCATGTGTAGCCGCATACTTCTCCATTGCCTTCACAGCACTCCGCAGCTTTGGTTATACCGAACGCCGCATCTTCACCTGGAAGTTCGCCTGTCTGATCGATGCCATGCTCTTTGTGCTCTGGGGCGTCACTTGCATCTCCAGTAAGTCTTAATTTCTGAGCCTTTCCAGTGTTTTGCTGAATTTAAAACTTTGCAGTGTGTATGCCCAAGGGCAAGGACTACAGGCACTTGTTCGAGGTGCCGCCGTATTACGCCTGGTATTTCGCGGCCCTCTTCGGCCTTTTTGTCTGGTAGGTCATACGCTTGTCCAGTTCATGCCGGTCTGACATTCGGCAGTGCTAGCTTTGGCGCCTCGGCTCATCGTATCTCTCGCGACAAGTGAAACTTTGCTCCGCTGATATAGGTTGGAGATTGGGGGATGCTTGGGTGGAGGACTGGTTGGGATGGATGTGGAATGCGAAGGGCACCGGTGTTTTCTCTTGGCCACGATTGAGGGCCTGTACGTAATACATAGTGCCTTTACCGAGTTGACTGCTCCAATCCTCCATGTGAGGCGTAGTGCTACTCCTCGTTCCCAATTAGCTCTTCTCTGGGTGCCCCGCCGGAGCGAGCATTTGTTCGCTACCTTATGGGCCTTCATCATATGGTCCATCGGTGTTATGTCATTTCCCGTTTTCGTTTCATGCGGCTGCCAGTCCGAGAACGATTTACTAGCGCCAGAGAAGTCTTTCGTTTTCTATCTCAAGTGCTACTAATCCTCATCCCAGTTCGGATTCGGCCCCGGCGGTTTGGGCCCGCCAGCCTGCCTCGCCACAATGATCTGATCTACGCTCAGCACCGTCCTCGCTGCCTCCGTGGCCAACCGTATCGCCCACTGCTTGCTGACCAGCAGGTCTAAGATTCCTTCCTCTTTCGCATCCAGCGTGCCCGTCCCGTCTTCATTCTCTATATCTACGCCCGTCGTCCACTCATCTTCAGCTTCTGATGACTCTGAGGACGAAGAGGAACTCGAAGATGAGGAAGAGGATGACGAAGCGGCTTTGGCAGAGGATTTATGGTGGGCGGCGTAGAGGGTAGCCAAGACCTCCGTGGCGTCAAGACCTGCAGACTCAGCAAGTGTGCGGGGGATGACTTCGAAGGCTTCGGCGTATTTTTTGATGGAGTATTGTGAGAGTTCCGGGGTTTTCTCGCCAAAAGCCGATATCCGCTCTATGAGTTGCATCTCTGTTGCTCCAGCACCGGGCAGTAGCCTTGCGTCTCGAGTGATAGCTTTGACGACATTCACGCCGTCGTCCACAGCGCGCTCGATGTCATCCAGGTGGTTTTGTGTTGCGCCCCGGATGACGAGCGTAGCGGTGCGCGTAGCGTCATCCTCTTGCCGAAATACGGTGACTCTGTCGCCGCCGATCTCGAGCGTTTCGACGACGTCCACTTTGCCCATTTCATCTGGCATGGGGGCGCCGAGACGTGCTAAGGGTGTTGCGCCAACTACGCGGCACAAGCGGCGGAGTTCGAATTTCGAGAGGACTTTGACGACGAGGATGCCGAAGCGGTTGAGGTAGTGGAGGGCTAGTTCGCCGACTGTGGAGCCGGCGACTACAACTCGGAGACCGGAGTCGTGGAGCTCTTTGATGATGGTTTCGAGCTGATTTTCCTCGCCCTTCGTAAAATCTAGCATTTCTTTGGCGTTGTGGAGGACGACCGTGCCCTTGGTTTCCGTCTGCGAGGTGTCGATGGGACATGAGAACACCCCGACCTTTGCTGATTTGGCTTTCTTGACGGAGCCATCTGGTTCGCGGCCGAAGACCATGCCCTTGACGACTTTGCTTTGTTCTAGGCTGCCGCCCATGATTTTCACGACGCGGATGTTGTCGACATTGAAGTTTATGGGTTGTTTTGGGAGGACGGCGAGGACAGCTTCGGCGACCATGTCGGCGAGAAAGTCTTCGTTGCCGCTTTGTTTTGAGGCGACGACGGTGCGAATAGCCTTGGCGAGTTCGGGGTGAGAGCGGATGTCTGAGACTTTGTCTACTACTAATTCTACTCCTCGTCAGCACCATATCCCTTTGTCCGATTTCCGATCAACTCGATGCTGAACTTACGATCTAGGATTTTTAGAGCCTCCGTCTGCGCCCTCTCGTAACCCTGCACAATGTCACTAGTCTTCAAGCCCATCCGTATCAGCTCCTCCGCTTTCTTCAGCAGCTCTCCTGCAAGCACTATGACCATGTTCGTAGCATCTCCCATTTCTGCCTCTTGCTGCTGGCTAGCCATGACTATGAGCTTCGCCGCGGGATGCACAACGTCGAGTTCTCGTAATATGGAGGCAGCGTCGGAGGTTAGGATCATTTTCTGGAGGTGGTTGATGACAATCTTGTTGCGGCCATAGGGGCCTAGGGAGGTCTGTACGGTCTGGGCGATTGCGCGACATGCTTCAATGTTGCGTATTACGGCGCCGTCTTCAGACTCGTAGCTACAGGATATCAGCCAGGCTTGAGATATGACGAACAAAGCCTAAAACACACTTTTGATAGCCTTGCTTGAACAGGCCGCTGTTCGGCGCACTTGGCATAGAGAGTGACATCTTGAGCTTCGTGGAGGGCAGACTAAGAGTAGCTTACTGATCCTGGTATTGCGTTGTTTGAGTCTCACATACTTTATCGGGCCAAAATTTAAGATCGTCAAGACGCGCTACGCTACGCGAGGCTGCGCGCTTGTGGACCGCCGTACCGTGCCGAGCTTTATTCTACTTCTACTCCTACTTCTACTTCACCCTCAAGGTTCATATTATTGAAAGTCCCTTTGCTTCAAGAGCCCCACTCTTTACTTCCAGATCAGCTATCCTTACACCACTTCAGCTATCTCTTCAACATGTAATTTTCATTATGGACCCGCCAAAGACGTAGAATCTCCTTTTGTACAAAGAGGGGCTCCCCTTGTATATATCTTGGCGGTTGTTGTAAGGCATGAACACAGCGCAAACCCATCAGTCGGACCCACAGCCCTGAAGAATGGGGAGCAGATGTAGATCACTGCTCTCAATGGTATTGTGTGGGTGAAGCTCTAGTCCAAGGATTTCCTTATTGAGGCCGAGGGAGCCAAAAAAATGTATATGAAGACCACATCAATTGCCTTTTCTCATTCACACCGGAAGCGCCGATTTGTACAAGCTTTGCCGCTGCCACTACTCCCTCATCCCCAATCAGAGTATGATGTACGACTGGCACGGAATTCGCCTCGAAGCGAACATGAGGCGAAATTATTTTGAACTATTGAATACAACGGCGCTCTCGGCTGTGACTGCAACTAGTCCTACTCAGAAAGCTGCGCCGTCGTGTTCCGCGCCCGCGCTGTCGTCTTCGAGGAGCTTACATGGCTCATAGCGATCTCGGCGTGGGGGTGAGCTGAGTGTCTTCCACTCGGTATGAATTCTTGATTCAACAACAAGTATTATCAAGCACAAGGGTATTGGCTGGCTTGATATGGGTGCTATTGGGTGTCAGTGTTGCGGGTGGGAAGGGCCTGTGTCAGGGGCTTTCCGCGATGGATGGGCGAAGGCGAGAGAGCGATGTTGTGGGGTTGGAGAAAGGAGTAAATATCAGTAAGAAGTAAAATTGTATGCGAAACATATAATCGAGAGTGTATTCAAGGTCTTGAGTAAATGACATGATTCGCGTCGACTTTGTATCCATGATGATGCTGAACGAGCAAGTGGCTTTGAATGAGAGAGCAATGATTGAGCACCTGGACCCTAAGGTTCTATCTCTGATATGCTTGCAAATTCTTCTGTTCGTCTGATAACCCTGTCCGCTAGAGTGCGTTCAATCATTGTATGATCAATTGTGTAGCTGGTCCATGACAGATTGACCCTAGAGCTTTCGTAAGCGCGTTACGCTTATAAAACCCTTCATCGGCGTCCGTTAAAAGAGCAGATTAACCTATGGATGATAAAAAGATGGAACAGTGAAGTGCCATAGCTAAAGCGACAAACCGTTGAGCCACGTTGCCGACTAGGACACCTTACAGCAGGGCTTGAAGCTATATGAGATCCCGAATTAATGTAATATCAGCGTGCGCAAACGGTCTGATCATTGTTCGATCGAGTTTCTTATCTACACGATCTCGCCGGATGCTGCGCGCTCGCTGTAACCGTGGGTACATAAGCTTACGGGTTTCATACTCGTTGTACCTAGCTCTAGTGGCCGCCCGTTGTTGGTAGGCCAAGGCTGACCTTGAATGAGTCGTAAATAAGCCATTGAAAGGCAGTCTAGAAGAAGGTTAGCAGATCCCATCTCCAACTTTCATAAGGAGACTGTACCAAGGTCCCGATCTGTTAAAGCGGTCAGCATCCATCAGAATATAGTCAAAGGAAGTAGGTGCACTGACCATGGCAATCCTGACAGGCAGTCCATTCCATAGTCCTTTGAATCCAATGTTGCCGTAGATTCTCGACATCGCTTTGCCGGAGCTTTCACCAGCTACGCAATTATTAGATCACAGTTCATAAATGCGAAATGGGCACCCACGTTGCCTGTCGGCGTTCAATTTGCTGACCATGACGTCCGCGGGATGGCTGACAACAGCGCAGCCAATCCCAGCGATGTAACCGCCCAAAAACGACACGCCTGTCTGCTGTAGAGTGTTGTAGGCTTCCTTCGGCTTGCCGAGAGTCTTATAGATCTGGGCTACGGTTGTCTCAAAAGTGGCAAACTTCACCATCGTATATGGGATTTGACGACCCCAGAGCGGCTGGAGCCCCTTGTAGAGGCCTCCGATACCCTCTTTCGCAGTGACTTTGGTCCACCCGTCTCGCATATTGTTTGCATAGGGAGGCAGAGTCGTTTGCATTCGTACTTTGATGGCTTCAAAGGGGCACAGAAATATGTCTGCTAAGAATTCAGCCGACGCTGATGCTCCTAGGTAGACCAAGGTTTTGTTCGCATTCGGGAATGTCTGCCACGAATAAGTATTGACTTTCAAGACCCAAATGTGCCAGCACGTACTTTCTCGCCATAGAGATACTTGAAGATCTCATAGAAGCCGTACTTCCCAAAACCCTGGAATGAGTACCCAACGAATGTGGGCGACCAGCCAAAGAACACGCCCCGGACCCCCTCTTTGGCGTAAATACTACGCCATGCAGAGAAATTGCTTTTGTAGATGCTCGGATCCACTTGACGACGGCATTTGACCTAGGTTTTGGTTCAGCGACCCCAGCTAGGTACTGGTATTGCAATCAGCAGTAAGCTCCGCTGTAAGCTTACGAGATCGAGAGGCGTAACAGCTGTGGACGGTCAGTACTCGTATTTGGTACCAAGAGACAAGTCGTACAAGCATGAGTTGGTCCACAGGCAATGACGCCTCCCGCCATACAAGCAGCAAAGTATTGAGGTGAATAGAGCTCAATCTTGGATGGGGCTCTCCCCTGCGTCTTCGTTACTGCCATGGCTGAAGTGTACCGTGGGAAGCTGACTAGGGTACTTCCTTAGCTGAAGTTGAATGTGGAAAGTATCTCACGGTCCAGCCGGCCGTTCGACGACTTTGTGGAGGCTGGGATGTGAAGCTCAATCTGATGCGCAAGCTCTCCGCCGTCATCCGGCATCTTCGGCATTCGCGGCCGAAGCGCGATAAGACACGATAAGGGCTGTAGAGTCACGTGCTTCTGTAACCTGTCCCTCAAGGTACCTTTACCTTACTGAGGTAGAACTTGAGACAGTGAAAGCTCGATGGAGAAATCACTACTGGGGCAGATGATTCCTTTTAAGTATTGATTGGACAGGTATTAGACATCATCTCTTGTACTTGACATCTATGGCTCGTCGAATCATCTTTACAAGGTCTCTTGTCCCTTTCTGCCTCTTCGCTGCGGACTCGGCGAGGAAGTATGCTGCGACGGGCCAGGCATGTATCGATCCAGGTTCTTCTCTCACACTCACATGACATCCACTCTTGCGCAACAGTGCTATCAAAGTTCTGATCTCTGGACCAAATACCTCTTCCGATCCGTACATGAAGCAAAACCCTCCAGTAGGTGATGCTTTAGACCACCACTCGGCGTCTTTGCAAACCCCAGGAGATACAAGGGGATCCTGAAGATCTCCCTTGGCTCCGGCATACTGACGGCCGTACAGATGTAAAGCTTCTGCATCTAAGAAATCACTCCGAGTGTTCCTATTGTTTCCGCTGATCAATGTCGGCCAAGCTGAGATCAGACACGCGAAACCGGGCCGGTGCTTCTCGGAATCTGGCAAGCGTGCAATGACTAGCAACAGGCTTAAGATCAGAGTAGCACCTGCAGAATCGCCACCAACGCAGATGCGTGAAGGGTCCCGTGTGATTGACTCGACGTATTTGTATCCCGTCACTGTTTGATCCAACTGTGTTGGAAATTGAGCATCCGGTACGAGATCGTATTCCAGTGCGAAGACAGCAGGGTTGCGGTACCCAGCCTCCTTCAGCAGGCTCATAAATGCTATGAGGTACTCGAGGTAGAAATAGCTGGAGCCCATGGAGAAACCACCACCTGACAAGCCGCATTAATGTATTATACCAACCATACTGACTCTGGAGTACGTACCGTGGCAATAATACAAAACTAAATCGGATTGCTGCGAGTCATTGTGTATAATCCAAAGACCTCGTGTCTCAATACCATTATCCTCCTGGACTCGAATCAACATGTGCAACGGATACAGTTCAGACGCCTTACCAACGAGACTTCACGCCACGCTACTGGCGACCTTATAAAACCGTTGCGTAATAAACGGAATCTGAAGAAAGGTAATGCAACCCCTTTAGAGAAGAAGACTCGACCTACAGCTTGTCAATACCAATACGCAGGAATCTACGAGAGCTGCAATACCTATGTTGGCAGGAACTTTGGCGAAAGCATAACGAACGATACGGATGACAAAATCCTCGAATGGAGTTGCTTGCTGAGTAAAAGGAGACCTTGCAGGCGTGCGAACAATGAAACGCTCTGTGATGAATTGGTACGGTAGATGAATTACTGACTACCCATCAGACATTGCACTAAGGGTGATACTCTATATGGCCTTACACAGGAATGGCAGCGCTTTCAGCCCGACCACGAGTAGCTCAAATATGCTTACTCGCAGTAGCAGCTGAGGAATTAGGAATACTAAGAAAGCGATACAATCGACGTAGGCAATCTGGCCCAAGATCATCCTTGACTGAGAAAAGAGTGCAGGGTGCAGCGCCTGGGCGACCAAAAAAGAGGGGAAAGGGTGATGCAAGAATAACTCACAGCAATGGGAAAACAAAAGTATCCATGGGAATGGGAGCAAGTAGGAGATGACTAGAACAGTGGTATTATTGCTGATGAACGCATGCACCGAAGGCTTAGCGTGAGGCTAGCGGCGTAGCGGAACGATTCTCCTAGTGGTCTTCGCCCTGGAGTTTCACACGACGATAACATACTTTAGAGAGCAACATCACTTCACCCCAACGATAGCAATACCTTTCCAACACCACCATTGTGTTTGCGGGTCGACAACAAATTTCTTCATGTCATCCATAAGTAATCCGCCTTTGATCCTCCTCCATCGACCTAGCCTATCTCACAGCATATCGCACCCCTTCCTAGCTTAGAGCTTGTGATCGTGCACCAGCCCACCTCATCCTACATTGATCTTTGCCTTCTGAATCCAATCACTACAAAAGCCGCCATCATGGCGGATGCGGCTGTTGCTGCCGAGATTGCAGCGTAGGTCGACCCACTTTCTCCCCAACACATCGAGCTGACCGAACATCAGGTCACTCACGGTGGATCAGATCCCCGTAAAGCTTCGCTGTGCAGCATGCTCTCAGCTAGCCAGCAATGCATACAAAATGCCATGCTGCGACCAGTCTATTTGCGAGTCTTGTGAGTTAGATTCAGCAGCCTCGTGCTAGAAAATGATACTGATCTTTCGATAGGTCAGCAGTCTCTGGATGATGCTTGCCCTATATGCCTGCACGAGCCTGTCAAAGGCGATGATTGCAAGATCAACAAAGCGCTACGCAATACTATAAAGGCATTCCTTCGAAAGAAGGGCATCGAACGAGATCAGGCACTGAAAAAGGAGTTGGCGAGCCGCGCTCCTGCTACGCCAGCGACTCCAGATAACATCACCCTCAACGAGACTTCGAATCACGAAGCTTCTCGAGCTTCCGCAGCTGTGGCTGAGAATCCAGCCGGACTGAAAGCTCAACCTCCACCAGACGCTTGTGAAATTTCTATGGTCTCCAAATCGGCTGATGGTCTCGAACAAAAGCCAGACGAACGGGGTTCGCCGTCTGAGGCACAAATGGACATCCCAAGACCTTCTATTGAGGTGGGCATCAACAAGTATCGATTTCTTCAGATATCGTGCTGACTGTGCTTAGTCGAGGAACGACGATACGCCAGCCACCAACGGTAGTGAACAAGCTGACCGTACAAAGGAGCAGCAGGATCACATGGGAAAAGAGGCGCAGGCACAGCAGGATTTAGGTGGCCCGGGCGGTCAACCAAGTCAGGAAGAAATGAAAAAGATGCAAGAGCAATGGGCGGCTATGAACGGGTCCATGAACGGTGGTTATGGATACGATGGTATGCTCGGTGGCTTCCCGAACATGGCCTTCAACAACAATCCAGCCGATTACACACAGATGATGCAGTACATGAACGGCATGCAGAACGGTCTACCTGGTACATTTGCAGGCATGATGAGTAAGTTATTTCAAAGGCAATTCTAAATTCTGTGCTGACCGCATCTCATAGCTATGCCCGATATGGGTATCAACCCAATGGCCATGGCTCAGGGTATGTATGGCGGTTACAACGGGCAAGGCATGGGAATGAATGGGATGAACTCTGGCATGGGCTACTCCAACGGACAAGGAACGTATGGAGGATACAACGCGGCATGGAACGGAGGTCAACATAATTACAATCAAAATGCATATGGCGGTCAGGCGAGTGGTATGGTTGGTGATTATGCCTCCAACGCTGGTTACGGTGGATATAATATGCCTCCACATCAAGGAAACTTCAACCAGATGAATCACCGCAGCTTTCCTAACAATGAATTTCAGAATGGCTATCATGGACAAGGCTATCAGAATCGCGGCCGTGGACGCGGACGCGGGTACCAGAATCACAGTCGTGGTCGAGGAGCCTATAATCAGGTAAATCCAGGTCATCAAGCTAACAATGAGGCATTCCACCAACAATTGCCATCCCAATTTACACATCAAGAATCCGATCACCAAGCGACTCCACACCAGCAACAGCAGGAAGATCAGTCACAAGCGAAAGTAGTAACTCCGCAAGATGCAGAGACCGAAACCGCGGAAGCCCAGAAGGTGGCCGATGATTTCTCCAAGTCGCTGGAACCAGGAGATGCTGAAGACCATGTGGAAGTCCCCAATGCTCCCACAACGGAGGAAGAACCAAGCGATGCTGCAGCTGAAGCCAGCGCGTCTCTGTTGAAGACCGAACAGCCATCGGCCATAGACTCTGATCTTGAAGAGAAAACGCACGAGGATCCCTCCCCAATTGAGACTCTCGTTTCTTCCGAGCTACCGGCGTCGGAACCTTCCAGATCTGACAGCACGCCTGCAGCTACTACAGCGATGCTGCCTCCACCTAGCCCTGTGGTCCCCACGGGACCTGCCGCACTCTCCTCAGCTGACCAGACGCAAGTGCAAGACTATAGTCCGAGAGGTCGAGGTCGCGGCTACCACGTTGTAGGTCTAGGGTCTCGTGGTGGATCACGTGGTCGTGGCTCAGGCTTTCTTCCCAACGGGATTTCCGTCCACGCACCGAGCGCACAGTCGTCTTCAACCCCTGCAGTATCTCCTATTGTTCCCAAGGAGCCCAAGGGCCTTGGCGTAGTAGGGGCTCCTACTGGACCCAAAGCTATGAGAGAGACTTTGTCCAGTAACGGTGTTAACGGCGGCAAAGGCTTCTCCATCGTAGGCCGTGCGTCGGCGGCTGCCCAAGCTCATGCCCATGGGCATACTAAGTCGAAGAGGTACGTGCTCTTGGGACTACTAGTCAGTCTCTGTTGCTAATTTACCTGGTCAAGTCCATCGCCTACACGCTCGCGCTCACGTTCGCCAACCCGCTCTCATCGCCATCGGCACCATCGCCATCGTTCTACAGATAGCTCGCATAGCAGTGGGCGAGATAAGAAGCGAGATCGTCACCACCATCGCTCACGGAAACATGATGATGAACACAAGGACGAGGAAGACGATTACGGTTCGAGAGCTGTGGGTTCATTGTCGCGACGCTCATCGCACCGTCATCGAGATGATGACAAGGAAAAGGATTCGGGACGAAGCAGCCATCGATCTCATCGATCGCACCGAGATAGGAGCAAAGAGCGAGATGGCAACCACCGTTCTTCGAGGAAGCGTTCACGGTCGCCCGAGGACGACTTGTATGGGTCCAATCATGTTAATGGGGTTACACAAATTAATGGCGCTTCCCATGTCAATGGCGTCCCGCCCACTGGACCAAAGGCCGATCGCGAGAGGAAGAGAGAGGAAGAATTGACTCACTCTGGTCGTAAGAAGCGCGAGAGAGAGGAGGACGATGACTATGATGGTGATCGGAAACGCTCGAAGCCCGATCATTCCGAGTCATTTGAAAATAGGGATGATCATCGGAGCACGAAGCGAGCCCACCGCGAAGATACAGTCAAGTCTTCTCACACGGCTTCACAGGCGATCCAGGACGTGGCTCCTGAGAAGCCCCAACCACCGCCAACACCAAAGTCAGCCCCAAATCCGCACGCATTAGAGCGCGAAGCACGCAACCGAGAGCGTATGCAGAAGGAGATGCAGAGAAGATCAGCCGCGGATACTAAGAGCTCGGGTCCGAAACGGAAGATGAGTGGAATAGGGTCAGGAGGAAGACGTGTGAGCTACAAGTACGAAGACGAGGAGAGCAGCGAAGCTAGGACCTCCAGAGTCGAGAGCGAACGCGAGGCCTCTAGGTGGGGCTAGATTTGGCCAGTAATGGGCATCGCACGGGACAGGTCTACAGGATAGACGTAGATGCTGGGCTTATACGTGTATTATGAATGGACCTCATAGTGGTCCTCTGCCTCTACGAGGGGTGTAAGGGGTGTGTGGTCGAAGAACCATGTGGCTTGAAGACTTAGGACATAGTGTCTATCTAAGTTCAGTATGTGGAATTGCTTGCATTGTTACTTCCTTCAGCATCTGTATCCGTGCCTTTCTAGATAGATGTTGCAAACGAAAAACTACTTCACTTCCTCTTAGCGTGTTGAGAAGCATGTGATCACGAACGCGCTCGGCTATTTTACGCGGTTTTGGATTTATTTCTCACATTTCGTGACTGTTTCCGACTTCTCTTCTTCCCGCTTGGCAGAAGCCAGGTTTGGCACCCACTGCCGCCATGAAGTATGTACTGGTATCCGGGGGCGGTATGAGCGGCATCGGGAAGGGGATCATTGCATCTTCCACCGGCTTGCTGCTCAAGACTATGGGGCTAAAGGTCACCGCCATAAAGATTGATCCCTACCTGAACATCGGTAAGCTTCTCTAGTGCGCCCAATGTCTTGGTCGGATACTGATTGCTTTGTCTAGACGCCGGGACCATGAGTCCTCTGCAGCATGGGGAAGTCTTTGTTCTTGACGACGGGGGGGAAGTCGATCTCGATCTTGGTATAGTCAAACTCCTTGCCTAAGACACAATCACTCATATTTCAAATCAGGGAACTATGAGCGCTATCTGCAAATATCCCTGAGAAGAGAAAACAACATAACTACCGGCAAGATCTATCAGTTCGTCATTGCGCGAGAGCGATTTGGTGGATACCTGGGTCAGACAGTCCAGGTGGTACCCCATATAACCGATGCTACCCAAGACTGGATCCAACGTGTGGCTTCGGTTCCGGTGGATGACAGCAAAGAAGAACCTGATATCTGCATAATCGAACTGGGTGGTACTGTTGGAGATATTGAATCGGCCCCCTTTATTGAGTCCATGCGACAGCTGCGAATGAGAGCTGGTAACAAGGAGAACTTTGTCAGTATGGTCCTAGGGTCGCAGAGCTCCGCCGCTGATTATTCTATAGCTACATATCCACGTTACATACGTTCCAGTGATTCACGGCGAACAAAAGACCAAATTGGTTCAACAGGCGATTCGCGATGTGCGAAGCGCAGGATTGTTCCCAGATCTCATCGCCTGCCGGTGTGAACGAGTGCTCGAGGATTCAACTGTGGCTAAAATTGCACAGTACTGTCAGGTAGCTCTCTGATATCCACGCAGGCAAACCCAGATGGTTGACAGTGTGTACAGGTGAATCCCAGCCAAGTCGTCGCCGTCCATGATGTCCTCACAACCTATCATGTCCCAGTCCTGCTCGAGTCCCAAGGCATGTTAGAAACGCTCCGAACCCTTCTCCGACTTGGTGAACTCAATATTTCGAAGTCACTGCTTCACAAAGGCTCCCAAACATGGACCTCCTGGAGACGCTTGACTCAATCACAAGACCACTTACACGAATCGGTCTCTATAGCCCTCGTGGGAAAGTACACGAAATTACATGACTCCTATCTGTCCGTCATCAAGTCTTTGGAGCACGCTGCGATGGCATGCTCTCGGAAGCTGGACCTGATATGGGTCGACGCTTCTCACCTAGAGACAGCTACGGAGCTGGCCTCACCAGGGGATTATCACAAGGCATGGCACGAGATTTGTACAGCTAATGGCATTCTGGTTCCCGGCGGCTTTGGCACACGAGGTACGGAAGGCATGATTGCTGCGGTAAGCGAGGCGTCAGTTATGACTCTATGTAAACGACAACTTATGACAATTGAGCTAGGCGAAATACGCTCGGACAACCTCTAAACCCTACCTAGGTAAGCATCTATAACCCAATTCTTGCATCCGAGTTAACATCTAGCACAGGAATATGTCTCGGCATGCAGATCGCAGTCATTGAGTATGCCCGCCACGTCTGCAACATCCCCTTAGCAACATCTGAGGAGATCGATGAGAAATCTCCAGATCGCGTTATACTTGAGATGCCGGAGATTGACCAAGTGGTAATTTCATCCTTTGCCCATCAGCCTACCAAAACCGGACTTACGCCTCGTCACAGAAAAAGGGCGGCACAATGCGTCTCGGCCTCCGCCCGACACACTTCCAGTCCAGCAGCGAATGGTCGAAACTCCGTGCACTCTACGGCGACGACACCGCCGCCACCACCAACAAGTCAGCTTTACCTAATGGTACGCCAGCCTTGCCCAACGGCACACCGAACAATACACCTAGCATCTCTAACGGCACACCATCCATCCCCAACGACGACCCCAACACTACCAACGCAACCACAGCCAACGGTCCCACAACCACTAAACCGCCAGCCTCGGATACCTTGATCATCCATGAACGTCACCGCCACCGCTACGAAGTCAACCCCGCCTGCATCGACACCCTGACGCAGCACGGCCTGAACTTCGTGGGCAAAGACGATTCTGGGCGGCGGATGGAGATTATGGAACTGAAAGAGCACCCGTGGTATGTCGGCGTGCAGTACCATCCAGAGTACCTGTCGCGCGTGCTGCGGCCGAGTAAGCCGTATTTGGGATTCGTGGCGGCGGCAAGTGGGTGTCTGGAAAAGGTGACGGGAAGGGGAAGGGGTGCGAGTGTGCATGGGATGGGCGTTTCCGCAGATGGGTTGGAGGGAGTGGAAATATGAGAGACGGTTCGGGTGAGGTGCATGGGTCATTGGGTAAAAGGAGGCTTGATTCGAATGATGCTCGGAAATGATTAGCGAGGAAGCGATGCATGGTGGGCGTCTGCATTGGGGTATTGGAGGTAGGGGACACTCTGCTCGCTCCGCTGGGGCGTAGATGGGGATACGTGCATGTTATCATATGCGCCGGCAGGAATGGGCGCACTATGTCTGCTAAATAGACCCCTGATAGATCTCTTGAAATCTTGTTCCCTTCCTGTCGAGCTCCTTCTCCCTTGAGCGATACGACCAAAAGTACAATACGAATACGCTGGTTCGGGCTTCAGCTCGGGCACCCCATGGGTCGATTCAATCTATCGCAAGACGGTTTCTAGGGGACGGTGAGGGCTGGCTGTCTCCTTTTTCACTCCCTCAGTGGGTGCAAGCATGCTGATGGGACAGAAGAGCGGTAAGCAGCTAGATAGGGGCAGATTGCCAGGGCATCGGATCGGGCAGGTCATCTTTCGATGAACACAGCGATACTCCCAGGTTCTATATTTTGGCAACGTGCCCGCGCTGGCTGTGGGAAACGAACCTTTAAGAGCTATAAGCGGAGTTTTCAATGCAGACAGCATATATCCCAATTTCCGTGCCTGCCCTCGGAAATCCTGACCCACCGGAAAACAATTGAGGAAGTATACATGCTGGCCTCCTGGTCTCGTGTGTTCTCAAGTACTGACTTACAGCGAGCTGGACGACTTGCATGCTGTGTGGAAACACTTGTCTTGATGGAAGCTCACTGACAGCGCAAGACCGCATGTGCTGAATCTTAACGTGACTGAAGATAGCTAGCAATGCGGAGAAAAATACTATGAGACGGTCTGTGCTTGGTTTCCTTCATGTGTATAAAGAATCGTGTCCCAATCTCACCAAGGATATGAACGAATCGAACAAATGTCAAGTTTCAATATGATCAAGTAGTACGGACATGGCAACGAAGATACTATAACGCTTTATCTAGATAATTCCGTCGGCTCATGGAGGACTGTTCCACATAGATCACCTCTTCTTTGGAGGCCGGGGACAGCTGTAATGTGATAGTCCTCTATTCCTATATTCGTGTTGACAGATTGGATACGATCCGTAAAGCAGGCAATCCATGAAAATTGGGCCGGGAATACCGCGGAAAGAGGACCAAAGGAATAGTGGAGCCATTCAAAACAATGGGCGAGCAAGGGTATATGTATAACCAAAAAGGGGTCGTCCAAGAACAGTCAACGCCAATCTTGCTCGGAATTTGCGGTCGGGCCCACTCGGGGCTAGCCTTTGATAAATTCGAGTGCCGTCCCAAACTTCACTGGGCACGAACCCTTCGATGGGGACTTCCGTTGTGGGAATGGCCTATCCATCAAAAACCAGCCTGGGGGAAGGATGTCGGTACGCTCATGAAAAGTGAAGTCTTGGAAATCGAAACATATAGAACAACCTGAGAAAATCCTCTACTTCCTGGTCTTCCTGGGTTTTCCTCCGGTTTTCGCGCTGGGCTCTCCTGGCTCATCACTGGCACTTCGGTCGCTGGCTGTGCTGCCTCTTTTCTTGTTGACTTGCCTTGCCGAACCCTCATTGCCTTTCTTTACACTCACCGCGGCACCTTGTCGCTTGAGGTCTCTGGTCAAAGCTGTACTCGCTCTCATGCCCGGGAAGTCCTTGGCGCTAAAAACCTCGAAGACATCACTCTCGACGATCCTGACAACACTGGTACGGCCACCTACGTTCAGGATCTCCGGGCCAATTTTCATGATCTGGAAACGCAGCCTGTAGCGTCCTACTTGACGGCATGATAGGTCCGAGAAGACGAAGAAACACCCAAGCCTAGCATTATCATTCCGGGATGCAGGGGCATCCAAGTCCGTACCCGCAAATGGAGAAGCCACGAGCGTACCGGTAAGCCTGCGAGTCATCCTCTCGGTATTGTTAGGTTCCGGGATAGCGGTGACATCATCACCCTTCTCGTACGGAGAGGGCTGGGCAGAAACAGAAAGTAGAGTACAATGAACGACCAGGAAAGGGGTCTTGAGCTCCGCCACATCAGCTTGTGACGTGGGATCATAGCCCGCAAGCGATAATTGCACTATTGGTGGGGGGTCAATGACCCGACGATCCCGCTCACCAAAGCCACAAGCGCGGGCAGCGATGGGCTGTTGCCTGACACAGAGGACATAACGGCTCGTGCTGACGGAGAGTCAGCAATCAATTGACATGACTCCTGTTGGAGCCCTGGTAATCCTCACATGTCTTGCGAGCTTTGCTGGAACGCGGTCAATACTTGTGGCTGTGATATATACGACAGAGCAGAGCCATAAGGACTAGAAGACGTCGCAGAGCCGCGATTTGAGCTTCCAGATTCCCGGCGTCCAGGCTGTTCAGTGAGTGGCGCATAGCTATATCTGGGTTCCTCATCCGCTGTTGGCCTGTGACCCCTCCCAAGAGACGTGGGGGTGGGTGGGACCTCGGACATCGTCTCAGCTGAGCTTCTCCGGTCTGAGAGAGGACGTGCAGCGTCCCTAGAGGCTACATACACCGGGCCGGAAGGCGAGCGCAAATATAATGGATTACCCAATTCGGATCGAGGTGGCCGTTCCACAGGGGGCATGATGTGCCATGGCATATTGGATGGCTGTTGTAACCCCCGACGGTGTGCTTCCGGCGTTGGGAAATTGGGTTCTGCTAAGCCAAGTGACCTGGGGTAGCTGGAATACTGGACAGGATCCGGCCGTGAAGAAGCGTGTGGGTGAAGTGGAGGCAGCACTGGGCGCATTGGATATGCTATGCTGGAGGGTAGTCCTAGATGATGAGGTCCAATGGGAGGAAGCTGCGTTGCTGCCATCCTAGCTCCAGAGCTTGACGAGGAATCAAGTAGCGGCCGTCTTTGGTCTGAGGGCGAAGGGGGTTTCCGTTGCGCGGACATATGTTATCAATCTTGATGCCTAGAAGGTCTGAGACACAAATGCGATGTGATTGACAGCATTGAAGCTCTCGTCGTCGTTCCCTGATGGACACGTTGGGATCATGGCCACGACCAAGGAGAGAAAAAAGAGAAGGTAGGCGTGGGGTATTCATGAGTCCAAGGGGCAACTTGGCTAATAAGTAGGATCGGGAGATAAGAGAGCAACTGTTCCGACAACGAAATATGCGAGTGTTTCGAGATGTCTAGAAGGAAGTCTGGAGAGAGGGGAACGCTGGAAGGGCAGTGAGATGCACATTGCACATCTTAGCTTATTGCCCTAGCGCTGGTCCAATAGCTGCAATTCCGACCAGCCGGACTCAAGAAAATTCAAGTACAATCTTACCAGTCCATCTTGGATGTTGACTTCCTCGCCGCGGAGGGTGATGGGATCTCGGTGCAAACCCTGGAACACAGAATCCGGATCGGATATTGCTGCAGATCAATGCGGTGATTTACAGCACCTTCACTGCCGAGCTGCCCGTTCCTCCCTCCCAGCCAAGATCGATCGCCCACCCTATCAAACTCTCCATATGGCTAGAGGATTCGAGATCCGAGCTGAGCTTCTCGCCCGGCGGACAAGGCCCGACGTCGATCAAGGAAGAACCCATCGCTCTGGCGCGACCAACGTTTCTCCGGAGATGACGGTCGACAGCCTTTTTGATGTACGGTCTGGGTCACCGAAGCTCAGCACTACGGTCAGTGGCAGCCACCATCGTCGAAGAGCTGTCTGGGCCAGTTCAGACAGGCGATCAGTCGAATGACGGATCGCGCGATCTTGATGGTGTAGATGCTGATAATCATGTTCCTGGACACAAGTGTAGGCCAAAGATAGATTGAGCGACAGTCACACCCTAAGGCAAGCTCATGCAGCATGCAGCACCGATACCAGGGAAGGTTAATGCTGATCCCGAACAGGGCTGACTCGACCCCGCTGTCAGAACCGAAATAGCGTGAGTGGTTCTTGTAGCCGCCTTCAACGTCAATCCTTGTGCCAGAGGTATTTTGGGTTTCGAGCTTCGACCGAGGCAAAACCGGGGAAGGGAAAGCAGCACACACTGCTTGTGACCTCGTCCGGAATGGGCAAGGGATCTGCTCTCTGGACCCCATCGAAGCACCTGTTTCTAATCCAGTCATGTGCTGGATGGGAGAAGCGTCCGCGCGTGGACGGCGTTACGAAAGACAGCTAGGCTCAACGCTTCAAGCCGCTGGCTTGCGTTGATGCAACCACGGTAGCGGACTGTCCCTGCAACTCTCCGTTCGCTGTCGGGTCCAATGAACAGGCCATCATTGCGCCTCAGCCACTTGTATTTTGCTCGTCCAAGGCACGTCAGCTGTGGACTACGACGTATCCCTTGATTTCGATTTTGGTCCCGTATGTAGGGCCAGAAAACGTTGTGGTGGCTGCATACCCACGCGACTGCTACATTGTGGGCCCATGTACGACTTTAGGCATGGTAATCCGTCACTCGATGCACATAGTGACTTTGTTTCGAAGCTTGCTACTGCAGACCTGTCATCTGATACTATCGACCAAAAGCTACAGTCAACATGGATTTGATAATCGCAAGTGCCAGCAGCATTTCCAATCAGACCCTGACTAGCTCGCAGGACTCGTTCTATAGTCAGCATAAGCTGGAAAGTGTCCATTGGCGCGAACTATTGTATGCAGGTGTCCCCACACTAGGGGTCTCAGAGCTGTCAAACCTGCTTTGGCGACATCTCTCATGTGAGACTAGTCATGCAGAGGCCCCAAGACGAAGCGCTTCAGAGCGGATGCCTGTAAAGGTCATGCTTCCGATCTCACACTGCAGTATCGAGAGAGATTTGACAGGTCCACTTTCGAGCACCATGCATGAAGCATGTGAAGTCTTACAGCTACATCACGTAGCATCCTTCTTTTACTTTGGCAAGCCTACTAATGCTTTTCTCTTTAGTTCCGCATTGTATGATGTTGTGCAAAGCGGAGGTGGGGTCGTCAAGAATCCGAAGGTATCTGGCCTTGTTAACACTGGTGCCCTATGTCATAGGGTTGCGTAAGATGGCAGGGTGGTGGTAATAGACGCAATGCCTTGTTACCCTTGTCGTACACTTTCCCAACCTCTCTTGCTCGAGTTGTTTCGATACCTCTGTTCTCTGAGTGAGCACCGATCGGTGTCTGCAGATACAAGGTGATGCATCAATGTTCGAGAACAGTCCGTTAGTAATTTCCCGCAATATTTCTTGTCCACAAAAGCATGATGTTGTGTTCGTAGTGGTCGTCTCTCTTGGAGAAGTCTCCAAAACGAGGAAATACTGGGAGAGGAAGCCAGAGTATTCCAGTCTGAACAACGACTTGGAAGACAAATGAAGCAAAACACAAGTACAGTTACAAGGAGCACAATTGGTAAGAGGTAATAGATTCTTCAAGTTTATCAGAGCATGGTAATGCATACGTGAAAGGTAAAGCATAGATACCTAGGGAACCTTCCCCCCTGTATGAAATATTGTCGCTCTCTCTGACCGGCTTACCAATTTCCACATAAACTGCAACTCCGCATAAGATCCCTGAATCCATCATCAGAGATGTCACATATCAACATTCCGTTCTTGATACATATTCTCGGCGAATTTGGTGCGTCGTACGGGTTTTGTGTGCGCCCATCTTCCACCCTGCTCGAGCTGCAGCCATACGCACATCCAGTCATCCGTCAATACGCCTTGTGATTGATATCAACCCATCTGATCGCGGCCAACTTCCTGTTCCAGGAGCATCCAAGTAGCATCTCTTACCGAGTCAGTCGCTGGCGCACTTGCGCTTATCATCCGGGTCCACTTGTGAGACCGGCACTGAAGATCCGCAACGGGGAGAAGATGGGCGTTTGGGAGGGTGCAGGTGGGGCCTGGGCGCATGTGGTAATCAACAGCGTCGCTTTAGGGGCACTTGTCTGGGAGGCGACGAGATTTCCGTGGTTTATTTAAACATTCGGTCCATGGAGAGCGAGTTGAGAAATGGAGCGAGGCGCTATTCTATTTTAGTACTAGCGTCAGTTCAAGAAGTTCAACAATCGCCGAAGCCCGAGAAGAGCTGTGATCTTTTCAGCTTCTTTCATACAGCACCGCCGCTATCGCCATTATGAGTCGAGCCTTGAGAGCAACACGGTGTATAGCACCGCTCCGACAGAAGGCAGCTGTGCCTCTCTCAAGGCAGGCTGCACAGCGAGCTGTAACTACCGATGCTGCTTCCTCTCATGCCGAGAAGGAGCATGTCCCTTCGGTATGATCAGCTGTCTTCGCGCGATGCCACCGGATTACGAGCTCACATGAATCGTATGTGTAGGAAGATGACAAGCCTTTTCAAGTCCGGCTGTCAGACGAGAGCTTCGAAACCTACGAACTCGACCCTCCGCCATATACCCTCAACACGACGAAAAAGGAGCTGAGAGGGATGTACTCTGACATGGTCAAGATTCGGTAACCCAATCCACTCACGGCTATAAGCAGCCTGAGTGAGCACTGACGGTACTCCTAGACGTACGGAAATGGCTGCAGACCGACTATACAAAGAGAAGAAGATCCGCGGTTTCTGCCATCTTTCAACAGGTCAAGAAGCGGTCGCCGCAGGTATAGAACACGCCATCACCAAAGAAGACGATGTCATCACCGCCTATCGCTGCCACGGCTTCGCTCTGTTGCGTGGCGGTACCGTCAAGTCAATTATCGGAGAGCTCCTTGGTCGACGAGAAGGCATTGCTCACGGCAAAGGGGGCTCGATGCACATGTTTGCCAAGGGCTTCTACGGAGGCAACGGTATTGTCGGTGCCCAAGTACCTGTTGGGGCGGGCATTGCATTTGCGAATCAGTACAACGAACAGCACAACACCACGATCTGTCTTTATGGCGACGGCGCCAGTAACCAAGGTCAAGTCTTCGAGGCATTCAACATGGCTAAGCTCTGGAATCTGCCCATTCTATTTGGCTGCGAGAGTACGTTCCTAAGCTATCCGATTGGCGCTTCCCAGTGCAAAAGCTGATCTATTTCGCCAGACAACAAATACGGCATGGGCACCGCCGCCAACCGCGCCGCCGCTCTGACCGAGTACTACAAGCGCGGGCAATACATCCCCGGCCTCAAAGTCAACGGGATGGACATCCTCGCCGTCAAAGCCGCCGTACAATACGGCAAAGAATACACCACCGCCGGCCACGGGCCCCTCGTCCTCGAATACGTAACCTACCGCTACGGCGGCCACTCGATGTCCGATCCAGGGACCACCTACCGTACGCGCGAGGAGATCCAGCGTATGAGAAGTACGAACGACCCGATTGCAGGCCTGAAGCAGAAGCTGTTGGATTGGGAGGTTACGACGGAGGAGGAGCTGAAGGGGCTTGATAAGGAGGCGAGGCAATTTGTGGACGAGCAGGTTGCGGAGGCGGAGAAGATGCCGGAGCCGGACAATACGCCGCAGATCTTGTATGAGGATATCTACGTGAGAGGTAGTGAGCCGGCATGGATGAGAGGGAGGACGCCGGATGAGAATTATTACTATTAGAGTATCTGGGGGAGTAATTACAGCCTAGAAGGAGTCCGGGATGTTGAGCGCTACGATATCGGCAGGTCTGCTGCGTTTGTCTATCACAGGGGTAGGGGGTGGAGTCATAGCTCTCAGTTGCGGTCACCTGTATTCTACATACGTATGACATTGCGACTCTGTGGTATCTTCAAACATTTTCTACAAACCCTCAATGGGCATGCCCAACTTGCGTTATCAATGGCAACAACATCCCCCCCACAGCAGCCAAAACAAGTTTCATACTCCTCCCATCCGACGCCTGCTCTCGCTGCCGCAAGTGACTTCCATCTATATACCCATTGTTCCCTAAATCCTCTAGAGCACCATTGCCCTTCCCGTCCTCTTCCTGCATCGTATGCATAGCCACATATCTAGTCCCCACCATTAGCCCACACCCACTCACAACCCCAACGACCGGCAAACTTACAGAAAAGTACCTCCACTAAACAACAGCAACAGCCCCGTCCACCACCTCATAGTCTCCTCCCCTGCCTCCGGGCCCCCTGCCCCCAACGTCCGCACAACCATCCACGTGGCCAGCGCTCCCACCGGCGCCGCAAGACTGAAAACCACCAGATGCGCCCTCGCCGCTCTTTTCCCCAGCCCTTGCTTCAGCAACACAGCCGTCAGGCCAAACGCCGCGGGTGCTTTGTGCACCATGATTGCGAGAAAAATAATGAAAGAGAGACCTTTGGTCGTTGATGACGAAGACGATGACCCCAGCGCTATGCCGTCGGCTGCGGCGTGAATGCAAAGGCCCAGAGTCGTGGAGAGGGATCGGGAAGGGGAGGGCGTGCGCTCCGTGGGTGAGGAAGCGGTCGAGAGGTCGGAGAGGGAGTAGATGTTTTGGCGGGGGGAGGCGCGGGCGGGGGAAGCGAGGTGGGGAAGGGCGTCGATGAGGTACATGAGGATGAAGCCGAGGATTAGGGAGAGGCCGATCCAGGCGTGGGGAGTGCGTTTGTGGGTTTCTGGTGAAGGAGACGAGGATGGGGGTTTGGAGGTATCGGTTTCGAGGATTGAGATTTTGCCGGGCTCGGTGGGGGTTTTAGGGGGTTCCGAGAACGTGGAGTCTGTGGCGGCTGACTCGGGAATCACGGGGCCGGGCAGGGCTTCGATGGCGTGGGCAGCGGGGTTGGTGGTGTCGTCGACGAGGTCGAGGCGTTTGGTGTGCCATTGAGATGTGAAAGGGTGTTCGTGGAGGTGTGATAGAGGGCTTGCCCTTGCTTCCAATCCCATTCGTTCGCTCGGAGGTGCTGAGAGATCGCCTCTTCGTCGGTGTGCATGTGGGGAAGCTCCATTGGCGCTGTATAACGTCTCGACGCCTTCAGGGATGATCACAATTAGAGCTGTCCCGACTAAAACGCCCATGCCAATCGTGGAGATCAGACGAAGCCGTGACGGGGAGAGGGAGAAGGAAAGTGGTAAAGAGCCAGCGAGGAAGGACCTGCGTTTGATAAGCTCTTGTGTATTTCAACAGACTGGTGTACTCACGCAATGGCCATCAACGTGCTCAGCGTGAGCAGCATGAACAGTCCGTCCAGCATCTTCAAACGCCGCTCCTTGGAGCGATTGCCCTGTGGCCGTGTTCGTAGCTTTCGAGGAACAAATAGGCTAGTTTCACAGCATCATGACCGGTCACTGAACCTGGTGATGGATCGCTCCTTCCTCAAGGGCAAAAGAACGCAATGACGATGTGACGACTCAAATATCAGTTCCTTCCCTACCTTAGTTTCGCGGAAATACTCCTTGATACCGCCAAGGGTGCCAAGCCGGCAATCAACCTTATTTCTAGCGTGGCAGGGCTCTAAAGTGGATCGCGGTTCGCGACGTGACGGTCTTGCTAGCTGCAAACGTTTCTAGACCTCTAGGCTTCACCTGATAAAGTCGAGCGACAGCAGTCAGATAATGGCAGACCACGAAGAATGTGAGTTTTCCCACACCAGATGATTGCGCAAATGCTGATGCCATGCAGGGTCAAGCGATGCAAACGAAGCCGTCCAAATATCCATAGTCCGAGCTGGCAACGAGTCACCCGAACCCGTTTCTTCATTTCACCCACGCTTCACATACCCCATCTTCGGCGACGAGGAGCGAATTTTTGGCTACCGAGGCCTGAAAATTAACATACGATTGGCCGCCCATGACTTGCGCCCAAATATCCAAATCACCTATGACAAGAGATTCAAAGCAGTGGGAGACACAAAGGCTTCGGATCTCGAAGGCACATTGAAGGATTGGACGCCGGAAAGTGAGTGAGATTGTGCGTAGTTTTGTCCAAAGTTCTGATGCTACCTCCGTAGTATCATTCACTAAGATCGCCACTTTCAACGCGGCCGTGCAAGATGACCCTTCGGCGAAAGATTTCAAACCACCAGGGGAGCTGCTGGAGAGCTACTCTAGCAGAGGGCGTTATTTCGAGATATGGGGTGGGGAGTTAACGGATCCTGCTGTCCAAGCGATTATCGAACGAATTCAAATCCTCGTATCGTTCTTCATTGAAGGTGGCACCCCGCTAAGCCTAGAAGATGCTGAATGGACGCTGGATCGCTGGCGGGTCTTCCTCGTGTAAGAGCTCAGTCTAAAGATTAGGGGCTGCACATCTTGACAAAGACTTAGTTACGAAAAGCTCTCGATGCTACCAGCTCCCAAAGCGTCTCGATACTCAATAGTCGGCTACTCCACCTCTTATCGCTTCCTAACTTACGCGCCCACCGACAAACCCGAGGACTCCGAAGTCAAGCAATCTCTCCACAACTTTTCCCTCCCTCCCACAACTCCGATATCACCCTCCTCCCTTCCATACCGCGCCCGCATCTCTCAATTCCTCATCCTCCCCTCCCATCAACACTACAGCCACGGCTCCTACCTCTACGCCGCCATGACCAAGACTTTCCTCGCCTCCCCAACATGCACTGAAATCACCGTCGAAGACCCCAACGAGGCTTTCGACGACCTGCGCGACTACTGCGACTACACACGACTACTCGCCAACAACACCCTCGACAAAATCGTCCTCTTCATCAACCTCGACCCGAAACTCACCTCCAAGCGCATCGGCGTGCGCGTACCGACCAACAAACTCCTCGATATGCCGCTCCTCGAATCACTACGTAAGAAAAACAAACTCGCCCCCCGCCAGTTCTATCGCCTTGTGGAGATGCATCTCCTCAGCCAGATCGCACCGCATGCACGGCAGGCGGGGACGGCGCGCCTCACGCAACGGGCTAAGACGAAGAATGAAAATGACAGGAAGTTTTACTACTGGCGGCTCCTGGTGAAGCAGAGGGTGTACAAGAAGAATAGGGATGTGCTGATGCAGTTGGATCGGACGGAGCGGATCGATAAGGTGGAGCAGACGGTGGGGGAGGTGGTGGGCGATTATGAGCGGTTGTTGAGGGGGTTGGCGGAGAGGGCGATGCAGGCGGAAGGGATGGAGAACGGGGCGGGGGAGGGGAGTGGGCAGAGGAGAGAGAGGGCGAAGAGGAGGGTCGTTGAGGACGAGGAGGATGAGGATGGGGTGGGGTTAACGGTGGTTGCTGGGAACGGTATGGATGAGAGGGACACGAAGCGGGTTAAGGAGGTCTAAGGCTTGGAATGGATTTTTTGAGCGGGCGCCTGGCAGTAGACAGCGGAATGGGAAGGCTGCCAGCATTACCACACACGAAGCGATCGAGAATCCTCTGGGAGAATGCAGCCTCATTGCAGAAGATGAGCGGATACCCACGGTTCGATTGCCTTTTTTCACACCCTTGGCTAAGATCCTATGCACATGGTGGTCCACACAAGTGACCCATCGTCAGATATTCAGCTCCTCTATCCCTCCAATGACTTCCCACAGGCCTTCCGTGGCCTCTGCATCTGAGCCGTCCACCTTCGATCGTGCTAGTTGTGATAGCTTCGATGCCTTGACGGCTTGCCTCTTTCGTATCCCCTTGGGGAGCTTGGTTAGCACTTCGACTGCCAGCTGGCATACGGCTATCTGAAGGTCCAGTGATCTGGGGCTTGGGAAAGTCCGACCTGAGAAGAATGTCAGTAAGTGAGTTGGGATCTCGTGGACGATGAAACATGAACATCGAGCACGGTTGATGTTCCAATATAGAGACGGGGGTATCATATCGAATCATGGGCGTTGGTGCGAGCACTGACGATTGAACGACTTGACCTTGGGGAAAATGGAAAGCTCGACACTGGGAGGAAGCTCCTCACGCAGACGATAAGTTGACATAGCTCACCTTGTAAAGCTTCTATGGCCATATCTATAATCTTGACCCATTCTTTCTTCGCTGGACCCACGACCTCTGACTCTGCAACCGTCAACAGTGCACGGATAATCTCCGAGCCTCTATTCTCTTCTTCGGATTTTCGGGAAGACAAGATCTTTTGCAGGTCCTTCGATAAGATTTCCCAGCCATCCTCGCGCAGGAACGCGTCTATGCCCTCCGGGACTTGGAATATCCCTTCGAAAGCGGTCAAGACTGCGGAGCGAATGTCTCCTTTCGCGTCTTCTGAACCGTAAAGACCAAGCAAAACATCCACAATGCCAGCGGCCTCCCTCCGCAAAGCATCGTTATCATCCTCACGAAGCCATAGTGCAAGCGTTCGCGTCTCCGACAGAGTCAGAGGGTCCTCAGACATGCTGGTAGATGACGAGTCCCAAGCGATGGATCGCGGACTGCTCGATGTTGGGTCAGGATCCGTTCGAGCAGAGGGATGAAGACCCGCTGCTCCAGACACAGAGGCGTCATAGCGATCGCGGAGATGTTCGATGGTCAATGACATTGTTTCTGATATATCTGCTCGCAGCTGGAGAAGTTGAGAGGGTTCAAAGGATAGGGTTTGAAGGCTGGAGGTGGTGCCTTCTTCGTCCAAGCTTTGCACTAGATAGCCGATGAAGTTGGAAATGACATCGTAGGACTCAGCTATGCGAGAAGAAATTGCTGGGTACTCGGGACCGTTGAGCGTCTCTTGCAGGGACGGCAGCGTAGAGCGTATGTCGACCAAGAGCATCTTCATAAATAGGTAAGGAGATGACCTAGGGTCCTGGGATTGACTCGACTGGAGCAAATGCGCGAACTGCAGAGATGGGAAGCAGATCGTAAGGGATAATTGTGAGATTTGGGAAGCAGTTTCTCGCGAACTGCAGCGACGATCAGCTTGCTAAGCCGAGCATATTGCACGCAATGGAAATATTGAAATAATTAACGCTTCCACGGAGCCAGGAGAGAAAGGCAAACGAAACATAAAGCAGACACAGCTAAGTGCTATGGCTAAGTGAGAAATAAGGGGGAAACGGAATCATAAAGATGCACTTTACTTGCCTGTATGGCTCAGCCGCTGAGAGCTTGTCCAGTCTAGTCTTGAAGCTCTCATAATCCAAAGTCTCTTGGGGTAAAAGTGTCAAGAAGACGTGCATGACAGCCACCGCTAGCCCAATCATGTTCTGGGCTTCCTCCTTGGACCTCTTCCCGCTGGGCCTCGCCTTGATCAATCGATCCAGGAAACTGGCTGGAATTGCTTCCCAACATCTCGTGATTGTCTCTGGATTCTCGCGAAGCTCCGTGTGGTTGTCTAGCATGGACTTCAGTAGTGCCAGACCCACGAAGCGGGAGGTGTCGTCGCTTGCTCGGAGCAGTATCAAGGCCTTTTCCAAGCTCTGTATTGTTTTTGGCTTGTCTTCGCGCTCCTTCTTTTGCTCTTTAACCTGCTGTTTGTCATGATTCTGGCCTTGTTCCGGCATGTTGGACTCCGTGCGAACAGTGGTTGCACTTGTGCTCGGCGCCCTTTCTGGCCTTGAATCTGTCATACAATTGCCTGGCAGTGTGCAAGCTCTGGACGCTGCCCCAAATCAGTACTGCGTATTCGACGATGATCCACTCCTGCTTGGAAAGATACAGATCCATGACTGTGTCGAGGTGAAGTCGAAGGTCGTCGGGTTGCAGCGCTGCGGAGAAACCTGAAATAAGAAAAGGGCGCTAGCGAAATGTATTTTGTCTAGATCTACGAGCTCTACTATACGCTGCTTCTTCGCCCAGCACCAGTCCTCTCAAACTCTAATACAATGTCAATCTGTAGCTCATATCCAACTCGTTGCTGTGCGCGCGCTCTGCGCAACCCTCCCCGACCGCTCTGCCTCGCTTCCTCAGCATATCAACAACGACAAAGACGAGTACCAGTGCGGAGATGGGAGTCCACCACCGCAACACCAACATCAAATCCCAAAATAGCTAGTATCGTCGACCAAATAGGCCAATTGACGCTATTAGAGACCGCTGACCTGGTCTCGAACCTAAAGGTTCGTCCTTGACGCCTCACCAAGGGGTCCTGTGACTGTGATAATCGTCTGATACTCATACTAATGTTCTCCCTCTTTAGACGCGCCTAAATATTCCCGATATGCCTATGGGTGGTTTCGCGGCCGCAGCTCCAGCAGCAGCTCCTGCGCCGGTAGAGGAGGAAGAAGCGGCTCCTGCTGCCCAGGAAAAGACCCTATTCACTCTTACCCTCAAATCATTCGATGCCGCTGCCAAACCGAAGATCATTAAAGAGATAAAGAGCATGCTGGGTCTAAGTCTGGTTGATAGCAAAAAGTTCGTGGAGAGCGCCCCGAAGATGATGAAGGAGGGTGTGCCAAAGGAGGAATCGGAGAAAATTATTGAAACGTTGAAAGGGCTCGGTGGCGTTGTGACGATGGAGTAAGCCTTTAAGGGAACAGAAAGCTGTAGCATATGTCCCGGAGTACTCGGGTAGAGACGGAAGTAAAGATATGCTTCTACAACTCTGTAGCTTGCACATGTATAGACAAAATTTGTTCACTGGCCGGAGCGGTCGTCCACCCTCGTGGAATCAAGTCTATTCACAGTAAATCAAGGAGCTGATTTGCTTGCAGCCCCGTCTGTATTGCCGGCAAGAAGCTGCGGTCAGAACTCCTTATGCTCATGTTCAGTCAACTCCCATCTACGTATAGGGTATCATAAATAGATAAAAACCATCAATCGGTCAACTCTGCCGCCTGTCTCCTCTCCGCGGCGTCCTCCTCTGCCGCGATATAATCATCTTCGTTTATCTCGCTAGCCTCATCCCACATTTTCTCAAACTCCTCGTCTCCGTCGTCACCGATAGCCCATATGCTCTCCCTCAGTCTTTTGTGCCGTTCACGGTCCTCTTCTATTCTCTGTTCTATCTGCCGCTTGTCTGTTTTGGTCACTCCATTGGTCATCTTTGACATAGTGGCTTGTGCCGGCGCATGCTCTTGCTGGCGGTTGGATTCAATCGGAGAGAGCGCTGGGTGGGCGGGCAGGGTATCTCGTTCTTGAAGACAAGCCTCAATCTCGGTCACTCGATCTGGAGTAAGAATAGCTTTTTGCTGTAGACCGCTTAGTACCTACACCAGATTAGCACACCATCGAAGTCGAAAGTGTCATAGCTCACCCTTCTCACAACCTTTACATTAGCAGCTCCGGAACCATCACTTGGTGCAACCGCGTCCACCACGGTCAAGATATCCTGCTGCATCATCCTGACATAGTTTGGATGATTCTCTCGCTGGGCCATATCGCAGAGATGTTCGATAAAGTACATGATGTTTGCGCGGTTGTTCATATTGTTCTGCTTGATTGATCAGCAGGGCATATGTGGCACCAGGCATCAGTGTGACGCACATACTCGCTCTATCTGCTCTAAGATACACGAGTGCAAGTCTTCGTCCATGTCCCTATGCTTGAGGGCATAGTGGGCGGCCTTCTGAGAGGAGTTGACGGAGGCGTTGAGATGCTGGAGCTGAGAGGTGAAGCGCATCCGTACTTCGAAAGGATCCGCCATGCTATGGATGTTATCAAGCAGAGTGGACTATCATAGCTGGACCTTATATCTCGAGCGAACAGTTTTGGGCTTGCTTCGAAACGTCTCTTCGCGGAACCGTTGCGGAGTCAAAGGCGGTGAGATGGCTCCGGCAGAAAAAAGACCGCCCTCCGCAGTCCGCACGGAGAGACCGCCTGCTGCAATTGTCCACGACCACCGAGAACGAGAGCAAAATGTCACGGGGCGAGCTTCACGATCGCATTCGATCCTATGAGTCACTGCTCGATCGGCTCGTTGCGGCCAATAACACAGAGCGTGCAGCTTTGTTGGAGGCCTACAATGACAGGCGCAAAGGGACGAGCATTGAACCAAATTCGGAAGGACTTGACAACGATCACGGACTGTCTCAAGTCAAAGGGACGACAAAATCGCCTAGTCGGTTCGATGCATCCAACCACGACGACCAAGACACGACGCTCACGGTATTGGGATGCGGTGCGTTCAGCCTGTCTAATGTGCTCCTGTCTCCCTAGTGACTTGCTCGACCTTCAGGTACCCTTGGCGCCGCCATTCTGTCTGGTATCATCTCTTCCCTCAACTCCTCCGCACGATCCACGCCCTCCGAAGACGCTCAGCCTCCACCCCGGACTCCATCTCGCTTCGTCGCTTGTGTGACCCGTCCTCCATCAGTGACACGCCTGAAGAATAATCTTGGCTCCATGACCTCCTCTCTTACCGTCTTGCAAAACCAGAATTTGAAAGGAGTGCAATCTGCGTCGACGATACTTGTGGCTTGCAAGCCCAAAGATCTTTCTTCCATCCTTCTTGAACCAGGAGTTCGCGAAGCATTGGCCGGTAAACTTCTCATTAGCATCCTGGCCGGTGTGCCAGTCTCGCAGATAGAAGAAACCCTTTATGGAGGAACTGGTCCGGAGCCGCCGGAGGATGAAGGACGCTGTAGGATAGTCCGTGTTATGCCTAATACTGCGTCTGTGAACGGAGAATCCATGACCGTGATTGCTTCATCAACACCTCCATTATCACCTCCACAAGCGGAGCTTGTGACTTGGATGTTCACTCGCATCGGGCGTGTAGTCCAGCTACCTGCATCAGCAATGGATGCCTCGACCGCGCTATGTGGCTCTGGACCGGCGTTCTTTGCATTAATGCTAGAAGCCATGGCTGATGGGGCTGTGGCCATGGGAATACCGCGGGCCGAGGCACAGGAGATGGCAGCACAGACAATGAGAGGTTGTGCTGGTATGGTATTGAAGGGTCAGCATCCGGCGTTGGTGAGAGAAAAGGTTAGTACCCCCGGTGGCTGTACGATCGGAGGGCTATTAGTGTTAGAAGAGGGAAGCCTCAGAGGGACGATTGCGAGAGGCGTGCGGGAGGCAACAGTTGTAGCAAGCCAGTTGGGAAAAGGCGCCCAAGGTGTAAATGGGACTTGGGGTCGATAGACTCCTTTGAAGACACACAACCGGAATAGCCACATCAGGCAGCCGCGAAAACTGTCATTGCGAAGCCGCTAATCCTGGTGATCGCGCGTCTGTTAGGTCGGATTGCAGTTTCCAAGTCCGTTGGCTCATGAATCACTCGTTACCGACCTCGGGTGAGATTTCTATCGCTTTTGCTCAGCTGAGGGTATGTGCAGCTCATGATCGTAGCAATTCTACCGCGACCGCTGGAAGAGCGGTATCCCATCGTCCATATCTTGACGAAATGCTGATCGGCATCTTGCTTTTAAGTTTGGCGTCAGTGACTCTCTTCCCATCTATTTCGATGGGCTGCGCAGCCACCCAATTCACTGCTGCTCAATATTTGACGGAGCTTGCAGCGGGTACGATGGCTAAACACTAAACAACCTAGGGGCAAGATCTTTGCAAGAGAATCTTGCAATCGCAAACCGTGATCTTGCAGTCCAGAGTGCGTTTCTAGGATATTGTCCGGTGGTGGATGCTGTTCCTCGAACTTGAACGCGTCTTCATCTTTCGTCAACAGGACTCGCAAAACTATCGGGGTCATCGTCTCTGGTCAACAAACCCCTAGCTTCACCCCTTGACTCCTCTCTTAGCAGCCCTACTCCAGCACTTGGCCCGCCGTCTTCGCTACTATTCAATACGTACCATACATCTTTCTTCGTAAGCAGGCCTTGGAGTGCTCCTCTGTCGCAGAAAAGGACGTAGCGCAAACCCAATCTCTGGAACATGTTGACTGCAAGCTGCAGACTGCTTTTGCCATTCAGAGTAATAGGTGTCTGGTCCATCCAAGGTCGTAAGTCAAGAGTTTTCTGTGGGTCGGCCGTTGCTTGATGGGAAAAGTAGACTTCGGTCGATAGCGGTAAGCTTCGTGGCTCTGCTGCAGCGTTCTTCACTGCGTATACTAATTCCACACGAGATATATATCCCAGGAGAATACTATTCGTGGAGTCAGATATGACTGGAAAGCCTCGGTACGGTTGGGCGACTAGAAAATCATGGATGGACTGCAGACTGTGGCCAGTGGCTGTCAGGACACCAAGATCCTGAAGCTGCGTCATGACCTGAGAGACGGGAACGTCTGGAACAGGTGAATCGTCCTTGTTTTCAAGGAAAGGGTATTCATTAAAACGGATCCAGGTCTCATAGATGCCTCGTCTTTCAAAGGCGTCTCCAACCCACTTGCTGATCATGACAGCAATCATGATTGGGAGTACATAGGTCAGCGCACCCGTGAGCTCGAACATAATAACCACAATGGAAACCGTCATCCTTGTGACTCCGCCCAGGGCAGAGGCTGCACCAATGATTGCGTACGTTCCAGGAGTTACGCAAGCCTTATCTCGCTCGCATGCCGCAAAGATGAACGCGTTGGGATGTCTAGCTTGCCAAATCTCGACAACTATCCCAAGAGCTCGACCATATAAGGCTCCGATGGCCATAGATGGAAGGATGATACCAGCTGGTATATGAAGACCAAAAGTGGCAGACGCCAGAACAAACCCCAGGACTGCTGCTCCTAACAACAGAGCAATAACCCCAGCTGAAGCGGCGCCTGTCTTGCAAATCCCGAATTGATCATCGGTCACTGCTCTACACTCTGCGAAGAGCATGTAGACCAGCTCTGAAGATTGAGCTCTCATGAATTTATTGGGGAAGTTGATGATTGCTGTAACAACGGCGATGACCAAGACCTCGAGCACGGGAGCTTTCGCCCATCGCGAGGAACTTCGCCATCTTGCGATTCGCATGTTCATCTTGATGAAGAGAGCGCCATACAGCCCACCTATGATCCCAAGAAAGGCGAAGGGCACCATCTCAAAGCCATGCCATCCGCTAGTGTAGGTGACTTGATACAGGACTAGTTTTCCTGTCCGGAATGGGTTGAACGCCTGCAGAGTCACAGCAGCTACCATAGCACATACAAAGCTTTGCCACATTGTCTTGTCTGGGAAATAGTAAGAAAGTTGCTTAAGACTATTAGCTTTCCGCTTCCAGGTAAGGATCATGTCATACCTCGAGGCTAAACAACACACCACCTATAGGTGATCCGAAAGCCACAGATATGCCAGCAGCAGCGGCGGCCGAGAGGACTTCCCTTTTGCGCGCTGCGAAGGCATGAGCTTGCTTCGATCATCCGAATATTCATTGGTACCTTCGTTCTCATTCAAAGTTGGAGACAACTTCATCAAAAGATTTGCGCAGCAGCACGCGACATGAACCAACGGCCCCTCCTTTCCCAGCCATAGACCGGACGCTACTGCAAGACACTCGAAGGGATTATAAGCATGTGCCCTGTTCCTACCGCAAAAGAGCACATACCAATCCCAAAGACTTTATGATCAGAGTCCACAAGCCCATGAATCGACGCATCACGAAGCCGCCAAGAACAGTCTTGATTTCAGGTATACCACTATGTTTGGCATAGGTGGCGTAATTCTGGACTAAGATGCTAGCACAAAGAGCAAAAAGAGCCTGCGGGACTGGATGAGCGTAGACAACTTTGAGTAAGATGAGAGGGTTCTTACAGAGTATAGAATGAAAATGATATATTCAAGGATGTATTGTCCCGCAGAGGACTTGACGTGCAAAGCATCGCCCCAGGTCCTCCAGCCCTGGCATTGGGCTAACTCTAAGAAATTCATCAATGGCAAGATTATTCCTTACGTTCAGAACCCTTACCCTCATGTCCCCAGCAGCAAAACCCTTTGTTGAGATAGAATTGCCCGCCGTGGGCTCCGGTTCGACAATAGCCGGTCTTCAAGTCACCAAGCCAGTCACTTGCGACGTCTATGATGGCAGCAAGTACGCCAGATAGCAACCCAGCACCAATTAGTACCATCCAGACTTGGCTGGCATCGAGTATTTGTTGGAGATGCCCGAAGATGCCCGTAGCGCGAGAGTAGAGCATCCGCAACCTCTGACGTTCCTTGGTATACTCGAATATCCAGTCAATTGCTGTGAGATCATCGTACCCGACTCTACGTCCGGGACCTTCCATATACCAATCTAAAGGGCCTCCATCTTTATTGTCGTTGAGCGGCGTTCCGTTGGCAACATGCCCGTTCCCTGATGCTAACGATATATCGGAATTGTTATGGGAGGAATTCTCACGCAACCGACGACTTCGAGCCGTTGCGAGGGGTAGGTTGGGACGACTATGAGGCCGAACGGCGTGGAGCGGTGACAAGAACCGTGGGAGGGACATGCCGGTGGGAAGCTTCCGCTTCTTCTTAAAGCTCATACTGCAATCAGTCAGTGACAGTTGAGCCGAGCACTCTTGAGGAGACAGACCGAGGTTGCCCTTCGTCTTCCACAGCGTCTTCAGCCAGTAGCGCGCTCTCGTAGCTTGAGTCTGAAGGCTCCTCGACGTCGCCATCGTGTCCTGACCAATACAGCTGGGTCGATGAAGAGGTAGGATCGGCCTGCATGCCCGGTGAGGTGTCGCTCATCGTCGGTCGTTGAACCCACCTTGTCAAAATGCATACCCAACTTTATAGAGCAACGAAAGGTCCATAGATGTGAATACTCGTAGATTCTTCATACTTACCTCAGCCTGTCATCGGATCGAGGCCGGAAGACCCTGTCTGCAGCGGCTGGAAGCGCGAGCTACCGATCCCTTGGCACTTACTTGTGGAAGGACATACCTTAATGACGCAACATCGAATGAAAACCATTCAATAACCACAGATAAAGTGGCATATCATAGACCTCGCTTGAGCAAACTACTCCAACACAGGGCTCTGAGAAGACCACGAACTCATATGTGAATTAATGAACCCCTGAGAAGTGCACCGTGCTGACGTATGGGATAGGTAGGAGCACTTCCCAGCTGGCATCTACAACGGAGGTATAGCTACAGCTGCTCCGTTTCGTCTGCCAGAAAAGTTCATTGATTGCCCTGATATTTTTTACTATTTGCACCAGCGGATGAAATACAGGATCGCTGTATGGGCCATGCTGGAAGCGCTTATATGGACTCGTTATTACAGTTGCTCAATTTTCTACCTTACCGTAGCGTGGGGGACATATCGCCTCGCCCGAACACTCTCAATGGTATAAACCTGGAGGGAGCTCGTCTCTTGTACGGGCTCTTTCTCGGGTGCTGCAAACTTCTTCTTCCTGATGTCTTGTAGGCATGGAGCATAGACGACTTCTCCTGCGCAAGTCCCCCCTCAATGTTTTCACAGTGCCCACGCCCCTGTTGGAACCTCAAGATCGGCGTGACACTTAACAGCGAAAACCAACCGCGATGGTTTAACGAGTATGCGCTTCCCGAAATCTTGGCAATATCCATTTTACGGTGCACAGGACGTGTGAGAGGATCTGGGAGTACTCACCAAAGCACGATGACCGAGAGCGGGAGAATGTGAGAATAAATCAATCCGCATCGTTGTCCATTAAGAACAGCTTGGGGCGGCAGCTACATACCTACTCGTGTCGCCCAGGAATGAGTTTGTTTTCTGTCTAGGTTAGCCAGCAACGGCTCGCTTGTCGACCAATCTCTTGATCGACAATTCACGCTTGAGACACGGGTTCAGCGACGGATTAGCCGACAAGCGTACAGTAGCCTGCTAAACGTATTAGGAAGGGAACAAACTTCTGAGCAATACAAGTATCATTCTCAGTATACTAGAGAACTTAGTGGGCATCTCTTACCCAAGCGTGATCGTACTGAGGGAGTACATACCTAGTGAAGATGTAAACCCCAACCAGCCCATGCAGAAGGGGAGCTTGGAGCGCGGAATGAATACGAGAGCGAAGAGCAGCCAGGCAAGTCCGAATCACCACAGTAATAAAGCGATGAGAAAGCCAACCATATACAAATTCTGACCGGCTAAGGGGTCCAGAGTATAATCGACAGGAAGGTAGGGAGTTTGGAAACTGACTTGTCCTAGACATATGATGCCATAGCTAGCGGCCCAAAGGGAAGAAAGACAGACACAATGATTCACAAGGAGGTATGTTGTAAATGGTCAGACGACGGGAACAGAGTGCCAGGACTAGTATGGAAAGCGGAATACCAATGGCCCACAAAATGTAGCTCAGAATAACAGGCTGCGAGGCGTGTTGCGGAATCGGAAGAACCGATTCGACAAGCGCACCGAATGTAGCAGCCGCAACAGTAGAGACATATTTTTCGGAAGCTCAGAGGTCAACATGAACCAAATAGGCAAGCAAGTCTCTTACAATAGGTGGCAAGGGCGCTGCAGTATCTGTGGATACCTTCGCACGCAAAACCCCTTCAGTCGTTCCCGTAGTCAAATGAATACAACAGAGGAATATACTCGGATCGAGATAGAGAGATAAGCAAGTCGCCACGGACAAGACTACGTCAATTCACCACGTCGTCCACGCCATAGTGACTGCCCACAAAACCCCAAGCGGGTACATCGACCAACACGAACGTGCTGATAATAGTTGCAAAGCCTATGAGCAAGGTGCCCCAAAACAGGGATTGTGTTACATATCAGATCATTGCCCTTCAGATCTCAGGGTGCCAAGTATGCGCAACAGTCGAGAGGCGTGTGGATAGGACAAAGGGAATGATGTTAAGGACAACGAATACGACCAAATTTCAGTATCATCAATGCGAATTGTAGGGTAGACTGTACAGTAACATCAATACCGGTCCCGTACCCAGTCTTGCAGGAAACCATCTGTCAAGAAAATGGAGAATTGCGAAAATGAGGTATGCTTCAAAGATGCGATGGAGTGAAATTTCGAAAGATCTTCCGGAATCCTCGAACAATCCTGTGAGTCTCCTGTGGGCAGACTGAGCTGTCGTTCGCCGCGTCAACCGTGCTGAATTGGCCAGAGGCATGCGAAACGTCCAGCCTCCACAGGAACGCCACGCGCTGATGGATCCATGGATTTATGTCCGTATCATCATTGCCCAGGACTTTGTTTAGTGTGACATGATTGCGAGAGCGACTTCATCGGTCTGTTCGGTACTGCAGAGCAAAAGTCTGCGCAGGTCGTCAAGCAATTGTTCTGGTTTTAATACCCCTCAACCGTTAAAGCTGATCCTCAGCTGACAGATGCAGTCGTATCAACCAATGGGATCGTTCTTGACCGAGTGGTGCAGTACCGTCACAGCCTCCTAGATCTGGCCTTGATTTTGCGCGGCACTTCATTGTAGTAATGGTGTTTTAGGATTATCTTCAACTCGGAGTATTTTCGGAGTTGGTACGTCACTTTGTCGAGCTTTGGGCCCTCTTGATGATTGGCTGACGGGTCTCGGTTGATTCCGCGCCTCTCATCCCTGCAATATAAATTTCTTGCTCCGAGAGCTGCCTCCAATTTTTTATTGATGTAGATTCCGGACTGATCGTTAGTAACACCAGTCATGAATTCGTCATGGGAATCTACAGAGCTTCTCAAACACCAGCATGTCCTTGCCAATACTTCAGATGACCTTCTTCACTCCTTACGAGGTGGCGACGGAGATCATCTAGACAGAATCGCAAGTCTAGCCTTAAAACCTGCGTATACGTCGCTAGTCTTCGCATATTATGAGGATGTCTTTGTTGAGATATGTAGCCGTTGGGTTCTCATCTCGCGTTCTTCTGGCAATCCATTTTTGGTACTGGCTGCATTGGCGAGAATATTGCCACTCGCCCCACATCTGACAGTCTTCGTACGAACAATACTGTACGATCAGGCGAGCGATATCTCACAGGCATTTAGTCTCAGCAGAGTCACGGGGCTCCGAACAGACTCCAGTGGAACCATCCATGATGATCTGCTCACAATTTTTCGGCTCCTCTCCCTCGATCTCGAGGAGTACGCCTCGCTAGTCGCTCCAGCCCAGATCCAGTTGGTGCTCGGTCAGCCCGAGAAGACAACGCGATATCTCGCTATCAGAGTTCTCTGTATGTATCTTCATGCCTCCGATATGGCAATTGAGAAGATGATCCACGAATACGTTGGTGTTGACAACCGGCTAGAGGGCGACTGGGAAGACAAGATGATCGATTACACCTTTCTCGACCTCTGGGAGTCCAGACGGTTAGAAGACATGAGTCAAATGTTGGAGGGGAATCGTGCGTCTAGGCTAGCGGAAACTGAATACTCAAAAGCCATCGATCTTATTAAAGTACGGGACTTGAGCTCCACCACTGCTCGTGTCGGTAGAGTCCTCGTTCCGAGATTCAAAGCGGTAACTTCAAAGTCATCTCCGATCGTTCCTGTGGAAACAACCACAAGGAATCTTGATTTACTTGCAAGAGCTTACATCAAGTCCAGTAACATTCTTGTGACTGGACCTGCGGGCGCTGGTAAGACCTCCCTCGTGCGTGACCTCGCACGTGAACTTGGTGAGAACTCATCCATGGTTACCCTTCATTTGAATGAGCAGACAGATGCTAAGCTGCTCGTCGGGGTCTACACCAGCGACAACTTCCAAGGCTCCTTTCGTTGGCACCCAGGAGTACTCACAAAAGCTGTAACAGATGGTCGCTGGGTCATCATCGAAGACTTAGATCGAGCGCCTCCGGATATCATGAGCACTCTTTTACCATTGCTAGAGCGGAGGGAATTGCTGATTCCAAATCGTGGTGAATACATACGAGCTGCGCCGGGCTTCAGGTTGATTGCAACAATTCGCTCCTTTCTGAACGGAAAGCTAGAGCTAGTGACCCCGCGCGCCAACATGACTGGTTCTCGACATTGGACTACAGTCCCAATGCTCGTACCCCCCGATCACGAATTGGCAGAGGTCGTTGCACATCAATATCCGATATTGGCCTCTTACAGAGGTAAGATACTCGATGTATACAGCTGTCTCCGGGACCTCGACTATGACAAAGCGCGGGCGAGATTGGTAATCTCTGAGCTGACTCGGCCATATGGGCCTCGCGACCTCTTTCGATGGTGTAGGAGACTAGAGGGTCTGCTTATTGCGGCCGGAGTTCAGAGTGGTCATGAGTTGATATCAGAGACCACCAACGATTATATTCTGTTAGAGGCAGTGGATTGCTTCGCTGGTTTTCTTCCTTCGTCCTTAGCGAAAAATGCAGTTGTGGGGTTCATTGCAAAGGAATTGCAGTTCCCTGCAGAGCGTGTGCAATTTTGTTTGCAAACGCGCAGGCCTGAGTATACACGGACGGATTTGCAGATAAGGTTCGGTCGCGCTTCTCTACCACGCCGAAGACTTCATCAGGACATACGAACATCGAGTCATTTGATTGGTACAGCTCCATTTGCTTTCAATGACTGTACCCTTCGATGTCTCGAGTCTGCAGGTGTTGCTGTCAGTATGGCAGAGCCGTGTCTGTTAGTTGGCGAGACAGGGACAGGGAAAACAGCCATCATCCAGCACTTAGCAGAGCTCGTGGACACCAAACTGACGGTAGTCAACCTCTCCCAGCAAAGTGAGATAGGAGACCTACTAGGTGGCTACAAACCGGTGAATATGAGGACACTTGCCATACCACTTCTGGAAGAATTCGAGGATATATTCAAGATTACTTTCTCCTCCAAGCGAAATCAGCGGTACATCGATACCGTCACAAAAGCTGTTGCAAAAGGACACTGGAGACGCGCTCTGACAATCTGGCAGGAAGCACTTCATAATGTAGAGACCTCGTCCATTTTTGGTGACATGAAGAACATCGAGACGGCACCAGGGCATCCGCCCAAGAAAAGGCGAGTGGACTCGACCAAACACCAAATACTCAAGACGAAATGGGAACTATTTAGGTCCAAATTACAAACCTTTCGAATGCATCTAGCGAGCGGTTCCAAAGGGTTTGCGTTCTCCTTCGTCGAAGGCAACATCGTAAAAGCTGCAAGGTATGGATATTGGGTCCTCCTTGATGAGATTAACCTTGCATCCTCGGACACCTTGGAAAGTATTGCTGAGCTGTTGTCATCAAGGCGCAGCGATGGTCCATCGCTTCTGCTTTCAGAGACTGGGAATGCAGAGCCAATACGCGCTCACAAGGACTTTCGGATCTTCGGTGCGATGAACCCTGCTACTGATGTGGGGAAGCGAGAGCTGCCAGCGAGTTTCCGCGCGAGATTCACGGAGATCTTCATCGAGCCTCCTGACAAATCCTTTGAAAACCTTGTATCCATCATCAAAGTTTACCTGAAGAGTCATGTCTTCGTTGATGTCCGCATCCCGTCCGACATAGCTAATGTTTACCTAGAGGTCAAAGAGCTTGCGGAACAGAACGTGCTTGTTGATGGATCGCAACAGAAGCCGCACTTTAGCCTACGCACATTGACGAGAACACTTGTTTATGCTGTGGATATCTCGCCAATATACGGTATCCGCAGAGCTTTATACGAGGGTTTCTGCATGAGCTTTCTCACGTCGCTTAGCTCAGAGTCAGCCAACTTAGTTGCACAAATAATCGAAAAGTATCTTCTGGGTCCTCAGAAGAATAGACGAGCTCTTCTAAGTCAGATACCGCGGCCTCCCGAAAGCAAGGCGGCCTACGTCCGATTCAAACAATACTGGATAGCTCAAGGATCGTCTCCAATAGAGGAGCAACCGAATTTCATCATCACGCCTTTTGTTGAACACAATCTTCTGAACCTTGTGCGTGCGACGATGACACGCAAATTTCCTATTTTGCTTCAAGGACCGACTTCGTCCGGTAAAACAAGCATGATTGAATACCTTGCTAAAATATCTGGCAACAAGTTTATCAGGATCAATAATCATGAGCATACGGACCTGCAAGAATACCTTGGTACTTATGTCTCGGACGCCAACGGTACTCTACAATACAAGGAGGGGGTACTGGTACGCGCACTAAGAGAAGGTTCATGGGTAGTCCTGGACGAGTTGAACCTTGCCCCAACAGACGTGCTTGAAGCGTTGAACCGTTTGCTAGACGACAACAAGGAATTACTCATTCCCGAAACCCAACAAGTTGTGCGACCACATGAGGACTTTATGTTGTTCGCAACGCAAAACCCACCAGGCATATATGGAGGGCGAAAAGTGTTTTCTCGTGCTTTCAGAAATCGATTCATAGAACTACATTTTGATGATATTCCTGAAGAAGAACTGGAAACTATATTGCGCCAACGGTGTCAAATTGCTCCTTCTTTTTGCACACGGATAGTCGCTGTTTATAAAAGACTCACAGTGCTTCGTCAGACCGGGCGCTTGTTCGAACAGAGGAACAGCTTTGCCACACTACGTGATCTATTCAGGTGGGCTCTGCGAGACGCCGTTGACCGGGAGCAACTTGCTGTGAATGGGTTCTTATTACTTGCCGAGCGAGTCCGCGATCCAGACGAGCGAAAAGCGGTAAAGGAGATCATCGAAGATGTCATGAAGGTTCGCATCAATGAAAGCCTCATCTACAACAGGGAAAAATTATCGCAGCAAGCCAGCTTAGCAAAGCTGCCGAACAGCAATGTCGTTTGGACCAGATCCATGTGTCGTTTGTACGTCTTAGTAACAGAAGCCTTCAAGACTAATGAGCCTGTACTACTAGTCGGAGAAACAGGCTCGGGTAAGACTACAATCTGCCAGGTCTGTGCACAGCATACGCATACCGATCTGCATACCGTGAATGCCCACCAAAACATGGAGACAGGAGATCTTATCGGTTCGCAACGTCCGGTCCGGAATAAAGACGCGGTGAAATCGCAATTGGCTCAGGAGCTTGCTCAAGTCTTAAAGGTCTCTGCTGATGGAGGTGAAGATGTGCGTGCCAACATTTCAGCAATGCTAAAAGACTACGATGCATTAAGTGCCACAGAGAAAGCCAACATTTCCGAAGAAAGGCGATTACGTGTGGAGTCGAGCAGAACACGTTCGAATGCTCTCTTCCAATGGATGGACGGTAGCCTCGTCCATGCTATGAAGACTGGCGAGCACTTTTTACTGGATGAGATCTCGTTGGCAGACGACTCTGTATTGGAGCGACTGAACAGTGTTCTGGAGCCCGGTCGTAGCTTGTTTTTGGCGGAGAAAGGAACGGACGATGCTCCCATCGTTGCTTCTTCTGGGTTTCAATTTTGTGCAACAATGAATCCTGGCGGAGACTATGGCAAAAAAGAATTGTCCCCAGCACTACGCAATCGATTTACCGAGATCTGGGTTCCAAATACAGATGAGAAGCAAGAAATATTGGAGATAGCACGAGCTAAGCTTGCTGCGCGATGGACTGCTTTTGCGGGACCTATGGTTGCTTTCGGTGCGTGGTTCAGTTCTCACTACAACACCATCACGCCATCTACCTCCATCCGAGATTTACTTGCGTGGATACTCTTCTTGAACCGGTCTGTCTCCGACGATGATTGCTCCGTAATACTTCATGGAGCAGCAACAGTCTACATCGACCGCTTGGGAGCTGATCCAGCGGCTAAATTGACAATACCTGCCAGCGAGGTTGCTAGCGAGCGTCATGCATGCTTATTGCAGCTTAGCCTTACCTTCAAGCATGACATGGTCTCCATCTATTATAGAGAATATGCGCTCCTCGTTGGTAATAAGTATTTAAGAGTCGGTCCTTTCAAGCTCAATCTCAATCAAAGTAATTGGCGAGACCCACAATACTCCTTGGATGCTCCCACTACCAAGGCCAATGTCCTGAGGATCGTGCGTGCTTTACAATTGCCGAAGCCGATACTGCTTGAAGGTAGCCCTGGAGTAGGGAAGACAACGCTCATTGCCGAAATAGCCGGCACAATTGGGATGCCACTGACACGCATCAACCTCTCCGATCAAACGGATCTGATGGATATTTTCGGCTCGGATGTTCCTCTGGATGGCGCAGAAGCTGGCAGATTCGGCTGGCGTGAAGCTCCGTTCTTGCGAGCCATGCGGAACGGCGAGTGGGTATTGCTTGATGAAATGAATCTTGCATCGCAATCCGTTCTAGAAGGCTTGAACGCTTGCCTCGACCACCGTGGCGAAGTATACGTTCCCGAACTCGATCAGACCTTCACAAGGCATCCTAATTTCGTTCTCTTCGCTGCACAAAACCCACATCGTCAGGGAGGAGGCCGCAAAGGTCTTCCCTCATCTTTTGTGAACCGGTTTACTGTGGTCTATATCATCGAATTTACCTTGCAAGATCAGCTGACGATTTGTAGACGAGCCTTCCCGACCTGTTCTGATGAAGTCCTTAAGAACGTTACCCAATGCATAGCCGCGATAAGTGCAATGTTCCAGAACAATCCTGCAATTGGTATTTCAGGTGGTCCTTGGGAGTTCAATTTACGTGATGCCTTCCGCTGGCTTCACTTGATTACTTCGCATGACGCTCTTCTGCCTGCAGGTAGCGTATCGTACTACGCGGATATGCTGTTCCTACAGCGTCTTCGAGACCCCAAAGATGTCATTTCCGCGGACCGGCCCTTACGGGCTATCTTGCCGCGTGTTGATAGAGCCCACAGTTTATTCAACCTTCTAGGCACCTCTTTCCTTCAGGTAGGTCTAGGTCTCTTAACGAAGTCCAACAGCCGCTCTTGTTCAGCGCCCTATGAAATCTCCGGGAAGATATCAAGGCTTGCACTACTTGAATCCATCATACTTTGCATTGAGAATAGATGGCCCTGCCTCTTAGTTGGAGACTCGGGCTCCGGCAAGACTGATGCAATCATGCAGTTAGCCAACGCCGTTGGTGCTGAAGTCGTCACTATTCACCTGAACGCGGATATGGATACAATGGATCTAATCGGTGGCTACGAACAAGCTGACCCACAGCGCAAGATTGCGTATGCCATGAAAAGGGTGAGGCAATGCGTGAGAGAAACTATCGTTGAAGGGCTTCTACTAACAGCCTCCTCATCAAGTTGTCTTGATGCTCTTCAAAACCAATTACAGAAGAAGTCGGTTGGCCTGCCAGACTTGACCGCGATACTTCGCGATTGCGCTGAAAAGGTTCCCATGCGGGAATTCTTGGGCATAGCGAATGAGCTGGACTGCATCATGATGCAAGCAAGCGAGGATAGCCGGGGAAACTTTGAATGGATTGATGGTATCCTAATCAAAGCTCTACAGGAAGGTAGCTGGCTGATCCTCGATAATGCAAATCTTTGTAGTCCATCAGTTCTAGACAGATTGAACTCTCTGCTAGAACCCAATGGTTTATTGAGCATCAACGAATGTCGCTCTTCGGATGGAAGTGCCTTGATCATCAAGCCTCACCCATCCTTCAGGTTGTTCATGACATCGGACCCGCGTCATGGTGAGCTATCTCGAGCTATGCGGAACAGATCTGTGGAGCTGCATCTTCCAGTTGCTGCTTCCCCCGCCGCTGCCAGCGAGCCTTGCTGGACAATCAAGTCCGGCCTCGCTCGCTATCAGATATTTGGAAGGTTAAATTGGGTCTCTCTGAAGGAAACTTTCGTCGTCGAACTCGCTACGATCTGTCTCGATCATCTAAGTTTCCCCGATTTTTCATTAAGGCATCAATGGGTTGAGCAAGTCGATAAAGGCTTGTTGCCCTTACAGTTGCATCAGTTGCCCCTATTCTCATATGTTGTCGAGTTGTACGATCGCATGATGAGTTCGCAATCTACCTTGTTCCCGTCGATTCAGGCCAGGTACGAACACATTGCCATGTCCCTCAATCTGGACAATGAATGGCTTCGTTACAGCCAAGCTCAGGTGAGACTTTACGTTTGAAGGTCTATCTAGTGTACTGACACGAACATCTCCTGCAGACAATACATCCCTTGAATAATCCAGCCTTAGTCTGCATCGGCGCTCAAAACGATACGAGAATCAGTCTTGGGTGGTTGGGCTCCTTGTTTGACGTTACGCTCACACTCTGCAAATTCGAGCACAGGCTTGACACCCTCAAAGAAGCAGGAAAGACAAAGCTTGCTAGCCAAATGTCTCTTCTGGAGAAGTCGTTCGCAGCCCCTCGACACAATAGGATTGAACCTACACTGCCCGTGGCAGCCTTGTTACAAGAGACCGAAACGCTTATGCGCCATTCATTGAGCGATAAGACGATCGAGAAGGTCGATCAGGAATGGGTACGTCAATTCAAGCTAGTCGACGAGCGTCAGCTGACTAGCTCCAAAGCTTCTTTCATTTGAGAGATTACTCTCTTATCTCAACGACATCGCCGACGTCTTAGAGACAACCAACGTTGACGAGGGGGTATTTCAAACCTACCGGGCAATGGGCAAATCTTTCGCCTCTGAGCTAATGAACATTGAAGCGCTCATAACCGTAGGCGAGGCCTTTTCTCGTGGTATAGAGAGGTTTGATGAATCCTGGCGACTATCATACGGTCAAAGCATGGATATATTATGGTCGTCCTTTGGTTCAGCCACAGCCAAGAGTCTCTCAGAGCTTGATTTTAGGCTTCAAGTTGAGGATATTTCGGATCGGCTAGATAGGATAGGTTGGTCCTCTGGTGCGTCCATTGAGCAACTCAATGTGCTACGCTGCTCTATCTTGCGTGTCTCTGAACCGACTTCTCGTTCGGTTGAACGTAATGAATCATTGCAGGTTGGTCTAGGTCTTGGAACATTGGGATTGCGAGTACTGATATTGTCAGGATGTACGGGATTCGTTCGATCAACTTGAGAAGGATCGCAAAGCGGCAGGAGATCCCACCGAGCCGCCGTACTTCCAAGCGGAGTTCGAAGGCTTGCGCCAATATAGAGACTGTATGAATGTCCTGGGCTCCAATCGATCAAATACGGTTCTCGAATTGCTCGCTTGTTGGCCACTAAACATGTCGATGCATTTCGGTACCCCAAGCCAGGCCTTCAAGTATCTAAGCGACATCACCAACTGTACTGGTATCAGCCGGACGAACATTGCTTTAGCCCCAATTCGTGGTAGTCTAGCCCTATGCACATTACAGAAAATGTAAGTACAGACCTTTTGGCTACGTCATGGCATCATTCAGCACTTGCAACAGGTACTGACTTGGGCAGTAATCGCTTATCCGAAGTCCCTCTCAGATCCTTGGACATGGTCCAAGATGAGATCGAAGTCCTCGCCAGCCAAGCGGCATTACTGAGTGACAGCCTTAGCCGCAACCATCAGCAGACACTGAACGGTCTGGTAGTATCGATATTCGCCGAGGTTCTCGAAGCACATAAAGACTTCCTTGACTCTGCCTCTCTGTCAGCGTCCGTTGAGCAGCTCAAAAATAATACAAACCTGCCGCCTACCGCAACAAACTTGCAGCTAGTCCCTCAATTGAAGCCAAGTGCAGAGTCTCCTGATCCAAATTATTCCCACAAGATTGTCAACCAATGCTTCAATCCATCGCTCGAAAGCTTGCACAACGCTTTATATCATAAGGAAGGCGCACAGACCGAGCGTGAGGCGACGAACAGTGCCCTCGCCTGGGTACATGTATTCACAGGATGCCTGGCCCTTTACGTACCTGATCGCCCTTTCGATCCTGCCATGAAGCCACTGGTGGAGCGCGACTGGCATAGGAAGCGAAAACTAGAATTACGAACCAAGCTTGAAGCCTTAGAGGCCTTTGAACGAGCCTTTGCCGGGCAAACTAGCAATTTACGAACTCAGGTATTGCAGGAAAAGCTGCAGGACCTGGGACCTGAACAACAGATACGGGCAATAGCTCGACCGCCAAAGTCTAACCTTGTAGCCTTGCAGACAGTCTTTGACAGTGTTCTGGTATCCGTCGTCCAAAAGTCCCCATCTCCAGACATGCTCCGATCTCTATGCGAGGGGAATCCAAAGCAGAAGCTAGAGGTTGAGCTACTACGATCGAACATTGCCAGATTCATCTCAAGGCTCACAGTAGAATTCCGTGCTTACGACGATATGACCAATCCGCTAGTCGGCATGCTTCGAGGTTTAGACGCTGGGCTAGGCCTCGTTATCCTAGCTCACAGCCGTGCGAATGCGCAATGTACTTACGTTTCTTCAATCCACGAGTCCACACCTTTTCTCGGCATGAGACCGCATAACATCAGATCTAAGCTCATAAATAACAAGGACCCCGATTCATGCCTTATGTATATCCAATTGATAGCTCTTAGCCGGACAGTTACCGGGCCATCAAATGACGATATCACGTCCTTAGCTCTCCAGACATTCCACGTTTTCTATACTGATTGGAAGCAACAGCTTAGCGAAGGCCAACGGGAACACGCTTCAAGATCTTCACTGTACAGATATCGTGGAATTGAAGACGACCAAGAGGATTGCTCGACAGAATTTGTCGAAATACTTTCTAACGGGCAACCCGTATTGGCGGGTGAGGGAGGCCGTACCAGCAGCGACCCAAGGGCGGTCTCCCAGTCTCTCGCTCGCCTTCAGAGGGAAATCTTTAAAAGTACCCAAAGCGGCTCTCAACAGATTCTTGGCATGCTTAAGGACGCTGCTTGCAGACTTGGCAATCTGCCAGCCAACATTACGGAGGGAGCCTGTTGTGCATTGCCAACAGCGAGGCTGTTGCCTGCATGGATTCTGGTTCTAGACGACAGTCGGGAGAGGCTTAGAGATCACAGCGCCGCCCCCACGTCCTACAACTTTTATAGCGATGCTAATCTGGCAGAAGTGCGGAGGCTTGTGGTACTATTGCGGAGGGTTCAAGAAAAGTTTGTCGCCCTAAAAGAAGCGTGGCCTGAGCATGCAACGATAGATGACGTCCGAACGATCGTCCATGAGCTGCTTAATACACGTCATACAGAGCCACTCGCTAAGCTCTTGACAAAGACCGAGCAGTTGCATCATTCCATGCACGAGTGGCAGGTGGTCTCCAGTAGGGAGTACTCTGCCGTTACATGGTACGATCAGCTCACGGATCTGCTAATTAGTTGGCGACGTCTTGAGCTGTCGACTTGGGCTCGTCTGTTGGAAATGGAGGACGAAAGATGCGTCGAAGACGTCCAGGCCTGGTGGTTCATCGCTTACGAGGTCGTTGTCGCCGCTCCGCTCTCAATCATTCACTCAGGGCACGAAATACAACCGCATGCGGAGCGTCTTGTAGACACCTTAGCTGAATTCCTGAGAACAACGTCAATGGGCCACTACGTGCTTCGCCTTCAGTTGATTGAATGCTTTGTAAGCCATGTGGAACTGCTGGGGCAGGAACTTCAACCGATGCAACTTATAGCAAACGCTCTAAAGAATTTTTTGAGATTCTATTCGCGCTACAACTCTCCTGTGCAGGATTTCATACGAAAAGGTCGTCAGGTACTGGAGAAGGATATGAAAGAAATTCTACTACTGGCAAGTTGGAAAGATACCAACATCAACGCCCTGAGGGACAGTGCAAAGCGGTCTCATCACAAGCTCTTCAAAGTCATTCGGAAATATCGAGCTCTGCTGGCCCAGCCCGCGCGAACTGTCCTTCAGCGGGATTTGCCGGACACTGACCAAGTCCAGCATGCACCCGAACGCTTTGATGTTGAAACAACCATTCCCTCCACGGATCCAGACGTGCTCCGAATTTGTGAGGAAACGGTGCCTGGCTGGGCGGAAAAAGCTCCACGATTCAAAGATCCTGCGACAACAGCCACGAGAATGGCTAAGGTGATGAAGATCCCAGCTTCAAACGTGGTCTACCTTGATAATTACACATCGCTACTGATTGAGAGTATCAAATCTTTGCAGGTTGAGACACCAGCTACAATGACGAAGGACAATAAGAATTCAGTGAAGCACCTTAGGACTCGCAAACGAAGACTGCTTACAGACACTCTGAAAGACATCCGCCAGATGGGTTTCAAAGAGAATCTGAACGAAAACACTCTGGCGAAGCAAGCTTCGTCATCCAATATATTCGTTCACACTCCAGCTATAGTTAGCCAGGGGGGTGGTACCGAGATCGACGCTGCAGAGTTCTACCTTAACAGATTGTTGGAAGTCATGCCTCAGATCAGGGCTAATGCTCGAAATCACTCCGAGGATCTGAGTTACGGTGAGGTTTCGCGAAGTGTTGGGTATCTGGAGAGTATGCTATCCGTCATACTGAAACAGCGCACTACTGTAGCCGCTAGTCTAACGGAGCACGAACGGCTTGCAGAAACGATTAGGATGATGGAGAGCGTCTGGTTAGCCGGACAAAACGACATTCGAAGAATTGCTAGAGGTGTCGTAAGTAGAGTCAGACATATCACGGAACGCCTTGATTGGCTTCCGAGTCTTCTGGAGGCTGGGCACATACTTTTAGAGAAGCAAGGGAACCTCAGTGGCATCGATAACACCATTATCCTCGAAAGCATCGCAGGATTCAAGCAAAACATAAGCAGCATTCTGATCACTGACAAATCCTTAGCCAAATTGCCGGAAGGCTTAAGCTCTTCAGCGCATGACCGAGTCCGTCGGCAGGCCGAACACATGCTGGAGAGACTTGGAGCTGCTTTGAAGGCAGAGAAGAACAAAAACCCCGAGGCAGCATTCGTTTTGGAGCACATTGAACCATGGTCCGAGGTCTCCACTGATGATGTAGAAGAAAGCAACGGTGTCAGTGTTGTCGGTTTTGCAGATTTGGACGGTCAAATATCGCGAGCTTCAGATTCGATACTGGCTGCGGTACAGCGAGTAAAGACGGCTACGGGAGATACTCTTGCTTCGCAAAAGGATGCTGCCTGGCTGACACGGACAGATAAGTCGCTGTCTCAGGCGCTCAAGTGCTTCCATGTAGGCGACGTAGTCCCTATCCTCAATGATGTGATGGGCAGTATGCAGTACCTACCAGTCTTGGACGGTAAGGAGCTCAAGGCAGCCAGCGCTTCCATCGCTATTATTTTGCCTATCGTACGTCAATTCAGTACAATCCAACAAGGACAACTTCGCCAGTACACCGATTTACATCGCGCCTTGTGCAAATTTGCGTCTATCTTAGCACAGTCTTTATATCAATTAGTCTCTCAAGGCTTCTGTAACCCTGCCGAGGTCTCGACATCTCACGATGGCAAGACGGAAAATTTGGAGAGCGGGACAGGGCTCGGCGAAGGGGAGGGAGTGGAGGATATCAGTAAGGATATTCAGGATGACGAGGATCTTTCCGAGCTTGCGCAAGAGGGAAACCGGAATCAAGACCGGAAAGATATCGACCATGAAGAAGACGCGATAGACATGGATCACGATGATATGGAAGGAGAACTGGGCGATGCGTCTGGGGTCGAGGAAGAAAGAATCTCAGAGGACGGAGAGGCAAACGATGAAATGTTAGATGAGGAGACCGGGAAGGTTGATACTTTGGACGCAGGAGCCGTTGATGAAAAATTGTGGGATGGTAGTGACGAAAATCACGACGATGGAAAAGAAGGCCAGAATGGCACAGGCAAACTGCAGACCGATGAACAGGTGGCGGGCAGGGGTGAGAAAGATGATGAGAATATTGAAGGAGGATCGACAGAAAACGATAACAACCTAAGTGAAGACGATATAGGCGAGGCCGAAGAGGTTGCAGGTGGAGAGGCAGAGAAGCTTGATTCGCACGTCAAAGAAGAAGGGCACCTGGATTTACCGGATGAAATAGCTATGGACCGTGATGATCGTTCAACTCTTTCGGATTTTGAAGAGAGCGATTTAGGAGGGGACTTGGAAAGCGATGAAGGAGGAGACGACAGCGATCCGGATGCGCCAGAAGAGAAGCCTGGGGATGACGAGGTCTCCAGAGAGAAAAAGGAACCATCTGTGCAGCAACCATCGAATGTACCCGAAGATACGGACGACCATAAAATGAAAACGAACGATGCAGGATCTCCTGTCGACACAGAGCCAGAGGATAATGGCCAAGGCAAGGAAGCAGGGTTTCTCAAGGATCAGGTTGACGACGCGGTCGCAGACCTAGACATGCAAGTCCCGAATGATGCTCAAGGAGGAGGGCAAGACTATGATCAGGACCACGACGACAAAGTTTCGAGAGACTCAAGCGCCAAAGGCAGTGAAGGCGATCAACCAAGTACGTCCAAAAGAGATGACAGACAAGCTGCGGCGGCAGAAGGGGAGTCAGGGCAACCTCGAGAGAACTCTAACAGAACATTCGGTGATGACCTTTCTGCAACTGAGAACATCCGTAACCAGGCGTTCAAGAAGCTTGGAGATGCGCTGGAGAATTGGCATCGCCAACAACAACAAATCCGCGACGCCTCTGGTGAGAACGGTCAGCCAGAGACAACAAAAACTGAAAGGACAGATCAACAATTTGAGCATCTCCAAGATGAAAATGCTGAAGCTGATGCGCAAGCTTTGGGCGCAGCTACCGAGGATCAAGCCCATGCTTTGGATCGGCGAGCCCTAGATACTGAAATGAAGGAGCCCCATGATGACTTTATGCCTGATGAGCCCGTTCCAGAAACGCTTGAAGACCAGGAAGATCTAGGCGAGACTTCTCTAGCATCGTTTCCGGCGACTCGCAACGAGCAAGCAAGACCAAGCGCGTTCATCGGGCCAAATTATACGCGAGAGCCACAAATGCAGGCTCTCGATACCGGAGCTCTCGTTGACGAAGACGAACAAATGTCGGAAACGGCGGTTCCCTCTCCTACATCCAACCCTCCTCTGTCTCCGACTGTCCCGGGCCATTCTCCCGCCGAGGCCCGCCGCCTCTGGTCTCACTACGAAACTCTGGTCCAACCCCTTGCTCTAATCCTTACCGAACAGCTCCGCCTCATTCTCACCCCTACCCAAGCGACCAAGATGCGTGGTGATTTTCGTACCGGAAAGCGCCTCAATATCAAACGAGTTATCCCGTACATCGCCTCCAACTACAAACGCGACAAGATCTGGATGCGGCGCTCAATGCCGCAAAAGCGAAATTACCAAGTCATGCTCGCAGTGGATGACAGCAAATCGATGGGCGAGAGCGGGAGCGGACAACTCGCGTTCCAAGCCTTGGTCTTGGTCAGCAAGAGTCTGAGTATGCTTGAAGTGGGCGAGATTTGCGTTGTCGGCTTTGGGGACGACGTCAAGGTAGTGCATCAATTCGAAAAGCCGTTCTCGTCGGAGGCTGGCATCAGTATCTTGCAGCAGCTCGGATTCAAGCAGACGATGACCAATGTGCGCAAGTTGATCTCGGAGTCTATCACACTGTTTCGTGAAGCGAAGGCGACAGCATCATCATCCTCTTCTTCGACTGAGCTCTGGCAGTTGTTGCTCATGATGAGTGATGGGCTTTGCGAAGATCACGATGACATACGAAGACTGGTACGACAGGCGCAGGAAGAAAAGATCATGATTGTATTCGTGATTGTGGATGGCGTGAAAGGCGAAAGCATCGTTAACATGAGCCAGGCTGTCTTCGAAGATGATCCAACCAGCGAAGGTGGGCAGAAGCTCAAGATCAAGCGGTACCTAGAGGGTTTCCCATTCATGTACTATCTTGTGGTCGGGGATGTGAAGGAGTTGCCTGGAGTTTTGGCGACAGCGTTGAGGCAATGGTTTAGTGAGGTCGTGGGCCAAGGAGGCTGACTCGGACTACAGAGGATATCGACATAGATTGAGTAGAGAGGTTCCACGTGTAAATATTGAGTTGTAGCTTTCGTATGCTTGGCACGTAGTTTATGTACCTACTAAAAAAAGTGTCGTCTAATATATGCATCTGCATCTCGCGGACTCAAGCCGATTGAGTGGAAGCTTTCAGACGTTTCTTTATCTCTTTCTGCTCGGGCTCGAGTTGCAAGGTCGCGAACTTGTCTCTTTATCCGCGCGATCAATATTACAAAAAAAGGCAAGAAGTCGTTCAAAATTGTGTACGCCCTCCAGCTTCATCAGAAAAACAGTAGAACATATTAACTCCTAGCATAGATCTGTTTCGTCTACAGGCGGCGCCACAGAGAGGCACACTATGTATCCTATGCACCTTCGGGGTGCGAATTCAAAGGGTGGGATGACCAAGGACCTATTGCTTTACACTTAGGAACAACGCGTGGCCGAGACTAGCCAAGGACCGAGTGGCTACAGATCGCCCATTGCCAATCCAGCGAACTGTTACAGAGTATAAGTAGTATAGTCCAAGAATACTACGGGAAGATGCAACGTCAATGGGATTGCCAAGTACATCTGGGGATATTGAATGCCAAATAAATAGGAGCGGGAGCCACTCAACGACAATATCGCTGGCCCATCACCAGCCATATTTGCTTCCAGCTTCCTTTTTGTTCCTTCTTCCACTTGCAAAGTGTTCTTCCAAAGCATCCTTTTGATTACTGGCGGCATTCACCAGCTGCTTCAGACTGTGCTTTCCTGGCGCAATTGCTCGCACAGGGTTGTGTTGTGCTTGCTCACCAGCCTGACGAAGCATTTCATTAGCTGCATATTCCCGGTCAGTATCGAAGTTGACAACATTGATGGAAGACTGATTAGCCTTGTTGCGGCCCAAGAGCTGCCGTTTCGCGGATGCAGAGAGGTTCAGGTCTGCAGCTATATTATCCAGGGACTGTGACATTTCCGGACCACTGTCGGGTGTCTGGGTCTCATTCTCTGTCAATGTAGCCTGGCCTTCCCCTTCATTCGTATAACTCGCATACGGATTACTAGCTGACTGTGACGTCCGATCTCCCAGGGTTTTCGCGCTTGCTGATTCGTAAAGCATGGGACGGTACTCTCCATGCTTGGACGAACTTCCAACCAGGAGATGATCTCCATCGCCCGTCGAGAACAACGAAGCTCTCTTGGCCGGCTCAACGGTACGACTAGGCGTCGTAGCAGTGGCATCCTTTACCGTAAAACCGTCAACGGCGATTATTCTCCTTTTCTTGGGCTTCCTCGCGACCGAGAGTGGCTTGAACATAGCAATGTTGGCTTTCTTCGAAGCGTGGCCTTCTGTGACCCCATCCTCCGACGCATGCCCCTGCAATAATGTAGGACGTGTATCATCATCGTCTTTTACATTCTCGTGTAGTATCTCTAACCCACGGACCTCCTCGTTTTGAGATGTATCGAGGGGAGGTAGAGGCTCTCTGCTGAAGCCAGGCGCCGGTCCCGTCTTGAAGCTGAAGCCTCTACCCAAGCCACCTGCGGGCCTTCCGTTCGTTGCTGCATCACGTTTCGGAGCTGGCAAGAATGAGTTGAATCCGCTGAATGCCCCTGACATGATCTTGGCTTTCTTGGTCCGCGGCCCTTGCTCCTCTTCGTCTTTCCCTGCGGCTCTGTTTGAAGGTTCCGGAAGAAGGACTCGAATTTTGTGGGGATTGGAGCGGTCAACGACCTTCTTGAAGTTGGGTTTGGCGGAGTTATTAGTAGAGGGTTTCGAGGTGCTTTGAGTAGTCGGCTTTGGTTCTGAGTCTGAGCCCTCCGAGTCAGAGTAGGAAACTAAATCCATCGTAAGGGCAATCCTGACAATGGTGATGCTGATACAATGGCATGGAAGTGATGTTCCACGATTATAAGAGGTCACATACTTGATAATCAGGGTACTTTTAGGGTTGATTGTCGGAAAAACACTATTGTCACGTGATTGAGATTAGCACTCTGCTTCAGGTATCTTATGGTAGTCGTTGCATCATTAATGCTTTTGGTTGACCTTGGGCCTCAGGAGTGATTGTTTGTGTCAAGTAGTATTCTCGCTTGTTATTCATGCCGGGCAGCATACGCGAAGTCTGCTGGTAACAATTAGCACAGTCTTTCTCATGAGTGGCTTCAACCAAGCCTTAACGGACTCTGATGAAAAGAAGTTGCTAAGTAGAAGACCTATTTTTGTTCGCTCGGTCGGAGACGTGGTCCTGAAGCGATGATGCAAGCATGGCTCTACTTCAGAACGAAGAGTAAGTGATACTCTCCTTCTCGTAAAGTTCTACATATGTCTAAGTCTGTTCTCCGTTATATATTCCGAGTTATGTCTAATTCATCGCTGTTTGTCGCCAGCTTCTTGATATGGCAGCTGCGCACTTCCTACCTAACCCATATCAAGGACGGCATCGGAGAACGCCTTATCAATGTCGACTCAAGTGTGCTCAATGATCCAAGCTTCCGAGCAGCAGGATGGTCAGCGAATCTTGCAGAGCTCAAGAGGACGTATTCTCCGCCGATACCTACAACCGGCACTTCCGATTACTTCTCCGCTCCGCCAAGATCTGCAGGATTCGCTCCTCCGGGTTACAACAACGAAGAAGATGAAGGGGGCATGGTAACTGGCAAAGGTAGCGCCGATACGGTGGGACCTGGGCCTCGTCCGAAGAAGAATCGTAAACGCGAGCAGCGCGATGACGATGACAGTAGCGACCTCACTGATGAAAGCGATGACGACGCGGACGGCGCACATCGGTGCGCTTACCAACAGCTACTCCGTGTGAGACCATAGCTGACAACCTTAAGGGCTGCTCAGCAGATCAAATTTGCAAAAATGCCTCTTAGAGATAGATCAGGCTCTTCACCACTGCGAAGCTCAAAGACCAATGATGAGGTTGAGGTGTTTATTACCTCCCCATCGCGGAAATCTAACGATGGTCGACTACGAGCGGGGTCCATCGGTGCTGTAGAAGCTATCAAGCAGCGAGCAAGAAGAGATACTACGACGAGCAGTGATTTGTCATCGGAAAATGACCTTGACCCGTCAATTTTTAAAAGAAGGCAAATCAACCCAACACGTGCCGCCAAAGCCAGCAACCTTTTAGCGGAGAAGTATAAAGAAGACGAGCGGCAGTCATATCGAAACCCGACCCAGACAATTGACGAAGACTCTGCGGAAGACTCAGACAGAAGCAGTCTTTCCTCTGAATTTGCAGAAGCAGTCGATTCAGAGTCCCTGCTGGACGATTTGCGTAACCCGCTGGCATCATCGTCTTTAGAGGATGTGCGCCGTACAATTAATCTCAGTTCAGAGCCCTCAAAGAAAGCTCGCACCGCACCATCTTCTACGCTGCAGGCACTGCCTCCGTCAAGACCTATAAGCACCATCCAGCCCGTCAGCCTTCTAGGCCAGGCTATTAAAGCCAAGCAATCGAAGCCAAAGAACCCTGTCGAGACGTTCGCCCGTTTATCTGGGAAAGGCGTTTTAGATCCTCTCTACATCAGAATTTACGCACCTTTCTCACAAGCACCAAACAAGCCTTTTGATATGCCTTTGCAGAAGACAGTGCAAGATGGCGACAGCGGTGAAAAGCCGCAAGTCACTGTTGCTGACGCTATAGGCTTATCTTTGTGGAGGTACATCGAGGAAGGTTTGAGACCTCCGATCGAAACTTCGAGATTGAACGTTAACCGCTGGACGTTACGGATGATCGAGGATGGCGAGGTTGACTTCGACTTCCCTGCCTTGAACCGGACCAGGCCAATGGTCGACTTTACCTCGAATAATAACCGTGCTGCGCGAGGCAGATCCAGGGAGAAGCCTTATGATGGGTTTGCGCTCGTGGAAGCCAATGATGCTCAATATATTGAGTATAAAGTCTTGACACCCAAATATGAGCAGCTGCTTTCAACCGCCGTAGAAGAAGCCTCTGATGCACCACCTCAGCGACCGACTCTTGGGCAGAGGAAAGACAGCAGTTCCATGACTGCTGTCCCTAGCCGATCCTTCGCCTCGGCCGCTCCAAAGCCAGCTATGACCCCAGCCGACAAGCCAATCCTAGCGACAGCCCACTCAACCCCTCGCATGGGCCCTCCAAAGATGCTAAAGATCCATCATACTAGTCTAGAGGCTTTCACGGAAACTTCCACGATCGAGGTCACGACAGACACGTACCTTGCCGAAGTCCTCGATACAGTCTGCAGGCGCTGGAACCTTGACAAGGGTCATCACCTGCTCAAAGTTTCCGGTACTAGTACGGTTGCGCCAGTCGACCGTACCGTTGAGTCCATTGGCAACCGCACGGACCTTGACCTCGTACGGCGCCGCTTTGTTGGTGATGGGGCAGTTGGCCTGTTTGGATCACCCGGCAGTAGTTCGCCCAACGCGCCGCTTTTCTTAAGAGCAGAGATACCAAAGAAAAGCAAACGAGGGCCGCCGATGGTGCATCCGCTGGCGCACAAGCAGGATGTGCTCGGAAGTACAGCAAAGTACAAGAAGTATAACGTTGTACGAAAGCAGCCAATGTCGTTCGCGCCAAACCATCAGCGGGTGCTACTCATGGATGAAGACTATCTCCATATCTTACCGGGAGAGGCTGGCAAGACGCTCTTCGACAATAGTGCCAAGACGACTAGGATTCCCTTCAGTATGATCGTAGGATGTAAAGTGGCGAGGAGACATCCTAAGGAATTCAGGGTACGTCGCCGAGGCGTTCTTTACGACCTTTGGGTTGCTATTCCAACTCTACATTGAGCTATACTAAATGTAGAGTATTTTAGGTGGTCATCTTCCGAGAGAAAGAAACTAAACGCTATGACTTTGAAGCGCAGAGCGCCATCGATGCTGCCGACATCGTCGAAGAGGTTAAAAGGGGGATGCAGCCCTACCAAAATCAGGACCGAGAGTTGGTATGATGTTTCCTTGGTGCAGTCAATGCAAGTGTTTGTCGAAGCGGGCGATGTGGTGATTTCTGGAATGCCCAGTCACAAATGCAATTCTGCGAAAGATACTTCGAATCATCAGGGAGCGAAGGGGCTGCTCGACGAGTGAAATCTCCTTGCGGCTTTGGTGTCTAATCTCTATTTACAGGTCGTGAAAAGTTCAATCAGACCGCTAGCTTACTAACGCTTCCGTACTTGGCCTGCCAGGCGAAGAAGTACAGAAGAGCTGCGAGCGGCTGACCAACGAGACAAAAGCTAATCCAAAAGATACAATTGCCCATAGTCTTCCCATTGATACCTTGCATCTTCTCCAGCGGAAGTGTCACCGAAATAAGAGGCAATTGTACGAGCATTCCAACGAACGCTACACCTAGGATATTATGGGTTGAAACGCCCACAAGTAGTTCATGCAGGAAGCCAGAAAACACAAAGACCATGGCACTTGCTGTGTTCTGTGACCACCCACGACCTATCAGAGGGGAGTAGATGTGTCGCCGCATGAAATGGTAAACTGGCTTGTTCCATGTTCGCCAATACGTTCCGACACTAGGACTGTTCCACCATTCGGCGTAGAATTCTCGATCACCAAACCTCGTTACTTCCGCCAGAGCGTTCAGGGTAGACTGGAAGATCGCAAAGAATCCCGCCAGCCAGATGATGAGCGAGACGGTTGATAGCTTCATTAAGCGCTCGACGATTAATGCTACATCCAGCGAGGCTATCTTGTTGAGAGAATTACGTAGAAGTGGCGCGGCGTATTGCGCTGACGCAAGCCAGATGAAAATACTGAGGCTGACACCTTCTGCAAGTCGCTTGACGACGAAGCCCCAACGAATCTGTGGGGAGCGGGGATAGACAGGCTGGTAGACAAGAGTTGGCGCCCACCAGAAGTAAGAGAGATTTCCAAGAGTGACATTGCGTGGATACGGGCATTCGTCATATATTTCCGGCAGCGAAGCGTAGCTGGGATTGAGGAGAGCATGCCGCAGATCTCGGTTGGTGAAAGCGTACGAGCAGTTCTTCAGCCAGACGATAAGAGCATGGATTTCCGAGACTGTGCCGATCAGCGGATGATGGATGTACATGTACACGGTAATGGTTGTTACAAGCAGGCACAGTGTTGCATTGATACCGTGCGCCCACGCAATAACGAGCCATGTCGAACGGAATGTCTTGCATGCCTGAGCATCGTGGTAATCTTTGCCGTCGTCCGCAGCCCGTTTCATCCGGCCGATAGCTCCTTTGGCCTGTTGAGCTGCTGCGAGCTCGATGATATAGGCTACGAAGAGATGACAGGGCACGAGAGCATAGAGCATGGCTCCGAGAAGCAAGTCCTGGCGTCGATAGTCATGGCATCCTATGCAGATCAAAACTCCGTACTAAGTAACAGTCAGAGAGGACCAGGAATGACCTAATGACTTTTACCTTCATAAAATTTTCGACGACTAGGCGCAGATTCATAACAACTGTTCCACGTGTTAGCCAGAGCGTCAAACGACTGAATACTTCTCTGCAGCCACAAGCACGGTACTTACTCAATACAATCACCATCAGGTTTCTAAAACCCACAAAGCTAGTGCTTTCTTCATGGTCCGAGCTTAGTAATGAGGTCCTCGGTCGAGCGTGGACAGCGGCAACATGCCTGTACTTCTGGGGCACACTTTTCGCCGGCTTATCAGTATTGGTAGCCACGATTTGAGATCGTTCCAGATTCGTGTTGCTGTTGCCATCGTCAACGGCTTTCCTGTGTTGCGGACTCTGCGGCAAGCTCGTCGACTCCAGAATAGACGCCATAGGGCTTATCAGAAAATATGATGACGATTCAACGTTTCTACGATGCCTGTTCTGGGAGGTATCAATCACCAAATCGGTCTGTTTAGAAAGGTGAAAGCCTCAGTAGAGTATAAGGTCCGCCAGTAAGCCATTCTGAAAAGTGTACTAAGGCACGGAGAGGAGAAAAGTAAGATAGACACCTAGAGTAGGTGAATCCGCATCGCCCCTGCACTTTCTACACTTTGCATTCATGTTGAGGAACCGTTGCGCGGGCACTTATGCATGTTTGATGTTTTATGCATGACAAGCAAGATCTACCGTGCATTAGCCGCCTCGCTTGCGCTTACCTCGGACGCCTTTCCATCTGCGCTCGACAGTGAAGTCGAGCTCCTCGTAGATCAGACGTATCAATACCGATGAGTGGCGTTGTCTGGTGCGCCTCAGGTGGCTCTAGTTCTCCTATGAAACATACATTCGCAGTCTGTTACCGGCGGCCTAAATTATGGATCGAGACTTTCAGGGAGGTCATGCAGGAGGCTACGATGGCGGCTTCCGAAGACAGGCTGGGAAGAGTATGTATCCCGTCATTTACCAAGAATTATGGATACACAAACTCCGGAACGTTGTCTAACTTCTCAAAGGGCCAGTGACCGACTATGGGTCGTCAATGGTGCAGTGGATGCGCCATCGTCAACCACGATACAAGGGCGGAGTCAGGATGGAGATGGAAAGGTCGAGTCCAAGCTATATAGTCGATGTATGCAGCTTCAATGAAGAACGCACTGGTCATGAATATGGTTCATTCTGACGTGATCGGAACGCTAGATGCTCCCTCCAGCTGCCCACGTTCAACGCGCTGCCGATGCCGTACCCTCTAGACACCTACATTCTTCCCTTAATAAGATCAAGCACCCTGTCAACATCGTACGATGGACTCCGGAAGGACGGCGGTTATTGACTGGCTCGAGTAGTGGGGAATTCACATTATGGAACGGTACAGGCTTCAATTTCGAAACAATCATGCAGGTAGGTGGTTGGGGAAGGAGTGTCAAAGCGTAGAAATCATACTGAAATTATACATTAGGCGCACGACTCTGCCATACGAGCAGCGAGATATTCGCATGGGGAGGATTGGCTTGTCTCTGCCGATCAAGACGGCGTTGTAAAGTACTGGCAGCCAAACTTCAATAACGTCAAAGCCATACAAGCCCACCGTGATCCCATCCGTGATCTTTCTTTTTCGCCCAACGATAACAAATTTGTGACCGCTTGTGACGATGCAACGCTAAAAATCTTCGACTTTGCAGGAGGGGTTGAAGAATCAATGCTTACTGGGCATCAGTGGGATGCAAAGACAGTAGACTGGCATCCTACGAAAGGTCTCCTAGTATCTGGCTCCAAAGATCATCAGGTGAAGCTCTGGGATCCAAGAACGGGCAGATGTCTCACGACACTCCATGGGCACAAGAACACGGTTGCCAAAACAATGTTCGAACCTTTACGAGGCCAGCTACTGGCGACATGTGCTCGCGACCAAGCAGCACGAGTCTTCGATCTCCGCATGATGCGAGACATCTGTCTCCTCCGCGGCTTCGAGAAGGATGTCACCACTCTCACCTGGCATCCCATTCACACCAACCTCCTCTCGACCGGCGGCAACGATGGCTCCATCTACCACTACCTCCTCGACGAGCCCAATAATCCCACCGGCACCGTAACTACTATTCCCCCCTACGACACAGCCGACCCCGCCAACGCGCCTGCCCAAACCATCTACCCCGCCCATCGCATCCAACACGCCCACGAATACGCCGTCTGGTCCCTCGACTGGCACCCCTTAGGCCACATCCTCGCCTCCGGTTCCAATGACCGCGTAACCCGCTTCTGGACGCGCGCCCGCCCTGGCGAAGTCGACTGTTTCAACGACCGCTACCACCTCGGCGACTCCATGGCCGAGGCAGTAGGCACCTGGGACCGCCGCGGTGGCCGCAGAATGCTGCATGAGGCCGAGGAACAAGAGTTCGAGGACGAGGCCGAGGGGCTCGTCGACCAGAAAATGCCCGCCAGGCAACCTATCCTGCCGGGTATACCGGGTCTGCCGATGCCGATGGCAGCAACTAAAGATGGCACCAGCACCGGCGGTGCACAGGTCAAAGCTCCACCAGGACTTCCAGGCAGTTTCCCACCTCCGCCTTTTCCGGGGACTCTTCCGCCGAATTTTGATCCCTCGAAGTTGGCTGAGATGTTCAAAGGTGGGCATTTACCGCCGCCGCCACCGCTTGGTGTGCCAGGTGTGCCGGGGCACGGTCTGCCTCCTCCGCCACCCAATTTTGATTTCTCAAAGATGCCGCCCGGAATGTTTCCCCCAGGCTTTCAGCTACCGCAGGGGTTCCCACCGCCGCCGGTGCCGAGTGCTGTCGGTGGGGCGCCTCCTGGCGTTGGGTTGCCGGGGATCGTTGATGGGAATACGAATGGAGGGGGTGGCGGTGCGGGGAGGAGGAGGGCACCGTTGCCGAGTCAGCAGGAAAGTTTGATGGAGGAGCAGAGGAGGGGGAAGTATAGGGTTGCACGATGATGCCGGATTTTGGATGTTTGTAAGATACAGATTCAAAGGCAAGGATAGCGTCTACAGAGCGATAATTTAACTGGCGAGGACTGCCATTGCAGTAATTCGTTTGATATCGTACGCCGAGGATGCTCGCTCATCCGCGATCCTAAGGTTAAACAGGTAACCCGCTAATTCCCACTTTCGTAAGATCATTACCCGAACCCAATCCTCTCATCTCTCGCCTCACTCGCTGTACTTAGCTGCGCACACAGCCTGGACAATGCCACAGTCTCCGTTGCAGCATAGTAATCCAAGCATTCCAAGAAAATTCTCAGATGCCGATTGAAGCTCGCTTCGTACTTGCCCAATAAGTCGTCCACCTTCCCCAGCCGTGTCGGATCATAAGTTTTTAAATTCTCCGGGATGGGATGTCGAGCTGAAAATTGGGTTTCGAGGAAGGCGATGGAGCGAGGGGTGCCGGCGAGGGACGGATCGGCGGCGAAGAGGACGCGGGTCAGATTTGCGGTGTAGGTTGCGAACAATTGGCAGGTGGACATGATTTTAGAGTGTAGCTGTGTTATGTCAGTTCGGGGTTCTCGTGAGCATTACAGCGTTGGGAGTTCCGTACCTTCAAGAGTTTCGAGTTCATGAGCATGCACTCTTTGAGACACGTATCCAGAAAATCAACATGATCCTCCATGAGTTCGTCAACGGTGCGAAGCAGCTTCTGAGAGCCGTCCCGATTCGCTTCCTCACAGCCATTGACGCGGTTCATGAGAGTTTGCCAATTCGGCTCAATGACTTCGGCGGTGCAGTAATACGTGAAATGCTGAACGAAGACTAGCATTCTTGCTCTTAGCGTCCACGCTCTTCGTTTCCATCTTTCAAGCATAGGGTCTGAGCTTTTGTTTATCCAACTGAGGGCTTTGTGATGGTCTTCCCAGCTGCTCACCAAAAGACCTTCGAGGTGTCGTAGGGAGAGCAGGTAGCGGAACAGGATCTGGTAGCGCAGGACGGTCTTGATGCTGATGACGAGAGATAGCGGAAACGGGACCGCGAACCTGAACTCGAGAGCCTCGAATCCTGTCATTTTGGTCTCTTCCTCTGTCGAGGCCTGCGCGGCAGGTGTCTGGTAGTGGTCCATGCTCTCATCGGGTGCATCTTGGTCGATCCCTCGAACATTCACAACTCCCATTAAGAATTTCGTCAAACCTACTTCATTCATGTGTACTTTGACGTCCTCTTTGGAAGGATCTTGAGCCGCTATGGTACCTGGTTGACGTAGCACCAGGTCGAGCAATGATTGCAACTTGCCGACGTTGACCGATCTCGATGGCTTCCTTAGCTCTGATGCGCTGAGATCAAGGAAGTAAGTAAAGAAGTCCGATCTGTCGAGGAAAAAATAGTGCTTCATTGACCGAAGGCGAGAGGGTAAGGCATGGGTGGTAACCAACAGGTTTAGCAGTGATGAATTTGCATTTGCGTAAGCAAAATTGACATTGTCAAGGAATCGCGGATCGTCGAATGATTTCGGCACATCCTTGACCTCTTTGCTGATATCTATACCGCCGCATTCTCTTACAACATTCAGGTATTTGCCAGCTAACAAGACCTTTTCTTTCACACCTTCAAGCTGGGGAGGCACCTCAGTGTCTCGGATGGTGTACCGCTTTTCCCAGTACTCATCAGTGTAGTCGTCTTCCAGCTTCTCGCGTCTGATACTCTTCTGTTCCTTGACGAGAAATTCAGCATGTGGATCCTTAATGCCACCATGGTGGAGCCATTCATTCAACATCACCATGTACGGTCGACTTGCCTCCCTAAGCAGACTCTGTAACAGACTTCGGGCTATCGGGTCTCCAGACATGAAAGACAGCCGCTGGGTTAGTAAGCGTAGAACGTTCCCTCCTTTGCAAAGCTTTTTGGTCATTCCTCCTGGCGCAAGCTCGCCCCCTTCTCGAAGCTGTTCCAAAATATCATCATCGTCAAATCCATCAGTTGAGTCATCAAGGTCTTCGTCCAGAAGATTGTTCTTGCGAAGCAATTCTTGGGCCAAAGTATAAAGCTGTAGCATCATCTGGGTAGTCGGAACGGTGTGGAGATGGAGTAAGTGTAACGTGAAGGACTCGTTAGTCAAATATTGATGCTCTAACTGCGCAACAAGCACAAGATAATCCTTTAGCAACTTTCGTATGGAAGCACATAAAGCGTGGTTGGTCAAGCCAAATTCTTCTCTACTCTGAACCTCGACAAAAGCCTCAATAGCATTGTAGTAGGTCGCCATCTTTAGAATCGAACTTGTAAGGTCTCGTAGGCTGGGATCCAGCCCCAGCAGTATCCTATATGTTGGTCCTGCCAGGCGGCTTTTCTCGTCTGATGGGTCGTAGTCCTTGTCGAACCTCAGGTATTGTCCTTCGAAGCCCATCAGCACGAACAGTAGATCTTCGATTATGGCCGCTTCTTGTTTGTCCGGTGACAAGCGCTTTAGGGGTTCTGATTCTAAGTTCTCTGGAAGAGACGAACCAAGGGGGGGCTTCGAGACTCGAGAAGCTAGAGGAGCCGAAATATGTGGTGTAAGGGAAGCTTGTGGTCTCCATAGCACTGCGCAGTCATTCTCAGCAATCCCTTCAAGCCTACAATGAATAAAAAGTGCAACTTACGGAGCACCTTCTCCTTCGTCTCCACAGGTTTGGCATTGAATTTCCCGTGCTCTCGATGTTGTGGACTCACAGCATTCTCTTTGTCGATCGATGAAGGTTTGAGAGGATTTCTGACGCTGGTCCGGATGTTGTCGCGTGCCGTAACCTGATGTCGCTCGGTCTGCCGCTCACTAATCGTATGTATGAGAGTGCCATTGAGTCTATCGCTACCGGAGATCGGTCTCCTACTGCCGGAATTGCTGGCCGAGTCCTGCGGTAAAACATCGTCTGCTGAGCCCAGCTGTACTTTGGCCTCAGGACGTGAGGAGGGGACGCGGGGCCTTGTACTTAATGTTGCTGAGGTTCGCCGGTCGCCATGCGTGGTAGCTCGCGTGTTTAGAGAGCTGGACATCATTAAACTCCAGCAAGAAACGTATAAAGATGCCAGAGCTCATGCCTCTGATCCTTTTCATGCTGCGTCTATCGTGGACTTCATTGTTGATGCGGAGTCGCGGTTTCGGCGGGATGCCCCGTTTCGGACTAGCGCCACTGAAGCTCGTTTGCTGCGTAGACCAAGTAAACCCATATTGCCAACTGAAGAACCGATAACCAGTCGTCGACGTATGTAAATCAAGGCCCGTGCAGCCTCATATCTACCAACATGTTTCTAGCACGGTCAGAGTACGGTAGGCATGCCAACAATCGAAGCTGTACCGCCAGCTAACGATGCATAGATCGTGGAGTCAAGTAGGTGTACGCCTGATGTTCATCAAGGACATCTCTGACTGCTGCTATTCAGCACTTTCTCCCCGGAAGGCCGTCTGTTTCAGGTCGAATACTCCCTCGAAGCTATCAAACTCGGGTCAACAGCCATAGGTGTACGATTATTCACATCGGTGAGACTCCGCAGGAGCTGATTGATGTTTCTGCAGGTTGCAACAGGCGATGGCGTTCTACTCGGTGTTGAAAAGCGCGTCACATCTTCACTTCTCGAAGCCTCCAGCGTTGAAAAGATCGTCGAGATAGACTGGCATATAGGCTGTGCCATGTCTGGCTTGCAAGCAGACGCTAGATCGATGGTTGAGCATGCAAGAGTCGAGAGCCAAAACCATTCGTTCCATTACAACGAACCGCTAAGAGTGGAGAGCTGTACGCAAGCTATCTGTGACCTGGCGCTGAGGTTTGGGGAGGGAGCAGAAGGCGAGGAGAGCATAATGAGTCGACCATTCGGTGTGGCGCTGTTGATTGCGGGTATCGACGAGGATGGACCACAGTTGTGGGTAGACGCTATCAAATCTGCGGACGCGAAGGCTTATGGAATATACCAGATATCACGCAGAGCCATCAGGGACGTTTTACCGCTACGACGCCAAAGCAATAGGTTCTGGATCGGAGGGCGCTCAAGATGGTCTGCAAAAGGAATATCATAAGTCACTCACGCTTCCTGAGGCGGAAACGTTGGTGCTCAAGACGCTCAAGCAGGTCATGGAGGAAAAGCTTGACTCAAACAACGTCCAGCTTGCGAGCGTCACTAGGGGCAAGGGCTTCCGGATATACAGTGACGAGGAGATGTCAGAGATAGTGGCGAGGTTACCGACTAATTAGACGATATCCAATAGACCTTGTGCCAGCCAAGCATATGCAACGAGAGCCATCGGCCTTAACTTGTGTACGGCATTCCGAGGTAAAGTAGCTTCGTACGATGTTGTCTTCGATCTTGCAATGCTCATGTAGGGGAAAGAAGTCCGTTCAGACCCTTTTTCAATTCAAACCATTCCATCTTTTGAAATGCCATCAGAGCCGCGACCCCCAACGTCCAGCGCTATTATTGATACATTACGAGCAGCCATTACAACCAAACTGTACACTGGAACAGAGAATCCTTAACATGTGCCAACCAATGAACTCCCGAAGGTGTTCATATCTGCTTCTGAAACATTCGCATCTCCCATCCATCCGGCAGGTGCGGCTGTGGCCAATGCTTGGACCGCCGTAATAGATTGTCGCAAAGGCAGCTCTTTCTGATTCTTCGTTCGGGGCAAATACGGTTGAGAATGATTCGGCAGCGCATACAGGCTTTGCCCGTCTCTGACAGATTTTGCATGTTTCAGCAGCATCTCGCTCGTGACCTTCAACTCAAAATTTGTCACGAAGCAAAAGCTGACTTCTAGTCTGCCCAGCTCAGATTCTGTAACGCCGCCTACTTTTGCAAAACGCCGATGTGGGTAGCTAAGATCCTCAAGGGCTTTCATAGCGACCCTCAGCCCAGCTAGCAGCAATCTGTGGACGTTTCTAGCGGTCACGGGCAGAATGCTTTCCACGATCGCAAGCCGATGGATATATAGGGATGTGGCTAAGTAGACAGCGGTTGACATCGGACAGTATTTGTGGAGCCGGAAGAGGTATTCTTTCAAGGGAATGGGCGGTGGCTTCTTCGAGTAAAATTTGCGGGCTATGGCGCCATGTTGGACATCCAGGGGTTCCATATCAGAGCCCACAATACGAAGTGGTTCTGCGGGATGTGCTTCGGGGCTGCCGATAGGGGTTTTGGCCCGCGAAGGTACATCTGCGTGGTCTTCGGCCGAAGTGCTCCTTCCATCGTCCGCTGCAGACTGGTCAATATTTGGAGGACGAGGGGTCGGCGGACGGTCACGACATGCTTTCTTTGGGTATTTGGCCGTATTCTCTTTCAACGCCTGTATAATCTGGGTACCCGGTCTTTTTGAAGTGCTAAGTGGGGGTGTAGGGGGCACATTGCCGGTCATTTGGACAAGCGTCTCGACCGTATCGCAGAGCATCCTCAACGCCGCTACAGGCGCCAAAGTGAAGATGTCGAGACTTTCCGCCTCTGGGAGCGCTCCATCCTCCTCTGGTGGAGTTGCCAGTGGAGGCGAGATGCCTTGATCCGCGGAAGGCTCAGGCGGCAGTGGAAGAGCCAGCGTGGAGCTACCCATGCTAGAAGTCTCTGTCACAGGACTCCCATCTCCTTCGCGATCGTGCTGGGACGATTGCATCGTAGAACGGCTGTCGGGTTTCCCTGTTTGGAGGACTCAAGATTTGGTCCCACATTGAAGACGGAGGACGACCAGCTATCGTCCCGGCATATATTCATGAGAGATCTGTACCTCCAGAGTCACATCTCTGTTCTCCCGCTTAGCATCCTCAACGTCTTATGAGTAGATCGGGCGGTGAATGATCCCTGAAATACTCTCGAAGAGTGAGCAGGAGGATGTTGTCAAGCAGGGGTACTTTATGCAACATCTTGGTGTCGTTCACAATCTTTAGCGGGTGCGGGGTGACGGGCTTCGGCGCTAGCTCTAGACTCAACAGCCAGCCGCTAGGGCTTTCCACACACATCCCTGTGATTACCAAGCGTGGTGCATGGCAAGAACTTTAAATAAGGTACCTTATGCTAAACAGTCAGGTCGTTCTTTCATGTTAGGCAAAAGGTTGTCTTGACCATGAAGCAAGATCACGCCTTCTACAGGAAATTTCCTAATACAAGATCATACACTTTCTCTGAGTCGCTCGGATGAGGCTAATCGAGACTTTGCAGCATACAGTTTATACATGGGAGCAGAGCCATCCGTACTTTGACTGTAACGAGGAGTCGAGGAGTTACCAGAGTTAGTTTTCTGTCTTACCTGTATAAGGCAAGATGGATTCTGCGATACATCAAAGAGAGGGCATGGAGTCCAGATATCCAGCTATAAAGGGAGATTCTAGAGGTGGAGGTGTCACGAGCCTCAAGCCGAAGAAAGGCCGCCCTCGTATCGATGCACAGATTAAGACTGCGGCGCAGGTAAGGCGTGTTTGTTGCCTTGGCGTCTTGATTGAAAGTTGAGTCGTACCTAATCGCATGTGGATGGCTTTTCTCCACACAGAAGTGGTGATATGCCAGATCTAGCAAGCACTTACCGTGCTGACGGTCTCGCAGTGTGTATGATTGTGCTGACAATGTGCAGCGTCGACGCAAGCAGATCAGAATCGCTCAAAGAGCGTATCGGGAACGGAAGGAAGCAACGTTAAGTGGACTTAATGATCGGGTACAAATCCTCGAGGGTACCATTGAGAACATGCGGAACACCTTTGCAGAATTCGGTGATATCGCTGCAAATTCCCAGACGTCTTTCATCACCGAATATCGCAGGACTAAAGATAAGCTTGACAAATTGGTCCATGACGGTACCTACACATCCTTGCACAAGGAACAGAGCACAGGGCCGTCGCTGCCCAACGCTGACAGCTCGAGCTCCCAAGGAGCTCAAATACAGCCAAGTAAAAGCAACCAGCACGTCGTACAAGGTCAACGAAGCCAGACCATTCCATCGCTGGCAGGTTCCGAGCCAAAGTTCAGATCGACTCCTGAATATGAGAACTCCTTTAAGACTTACGGCAGTGCCAGTCACGATCCCGGATTTTGCGGGCAACAGCAGGCCAGCTTTGGGTTTGGAAGTGAGCTGCGATACAGTGATCAGATCTCGCAGCTGGCGCCACTTCCTCAGTACCCAAGTCCCAAGCTCGGCAACGAACTCCCTCTGCCGTCAAGCTACAGTCATTATGAGACATCCTTTGCTCGACGACTAATTCGAAGCACCATCGAGGAGGCTTACAGACTGCTGATGAATCCATGGTCCAGACCTGAAGACGCGAAACGCCTCTGTACATTTGCTTTTTGCTTCATCAATGCCCCGAAAATGCTCAATCGTTTTCAAGAGGTCATGAAGCGAACAGCCAAAAGATAACCTGGAATTATGGGCCGTGCCGTTATACCACATAGGCGATGCAGGGCTCCACTATCCTAGGGTCGGAATAGACGCTAGCTCGGAGCCGCCGCCATGGTGGGCTGACCGAGGGTCTATAGGCCCACAGCCAGCAGCACCGCAGCCCGAAATACCAGTCCCCCAGGGTATCGTCGATGTTCTCGAGTTTCCTGGGCACGATGGCGAGTGGTTCGATTCCAATGACGTTGCAGAGTACCTTCGCAGTAAGGGTCTGACCCTCGATGCAAGTTCGGTCATCGTGGAAATCAACGATGGCCAGGAAGCAATACCGCAATCCTTCTCTGTCGATACGGGATCATTGGAATACGGTGATCCTTGGAGTCGAACGCCGATCCCCTTGTCCCAGACTTCGAGCGTAAATTTCAATGGTAGCTTCGCAGGCACCTCCCCACTCAGCGATCAAATCATTGTCCAATCTTTTGGCCATCCTGTGCTTCCGGAGTCCGTGATAGCTTTGCCTATCGTGACAAGCAAATACCTAGATGTTGAAAGATTTGTTAAAGGTATGTATCTTGAAGGAAATGAGTTGTGTGTGTGCTCACGAAAAGGATAGCCCTTGCCAGGACTACCACCTGCCTTGGCCGCACTGTTTGCTTCCGACGGGCATCTGTTGACAATGCTTTGGATGAAGCCACCATGGAAACATGGTAGAACAAAAGTCTTCACACATTGACTTGACTGGTGCGAAGATGCAAGAGTAATAGGTATGGCGAGTGAAGGGGGCTAGCCGCTCGATGGAGACTGTGTGCTCAGACTTCCTACCCGCAATATTGCGAAGGGTTTCCCATGAGCTCAACTACCATCTATCCGTCTGTATCAAAATGATCTAGGCGTGGAGGCATATTTCGTGCCCCGGCGAAAACATGCCCAGCCAAATCTTGGCCTGCTGTATCCCTACCACTCGCAATTCCCTGATCCGTCGTGGCGAAAGAAGCTGTCGGATGACATTACAGAGAAATGTCGACAAGCGCCCTGCAATGATTAAGAATGAGAGGAGATCTATTTGGCCGTTCCCAAGCAATGACATACTGGTACCTTAAGTTAATGTAAAGTGGTGGTTCCAGAGGTTACCCAGAAAGCGGGAACCCTCGCCTAATATGGGGGAGTAGTCTCGAATTGCGCTTCCTTCATCACCTCTTGTGCCCTGTCGCTTCTATAATTCATCGGTATCGTACCTGTGATTGTACGCTCATCAGTGAAAGAAACCCTGCAATGACCATGGAGATGCACACCCTTCGATCAGCTAAGAAAGAGCTACGAAGAGCTATTCGCCATCGTCTCTCATTGTTACCACAACAACAGATCGATCATCAGTGTCTGTAGCCACATTACCAATGCATAGCAGTGGCTGATCGAAGAATGACATACAGCTCGGAGAGTGGCGGATCAACTCTCCTCTTTACCCGAATACCAGACTGCGACAAGAATTAGTGCCTATCTTTCTATGCCTAAAGGCGAGCTCTCTACCGATCTTATCGTGCATAACGCTTTCCGGCAAGGTAAAGAAGTGTTCGTTCCGTACTTGTACAAGCCAGCTTCTCCCGAGCCAGGAGTGCCCAGCTCGGTTATGGACATGGTCTCTTTGCACTCGGAAGAAGACTACGAAGCTTTAGAGCCGGATGCATGGGGAATACCAACTCCAAGCCATGATTCAATCATAGACAGAAAGCGCTGCTTGGGAGACACAGATGGAGCCAAAAATGAGTTCAGAAACCTGCAATTGATCATTATGCCTGGAGTGGCTTTCGATAAGGGCTTGGCGAGATTGGGGCACGGGAAGGGCTTCTATGATTTTTTCCTGCAGCGCTACGAACAAAGGAGTGTAGAGGCTACCAGTGAAACCAGAATGCCGTTCCTCGGTAAGGCTTTCTTTGTCTTGTGGAGCCTAATAGGATATCTGATTGACTGTGCTCAGTCGGACTCGCATTAGAACAGCAGCTTCTCTCCCATGAAAACAAAGTTCCTACGGACGCCACAGACTGGCGACTGGATGCTATAGTCGTAGGTGATGGAAACGTGCTCCGACGGTGACGAGGTCCTCTGGTATGTTCCAATGAGTGTTCTCGCATGCCGCCTTAGGGGTATGTCGTTAACGCCATGCCTCCTATCTCCAGGAACAGCGGGTCATGATAGAGCCGGTATCGTTGAGATGATTACTGTAGTGCTTGTATCAGCGATACATTATCCCCTTTTAACAGTATTTGGCCTATGTACGCATCAGTACTGCAAGATTATGGGTTTTCTAAGCGTATAGACGGCATACCCAAGTCTCTTCGCTTCTCCTCATCTGTCTTTGTAGCTTGCTTTACCTCCACTGCATCGTCGATGACCAGGTTCATGAATTCATCGAAGCCCTGCAGCATTCCTTAGTCAGCGAGAAGCCTTAAAGCTCTCATAGGCATATGGCATACCCTGATCTTGCCTTCGATCCGGATTGCCAGTTGCTCGTATAACCATATTGAGACCGTTGAGTGTTGCTGTAGAAGCTTGAAGATAAAGTTGATTGGCGGTAAAAGGACCTTCCCTCTGCCACCTCCACCACCACGACCCGTCATATTGGAGATTTAGATACCTTTGATCCTGGCTCCGAGCACACCGGTTCGCTCACTCTCCGCGAAGCTGCGCTTCTGTTCAATGAGCGGTTGGCAACGTGCGGTGACAGGGAAGGCGTCCAATTCGGCGACGGTGTTCGCTGTGGCTTTTCAATTGCGATCCCGAGGTTCATGCGCAGCGGGCCGATTTGCTCCGAACCCCCAAGAATTGGTTGTTTGTGACGATGATTTGAAGACTGAGGGTTAGACACTACATCTTGTCTCCACCGTCCTCACTCGACTGAAACTAATGTACCTCGGTTGCTCATACCGAATCTTCGTACATCATAACCATCGCCTCAATCAACCCTTGAAAGTGACAACAATCAAACTCCGTATGCATGAGATCCTTGCATTACGATTCTCAAAGCCCCACCTAGAAGCTGTCGCCCACGATTTTTGCAAGTTCTACGGTCAGTATGGCTGCTGGAGAGCAAGAGGCATTTGCGCCTGTACTTGTAGCGCTTTCGACTATGCAGAGCAACGTGGATCGCTCTCAGAAAAACCAAGCACATGAGTTTTTGGAGAAGTTCCAAAAATCTGTAAGCACTGACCCTCTGCGCCACCACGCCATCCCTCATGGTCCTGGCGGCTGACAGATCATAGCCAGAGGCATGGACAACTACACACTCTATTCTGTCTTCATCAGATGCTACTACGGAGGCCAAGCTCTTCGCCGCCACGACCATGAAGGGCAAAGTACGCACCCCACCCACAAGACGTTCCTCGACCCAAATTCGCCATACTCATAATCCTAGATCACCTACGATCTTGACCAGCTCCCTCGGCAATCCTTGCCAGCGTTGAGAGACTCCCTCCTGACACTTCTGGCCAGCTTTCGCGAGGGCCCTCGCCCGGTACGGACCCAGTTGTGTGTGTGCTTGGCAAACCTTGCAATACAGATGACCGAATGGAAAGATGTATTGCAAGTCGTTGGTTCAACATTGGGCACACAAGCAGGAGACTGCGTGCTTGAGTTCCTGAGGGTTCTGCCAGAAGAGGTCACCGAGGGTCGAAAAATCAATTTATCGGTAAGTCGATAAAGATCCAAACCGACACCAGCATCTGTGTTTTTCACCGAACCCGGCTGCTAACTCGATCCTGTCCTAACAGGAAGACGAATTGTCCAGTAGAACTACAGAACTATTGGAACACAATTCCCCAAAGGTCTTACGCCTACTTGTCCAATACTCCCAGTCATCAGGTGAGTACAACATTGCGGTCAACAACTATGGCTGACCATGAACAGCCAGCGCCGCCTCGAATCCTCAACTACTTGAGTGTGTCTCATCTTGGCTGCGAGAGATACCGACGGCTGATGTGGTCAATTCGCCTCTATTCGATGCCATCATCAATGCCCTCTCAAACGATAGATCTTTCGAAGCTGCAGCCGATTGTATGTGTGCGATCTTCAAGGATACTAGAGAGGTGGATGAGTCGATTGAGATCATCCAACTTATCTATCCTCGAATCCTTGCCTTGAAACCAAAGCTAGCCGAATCTGCGGAGAGTGAAGATCAAGATACCTTCAAGGGACTGACCAGAATCTTTGCAGAAGCTGGCGAAGCCTGGACCGTAATGATTGCTCGACTACCGAATGAATTCCGAGGCCTTGTGGAGCTTATACTGGAATCCTGTGCACGTGACAGAGACCGAGAGGCGATAGCGCTGACGTTTCTATTCTGGTATGAATTCAAGCAGATGGTCACACTGGACAAGTATAAAGATGCACGGAACGTCTACGCTGATGTCTTTGCTAATCTTGTTGATATAATGATCAAGCACCTGGAGTTTCCGACGCCAGCCGGACCCAATGAAGATGATCTGTTCGACGGAGACAGGGAACAGGAGGAAAAGTTTCGAGAATTTCGACACCAGATGGGTGACGTTCTTAAAGACTGCTGCGATGTTATTACAGCCACAGAATGCTTAGCGAAATCCTGCAACCTGATAAGACAGTGGATATCTCAGTGGGGATCCCAGGCCACCGATGCCAACGTTCCTCACTGGCAGGAGCTCGAAGCTCCATTGTTCAGCCTGCGGGCAATGGGTCGTAACGTTTCACCGGAGGAGAACGTTATTTTGCGGCAAGTCATTCCTCTCATCGTTCAAATACCGAAACATGATAAGCTCCAATTCCAAGCGATCATGGCTTTGGGTAGATACACGGAATGGACAGCCCAACATCCGGAGTTCCTCGAGCCCCAGCTAAATTTCGTCATTGCTGGGTTCAGTCATAGCTCAAAGGAGGTTGTGAGAGCTGCCGCGCTTGCATTCAGATTCTTCGGAGCCGATTGTAAGAAGCTTCTTCAAAATCACATCGAGCAACTCCATGAATTCTATGTGTCTGTCATCGACAAGCTTCCGCCAGCAAGTCAAGAAGAAGTCACGGAGGGCGTGGCGTGTGTCATCTCGGCGCAGCCTATTGACCGAATCTACCCAATCTTCAAGATGTTCTGCGACCGGATCATCAAGAGAATGATGACCCTGGCTACTGGGGCGAAAAATCAGCAGGATGATGACAAAAGTCGCTTGGCTGTTGCAGACAATCTGCAATTGGTCACCATTTTCGTACAAAGCATCCAACCATACGTATCCCCCAACCAAGAGAATCCAGCTGTGAAATATTGTCAGGAGATACTTCCCGTGATGTCCACTATTGCGGAGAACTTCACAGACTCGGTCCCTATACTCGAGACCGTCTGCCGTTGTTGGCGCAACATGGTACTTTCCTATCGAACCGCAATACTCCCACTATTGTCGACACTCGCACAACAGCTTGCCCAAGGATTCGAGAACACACGGCAAGGGTGCTTCTTATGGGCAACGGATTCTGTCCTACGTGAGTTTGCAGTAGGTGCTGAGTTCGTGGATCCCGCCACTTCCCAAGCCATCTACAGCTTCTTCGAGACTCAAGCAGTCGCCTTTCTACGCATCATGAACAGCTTGCCGCCTGGGGATCTACCTGACGGTAAACCTTAATAGCTCCTTATACACTCGTCTGCTCGCTAATGAATGTCACAGTCATCGAAGACTTCTTCCGCCTCCTAGTCGATGCTCTCATCTACTACCATCGGCAGCTATTTTCAGGGTCGATTTGCGAACCCATCGTCTCGGCCTCCATCAGCGCCCTCACCCTACAGCAATACGCCCCTCTCACAGCTACGCTACACTTCCTGCGTGATTTCCTCAGTTACGGTACTGATAACCCGAATTCTTCCACCTTTGACGACGGCGAAAACGGCTCCCAACCACGGAACCCTCCCGAAATCCAGCAATCAGTCAAGCGAATCATACACTCGCAGGGGGAAGTGCTTGTGCAGCGGATACTGACAGGGATGATGTTCCATTTCCCTCGAGACTGCTTTGCAGATGCCTCGGGAGTGCTGCTGACCCTCTTCGAGGTCTTGCCACAGGAGACTATAGTGTGGGTGCGAGGCACCGTTGGCATGCTACCCGCGGGTAGTGTCAAGGCAGGCGAGGCGGATAGACTGATGAACGGCATCGGACAACACATCCAAATCGGAGATCTGCGAAAAGTGAGGGTGCAGTTACAAGGTGACTATATACCTCGTCCAATCAGCCAATTAACTCAGAGAATCGGCTGACAGGTGTGCAGACTTCGCGAACTCGTATCGTCGGAGGAATGTCGCTCCTAGAGAAGGGCTGGGGCGGCTTGAAGCCACTAGGTTTCGCTTTGCGGGTTGACCTGGCTGAAGGCTATCAGAGAACTTCGGCGGAGGTGCAAGTATTGCACAGCCGCTTCACTGACTTACGGGTGTAGTAAGTCAAGCCTAAGACCTTTAGTGATTTGCTTTTCTCTATTGGTAGCTGTGCATCATTGGTCTGGGCATTGGGTGTTTCGGGGGCGAGATAGATATCCTCATAGGCGCCGGGCGTAGAAAGCATGAGTGACGCAGCGATCGCGCAAGTGGAGAAGACCAGCAATGGGCATCAGTATGATCGATATATAGGCGAGGAAAGATAGCATAGGCCAACGAGACTTGAGACTCTCTTGCAAAGGCCAGATTTGGCGGTTGAGCGTCAAGGCAATTAGGTCCAGCCAAATATGTTCTTCAAGACCACGCTGCAGTATCAAAGATCCAGCACCGATATGTGAGCCACATGTACAATCAACCTGCGTATCCTGAAACTCGATATAGACGCCAGTCAAATAATGGTTGCACAAAGGCATCAATCAGGCTTGCTCACGACACATCAACGTCTTGGGTTCGGACATATTGGATAGCCTTCAGCAAACCCCTGCTTCTCTAACGATCCGGCGCCCGGGAATTCATGGAACATGCCAGGGTCGAGGGAGGTTGCGCTACGAGAAGGTCATGCATCTCCTGTTGGTTCCGACTTGATGCCGTTGGTATGAATTTGATGGCGAGCTCGAAGTGGCGGGTGTACGCAGAGTCTATCTAACGGTACTCCTTTGAGGTTCGAAGGTACCGTTAGCGAAAAAAGACTGCGAGTCTTCCTCTCAGCACCGCTTGATGATCAAGTTACCAATCGAGTAGTTGAGGTATTGACGATAAGGATTTGGTGCTGCGGCGAAGAAGGAGAAGGAGTCACTCGGGCAAACCTCTGGATATCGACCGTGAAAGACCTCGGCAGCGCTAGTGTAGAGCTCGGGCTTGGCACTTGGCACTTGGCACTTGGCATTTGGTTGAAAGATTGAGTTTGCCGCCTGCACCACCAGCACTATTTGTAACTCCACCTCACTTTCAGAGAAGTCTCCAGGCATGATGACAATCATCGAATCCTTGATATTGCGGACCGCACATCTCAACATCCTCAGGCATTGCACGCAGATGCGATCTCTCGCCGAGCTGGGAAGAACATTGTAGATGATGACAATTGTCGGGTGTCCAGCTGAGGACTCGACAGGCGGCCGATGTTACGAGTCTCTTCATCCATGTCTAAGGAAAGCAGCGTTGACGCCAAGGAATAGATCATGGACAATGTCCATAACGACCAGCTTTATGCTTTCCGCCATGACCAAAATTGACGACGCCTCCCACTTAAAGCTTCCCACTCTTGACATTTACCATGGCGCGCTCCCCTTGGTCTCGTTTGCCCTCATGCGCACAAGACTTCCTCTTCTCTCTGTTGAAACCTTCATCTTTGCGTCTGGTCCTTTCTACTCCTCTTGCCTACTGCGACCCTTTTGCCAGGGCTGTGTAAAGGCCCGGCCCACTTCGGACTCCTAGGTCGCTTCCATACTCTTCTTGTATCATGTATACCTGACTGCTGGGTGTTGCTGCTGTAACCATCGTTTACATTACCTATCCTTCCATTTCATGACCGCCACAACATTGCCTTGTTGCAAGAAACCCGAATCAGGCATCAGCATCCGTCCTTCTGGGAGGAGCGTCCATCAGTATCTTATATAGGAGGCCGTAAGGTCGCCTTTTCCTCGACTCTTACACGTTCGGAAAGCAACCTTTCACGTGAACAATGAGATCTAGTACGCGAATCCTCCCATAGTCCATCACGCGGTCCCGATCGCTGTCTCATTCAACAACGCTCAACGGAACGCTGAGGGCAAGATGGCTCGGATTACCTATGGCAACAGTATTCGACGTATGAGCTCCTCAGATGTCAGGGCAGTTGCTTCGAACCTCACAACCAGTAAGACGCCGCCTCGATGGAACAGCGAGCCGATGTATCAGCTTCCGCCCTGGGGCGAGCCTTTGGTACGTATCAATGGATCTTTTACGCACTGCCGGAATATCGCTGAGGCTGGACATTAGATTGTGGTCAGTATTCTGATTTGGGCCATGTTTGTAACTAGACGACGAGATTATCCTATACTCCCGAAGCGGAAGAAATACTACGACTCTTTGCTTGATGACCAGAGCGCTGCCACTTCCTCCGACGATTTATTGTGGAACAATGACGATGCACAAGAGCCTCTAGCATCTTCGAGGCACCCAAACAAACGACGGAGATGCTGTGGCATCGGCTTTCATACATTTAACACGTCACGCTTCGCAGAGCACGTTCACAGCCGTATCCTACAAAAGTTCCCCTTTCTGATCGAGATGTTCTATTGGATCATCACCTACCTCTTCTACCGCATGACGAAGGTCACATCGCAGCGTATATTTTCCGAGGAGATTTGGCAGATCGCTGAAGACCATGGCCTCCAGATCCTCGAATTCGAAGAGTTCGGCCCGCTGAAATTTGTCTTTCTCTGGCGGGAGCAGCACGTACAAAATCGATTCATGAGCGCACATCAGACAGCTTTGACAATTCTGAACCGAGCATACGCTCTGATCCACATTCCTGGCACAGTAGGGTAAGTAATTGTTCTCCGCCCCTCAATCGGCAGGATTTGATCAAAATTGTTCTAGCTTCATAGCATGGTATTACCACGTCGCGCCCTCCCATCCTACATTCGCCACCGTGCGCCGCACCCTTACCCTGACTAACCTTTTCGCCTTCCTAACCTTCACCCTATACCCCTGCATGCCTCCGCGCCTGCTTCCATCGGAGTACGGCTTCCTCGACACTGTGCGCCATGACAATGCAACCTCCATCTTCATGTCCGGCAACTACGTCAACTCCCTTGCTGCAATGCCCTCGATGCACTTCGGCTATGCGTTCGTCATCGGCTGCACGATCATCTACCACGCCGGTACCATCCGCCGCACGCCGAAAGAAGCGGAAGCACGAACGGCTTGGGGATGGAAAATTCTCCATGTAGGGATGGGAGTCGTTTATCCAGCGATGATCCTCGTCACCATCGTAGCAACAGCAAATCACTACTGGATGGATGCGCTGTTGGCGACACTCGTTGCGGCTTTCGCTTATCTGTGCAATGGCATACTGCTGGCATTGCTGCCGGTTGAAGACCTGTTGCTCTGGGCATTGAGGCTAGAGAAACCCATGCCAAGCACAGGCGAGCGCTTTAGACAGAGAGTTGAGCGATTATAGATACAAATTACACGGCGCCTATGCGATTCGGCAAGGGATTTGCGGCGTCGTTTCTTTTATTTTGGTCCACTATTGTACATCCTGGAAAGCCAAAGGACAGGCGACCCGATGAAGATGCGCCCTATAGATGTTACTGTCCAGCCGCCTTTTACAATCGTCAGATCCACCCTCTTTCACTGACATGAATCAACTCACGCCTTTTACATAGCCCCACTTTTAAGCCCTCGCTCTCTTCCTCGCACTCCTCGGCTCCTCCTCCCCTCTCCGCGCCCGCATCCGCTTCTCCTCCGCATCAAGCACGAAGCTCAGCACGTCAAACGCAAACTCCGGGTATTCAAGACACATCTGCCTGAAGCTGCCCTCAGTCTCATGCCGCAGCACATGCGACCTTTGACCCCAGAACGATGCCACCGGTTTACGGATAGTGCTATCCGAGGGCGCCGTGTGGCTGTAGACGTAGCGGGCGTAGGTGAGTTCGGCGGAGGCGGAGGAGGTGACGAGGTGGATTTTGGAGTGAGAGAGGGATTTGAGGGGCTGTCTTGGGGTTAGAATCCTACAACAGGTTTGTGTGATATGGAGCAATTTAAACGAGCGGGGGAGATGAGAGGAGAAATACACGTACAGCAACGCCCAATTTCTCAGCCAGTGTGTACACTTTCGCATGTTTCAGCAGCTGTGCACCGTCCTCGTCGATCGCGGGTGTCGAGGGGTCGGCCGTGAGACTGCCGTTGGGGAGTTTGGCGGGGAAGTATTCGCCCGTGTAGAGGTACTCGAGAAAGCAGCTCATGGCCTCTAGATCCGTGTCGGGCAGCTCGATGCGATTGCGCTGTACGACAGAATTGGATTAGACAGCGCAATTTCCATCCTTTTCCAGGAAGGGTGATGGAAGGCGTGGGGTCATACACTAGCCTCAGCGATATTCGACTCAAACCACGGCGAGCGCTTCAGCAGCCCCTGATGCGCGAACAGCACTGTCTGCGTCTCCGAGGACCCGATCGCGAGCTCGATGATGGGGGATTTAAGATAGCTTCAGTACCCATCAGCATCCTGTCACTAGTGTTCCCGCGCATTGAAGTAGACATACTCAACGAAAGTCACCCGCGGCGCAGGCTTCGGCGCTTCTTCCTCGCCCACGGTTTCTGGCTCCTCACCCTCCGCGCCCTCGGCGGCGCCTGTCTCGCCAACTTCCACGACGTCGTCATCGCCGCCCATATCAACGTCGGCGGAAGGGTCGGCGGTGGGGTCGTCGGGGTTGATGCGCACTTCGGCCATGGTGGGAGGTTGGTCTTGAGGTACTATGCGCTAATTGGGCACAAAATTGTAGTGACGGACGTCGAAACGAGTGTGTAAGATGTCAATTGACTGGAAGGGAACTGAAACTAAATGAAGGGGGAGAGAGGAAGAGACGAAAGAAAAGGACAGGAAAGTGATGGCTTTGAGTGAGGTTGGGGAAACGAGATGGCGCAGTTGAGCTCTTCCCAACCGCAGGTGCACCGAGCTCCTGCATAAGCGCGACAGTAAGTCGATCTTCCCGGCCGAGGAAGCCGAGGGGTCAGATATGGGGGGGTAATGAACTCCCCGGTCGGTCGAATGTATTTCAGGAATTAGGACTCGATGATCGCTCGAGTCTAGGTAGGTCGAGTTAAGGTTACTGAACTGTAGTCCGACTCCTTCCAGCATCAGATATCATACTTCCGGCAACATGGCACGAAGCGGGCGTTTCCGTGAGTGGTACCTATCTGCGTCGACATCGGACTTCGTGCGCTGATCTCACTCGCACAGCTAATCCTGCCTTGTTGTATGCCCTGACGATCCCCTTCGGAGCATTTCCAGGCTGACAATTCGAACAGCATCTGCGACATCCAAGAGCGTTTCCGCCCCGTCATCTATGAGTACCCCAAAGTGTCCGCTCCACCTCCCCTCCCTGTCCAGTGATACAGACCTCACCGCTCACACCCTCCATCATCCGCTAGCATCGCCACCGCCCAGAAACTCATCCGCGCCTCCCACGCCCTCTCCGTCCCCGTCTACACCACCACGCAGTCCTCCTCCCGCCTTGGCCCCCTCTGCTCCGAGCTCTTCCCCGCTTCCCAACCTCCGCCTATTCTCATCGACAAGACCGCTTTCAGCATGATGGTTCCCGAGCTACGGTTCGCGCTGCAGCAGACGTCACCTGACCCTTACCAGGTGGCCATTGTCGGCATCGAGACGCATATCTGTGTCACGCAGACGGCGCTGGATTTGCTAGCCGAGGGGCACAAGGTGTATGTGCTGGCGGATGGGGTGAGTAGCTGCCATGAGGGGGAAAGAGGGGTGGCGTTGGAGAGATTGAGAAGCGAGGGGGCGGTGGTGACGACGAGTGAGGGGTGGTTGTATGAGTGTATGGGGGATGCGGGGAGCGAGGGGTAGGTTTTGTTTTTTGCTTTCTTTCTATTTCTTCGAACGGGTTTGGAGATGGGGTAAGAAGGTAGGCTGATGGACGTTGCAGGTTCAAGGAGATTGCGCGGTTGGTGAAGGAGACCAAGGAAAGTACTAGAGAGGCGGTGCAGACGCTTTGCAAAATGTAGAGGTGGGAGAAGGAGGCCATAACGTGGGGGCTCACCAGTTATGGAAGTTTTAAAGAAGAATGGGACATGAGGACAGCTGATTGATGTCAGAATGTGCGGAATGGATCAAAGTGGGAAGACTGATGGATGTCGAATACTGTTTGATCTTCTTGTATCTATTGTAGACACTGCACTGTTGTACATATCTTCGCACATCTCAGCAACGAATGCAAGACGTTGCATGCAGATCGAAGGGTTGAAGTGTTCTAATCTCTGTCTTCTCACTCAGCCTGTGTCGAGGCCGGCTTCGACTCGCCAGCGTTCAACCAGCCGAATGCAGAAGCCCCTCCGATAGGATTCGAAGGCCTTGCTTTGCTAGTAGCAGATAGAGGTTGCGGCTTCGGGTCACCGGAAAATGATCTTCGTTCCACGCCGGATCTTGAGATCTCTGAGCTCTCTACCGGCGTTGCTTGGCTATTACGGCGAGCGGTGTCTCCAAAGCGAGAAGGCGCAGCATCGAAACCCACCGGGCCCTGAGTTGCGGAAGTTGCACGTGCGGTGTTCAGCCTGGCCGGCTTGAGCACTTTCATGCCTCTGCCACCCCCACCGCGCCCTGCTCGCTGGTATCCCGAAGTAATGGTAGAAGAGGACGAGTCCGCTTTGCCGTTCTGAATGCTCCCGCGTCTCCAAGAACCCCAGATGTTGCCAGACTCCGTCCTTGTAGGAGTATCGGGTGTAGTCCCGTTGGTCAGTACTTCAACACCTCGAGTGTCCGTGCTCGTTGTTGTCGTCGTCGTGGGCGTGCGTTCCTCACTAGCCAATAAATCCACTGGATTCTTGCGGGCCTCGAAAATGGATGACGAGGCAGAGGCGGTAAGCGTAGCGACTGAATCCCTGAAGCTATCAGTCCTGTTCGCGGTCGGTGACTGGCTCGGAATTTGTCCAGCTTCGCCTGCGCTTTCACTATGATTGCCGTTAGCGGCACGTAGCTCCGGATTCTGGTTTTCCAATGCTGAAGACTTCGGAGATTTGAAGCCACTCGACCGGGCATTAGTCGTGAGAAGCGTCTGAAAGAGCTTTGCATTCTCTGGGCGGACCAATGGTACCGAAAGCTTGTTGCGATCGTCATCGAACAAGGTTAAGCGATCAAGAGAGAACTGAATATCAGCACTACGAGCACGCAACGTGTCGCATCCGAGGAATATCTGCATATTGTCTGAGTCGGCGTGAAGGTCTTGGACCACGAATTCGACAGTCATAGTCGGCAGCTGCGGCGCAGGGCTGGCGGAGCGGGAAGACGACTGCTGGATCGTGGCCTCGGGAAGGTAGACTGGGAGCTTGACTATTCGCTCGCCATCGGGTCTTTCTAAAATCTCATCATGGAAGCCCAGTTTTGACGCTAATCCAGCGTCTAATGTCGACCTGTAAGAAGCTGTGCAGACGGTAGCATACAGAAGTGTTTCATTAGAAAAGTTCGATGTAAGCCAACAGCGAATGATCGACGGCACGGGCCCCAGGATGAAGAGACCAGGGGGTGGACCAAGCGGTACGAAAGCAGGCACTGTCGCAGAAAGCGGCCTTGACTCCAAACCGAAACTACTTGCCCGTGCTGACTGAATTGAATGGACTGACTGTCCAGCGGAGCTTTGCCGACCATCGGACTTGTGCGACGAAGAACGCTCAGTCATGGGGTGACTGCCGAGTCCACTCCCCGTTCTCAGAGGGAGGAAGTCGGTAGAGGGTCGGGGGAAGTGACCGTGCAACGCTTTCTCGTCGAAACGAACGCTATTAGCTCTAGATGCTCCGCGCCGAGGCTCTTCTTCGGTATCAAGGTGCAGACTCCCTATCAAACTATGGGGCTGATCTTGATCGAAGTTTTTAAAAGCTTCCGCAGCCGGATTGTAACCTTGGTCTAGCAACCTTATCAGCAACACCATATTGGTTCTTTTGCCGACACTTACCTTGTTGGGGAGTTCCATTCAGGACACCAGGAAACGGAGAACCTGAGCCCCAGACAGATTTCATGCGAGCATCCTCATCGTGACGACGTTCCAGGCGAGTAAGGCGGTCGGCATGTTCAGTTTGTGTGGCGTAAACATTCTTCATCTCGTTCTGCAGCCGCCAGAAGTCTTCCCTGGTAGCCAAGCTAAACTGCCCATCCATGCCCAAAACCTCCTGCGGAAAGGTCCAAGCGGTCCTTCTGGGCGTTGGGTGCCGAATTATCTGTCATCTAGGCAATCACTGGCGCGAAGAGGCCCTCTCAACGTATGTAGAGCCGTCTCCCTGGATGCTTGGGCCAGCGACGTTATGAAGATTATTCAGATCCGCCGGCTCCCTAGGTCCACCTCCCGCCCTTTGACACCACTGAGAAGCGATTGTGCGCCACCTTGTCCCAGTACGCTTTTGCCGCTCCTCTGTTAAAATCGTATGGTTTAGACAACGGTATTAAGCTCAACTGATGAAGGTCGTGAGCGAGGACGGAGATTCGCACTGCTTCCCGTAGGTTGCACTCTTGAGGGTCGACGCGGACTTGGGCCGATAGATCTCCGTCTAAGGTAGGTTTGATTAGGTGGTAGGATCGTTGCGATAACTAATTTCGATGAAGGAGTCTCCTGTAATTTCTCGTACAGGAAGTAGAGAGGGGCCTGGTGGCAGTGATGCTGGGTAATCGGGGTGACTTCACGATCTTTCGGCGATCCTTTACGTTATTCGGACGGGCGAGATGGGTTCGAAGTTGAGTTGGATTTTTTGGAGGTAGCCTTTCAAGGCCTTCGTATATAGCCCACGCTTTCTGGATGTTACAGCCGTCTTGATTTCATGACACAGGGGAAAGAAGTTTTACAACGATGGTACTAGGTCTGAAGGGCGGATATTTGAGCTTGTCGCGGCGATCGTCTAAATCACGTGATTCTCTAGACTAACGATCGCGGCATTTTTAGGCGAGCCCGGAGTCATGCCCGCAATACCCGAGCTTCGAACGTACTTGAGTTGATGCAATGGAAGGGAGTCAACAGCCTACATTCAAGGCCTTACGTGCTTTCTCCTATCGCCTTGTACCAAGCACAAGTTTGTTGTGAGCGGCATATACACGGGACCATATCCTACTCTCATATCGACACCGGAAACCCAGAAGAGATTCCTATATGTCCACATAGTTATAAATATATCTATTATATCCTAGGATACTACTATGCTCATTCCCTTCATGACTTCTCCTCCGACCTTCCAGCCGCTGAATGACCTATCAGCGTCAACTCCTCGCTTGTAACTAATAGGTATCGATGCACAAAGAGGAAGACCCAAGGAAAAGGGCAATACATCACGTATCTTAGGAAAACGCAATCATATCAAAGGAAGCCTACTCCCACAACCACGGCGCCTAAGAGACCGCCATAATGAGCTCGAGGAGCTTCTACTTTATAGCCTGAACCTTTCTTGGCCGTGCCAGTCTGCGTCGTGTGGGTAGACATCGTGCTCGAAGTACTAGTAGGCTTCGATCCGATGTCTGAGATACCGAAACTCGACGCTCCTGGAGTAGGAGTAGAGCTACTGAATGAGGAAACGCTTGTAGGTAGATCGGAGGCAAAAGGAAGGACATTTCCCGTCAATGGAGCGCCTTGTAAGACGGCCGGCTGGGTAGGTGTGGCAGGCACCGGCCGGATGTTTGAGGCGTTGTAGTCGAGTATATTGTCGATGATATGTATAACGCCATTTGCAATCAGGATATCTTCCTGTAGCACACGGGCTGAATTGACAAAGAGTGAGTTGGATGCGAACGTGATCGTTAGATTTCCACCTTGACGAGTTCTTAGCACAGTACCATTCGGAAGATTGGCGCTGTAGCCCACGGAATGGCTCCCATTGACCACGTGGTACTCTAGCAAGCTTGCAAGCTCTAAGGTCGACATGGCAGAGAGAGTGGTGCCGAGCTTTTGGAAAGCATCATTATAAGGAGCAAAGATTGTCAAATCTGTCGCTGTATTGAGATAGTCACCCAACTTTGCATCTGTAACCGCTCCACCGACAGCAGTAAGGTTGAACTGAGGGACAGTGCTAATGAAGTCGGTCGGTGGTACAAGGAAAGTATCGATTACGTGTACGAGGCCGCCGTTGAAAACAAGGTTCTGGTAGTGTAGGTTAGTATACCGTCTTAGAGCCGGACCATGGTCGGGCAAACTCACAGCCTGCACGAGGGTCGACCGCGATCCCATACCACTCGTGTAGATGTTCACATTCCCAGCTTGCTGCACACCCCCTACCACCTGCCCACCAGTGACATTTGTGTATGTTTTGTCGTCCAACCAGGTCGGAGTGAACTCAAAGCTGCCATTGTACGAGTCTGCTGGGTGTAGGCCCGGGATGATGTGGTACTCAAGTACTGAGCGAATGATATTACTTTGGTTGCTTTGGAAAGCTGGCCCCAGAGTCGAGTATGGGATCTTTGCGAACGCATCATTACTAGCGGCGAGGATAGTAACATCGTTCTGGAAGGAGAGGTTGGCGTATATATCGCCATATTGTTTAGTCAGCAATGTAGTGAATTCTGTAAGGTTCTTCTGCTCGTTGAGCAGTTCAGTAAGGTCGACGGGCTTTTGCTGAGCGAGTGTGAGACAAGCGAGCGGCGCCAGAAGTGAAGACACGAATGTCGGACGCATTTTGAAACAATGGGAAGGAAACAGGTAACATGACCGTTGACCAGGAACGAGAGCGAGACCAAAGAGACGCAGAATGGCAGAATGGTAACATTTGTACGAGCGCCGCAGGACTGGTGGGGCCCAGGCCCCAGGACGAAGGACCCTGGACGATTGAAGCCGACGCAGGATTGTCTGCGTTGGCGTGGATTTCTTTAGCCCTCGATTGGATACGGGAGCGCCACAACGGAATGCGCAGGCGAAATACGAGAAACGAGCATCTGGACCCCTTTGCGCGACATCCTCAGCCGGACGGGATTAAAGTTACAGGACAGCTCCACGGCATGGAATATATTGTGATATCTCAATAATAATACAGAATGTATAATTGCAAGTGGTATAGAACTTAGCACGATATGCTGATGCTTCCCCAGCCGTTGATGCTGCCTGTCGACTTCGTAACATCACGGTCATACGTTAACTATGATGGTCCTGCTGGGCGTCGGAGGATCCAGTGTTGCCTTGTGAGAACAGTCAAGGCTGGAACAATGCCTCGACGACCAGACATCTCTTTCTTCAGTAGCCTTCATGCCGAAGTTTCTTTGGAAAATCCGAAGGCGCGCGATCGCATGGCATAACGGTGGTATGATGGCCCTTTAGATCAGAGCTTGGCCCTTGTACATACCCTCTCTGACCTCCCGTACTATGTCCTTGCGATCCTTTTTACCCACGAGCACAATCCCTCGTCCTCGTCGGCCCATCCTTCCCGTCCTTCCTAGCCGGTGGATGAAGTCGATGGTCGAATGCGGTACATCATACAATATCACGTGCCGTACGGCTACGGTGTCGATGCCTCGGGATCCGAGGTCCGTACTCACAAGCACTTTTGTGTTTGGTAGCTGACGCTTGGGTGGGTCTGGGGAACTGGTTGAGCGATTGGCCGGCGTATAATTCGGTGCGCCCGGCGCAGCTTTTGGCAGCTCCGGTGCGACCGATATCGTCTGTTTAGATGAAGACGTAAAAGCACCTAGTGCCTGGTTTTGTCGCTGCTCCGGTGTATCTCTGCTCAATGCAACAGCATCAATACCCTTCGAGACCAAGAAGTCGGCTAGCTCTTGCGTCTTCTCGCGCTCGTTGACGAATACGAGAATGTATTTGACGTCGAGAAGTTCCGCATCAGGATTGGAGACAATTATATGCTCAGCAGCACTCTTGCCGATTGTCCAAATAGTGTCGGCGCAGGCGAGGTCCTTGTTTCCACGATACGGATCCTTTGCTACATCGACTACTCCAAGTTGGACCCTGCGAGGGATGGCGTGGAGATTAGGCGTGACAAGACGATGTATGTCAGGGAACCTCTTTCGAAGATACGAATCAAGGCTCCGAGGGATGGTTGCGGAGCACAGGATCAGTTGACGAAGTGAAGGCGTCGCTTTGTCAACTATTGCTGAGGTTGAGGAGGCAAACGAGCGGTCCAGCAATGAATCAGCCTCGTCGATGACAAGGTGGGAGACACGGCTGAGGATGTTGGGGTCAGATTCGGCGATGCTGGACAGAAGATGTGGGGTCGAGATCACCAGGTCGACGCCGCTTGGCGCGAACAAGCGGTTGCGGATCACTCGCGCAGTATAGGAGGAAGAGAGAAGGGCAGAACGGAATTTCACTCTGTGAGAGAGCGCCTTGGCAAGGTTTCCCACCTGCGTGACAAGCTCTGACGTGGGGACCAGTATGATTGCCCGTGGTCTGCCAGTTGTAGGATGCGGCTGGTTTGTCAGAGGAGGCGGCTCAAGCTCAAATGCGTTATTTCGATTACGCTTCTCGTTGTCGAGCGCGTTGTTATGAGCTTCAATGTCCGCATCCTCTGCCTCAGCCCTCTTTACCGCGTCCATAACGGGCAAGAGATAGGCTAACGTTTTCCCGGAGCCGGTCTCTGCGGCAATGAGATATTGCTCCATATTCCCTGGCGTCCCCTTAGGTGACCTTCTACCTGATCCTATACGCTGACCCAGTAATGCCGAGATGGCGAGACGTTGGACCGGTGTAGGGGTAATCACTTCCAAGCCAGAAAGTGCATCTGTAACCACAGACTCTTTGATACCCGGAAGGAGGGGGAAGTCCTCGAAAGCCTGAAGGTTGCCTATCCTCTCCTTGATCGTATTTCGTTGCCCGTATGGCACTGCGGCAAGGGTTCTTTGCATTTTCAAGGCTCTGAATGTGCTCGATGGAACCTTGTCCGTCTGAGCTTGCTTTCTACCTCCAGTAGTCCTCTTTTGTTCGGCGACAGAACGGGGACGTGTCTGACGGTGGATGCGGGCTTCTGTTTGATTGAGACTATTGAACGGACCATCACCATGCTTTCTGGCAGACCTCGTATTACTTGTTGGTGTGTTCGCCTTCCGGGCAACCTTGGGCGATAGGTCCATTCTTGAAGGCGGACGGCGGCGCTGCATTTGTGCCAATCCCCGCGCATGCTGTTGTAGCTGGTATGACTTTGTCTGTGTAGCAGTCCATGATAATCGATATTGGCAAAATAGGCAGGCAGACTGCAAGCTAGTTGACATCGTAAAGGCTAGAGCCGGATTCGCGCGCTCCAGTGCTGGACTTGGTGGAGGTATGGTATGCAGGTGGACAGGACCAAGGAATAGTTTGCACGGACATGACCCGTGCCCTAGAACACGGCTCGACTTCTCTGCTGGGAATTAAATTCTAGAATTTCGTTGTTAAGCTGGGGAATCCAAGACTCAAAGAGCGCATACAGTGTGCATCTCAAAAGATACGTTCTTAGGGGAGTGCACGGATTACGCGGGCATGATGTGAGCACGAACGAGTCAAGCTACTCCGTAAAGTATTTGCCCACCAAAGTTGAGACAGGAAAGTGTCAACGACGATAATATGTAGGGAGCTGAGAGCAATTCTGAGCCATCAGCAAAGCGTCAACGAGTCTTTTCGACTACTATAAATTCAAACCCTTAATAACTTCCCAATTCCCATGCAAAAATGCTGACCCCTGCCGCCCCTAAAGTAGGCTAGTAAGGCAACAGGCGCTAGTTGGGGCGGAAACCGGCACTAGATTGTCAACAACTCAACAGCAATAATAAACAGTAGACGCGCTCAATTTTCCAAAGCATACAATGGCTTCTGAATCGGTATATCAGTTTGATTCTCCGATCCACCATGAACAGCCTCTCCGCATCCAGAAGAGCACCCCCTCATCCTCTCCAAACAAGATGAGCGGGTTACCAGTGCAGCGACCGCTCGCAGAGCTAAGTCCAATGGCGCAGCGAAGGAACTCTCCAAGCTATAATCAGGTTACTAAGGTAAGTCAGTCGCGAACTTAGTACAGAATTTATGCTGATGGGGTCTAGAAACCAATGTTCAACGAGCATTCCTCACCATTTGAGTCCTCGCCCATGGCATCCAATTCACCGCGCCTTTACTGGCAAAGTCGCGAATCTCCAAGTCGCTTCGGTGATGAGAATCGAAGCATTGGCGACAAAACAGAAGGCTCGCCGTCGTCAAACAAAAGGTCGTCCATCGAAAACCTCAAGCGCGCGTCTCGCGTCAAGAATAGCAGTATGTTCGCTCGAGAGCATAAGAACGAATACGATCCTTCCTCAAGTCCAATGATCGAGAGGCCATTGGCTTCGGGCAGGCCCTTGAACGTTCAGGTACACGGCAATGCTTTCGGTGGGAAAGGTCTTGAGGGTCTCCGAAGTCAGAACCAGATGGATAGTAAGGTATCTTCGAGTCCCCTCAAGATTCCTGGTAAGCTCAACTTTAACCCGGAGCCAATTCAATCCCCAAGTAAAGGGCAAATCTCGCCCAGCAAATCGTCTCTTTCGAGTAAGAGCAGGTTTACACAAGCGCAAGGACTCGATCCAGAGGCTAGTGTATGGTCAGACGATGAAGACTCATCGGTCGAACGTCAGTTACCCGCGGGAAAATCATTACATCGCCATGCGAAGAGTGTCACATTCGCCGCTGCTCCACCGCAAGTCAACGAGTATGAGATGACGACTCCAGATCCATCTTCAGTCGCGTCTGGATCGCGCGACGGAAGCTACGAGTCAGTCGAAGATGATAAGGATGAAGGGTTCGACAGAAGTACATCTTTTGATCGCGAGGACAGTTTCGATGCATCCCTTGAAGACACGGACAAGACACCAGTTGTGTTGCCAGAAGATTGGCGCTTCATGAGCCCGGCAGTTGCAAATGACGATCTTGCAGCGCACGTTGATGATCCTTTCGATCGAGAGCAAAGCAGCCTTCCACCCCCAGAAAACCCGTCGTCAGCCCTAGATGCCCGGTCCTCGCCCACACGGACCAATTCAGTCAACTCCAACGGCGAACGTCGGCCTTTACCACCCCTGCCTGCTCTGGGCCTACCAACATATCCGCGGGTTCGGTCTGACTCGAACGGAAGCCTCAATGTTGCGGCCGAACGTGCCAGCAGTGCTCAGCGCAACATCGCGACTCCTCCGTCACCTGCATCAATCACCAAAGCCGAGATCCAGGGTATGGGCGGATGCTCAATGTCCATCGAAGATCGCTTGAGACTTATGATGATTCAAGAAGAAGCGAAACCCAAGACAGCCGCTGAGGAGCGACGCGAGGCACGGCTGAGACATGGAAGTCGAAGCATGAGCCCCGAACGTAACAGCCAGACTGAAGACGATGGTATTAAGATCTATGAAGACGAGGCTGAGAATGACGATGTCGCCGATCTTGGGGAGTACAAGATGCCTCCACGAATCTCAAGGGAATCCATCCTCCGCAAGGTAAAAAGCAAGTGCCAAATGCTCGAAGATGAAGAAAGGGGTATGGATTCTCCAGCATTCACTCTTGGCAATGATAGGGATCTTATCAGCAATCTGGATCCTGACACTCCACTGCCTTCATTGGAGACTGGTGATACGAATAGCTACACGGAGGAGGATGTCTTCATCAAGCAGGAGGACGATGAAAGCGAGGTCGATGTCTATACCATCCCTGATCTTTACAGCCAGCACTTGGAAGCTGAAGCTCTCGGGGCGTCCTTAGATGAGTGCGAGCGACCACATGATCTACCTATCGATCGCGGAGAATACGATGACGAGAGCCATTACTCGACAGATTCAAGGAGTGAAGAGCGATGTTCACCACCATCTCCCGACACCAAAGACGAAGATGATGGACCTTTGACACCACGAGCAACTACTCCGACCTCTGATGAGCAAAAAGAAGAAGTCAAAAGGAGCCACCGCATGTCACTGCCACAATTTGCGGCCCTGTTGGGAGAGCAGGACTTTGGCTTCGGGCTGGATTCCTATCTGACTCCAAGTCCGCCAGTGGCGCTGGATGAGCCTGTCAAGCAAGCATTACTGGTGGAGACAATATTGACGGGAGAGCCTTCGCGGAGACCCGTCACACCCGTCGAACAACTACAGCCTCCTAGGTATCCAGCACATGGCTCTGAGTCTGATGACGAACCGCGAACACCAGATTCAGTAATTCGTCACCCAATCGCGGAATCGCCTAAGGCAGACTCTCCAAGCGTACCAGAGCCGGTTGCTACGATCAAGGCTCCTGGTAGCAAGCTCAAGACACGTCCTTCTATTACTCCGTCAGACGTGCAGGCTATGGCCGAGGCACGCCGCCAAGTCAGCTATGAAGTTCCTGCGGTTCCATCGATCCCAGAGCGACATCAGAACCGCCCGTCGATAACTGTAGAGGCGGACACTTATGCACTAGGAGTACAAGAAGCAAGTACGGAGAGCGACACCACAGAAAATTCCTCTGGACCGTCGAAGCGAAAAAGCAGTCTAATACCGCTTGACATCCGCGTCGGAAGCAGCGAGGGCGCAGGTTTTGGTCTTGACAAAGAATTCGATCGTGTGATTGAAGCTCAGAAGGTGGCGTCCACTTTTCCTTCCTTGCATCTACCACAGCGGCCCAACTCGCGAGGCTACGCAGAGTATAGCGGAGGACAAGGATTCAAACCTTTCCTAGAAAATCATGCTAACAAACTTTTCCGGACGCAGAAAGGATACCTTATGAGACAAAACACCAAAGTCATCATTGCGAGCAGCGCTTCGAATGAGACAGATCCACACGCAGCCGACGACCTTCAGGACCCTTCAATGAGAGGCACTAGATCCGCCGGGAATTCGCCTCGGAAGCCTAGCCAACAGACCTGGACGACAGAACCTTGGAACAGTAAGGTCAGACGCAAGAGCATTCGACAATCAGGCGGTAGCCCTCAAAAGAAAACAATTGGGGGATCCGTACCTCCACTTCCAGGTCAACCCAGCAACGTCGCCAGCGGCCTTAACAGCGTCGCTGAAGATCAAGGTCCACTAGACGAAGACGTCTTGGAAGACGGGGCTGAGAGAGGCTGTCTGTTCGTGAAGGTCCTGCGAGTTAAGGACCTGGACCTGCCGCTGCCGAAAGGTAAATCATTGAAGCGCTGTATTGGCGATGAATCAGGATTTAACGGTATAACTAGGAGAGCGCTCTTATTTCGCATTGACTCTCGACAACGGCCTGCACTGTGTCACGACATCGTGGCTTGAATTAGGGAAGACGGCTCCTATTGGACAAGAATTCGAGCTTGTGGTTCTGAACGATCTTGAGTTCCAGCTTACGCTCCAAACCAGACTAGAGGAGCCTAAGATCAAAGCGGTTCCAGAGTCTCCTACCAAGAGCGTCAAGACGCCCAAAGCATCGACATTTAGCCGCGTTTTTGCATCACCAAAGAAACGAAAGGAGCTCGAGTTGAAACAGCAAGAAGAAGCCCAGAAAGCTGAGCGGCAGCGACAGCAACAAGCTCAAGCAAATAGACGATCAATGCACCCAACTGCGTGGGACCTGTTGCATGGTCTAGTGGCTAAGGACGGTAGCTTTGCTAGATCATATATCTGCCTGAAAGACCACGAGGCCAACGCTTATGGCAAGCCATTCACTGTCGACGTACCTTGCTTCAACGAGTGGGCCACCGAGGACGTACAAAATACAAGCAGCGTTAAAAGTAAGCGAAGCACGGCGAGCATGGGCGTGCAGCGCAAAGCACCCTACAAGATTGGCAAGCTTGAGCTTCAGCTCCTGTTCGTTCCCAAGCCGAAGGGTGCGAATGATCAGGGCATGCCGAAGAGTATGAATGCATGCATCCGTGAGCTCAAAGAAGCTGAAACCAACGCTTCCAAGACGTGGGAAGGGCACTTGAGTCAGCAAGGTGGTGACTGTCCAGTAAGATCATGACACTCCCTGGAATGTGAGATCCGAGATCGACTAACGATCCACGCAGTACTGGCGGCGCCGCTTCTTTACTCTTTCCGGCTCCAAATTTACCGCATACCACGAAGCCTCCCGGCAGCCACGCGCCACGATCAATCTCGCCAAATCCAGCAAGCTAATCGACGACAAATCCTCTCTGACTCAAAAGGAGACATCCGCCAAATCCGGAGGGCGCCGCAAATCAGCCTTCGCGGAGGAAGAAGAGGGATACATGTTTGTTGAGGAAGGTTTCCGGATCCGCTTCGCCAACGGCGAAACCATTGACTTCTACGCCGATAGCGCAGCAGACAAGGAGGGCTGGATGAAGGCGCTGGCGGACGTCGTGGGCAAGGACTCGAGTAAGCCGAAGGCATGGACGGATCTTGTGCTTACGAGGCAGCGTGCTGTGGCAGCGAAGACCGCGGAGGACGGAAAGGCAGCCCCTATGCGCTTAGCGCCGCCTACACCGGCGAAGACGGAGACGAGGAGATCGTACGCCCCGCCGCCAGTGGAGAAGGATCCAAGACATTCGGTTATTGAACAGAGGAGACACGCGGTGCAGAAGAAGACTAAATCAATGATCTTCTGATGTGGAGTATCTTGTTTCAAAGGGCGACATTGATGGTTATGCTGGTGCTACGTGGAATCCAGGGAATGACCGCACCGACGTGACGCAAACTTGTCTATGATCGAAGGCTTTTCTCATTGCAGCAATCAAAGTGGCTTTCATGTACAAAAGAGCTGGCGTACGGCTGTTTATATCTTAGCATGAGGTACAAAAAGTGCTCGCACAGTTTTCGTCCGAGTACATGTAGAAAATCCTGTACAATCAATAGAGGTGTCCTCATCAAAATCTCTCTTCTGTCTGCAAAGCATGCTAGGTCTTCGGAAGTGAGAAGAGTCGGAGAAGCAGGACGGTTTGAAAAGCATATGGTCCTGACAACGTCACTGAAAGGAGTACTTCTAGTTGTACATACAAGACCGCCCCGAGAAAATTTAAGCGGCAATAGTCTCCCTTGCGTATGGAACACTATTACCGATATTCGAAGTACCTCCATCGCCGGACGGACTGCTTATGGGTGACGCTGAGGTTTCTCGCCTTGCAATTCGAATCCGAAGAGCTAGCCTGTATTTCAGAAGGGAAATTTTAGCATCGTCTACTGTCAGTATCCACGAGTGTTGCGAAGCCAGTTAAGGGGCCTTTCGAATACATGTAGGCACTACCTTAAGTTTGCAACAGTATATCATGGAAAACCCCTTTTGAATAGCGTGTCCCAGGCTTTTGTGCAAGAGACGATATAAAGCAGACATACCTCGATATTCGAAATGAACCTGGCCCCTCTAAATTTTGAAAATCACTTTTTCGTTTTCGACGCCGGATTACAGAAATCATTATTTCTCAACACCAACGCTATCAATGTACAATTTTCTGCTCTGATATAAATTTACTGTATCTACGAATACTTCTACGACCTTTTTGTTTCTTAGGTTAGCTTGAAGCACAACTTATGTGCATAATTGCGATGTTGAACGCTTTATCTCGGCACGTTTTGGGCACTCCTTATCAAGCGTTTTTAGCCCCACCAAGTCCCCATCAAGCCCCCACCAAGAGTCACGAAATACGCTCGCAATTATACAAGATCATATCTACAATGCTCGAAAACTTACAGGAGCATATTGGCAAATAGTTAATTGTATCGCATTAGATTTTCTAACAATTTGGATCTATTGGTGTTGAGAAATAATGATTTCTGCAATCCGGCGTCGAAAACGAAAAAGTGATTTTCAAAATTTAGGGGGGCCAGGTTCATTTCGAATATCGAGGTATCAGATATGTCCATTACAGAGCACAGCATGACCGCAAGAATTGGTTTTCTAGTCTTTGGATAGATCGCCGAGAGCTAACCTATCAGCACTCGCAGCCCTGACCGAGGATCTCACAGTGCCTATGTCCAAGTGGGCGCCTCTTGCGGATCGCCTACGTACTGTATACAGCCACTCTTGCCCTCCCAATTTTTCCCCCAAGAATTGATCAACTTGCTTGGCCAGTCATCCAGAGCTACCTATGCAAACGGATCCAGGGGAAGGACGCATGCCCGCACATCGTCCGTGGTAGAAGGCGAAAAAGGAAAATCGTAAGATTCTGTAAGGTCCCGTCGGTACTATCTGTGACACAGTCGAGCCCAGATGTTGATCCATATATTGTACATCCAAAACGCCAGTTCATACTCACGAAGGCTGAAAGGCCAGGGGCAAAAGCAGTGCAGATGTTACGCCTAGAAAGTGAATAAGAGGCTCGGTTCCCGCACTGAAGAGGGACATACTCACCCAGAGTAATCTATCGTCCTTCCCAAACTCAGCCGCCATTTTGGCCTCCGTTGCGACCTTTATGACCATTTTGACCACCATTGTGGACTCCATTCTGGGCTCCATCGTGCCCTCCGTGTTGCCCTCCGCCCTGCCTTCCATTGTGCCCGCCAGCCTGACCAGTGTTCTGGTACCTCATGTATTGCTGTTGATTCATCGCCATTTGCTGCTGTTGCTGTTGCGCCGTCGGCAGAAAGCCCAGCTGGTTGTATGGAAAGCCCGATTGACCCACCGTAGGGAATTGCGTTGCTGCGTACCCTTGCCCTGCCATCAAAGCATCAGGATTTAAATGCATAGGACGTTGAGGTTGCGGCTGCACACGTTGTAGCCCCATTGGATCAAACTGAGAAGGTGCCGACACGTAATTCTGAAGCCCAGCGTAGAAGCCTGCCGGAGACACGCCACGAGAGGCCCCATTGAACGGGACATTGGCGTACTGCGGATTAAGCGGATTTGACACGTATGCAACATTGTACTGATCGTAGGCGGTAAGATTGGGGTCAAGGGCCGAGGTCATTGGTACCAGGGCAGGCGAAGGAAACGCGGACCGCTGGGCAGAATTTGGGAAAGACTGGCTATTAGCATATCGGTCTGTCTCCTGGAGGTGTCTTCGACCGCTATGCATGTTGTGCGATGAAGAAGGCCGAGATCTGTCTTGATGAGAGCCGTGGCCGGAGGGACCTTGATGCTCGCGATCTGCCCTTCCCCCTTTGCCCGGCATGCCCACTTCGTCCATCAGTCGCCTATAGCCTTGCGACGGTGATACCTTGAGTCGGGTCAGGACAGCCTTGATATTGGCCACGATCTCTAGTCGCACGTTTTCATCAAAGTACGGGGTGGTAATAATTTTGTAGATCAATGTTGTTCCTGATGTTTGATCGCTGAGAATGTCTTCAAGAACTTTGTGATCTTCCGAAAAGAAAAGAGCTTTACCAAGAATGTCCCTAGCTTCAGGCTCATTCCGCTGATTGATAACCTTGAGAACGGTCAAGTACGCAACCCTATGGGTACACAAATGCACCAAGTGTGGAACCAGGTGGGGTGCAAGGACGACTCGCCTACGAGGGAAGGTACAAGTATCGAGATACCAGGTCAGGAGAAGAGCACCGTTGGCATTTGTCGCTAGTTGCACACTGTGGAGGGCAACAGAGGCTGCTAGCATGCGTAGTTGATCCTTTGTTGCATGGGGACTTTCAAGACATGCTCTCATGGCTCTTGCTCCGAAACGGCCTTGCGCAATATCCCACATACGGCTGATCATGCTCTCAAAGACAAAGCTGTTGTACGTAGGACCAAATTGGAGGCATCCTTGAAGTACGTAGTTACCATACTGATCGAGAAATAGAGGCACAGCGTAAGGCCGGAGAGCTTTGGCGATTATGTCCATCTGTGCGGAGAGTCTGGTCGCGCCAATAATTTTCTGCGCTGCCCAAGTCCCATTTTTATGCACGCCCATCTCGGCCAGGTGTGGTTCGATCCTAATAAGCAGATCGTGCTTGATATTCTCGTTACAGACCTGGAAGAGTTGCTGAACGACAGTATTGCCAAGATAATCAGAGCCCAATTCTCCAATTTCTGGCAGCATGGCCATTGCAATTTCTTCAACCTCTGCAGATGTTATGGCATTATTCTCCATATGTTTTCGAATCTCCCTAAGTTTTGGGGCATCGTGTATCCTGTTTTGGCTCGCTTCCGGTGGAGGTGGTATCTCGGATACATAGTTCGTAAAGCGAACTGCAGCGTCGATAATGTTGGCAATGTTATAGCAGTCTTGATCAGTAGCACCGAATTGGGGCACAATGTCGAGCATTGCGTCTCTGAGTCCCGGCAACTCAGGAACCTGTAGCGCAGCCGCAGCAGTCTGAATATGGACACCGTTTGTTGGTCGACTGCCATTTGTAGCATCTTTGCCTTGTGCATCCTGCCGTTCCGCTTGGCCGTTTCCATAAGGCTCTGGACTCCCTGAAGAGTATGCTGAATTATTGATTGGCGTACCACTGTTGGATGACGGTGCTTTTGCATAACCTATTCGTATGGCTCCAGCCCCGGGGAATATCTCTTTGCCGTTCAAACTGAATTTGGCCTGCGCGGCGCTTTCGATAGTTTCGAAATTGACAAAACCACAATTCTTATGAATAAGAACCCTCGTGGACTCGATCTTTCCATAAGCCATGAATATTGCCTGCAAAGAGGAGACCGTAGTAGATGTAGGAATATTCCCAAGCCACAATGCTCGCGTAGGTACGTCTTGATTGTTCTCGTCGGAATTATCAAGCGTTGGCCGAGCTGACGACGCACCGAGATGAAGCGCTTGTACTGCCTCAGGGAGGCCTGTATAGTCTATGCCATTTTCAAAGCCTAAGCCACCTGCACCGATGCTCTTCCCAAGAGGAGACTTGACGAATCCCATCCCTGCCGATCTCATAGGTGAGTCGAGAACTCCGGCGGTCCTGGCGCGCGGCCTCTGTAAGGTGGCCGAATTGGCGTATGCTTGGACGGCAAGATTATGCTGATGGATCTGATACTGAGTTTCTGCATACGCCGCAGCCGTCTGAGACTCCTCGTTCAGATACTCCTCATCCTCCTCTGCCGCATATTTTTCTTTTGCGTTGACTGAATATGATCTGAGTCGGTTCGGATTTTGCTTGACCTCCAAGTACGGCGCGAGTGAGGGCGGAATTGACATCTTCAATCCTTGGCCCATCAGTGCGGCCGGATCCTGCCGAGGGGTATCAGCCAAGCCAAGATAATCAAGAGTCTTGACATCCACGTCGTTTAGACCGTCCTTCGAAAACGATGACTGCACTGGTGATTCTGGTGGATCCGAGCGGACGCTCGCCAATGTAGAAGCTCTGTCACGACGGTTGCTCCAACTCGACGCAAAGAACGCGGAACCAAACGGACTCGATGAATCCATGAAATTCGACCGCTGGGGCATAGAACCTGCCCTCAAGCGCGATAGTAACACGGATGTATCTCTTGGCGTAAGAATCGTCGGTGTCTTGGTCGAGGCGTTCAGTCCTGTGTCCTTGATGTCGCTTAAGGTCAAGGCAGATGACTTGAAAGGCGTCGTTGCCGGCGTAGGCCTAGAGCTCTTGTTCTGCGACAGTGCAGGGCTTGTCAAGGTCGAGCCACCTTTCGGGGGAAATCTCGAAGGCACGGTCCCAGCTCGAGCGCGACGGGTTGGGCTCAGTATAGTACTTTCGGAGGGTGGTAGAAAATCCGGAAACCCATCTTGACTTGGTGACTCGGGAATTGTCTCTCTTAGAGGAGTGGAACCACCGCTCGCAGGTGGGCCCCAGACTGGTGTTAATCCCTCTTGAGCTTGAATCTCTCGAGCCCTGTCCAGGACGAGGGTTCCATTAGCGTACCGAATTTTGTTGGGGCCACATCAATATTCTCTCACCGTTTTGAATATAGCCTCCCTCCAAGCTCGTGCGACGGGGATCCAGCCCCTAATCTTGCACTTCCTGGCGCACTGCCCATCCCATTAACACTTGGCGGGTTCCCGAAAGGAGATCTTATCGAGTTATTTATTGGGGTATCTATCGGCGATGTATTTGCGGTTGAAGATCCCGATTTCGACTGATTTACCGCAAGCTGAGGAAGGTAGTTCAAGTTCAGATGGTGATCTGGCTTAGGCGAAGGAGCCATCTGGGCTAGCAATCCGAGGATATCGTAATGCTTTGATCCTGTGTCTAATCTCGACAAGCCCTCAGGTGGCAGTAACGCTCACAGGTAGTAGAGGCTGTAGTGACGAGCTTGGCGCAATTGCGGGCCAATCAACGAGGTGTGTGTAGTGTATCTCCAATCCCCATGAAGCCCAGATGCTTTCCGATCAGTGATGTGGATGGACGATTCTCCGGATGTCGGGCAATGGCCTCCAGTTCCTGGCTGCTCGGCCCAAGTATTGAGTGGCGCTCCACGATTAATTGTTCTACTTCCGGTAGGTAAATGGTGTTTCTGACACTTTTTGGATAGCTGTGAGATATAGAATACAAGTGTAATGCAGTGTCGATGCGAGATGGTTTGTCGGACAGCTGGTCGTTGAAAGCAGTGTTATTTAGAAGGGGCGTGGTGATGCGAGATTGCCTGGAAGGGAATTAGGACATGCAGTATTCGTCAAAGGGTCTATTGCCGGAAAATGAACGATTGATCAATAAAGTGGCGACGGCGCAAGAGGTATGGGGCTAATGAATAGCAGAGTATTTGCAGAAGAAGGTAATCATGATTGAGGGTGTCAGTAGGGAGTCGATAGAGAATCAGGAGTATGGGGGCAGGGATCATTTAGGAGCAGGAGCGTTGCAAGTCACTGAACTGCGCTGCCATTCGTACTTCATCCGCAATATACAGTGTGTTACGCTAGTACTTCCCACGAAGGTATCAGAGAGGGTTATGCTATTGGAGAGGTTTGTAGGCGTCTTCAAGCAATGCAAGCAATTACTTAGTAACAAGAATTTGCAACTTAAGTAGTTGTAACAATAAGTCAAAACTTAAGATAAGTTAAACACAATTTATAAAAGAGTCGTGTTCTAGTTTCTATATACTAAGAAAATACTAATTGCTCGCTTTGCTTGTTTGTGGAATATAGCAAATATAAATATTTGCAATATTTTGTTTGTTAAATATAATAATAAGTTTATCTTAAAAATATAAAATCTAAATAACTAATATACTTTTAATAATTAATAAGTTTATAATATTATCTTTTTTCTTTAAAGTTTTTGTCTCGAAATCTAATATTTTCTTATTATATCTTTAAGAAAAATTAATACTAGAAATTCTTTTTTTCGAAAAAAAGATCTTTTTAACATTTTAAGTTTAATGTTTTTAACAATATATTTTTGTTATAATTGTACAATATCTAATAAGACTTATTGCGTATATGCTAGTTTTAAAAAGTATATAAAGTATATATAATATAATTGTAATTACAATTTAACAATTTTTTCGATTTTAATCAAACAAATTTACGAACAAATATATTTAAAGAGAGAAATACACAAGATATACACTAAACTAAATCGACTAAAAAAACAACTAGATTTTTAAAAAATAAAAATAGAGAAATAATTGTAACAAAGTAAAAGAAAATTAACAATTTAAAAATAAATAAAATATATTTTATTAAGTTTGTTATAAAGATTTTTAAATTGTTGTTTAATATATTGTTTAAAAAAAATCTTAAAAGATTCTAATAACAATTAAGATATATATTTTTTTTATATATTTTATAAGATAAAATATGTCTTTTACTTAATAAGATTGTTGCAAGATTTGTGTCTAATACTTTTGCCAAATAGCAAGAGAGCATTTAATGTCTGTCGATAATATCTGCTTTCGAACAATCAAGTATAACTCGATTGTTAACTTAGTTCTTAGACAATTACTTTACAACTACTATAGATATTTGTTTTGTTTACTTGCGTATTTTTTTATTTTGTCTAGTTGCTTGTCTTGTCTGTCTAATTGCTATCTTTTGTTTAGCAAATAATAGTTTTAATTAACAATTCGAGTTAATTGTCTATCTAATTTAGACAAACAATACTAATTGTTAGTTTTTCTATTTAGTTTTGTATTTACTACTAGATACTAAATTACTATATTAGAGTTGTTATTTGTTTGCATTCTATATTTATTGAATACTAAATTATTATATTAGAGTTAATATTTGTCTATTTTACACAGATATCTATCTAATTGTATTAAGATATTTTTTTTAGTTAAACTAACTAATTTTGTTTTTTTGTTTTTACTTATCAAATTCTGCAGTTCTATACTACTAAATATTAATATATCTCTTATATTAGTAAATTAACTAGACAAAAAACTAAAAAGTTTTTCAAATTTTTGATTTGTCTATTTTTACTTGAATTTACAGACAGAACTTGTTGATCTATTTAATCTGTTCAATATAGTAAAGATAAATAAATTTGATTAACTAAATAGACAATTAACAAGATTCTACTCAAACAAGCAATTAATAAATTAAAAAAAAATGCAATAGATAGCTTTACTTAACACAATTAGTAACAAATTTTTTATAAAGAAATTATTGTCTGTTGCAACTTACAATAAGTCTTCGACAAAGATATTATTGTCTATTATTTTTAATTATTAGATTTCGAAAATATTATAATCTACTATAGTTAATATTGTTATTCCAAAGATATATCTGTCTTCTATATTAGACAATATTATTTCGAAAATATTATTAGAGCTGTCTATAAAACAGTTATCTAAATATTAAAACAAACAGTTTAATTAAAAGAATCTAAATATCTATTTTAATAATATTCTAAATCTGAAGTTTTCTAATTCGATTGTTGCTTTAGAGTATTTTAACAAAGTTTTTGTTGTTCAATATAAATCTTTATTTTTAAATATTTTTAAATTTGTTTTTCTATTTGTATTTTCTATTTTGTCTGTATTCTTATCTAAACAATTAATAGTTAATTTTTTCAACAAACTAAGAAACAACAAAACTGACAAATTAAATAACAGTAAATTGTGCAATAATATATTAACAAATATTAACAATCTATATTGTCGAAAGCAAGTTTTCTCTTTTAAAAACAATAGTATAAATTATTGTTATTAATCTAAACTTAGTTAGACAAGTTTCGAAATAAACGACAAATTTAGAACAATAGATTTATATTCTAATATTTTTTTGCAGAATAAATAGCAACAATTTGATTAATCTAATTTTGTCGCGCAATTGTACAATTTACAGCTATTTAACTTATTTAACGCTAAACAATATGCTTAATACAATTAATAACAAAATATCGAATTTAATATTTTACAATCGAAAACAATTTAATCGAATACAACTATATTTAATAATATAGATTTGTAGCAATAACAAGAATTTGTTTAACAGTTTTTTAACGTTCAAATTAATTCAGCAATTTTTAAATAAACTTTGTTTTTACAATTTAATTCTGTAATTTTTGAATAGATTTTAATTTTGCAACTTAATTTTGCAATTTTTGAACAAATTTCGATCTTTTAATTTAATTTCGCAATCTTTAAATAAAATTTATTTTCTGCAAACTTTAATCTAGATTAATTGTAAACTATATTATATAAAAAAGATTAATACTTTTTAATAGAACAGATATAGTATTTGTCTCGAAATAAATTAACTAATTATTATTGCGTTTCTAGATATTTTAATAAGTTTTTACAAAAAAATATAGATATATCTTTTAGTTAATTTAAGATATTTAATCTAATTTTTATTTATTTAGATATTTCAGATAGTTATAAATTAAACAATATTATTTTTGTCTATAAGAAAACAATATATAAAGAAGTTTTTATATTTGTCGAATATATAAATAATTATATATATATTGTTAACAAAGTTGCTATTCGAAACAATCTCTTTTTTTGTTTTTGTAACTTTGCTATAACATAGTATTTTAAAAAGATAAACAACTTTAAACAACAAGTATTTCGAAATCTAATTTTTTTTAAATTTTATCGATAAATTGCAGAATTATTTTAAGATAAAAATTACCAAAATATCTAACAAGTTAATATTAAAGATCTTTATTGTTAAAAATACTAAAAACAAACAAGAAACTACAAAATATTTACAAAATATTATTTTTTATATACAGTTAATAGATATCGAAGAAAATTAGAAACAATTAATCTAAATATAAAATTAAGTCGAGATAGAACTACGTTCTATTATTAATATATTTACTATTTATATATTATCTCAGAATTTTATTAAGAAACTCGATACAAAGTATAAGATATAAAAAATAATATTTGTTTATTATTTTAATTAGCAAAATTCAAATCGATCAAATAGATAATTAGAAAAACAAACTATTTATTAGTATATATTATATATATTTTGTTTAATCTATTTCTCTTGTATATTTTTCTATTAGCAATTTAACTATATATATTTCTTTCGACAATATTTTGCTAATTACAAATATTTCAAATAGTCTATACAGAATTTGCAAGATTTTAATAGATAGTTTTATTAATTAATTTAACAAATATTGCAACAATTTTAGATATTAAAATCTTCTACAAAACTTGCAATTATAATAATAACAAATTCTTTTGCAAACAATTAGAGCAAAAAATTTTACTATTAAAATCAAAAAACAAAAAATAGACAAAACAATATATAGCAAAATCGAAACAACTATTAAAATAGATATTGCAAAATTATTGCAATAACTATTAGAGCAACTATAAGCAAATAGCAATTTATCAAATTTCTGTTGTAACAATATACTATATAAATTTTGCAAAATATATAGAGTTTGTCTACTACTTTATATTTTTCGAATTTTTTATAAATTACTACAATACTTTATATACAAATACAACAATATACTATATTGCTAACAATTAGTTCGAAATAGACTAATTGTTAGATCGGATTTCGGTTTTAACTATTGGAATCGATTTAATCTAACAATTTTAATATTAGAAATCGATTTAAAACTCGATCGAATTAACGCTAATTTGAAATTAACTTAATTCGATTTAAGTCGATTTTCGATTCCAATATTAGAAATCGAATCGAATTATTAAGAAATCGAAAATAACGTTATTATATTAAGAATTACTAAAAATAGTATAAAAAAGTTTAAAATTAGATTTATTATTATTATAGATAATACTATTGTTAGAGAATAAAACTAGTAGACTAGTATATAGTTAATTGACAAGAATACTAGCTATGCAAAACTATCTATATACAAAAAATAAGTAGAAGTACTACAAATATTAAGATACTAGATACTATCTATAGTATATTCGAAACTAAAAAAACAAAAATTCAAAAAATAAAGTCTATCTTAGTTAGAACTTGTAACAATATCTCTCTCTTTAATTGCAAGCTTCGACAAGTTATTAATGTTATCTTCGATTAATACTTAGAAGAATTCCAAGTAATATTAGATATTGTCGAGAGTAGATTGATTGTTAAATTAGATTTCGATTTCTACTTTTAAAATTTATTCGATTCGACAATTTTAACATTAGAAATCGATTCGAATATCGATTTTTTAAAAATCGAATTAAATTAAATTAACTTAATTTTCGATTTCAACTTTTGAAATCGAATCGATGTCAAAAAATACTAAAAGTTAATTTAAATCGACTAGTTTTAATATATTTTAAACTATTTTAGTTATTTATTACAATAACTACTAATATATATTATATATATATATTACTTTTGCTAAAATATTGCGTTTTTAAGAAATTACTATTTATATAATTTGATTTTTGATTTTAATATTAAAAATTGATTTAATTTAACAATTCTAATATTAGAAATTGAATCGACTTTTCGATTCCAACTTTTGAAACCGATTTAACTCGATTCGAGTCGAATACTTGACTCGAACTCGATAATCCGATCCGACGCGATCAGTCTAGTCGAGCGTAACATTCGATTAATATCGAGTATTGCATTAAGTATTTATCTAATATCGAAAACAAATTTTTCGATAATTGTTAAACAATAATTACAATTTCGTCGAGTAGAAGAGTCGAAAAAAAAAAAAAATAGCAATATATTTGCAAAAAAAATATATATTTTGCAAATAGTAATCTAGTTAGTTCTCGACTTTTTTTGTTAGTATTAAGCATTGTTCGAGTATTTGTGCAAGTATATATTAAATATTTTCGAGTAATATAAATACAATTTTAAACAAATATCGAACAATTTGTCGAGCAATAACAAGATCGAAAGAAAGAAAAAAAAGATAAATAAATTTTAAAAAAATATTAAATATAAAAAAATTAAGAAAGTACAAAAGATTACTAATTTTAATTCTAAAAAAGAAATTTAGATTACATAATACAAAAATCGAAAAATCGACAACAAAATAGAAGTTAATTACGTTCTAAAAAGTTCAAAAAATCGATTATATTTAAGAAGTTCGAAAAATCGATTGATTATATAATATAAAGAGAAAGAAAATCGACAACAAAAAAAATAATAATATCGAAAAGTCGAAATTCGCAAAATTTTAACTATATTCGAATACGTTTGTCTAAATTTGCAATACAAAGAAAGAAAATAATATAGAGATATCTTAATAACAATTTATATATAATTGTATAAAGTAATTACTATATCTTTGAGTAAAGCTACGTAATTAAGCAAGTTAAGTTAGATAATATATATAATAGTAATAGTAGCATTTATAATAGAACTAATTGCTAAGAAACGCAAATGCAAAAAAAATCTTGCTCTCTATAAGATACTCTCTTGTTTGCTATTAAGAGAAAGCAATATACAAACAATATTTGTTAATTTAATACTAGTTTTGTTTAGATCTAGTTTGTACAACTCTTTGTCAAATATATATTAACGTACGCTAGATACGCTATTGCGAAATTGGTCTAGTATTGCGAGATACGCTTTATAAATTGTATATATTTAAAAATATTAAATTAATTTTTATTCGATTTTTTTTTAGAAGAAACAATTATAAAATATCTAACAAAAATACTATAGAAACAACAATAAGAATTGCAAATATATATTGACTAACTTTCGACAAGAATAATATATTAATAATATATTTTCGAGATTCTTGTTAGCTAACGCAAAAAACAAAATAATATATTAAGTAAATCTAATTTGAAAAAATATTTAATTTTGATTGCAAATATATAACAAGTAACTCTCGACAATAATAATATATTAACAATATATTTTCGAAATTAATATTAAATACAATAATAAAGATCTTAAATATATATTAATTAATATTCAACTATAGTAATTGTATCGATAATACTTTTTTAAATTCTTGTTAAACAAAATAAGAAAGAATTTTAAATACACAACTAATAATTTAGTTGCTAACAAATATATAAATAATATTAGACATAATTAAGAAACTTCTATATCTATAACTTGCAAAAGATTTAATACAAATTAAGTACTTTAAAATAAATATAATAAAAGTTTGCTATTAGTTTTAAATATTTTTTGATATTAATATAAAATTGTTATAGAGATTTTCGATTTTAATCTTTGTAATTAGAAAACAATATTTTGTATTTAAGAAATCTTTAATTAGATTCTTTGTTTAAATTTAAATTTTTATTAGATTTAATATTTTTAAAATGTAATCTAATTATTTCAAAAACAATCTATTAAAATAGTTTAAAAACAATAGATTTCTTATTATTAGATTTAAGTTTTACAAAAAGTAATTTTAGTTAAAATTAATTTAATAGTAGCTTGCTAGTATCTAATTTTAACAACTATAAATAAAAAACTAAATAAATCTAAATTATTAATTTCGATAAATCGAGCTTGTAGATATAATTGTTAATAACTTTGATAATTTTATAGAGTCTAAAATTCTTGTCTTTAAGAAATCAACAATTTTGTTTAATTTTAAAATTATATTTATCAAATATTATTTAATTGTTTTTGCAAAATTCGAAAACTAAATAACAATAGTAATTAGTATATTCGATCTATTTAACTTAAGTTTATTACAACTTTGTATATAAGAATTTTCTAAAAGTATCAAGTTTATCGAAATAATTATTTGCATTTTCTATTCTTTTGCAAATATATACAATAATAGTTAATAAAATTGTCTTAAATAATTTTAAGTTTAGTTGTAAATAATAGTCTTTAATAGCAAAGAACAATATAAGATTTGTAGAGTTGCTCTAATAATTGTTAATTTCAAACTCGACTATAGATAAATAATCGAATTAATTGTCTTAATTGTAATTAATATAGAATCTTAGATATTGTATTAATATTGTATTAATATTTTTAATTTATTTATTTGTTTTCTAGTAATAGAATATTAAAAATTTAGATATAGTATCTATATAATTATACAAACACTTTTAGAAAACAAATACAAACTAAATATCTCTATTTAAAATAATAGAGATTAAATAATTTTCTTTGTATCGAATATAATAAATAAAGACTTCTATAACAATTAATACTTCTAGAAAGTCTAGCATTACAAATTTCTTTTTTTTTAAAAATTTATTTATTACAATTAAAATATTTCGATATAGACAATTTACACAACAATATTCTAACAAAGAGATAATAAAGTTACAATTAATATCTTATTAATATTAATCAAAAATAAAGAGTAGTTTAAACAAATCTTTTTTAATTTTACAAAATATCTTAATTTGTTTGTATAAATAATTTATCTTAATATATCTTCTAATTAATTTAATTATATATAATTAGTTATAATATTAATTAAGCAATTTGTAAATATTAGTTCGATTTAAATATTTTGTTAATAATACTTTATATAGATACTATATAATAGCAATACGCAATTACTTGTTATTTAAAACAAAGAAACAATTTCTAAAATAATTTTTTTATTGTTAACAACTTTGTATTTATTTAGCTCTATATAATAATTTTTTTTAATTAATATATACAAGATACAATATTTGTTGTTTAATTTAGTTTTAACAATTATTTAAAAAGTTGTATTGTAAATATATTGTAAAAATATATTGTAAAAATATATTGTATAAAATTGTTTTAAGTAACAAAATCTTCGAATTTTGTACTAAATTGTAATTATCGATCGATATTGTATTAAGTAATTTCGATTTATTGTTATTATTTGTAATTGTTGTTTTTAATATATTAATATCTATATTATTAGCAACTAGATTATATATTTAAATTACTATAAATATAAACAATTTCTCGAATTTGTTTAACAAAAAAAAATTAATATAATTGTGCAAATTATTTCGAAATCTAGATTGTTTTTTTTTAAATATTATTTATTGTTAAAACTATAAACAAATATTGTTGATTGAGCTAGATATATCTTGCAAATATTGTATAAATTATAAAATTTTGTGTCTTAAATATTAAAGCAATATATAATACAAAAATTAAATTTGAACAAGAATTTTGCTTAGCAAGTCTAACAACAATTTAATTGCTTAATAATTATAAAGTACTTCAAATTTTTGTAATTACTAATAACTCGAATTAAATTTTTAATTAAAATATCGATATATTCTAAGTACTATTTCTCGAAAGTACAAATAATAGCAAACAATTTTTTGTTATAGATCTTGTAGTTGTATTTTGTCGATAATATTTACTTTAATATATAAACAATAAAATACAAAATTCTATTTGTATTTTGCTAAAACAATATTGTTGTAATAACAAAATTAAAGATATTAGTTTTAATCTATATTTTTAAGTTTAAATTAAAGTAGCAAAGAATAGATTTTGGAACAAAAGTTTTCTTAAAAGTTTTAAATACTTTGTTTTTATATTTATTAAATTGTTAAAAGAAGTAAATACTATTATTATATTTAATTAGCACAATAAGTCACTTAGTTAGAAACAAGTAATTATAGATAAAGCAACAATAGAAATTAACAAAGTCTAGAAAAATCTAAATATCTTTTAGTAATTTAAAAAACTTTTAATTTTGTATAATTTTAACTTTCTTTAAGTTTATCTTAATATCTTCGATAGTAATTATTAGATTAAGATACTTAATTTAAGTAATATTAAACTTGTATTTATTAATATCTAGATACAATTTAGTTAGAACTAGCTTAATATACTTAATATATTTTTTCTAAATATTGTTGCAAATAAAAATATTATTTAAGTAGACAATACAAAATATATCTAGATACTTGCAAAAAACTTTGTTAATAAAAATTTAAAAGATACTTAATATATTGCACAAATTAAAGAGTATAATTATATATTTGAATAAACTATAATATATATACAAATTTTATTAAAGATTGCAATAATATTAAATTTAATATAGAATTTAACAATATATAGTTTAACAAGAGTATTCTAAATTAGTAAAGAGATATTGCAATTCTTAATAATAAAAGTATTAAAAACTCGATAGTCTATATATACACAAAAATCTTCTTTAAGCTTTTTAATTATTAATACAAGCAAAACAAAGTTTGTTTAACTATATTAAATAAACTTCTTTTCAAATATATTATTAGTATAAGTTTTTATTATCTAAGATTGTTTTTAGAAGCAACTATAAACTCTTTAATATAATACTTTGATTTCGAAAATTAAATTAATCGAATAATTAATTGAATAATTTTAATACAAAAAGAAAGACAACAGCTATAAATACAAAATAAGCAAGATAACTAATTGTATAATATAATAATCAATAATTAAACTAGAAACAAATACTAGCTAGATAGACTCTAACTAATATAGACTCTAACTAGACAATACTTATATTAAATACTCTTATTTTAGAAAGCTTGCAATATTCTTGTCGAATATTCTTTTATATTTATTATTCTTATATTGACTATTCTCTTTTATTGAATTTGCTAAGAATTGTCTATTTGCTAATTGATTTCTATATTAATTTTAATTTTTTGTTCTATATTAACAATAATATACTCTGTCTGCAGATTGTTGTATTTTTATATTTTTATTTTTTAGTTGTTAAAAATATTAAAAGATATAATTTTTTTTAAATAATATTTTTTGTAACTTGTTTCGAGAATCTTGTTATAGATATTTTTGAAATTGCTACTTATTAATTTAATTAAATACAAAAATATATCTTCTATTTAATAATATAAAATTAAGAATTGTTTAGAAACATTTTTCTTAATTTTTTTATTAACAAAATTACAAATTTGTATTAAGATAATCTTTAGATTAATCTAATTGTTATTTGCAAATATTATATTAATAATCTTTAATATTATTTTTTATTAAGTATCTTTTTTTGTTGCTTTTGTAATTTGTAAGTTAAATAAATTATCTAAATAGTTGCTAATCTTTTTTGCAACAACTATATTATAAATAATTTTTATAAAAATCAAAAAAGAAAACAATGGTAAAATTTTGTATATTTTATTTTTAATAAGAATTTTTTTAATTTGTAGCCTTTTTAGAAAGTTTAGCTTTATATTGTTAAATATAATAAATAATATAGAGCTAAATAAAATAATATTAAGTATCTTAATTAAATAAGTAGAAAAATTTTTTATTTTATTTTTAATTAATAACTAAGTAGAGACTCGAAACTTAATTAATAGATTAACAATATTCTTAATATTAATTTCTATTAAATTAAAGATATACTAAATAATATTTAAAAAATTTAAAAATTTTTTATACTTATATTTATTAACAAACTTTAGCTTTGTTAATAGAATATTATTTGTATTAAAATATATATTGTTAACAATTTTAACAAAAATATTTCGATTGTATTGTTCAAGAATATAATCGAAAATATATATTTCGAAATTTAGTTTGTTGCTAAATATTTTATTAATTAATATAATATACTATTTATAGATATAAATACAATTTGTATTGCTATTAATAGTAGCAAAATCTAGAAATAGATATTTGTTTAATATATTTTTGTTAATATCGAAAGTCTTTTTCTATATATAATTGCAAATTTTAATAGAAATTTGCGCAATAACAATTTAATAAATATTATACCAGCTTAGATTTGTATAAAATTCTGATTAGATTAATTTATTGTTTATAGAAATATTGTTTAACAATAACAGACTAACAGTATTCTTTGTTTAACTTAATATTAATTAAATATTCTTAACTTTAAATTTATTTTTATAACAATTTTTAAAAAAATTTGTATCTAAAATTAGATAGTTTATTTTTTCTTATTTTTTAATATAATTTATCTTAATAGTAAAAGTAATATCTAATATATATAGAACTTGCGTATTATCTTATAGTAGCTGCAGCAAATATATATTGTTTACTAGTCTAATATTGATAATATTTCTACTATTATAATATATAAAAGTTGCGCAAATGTCTTTAAATTAATAGATTATATACTAATTATTATTTTTGCTATTATTTGTAATCTTAATAACTTAATTATTAATTTTCGATTTTTTTAATTTGCGTAGATTAATATTGTTGTTAGAAGTCTATTTATTTGCTATATTAGTTTCTAAGTTTTCGATTGTATAAATTTTTTTTTCAGATAACTTTTTGTAATTTAAATCTAACTTAAAAATTAGCTTATTATTTACAACTCTTTTAGTAAATAATAAAACAAAAAAAATTTTAACTTTTAAATTAAAAATACTTTTAGATTATATTAAACAATATTGCAATAGTTTAATAGTTGTAATTAATTAAAAATTAAAGTAAGTAAAAGAGAATTAAAATATTTTAAAAAACAAAAGTATACTAGCTAAGATTTATAATTGTATTAAGTAAATAAATAGTAGAATTAAGTATATTATCTTGCAATTCTAAATCTTAGTTTAATAGTTATATAACTAGTCTATTTCTATTAGATATATAAGAACAATATATATAAAAACAATATATATAAAAAATATAAATTTAGTATCTTTAGTATAGTTAGATATAATTGTAAGATTTAGACAAGATTATTTATTTTTATTTTGCAAAATCTATTTTGTCAATATTTAATAAAAAGATTGTTCTATTTAATAATTTGTAGTAAATAATTATTGTTCTGTTTGTTAGAATATAAAAGCAATAGTAAATTGCTATCTTGTTTGCTATTCTATAAAGAAAATAATATATTGCTATTTTGTTTGTCAATTTGTAAGAAGATTTAATTTTTCTCTTTTACAATAACTTAACTATCTAATAAATTCAAATAACAAATAATATTTAATAAAAATATATTGTATTTCTTTTTGTAAATCTAAACAAGCTTTTTAATTTTATTAAATAGATTTTTATTATATTAACAATTAAATTTTAAATTAAATTTTTTTTATTAAATTAAGAATTTCGAGATAAACTTTTCTTGTTTATATTTGTATATTCGATAATTAATTAGAATCTTAATTTTATATAAATATTAATTTTTGTTAAATTTCTCGATTAACTTAGAATAATCTAATACTAAACAATTGTAAAAATTAGTATCAACTAATATCAGCTCTAAATTTGCTATAAAAGTAACTAAATAAATTCTTTAATCTTCTAACAGTTCTAGTTAATAGATTAGATTTTTTTTTAAATATCTTAAAAAGATTTATATACTAAATAGCAAATTTAAACAACTTTATTAATAATAAACTATATTTTTTGTATAGTTGCAAAAAAGTGTTATTTTCTATTTTAAAAAATAAAAATTAATAATATTTGTTATAGATAAATTTAAAAATTATATTAGCTCAGATTATAGAAATTTTTGTTTTGCTAATATTTATTGTTTTCTTTTTAAGTTAATTTTTATTCTGTTTGTCTAATTTTAATAGCAATATTCAATTTTGTATCTTAAAACTTATAATAAGTTTGTTAAACAAAAATTTAGTTAATAAATTAGAAAAATTGTTAAGTTTTGCTCTTAATATAGAAAGAAAAACAATTTAGTTAAAACTCGAATTGTTAGTTATTATATATTAAAGCGCAATTTCGACTGTTTAATTAATTTGTTTACTCTAATTGTCTGTTTGCAAATAATAGATAGTTAAAATTAGAAAATTAATTTTAAGTTTTTTAAAAATTGTTTTTTAGAATTTAGAATTTTTTTTTAATCTTAATTATAAATAAATATTTTTAATATATTTTTGTCTGCAAATCTGTTAACTAATACTGTTATTTAATCTTCTGCAATATAAATAGTTTTTTCTGAAAAAATAATAATTTTCTTTAAGAACTTGTAGATAACAAATATAACAAAATTTATATTTTGTATATTTAATAGTACTAGAATAAAGTCGAAACTTATTATATAAAAAAATATTAAAAAACTAATAATTAAATTAAAACTATTATACAGTTAATATTGTTTAATTTAATATATATTATACTAATAATAATAAACTATATATTGCTTTAATTGCTTAATTAGCTTTTAAAAATAGAAATTTATTATAATTGTTTTATATATTTTTAAGAAATCTGTATAATAATTACTGTTATAAATTTGTTTAAAAATTTTTTTTTCGAATTTTTTAGACAAGTATAGATACTTTTTTTGTATATAATCAATAAAATAGATAAATTTATTGTTTAATATAAATTAAATTTCGAAAGATATAGAAATTTTCTGCAGAATTTTTAAGATTTCTGTTTATTTAATAGAGCAAATATAGATATTAGTAAAATATATTCGAAAATTAATATTTATTTTAATAAAATAAGTATAAAAAGAAATTGGTTTGTTTGTTGTATTTTGTACAACAATATTTGTCTTTTCTTTAGTTGTTTGCTTAACTAGTTTATTTACAATATTAATTTTAATATTAATTTCGATAATTGTTTCTGTCTTGTTATAAAAGATATTAACATTATTAAATATATTTTAATTATTGTTTAGTTTTTTCTTTTTTGTTAAAACAACAAATTCTAATGGAATATCTAAAACAGTATTAAGTTGACTCGAACAATAACAGATATTTAAAATAAATTGCAATAGATATTAAGAAACTCTGATTAATTTTAAATTTAATTTATTAATTAATAAAGACAATAAAATAATTTGTTTAACAATTTTTGTTATTATTAAGTAATTTGTATAGATTACAGTAGACTATCTAAAAGCTTTAATAAAATATTAAGTTTTTCTAATTGTTTAAATTAAAGCAACAATTTTTAACTTATTAGATTAATAATAAGATTTAGTTATAATAAATATCTTTAACAAAAACAAAATATATTAAATATTTGTTTTTTTGAAATTGTCTAACATCGAATTGCTTTTAATATAATATATTTCGATATTAAAGTTGCGTTTCTTTGTTGTATCTAAATTAATATAGAAATATTAATTGTTACTAAAGTAAATTAAGAAGTTAAAAGTTGTCAAAATATATTAAAACTAGATATAGAATTCTCTTAGTATTAATAAGTTTTTAATAAGTATTATTCTGATATATATTTTATATTTCTGATTATTTAGAGTCGAAACTTTTTTTAGCAGTAGTATTTTTTTGTTTTAAAAAATATCGATTTTCTGTATATATTATACAATTTTATTTTGTTAATAATTAAAAAAACTAAAATAGATTTTAAAAACTTTTAGATTTTTTAAAAATTTAATTATTTTAATAACAGCTATTTGTTTTTTAGTTATAAGTAAATCGAAAATATTTATTTTCTATTTTAACAATATAATATTTATTATTTAAGTAGTTTAAGAAAATCTTTTTCAAATTTAAGATAACTCGAAGTTTAATAAACTTAAAAAAAAAGTTAATCAAAATAATTCAAATATTAAATAAATATTTAAAAAAAAACTATAATATTATTAATATAAATATATACAAATTTTTAAAATTCTTGCAGTTACTTATTTATTATTTGCTATCTATATACTAAAGAATTTTTAAATCTTATAACAGCTATCTGTAGTTTTTTTCTTTTTTAATAACTAATAAAAGAGAGTTTATATAGACTGACCGTTCGGGTCGGTTTTTCCCCGAAATCTATAACCCGACCCGAAAGTTATACCTAATTAGGCCAAGTTTTAACCTAATATAGTTAGTATTTTCATAATTTATGCAATTCGGT